>Ga0105045_10004164_pt1 | contig 12539 bp, 8 predicted proteins | sample MAT02_FD_78089 | JGI IMG/M metagenome (GOLD analysis project Ga0105045, IMG submission 78089) | Freshwater microbial communities from Lake Fryxell liftoff mats and glacier meltwater in Antarctica - MAT-02 (megahit assembly) | ecosystem: Environmental > Aquatic > Freshwater > Ice > Liftoff... | reverse complement strand
GGAGGTTTTTCCAGGCGCATTGTCCGCATTTGATTTTCGACCCTCGAAATTTCAGCTCGAACAGGACCACACCGAAGCCGATCGGCGAGTTGCCTTGGCACATTGGATCACCGACCCATCGAATCCCTTTACATGGAGGAGCATCGTCAATCGCATATGGCAATATCATTTTGGGCGAGGAATTGTAAATACACCCAATGACCTTGGCCACAACGGCGGTCAACCTAGCCATCCCGAGTTGCTCGATTGGATAGCGACCGATTTTCGGGACAACGGGGGATCGATCAAACGCTTGCATCGGATAATTTTGATGAGCAAAACATATCGTCAAGCTTCCATGAGCAATGTCGAAAATGAACGAGTAGATTCGGAGAATACGTTGCTATGGAGACAGAACCGTCGGAGGCTGGAAGCGGAGGCGATCCGCGATTCGGTTTTGTCAGTTAGTGGAACTTTGGACAGGACGATGGGTGGGCCAGGTTGGCAAGACTTTGTGGTTGAACACCCCGAGCATTCGCCACACTATGAATATCGATTGGCAGACCCTGAGAATGCCAATACCTGGCGGCGATCCATTTATCGATTTGTGGTTCGATCTCAAACACAGCCTTGGATGACTTCATTGGACTGCGCCGATCCGTCAATGCGCGTCGAAAAACGCAATGAGAGTCTATCTGCAATTCAAGCATTGGCGTTGCTCAACAATGGATTCATGTTGACGCAGGCAAAGCATTTTGCTGCCAGGGTCGAGAGCGAGTCGACGGACGTTGCCGAGCAAGTGGATATTGCTTATCGGATAGCATTTGGAATCCGTCCGTCGGAATCGAATCGAGGTCAGCTGATCGCGTTTTCAGAGGCGAATGGGCTGCCATATTTGTGCCGTCTCCTTTTTAACTTGAACGCGTTTACCTTTGTAGATTGAGTGAATAGGGTATGCAAACAAGACGATCCTTTTTGTGGGATTCCGGAGGTGGACTTGGTGGCATTGCCTTGGCATCGCTTCTGGCGGGTGAGTCCGTATCCGGTGCTGACGAACCGCTGGTTAAGACCGACAACCCGGCAGGGCTGCATCATCCTGCTAGAGCAAAACGCGTAGTGCATTTTTTCATGTCTGGGGCTGCTAGTCACATCGATTTGTTCGATTACAAGCCGGAGCTTGTGAAGCGGGATGGTCAGCCGAGCGACTTCGGTGAACCGGTGGAAGCGTTTCAGAATGGGCTTGGCCCGTGGATGAAGCCGGTATGGGATTTCAAACCGTACGGCGGTTGCGGGAAGATGCTTGGCGATATCGTGGCGCCGTTGGGAGACGTCGTCGATGACATTGCTTTCGTGCATAACATGGTTAGCAGATCCGGTGTTCATAGCGCTGCCACGTTGCAACAAGCGACCGGTTTCTTGGTACCAGGCTTTCCGGGTGCCGGATGTTGGGTGAGTTACGCATTGGGTTCTATCAACGAAAATTTGCCCTCGTTTGTCGTGTTGCCTGACCATCGAGGTTTCGGCTCAAATGGAGTTAAGAATTGGGATTCGGCTTTCCTACCCGCTCAGCACGCAGGCACCATTATCTACCCCGGTCGTCCCGATCCGATTGCGGATCTTTTTCCTCACAAGGCAGGTTCATTCATAACACCTAACGGGGAACGTCAATCGCAAGAACTGCTGAAGGAGTTCAATCGCGAGCACGCCGCCAGTAGAGCAGGCGATTCGCGGCTAGAGGGGAGGATCCGCAGCTATGAGCTCGCAGCCAAGATGCAATTAGCGGCTCCGGAAGCCTTGGATTTCACCAACGAATCGGCACATACGATGAAGCTTTACGGATTGGAACGGGGAGCTCAGGAGTGGGGCAAGGAAATCAATGCCGAGGAAGAGACATTTCACTTTGGTCAGAAATGCTTAGCGGCACGAAGGCTTTTGGAACGAGGTGTTCGATTCGTGCAGATCTGGAGCGGCAACGACAACGGCTTCCCACGTCGCAATTGGGATTCGCATGAGGATGTGCAACGTGACCATGGTCCATTGGCCATCGGGATGGCACGCGGATGCTCGGCATTCATTCAAGATTTGAAGCAGCGAGGCATGCTCGAGGATACGTTAATTCTTTGGACGACCGAGTTTGGTCGGATGCCATCGTCGCAAGCGGGTAAAGGTCGTGATCACAACCCATTTGTCTTTACCAATTGGCTGTGCGGTGGTGGAATCCGAGGCGGGATTACTTACGGCGAAAGCGATGCGTGGGGCTACAAACCGCTGGAGCGAAACAAACCGACCCAGGTGTACGATATCCACGCGACTATCTTGCATCAGCTCGGTTTGGATCATACCAAGCTGACGTATCGCAACAACGGGATCGATCGACGCCTGACAGATGTGCATGGAAATGTTCTTAAGGAACTCATCGCGTAGTGCTAAGTCGAGCGGCGGATTAAAAACTACCTGAAAAATGGAGTTTGACTTGAAGAATTTTCGTACTCGTACTCAATCGCTTGCGTTGGTACTCGTACTCGAAAACAAGCGATCGAGTACGAGTACGAGTGCAAGTACGAATGCAAGGGTGTGCATGAGATCGCTTTCAAGTAAGCCTACGATTGGAGTCTACTCCATTGACGAACCGAAATCGCTCGAATGTTGCGAACGGAAAAGGCAGACGTCAACGCTGCGGATGATCATCAAGGAACGCCACTCCATAAAGCTGAACGCAAGGGCAACTTGGCGATCGTGAAGCTTATCGTTGAAAAGGGAGCGAAGCCAGATGCCGTTGATTGCAACAGCAAAATCGCATTTAATTATTGCAAGACAAGCGTTCGGTCTGTGGCGGAAATAAGCCAAGTTCTTCAGGAGGCGAACGCCAAAAGCCAGAAATGATTTGCGGCAGATCAAAGGCAGGATGAGCTTACGGTGCAAGGAATGTGTCTGCAACCACTAGGTTAGAGATCCAGCTTCGCGTCTGTCAACTCGTGCCATTTATCGAGTTGTTGAGGTGTTAGCATTCAAAAGAATGGTCATCGCCATTCTCGTATTCGAAATCGATTCCCAAACGTGATTGAAGCTTTGAGAATTCTCGAGCCAGAACATCGGTGCTGCTGTGAACATGTTCCGCTTCTGTGATGAAGCGAATGTTTTCGTCTGGGTAGACGTCGTGTTTAATGAGGACGCGTTCAAAGGATTCGAGCGGCGAACCGTAGCAGATCAGCATTTTGTGTTCGTCGAACTGAATTTCCTGTTGCTTTCGCGGATTCAGGACGGCCACGCCAGTGCATCCGTCATTCAGGAGCATTTCTTCAAAATCGTACAGAACGCTTTTGAGGACAGGGACATCAATGTGTTCGCGGTACAGATCTTCATGTTCGTCTGACGAACCGCTATGGCTAGTTTCAAGCACCAAGTCGACTTCGTCTCCGAGGCAGTCGATTAAGTCCATGAACAAGTCGAAGAGTCGTTCGCGAGAGGCGGCAGCCATGATGACTGGAACCTGCGAGTTCGTCTTGGGGTCGGTATAGCAGTCGTAGCGAAACCCTTGACGCGGAATCACTTGCAGATCGTAGGACGGACGAATTGCGTCTGTCAAATCGAAAGTGCCATAGCGAAACACGCCCATATGGGCTTCAAGGTCATCGCCTTCGAGGGAGCGAAAGCTTGACGTTGGATTAGCCCGCGGACTGTTTTCTTGTGCGCTTGCTGACTTGCTAGTCTGGGATTTGGGAGCGTTGCCCATAGGAATAGCTGTTGCTTTTCTAGGGTAAAAGGGATCGGTTGACTCAAAACGAATGGGCGTCGTCCCCACAAGGAACCTTGAGGAACAACCAAGATTAGGTCACCTCTGCAACGTGCCCCGCATTTTCAGAATATTTCCTCGCGTTTTCCCGTCAGTACATTCGTTACAACCTGAATTGTCTCCTGAGTGAGGATGGGGGTTTTTCAAAAAATGGATTACGATGGACGGAATTGCTGGCCCTAACAACTTGAAACAAGCCATGAAAACTCGAAATCCTTATTGCTTACTACTTCTCTTTTCTTCTCTCCTTTGCTCGACGGGATGCGGTCCGTCTGCGCCCAAAGATCGAGAGGCTGCGAAAGCAAAAGTACTTAGGGAGATAGGGGTCTCGTCTGAGCCAGCGCAACCAGCAGAGAATCCGATGGCCTTAAAGGCACCGGAACAAAGAGAGGACCAATCCAAGGACGCAAACGCGGTTGCTGGAACGCAATCGCTTAGAACGGCAAACCCACAGCCGAAGAAAAAAGTTTCAACAGATGACCCCAGTGCAAATTGGATAACGGCAGATAAATTGCCTCGCGAACTCTGGGAGGTGCAGTATCTAGGAAACGCTCAAGTAGGGTTTTCATATAAAAAAACGGCCGTGGCTGAAGCCCTAGGATCAAACTATTTTCGACATGAACTGGACAGTCGGATTCGTGTCTCAGTAAAGAGCACTCCACTCGAGCAGCGCATTCAAATCATGTCTATTGAACTCGCTAATGGCGAATTGAAAGAGATAGAAGGATCGCTCGAAATTGGTACGAGCAAGCGAACGTTCAAGGGAATCGTTAACCGAGAAAAACTTAAGCTAACTACTGAAGAAAACGGCCGACGTACTGAGAAGGAATTGGAATGGAAAAAAATCTACCGCGGGCCGTTCGCTGTAGAACAGTCCATGCTTCGAAAGCCAATGGAGGAGGGGGAGTTACGCTTGTTAAAGTACTTCGATCCATTGCAAGGCCAGTTAATTGACGGAGAGTTGGACGCGAAAAAATACATCCCGACACCAACGATGCTGGATGGTTCTCAAGATCTTCTCGAGGTTCGCAGTATTGGACGGATCGGCGAGGGTAGTTCGCAATCGCTCCTATGGGTTGATAACAATGGGGAAGGACTGAAGTCGTTCGTTCAGGGGAACGATATTCTTTCCTTTCGATCTCGACCCATTGTCGGTCAAATTTTTAAGACATGCTCTGACCTAAGAGCTGTACCCTCCTTATCGATACCGATTATCGGTGACATCGAAAAGATTACTGGAAACTTCAGTGACGCAGAGTCTATGACTTATAGAATCCGCCACAAAACAGAGGAAACATATCCGATGTTCACCGACAAGATCGGGCAAAACGTGAAGACCGTCGAGAATAAAATCGCGAACATCACCGTGTTTCGGAATGCCAAAGAGCTTGATCCGATTCTAGGAACGAACTCTACCAAGAACCTGGCGTATTTGGCGAATTCTGATTTCGTGCCAAAAGATTTGCCTGCCATCCAAAAACTGGGGAAGGGGTTGATTGCAGCAGATAAGGCCCTATCCAATGACAGCTCGACAAGCGACAACGCCAAGGCTTGCCAGCGGGCGATCCGAAAAGGAGTAAAACTTAAAGACTATGATATTCAGATTCGCCCAATACAGCTTGTGTTGAAGTCGAGGAATGGCAATTGCGTTGAACATGCTACTTTGCTCGCAGCGGTTTGTCGTTCGTTAGGTATCCCGTCAAGGATTGCCATTGGCGTTAAATTCAACGGCTCCAAGGAGACACCTGCAATGCAGTTTCATACCTGGGTCGAGATTTTAGATGGTTTGCGTTGGGTTCCGATGGACTCAAGTCAGGAAGATTTCTCTGGGGCATTAGATCGAGTTAAGTTTCGTGATTCGGACTTTAACGCCGCCAATCCCTACTTGGAATTACTCGAAGTCTATAAGCTTCTGCCTGGACTAGACATTGAAGTTAGACCTCTTTAGCCACCATCTCAATTGAACACTCCAAGTTACCGCTCCCGAGCAACGAACGATTGGTCCTTGAAACGTCGCATAGCCGTCTGTGGTGCGATCCTTTTTCTAGGTTTTGCGCTCCGTGTCTTGGCCGCTTACTATTGGCAGAGTTCCATCGCTGGGGATTCGCATTTCCGATTTGGAGATAGTGATTCTTATTGGTTGATGGCTAGTAAGATTAAACAAGGTCTTCCGTATCAATATGGTAGCCCTGATTCGCGTGTCTTTCGAGCTCCACTTTATCCAATTTTCTTATCCTTGTTCACTGAGACAGGACAAGGTTTGCGGAGCTGGAACATAGTTTTTTCTGCGAGAGTGGCTGGCTGTGCAATGGGGGCTGTTTGCATCTTCCTGCTGATGCTTTCCGGTACATGGCTGGCGCGATCGGATGATTCGAAATCAAATGACGTGCGCAAATTTGGAATCTGGGCAGGTTTGCTTGCGGTTCTCTATCCAGGCGCAATTGGAATGAGTATTTTCGTGCTGAGCGAATCGATTTTCTGTCCGCTCATGTTATTGAGCTTGGGATTCACGTCGCTTGCGATTGACGCAAAGCAAAGGGAACGCTGGGAAGTTGCATGGAGTTGGATGCTGATGTCTGGAGCGGTAAGCGGAGCGGCGTGCTTGGCCCGACCAAGCTGGAGTCTATGGCCAGTCATTCTATTCGCTTATCTTCTCTGCATCATGAGGCAGACTTCCAACAAGAAAACGACGGGGGAAAAACCACTGCAACAAGCATGGCGATGGGGCACGGGTTGTGGTTTGTTCTGCCTAGGGATCGTTATGGTAATGAGTCCGTGGTGGGTTCGAAACTACATGGAGACCGATAAGTTTGTGCCGACTACACTGCAAGTTGGGGCGAGCCTCTACGACGGCTGGCATCCAGGAGCATCCGGTAGTAGCGATGAGGGCATGGAATTTGTGAATGCTTTCATTGTCGAGCAGAAAGCGGAAGACGAGCGAACGCTTCTATCTGGAGAAAAGCTCGAAAGCACCTTGGAATGGCGTGTAGATCAGCGACTAAAGAATGCTGCTATTGAGTGGGCTCTAGAAAACTCATCTGACGCTGTCAGGCTTGGATTGGTAAAATTCGTAAAGACTTGGTCACCGTTTCCCACTGCCGACGAACTCGGCCGCGACGCCGTGAGGTGGATGGAAGCGATTGGCTACATGGCGATTATGTTCTTTGCAGCGGTTGGTATGTGGCGATGCCGATCTCAACGAGGTGCATGGTTGTATGCGATGCCATGTTTGTATTTTGCGATATTGCACATGTTTTTCATAGGCTCTGTCCGCTACAGGCAACCTGCGGTTTTGGCCATTTGTGTACTTGGCGGGGTCGGATGTGCCACTGTGGTTAGATGGATTTTTGCCAAAGTGACGATACAAAAGGAGGGTTAAGTTTGATGCAGTCGCATGTATCGGAGGCATCTCGCCACCGATTTTTGGGATTCATTCTCGGAGGCAGGATGCCCAATGGCACTCACTTTCGAGTTGAGTGAACCGACGGCGCTAGCCGCGGGCTGCAGTTTAGTTAACTTTTGCATCAATTCATGCCCGAAGCTAGCGCTTACGGTTCACAAAGTGAGTGCCAATTGGCAGAATGCCACCGATACATTGGACTAAAAACAGATGTCACGGACGACAGAGAATCCAAAAGAGAAAAACCCCGACAACTCAGCGGATTCTATTCGCCGGAGCCGAGATCGTGTTTGGGAACATCGCCTACTTTGGCTTCTTTTGATTACGATTCTCGGGCTTTGGTGTTACTTCTCAGTCATTGGACAGGTGGATGGCAAGCTCACTCAGGAGATCATTAAGCTTCTCCGAAAAGAATTCCCTACCCACTTCGTGACGGTAGACCGAGCCCACTTTCTCTCTGGCAAATCGATAACGATCGAAGGCATTCGGATTGCCAAACCGACGGATTCCGGGCTTCGAGATATAATTCGCTGCGGCCGAATCGTTTGTTCTGGGCCGATTGAAATGATTGGTTTGCTCCAGGGGCAATTGCCCGTTCAAAAAGTTGAGGCTCATGATGTCGAGTTGTGTGTGTGGCCGATCAGGGACGGAAAGTTCAGTCTACAAGAGCTGGCGAGCGCCAAGCCACTGAGCGAAAACCTGCCAGTAATCGATATTCGCTCTGGCTTGATTCGACTCGGGGGCGAAACAGGACGCGAGGAACGGGAAATCATCCTCCACGATTTAAGGGTGCATGCGGAACTAGCGCCGCGTATGGTCGATGGACGAGTCATGCCTATTTCTGCAAATGTCAACGCAAGTGTTTCAAGCAGTTATTTCAATAACGCCACGGTTCGCGGGGCCGTCAATCAAGACAAGACTTCATGGCGAGCAGAGGGAAAGGTGACAAAACTTGCATTCTCGCAGCGATTGGTGGGACAGCTTCCAGCGAGATTGCAACAGTATCTTGTCCCAGCTACCGGTTTTAGTGGCGAATTGGACGGTGACTTCTCTGCTGGCTCAGATCAGGGAAAGCTTCATTATTTAGCAACCGCTAAAGTATCGGACGGGCGTCTGCTACATCCTAAGGTCCCTTATCCGCTGGAAGCGCTGTCAGGCAAGCTATTCCTTTCTAATGGTCTGATCCAGTTGCGAGAGTTTCGAGCGACGAGTGGCCCAACATCTGTTGCTCTGGATTGTGACATGCACGGCTTTGAAGCTGGATCGCCAATCACAGCAGCGATCAAAGTGCGGGACCTGTCTTTAGGTCAGCAACTGTATCAGGTATTGCCTACTCCATTGCAAGACATTTGGCAAAAAATGGGAGTCACGGGCGGTCTGGTCGATGCCCAAGCCCAGTTGGCATTTGATGGTAAACAGTGGATTCCTAAGGTAGAGGTGCAAGCCAAGAAGGCTGGGATCGAACCTGACTTTTTCCCCTATCCAATTCGGAATCTTTCGGGCAGTTTTCTATACGAGAACGATGCGATCGTGGCAAATTCACTCACTGCTACGGCAGGTGATCAAAAGATTAATGGTGCGTTGACACTCATTCGTGCACAACCACGCTGGCTTATGGATTTGAAATTAGCAGCCGATGGCCCGATCGCAATCGACGAAAGACTTCTGCAAGCACTTTCGTCGCGCGGTGCACCGGAAAGTAGTGTGCAGAAATTTCTGTTGTCATTGCATCCGTCCGGAACTGTACACTTAAAACAGGGACGCTTTTTGAGGCAAGCTAGCCAACCCGAAACGCTGTCCAGATCGCTCGAATTGACCTTTTCCGAGTGCTCAATCAAATACGATGGCTTTCGTTACCCAATCGACGACATCCAAGGTGCGGCGATCGTGGACAACGACCGTTTGCTATTGAAGGATTTTATTGGACGGAACGATGGCGCTCGCATCAAAGCGTCGGGAGTATGTCAGAGTCGAAACTCCAATTTGGACTCCATGGATCTCTTTTTCGACGCTTATGATGTTAGTCTCGATGACGAATTGCAGCGAGCTCTACCTAGAAGCGTGCGTGGATTGTGGGATCAGTTGCATCCAAGCGGCGTCATTGACAACGTCCAAATGAACATCTCAAGAACACGCGGAGATGTGCCTCTCGATATGCGCGTGGCGATCACCGAAAAAGGCGAATTGGGCGTACGAACGGGCGCGGCTGTTTCCATTCGTCCAGAGTCGTTGCCGTATCAAATCAACGATGTTGCTTGCAACATCGTCTACCAGCCTGGGCGCATCGACATCAAATCTCTTTCGGGAAAGCACGAATCGAGTCGACTCTTTACCAATGGACAATGCAGCTTGCATGCGGATGGCACTTGGGATGGACTTGTGACTTGGGAGGATTTGACCCGATTGCACGTCGATCAAAGCCTTCTTGCTTGCCTGCCACCCTACCTGAAGGACCCGCTTGCTAAACTGGATTTCCGAGGACCGGTAAACATTACTGGGACAACGCGTGTCGCATCTCCGACATCTACGGAGTCCATCGTGCGCGAGTGGGACTTGGATCTCCAATTCGAGGATGGGCGACTTGGTGCGGGAATTGCATCCGGTATCCGAGGCTCCGTGGCATTGCGAGGCGAAAATACACCAACCGGACCAAAGGCTTTCGGGCGATTGAACCTCGATGCGCTGGCCATCAAGGACATTGCAGTCACGCGGGTCGATGGCCCCTTTGCATTCAATCAACGAGAGGTCCTTTTTGGACGCGATGCTGTCGCTTGGCAGCAAGCGAACCTTTTACCTTCGGTCCCTCCAATAACCAACAACGGCGTTGCATCAACTGCTGTATCTTCTGCCGTATTTCAGGCCTCGGTCGTTCGAGCTTCCAACAACTCTGTCGCTCAAGCTTCTCATCGTGGCCCGATTCGCGATGCTTTGTCCAATCGAATCGATTCCCTTGGGCGACTCCCAAATGCAGCGCCTATCAATCCGAACGCAGTGAGTTTGCGAACATCCGACATACCCTTGGATGTTCTGGATTCGGATATTCGAGCAAGGGCCTTGAGTGGCACGATTTTTGTAAGCGGCGTTGAGTCGCTCGATAGCCAACAGCGATCAAAGTATCGGTTAAGGCTGGCCAAAGCCGACTTGCAGGGGATGCTTGTGGACATTGGTGAAACCGCGACACAAGCCAGAGGCGAAGTATCGATTCAGTGCGATTTAACGGGTGCGTTGAACAACACAGCGTCGTTGGAAGGGCAGGGGAAAGCATGGCTACGGGGAGCAAACTTGTACGAGCTACCAGCCATGATTCGGATCTTTCGACTGCTTTCGGTTAGCCCAAATCAAGGTGCCTTTGATTCTGGCGATGTTGTGTTTGGTGTCGATGGAGATCGGTTACCGATTCACGAGCTTATGCTCGATGGCGATTTGGTTTCGATGCGAGGGTCAGGTTGGGTAAACCTGCGTCGCGAGTTGCATTTGGACTTGTTCGCAAACGTGGGCCGCCGCAGCCTAGTAGGCTCGGTGTTTGGGCCACTTTCCAGCTCAAAAGCGGCCACCCTTTGGCAAATTGAAGTTAATGGAACTGCGTCCGATCCCCAAATCCGACGCCCCATATCGATCATGAATTCGCTCGACAAAGTCCGGCTGGAAAACAAGGAAGAGTAGCTTCGGCGCCTAGCAAAGACGCTTCCTTCGCGGAGCGAAGGGCGACATTGTCGCACGTCGCTTCGCAACGTAAGCGCGAACCAAGAACTACATCTAACCCCGACATTAGAGCCCCAGTTTTACCCGGTCTTGTTCTAAACCTACTCAGGCGGAACCAATTTTGGAAGAAAGATTGGGTGGCAAAAAAAACTGGGAGCGGCGAAATTTTTTTTCCATCTTCATTCCTGTTTTCGCTTACTGGTTGGATTCAAGAATGCGTTGATTGACGGCGGCTGCCACGTCAACCAAGGGTTTATAATCTTTGATCTCAGCCTCATCTTGGACGGCACGCTTTTCGGCTTCAGCTTGACTGGCCAATCGGATTGCGGTTTCCGAGTCACCCTTTCTCCAAGCGCACTCGGCTAGCCAGGACAATACCACCGACTTTAAGCAGCGCAGATGAGGCACTTGTTGGAACCAAATGGCATATTCGCTGTCTAGCGATAACCACTTTTGGAGATCCGCTTCGATAGGTCTGGGATCGAAGTCGGCATCTGACTTATGGAGTATCACCTGGACTAGCCTGCCTTGCACACGATGCTCCTCCTCGACCCATGTTCCCGCACGATTGGACTGAAGCAAAATTGGTTGCATATCGGCCATTGCCTCTCGGAAATATTTTTCCGCCTCTGCCATTTTGCCTTTCTTTTCCGACTGGCGACCGAGCAGTTCTTTTCCTCTCCAAACGTAGCGACCGTAGTCGAGCCGCTCTGGGTATTTGCTGACTAGCTCCTGTGACGCTTGAATCGACTCCGAGATCAAACGAATGGCAGACTCAGGATCGTTTTCGTTTATCGCGAATGCAAGAGACATCTGAATCGCAGACAATGCGTCTCGATAGGTTGGGTTCTCGGGTTCTCGATTTACCAGCCATCGAATATCCGAAAGACAGCCCTCGGACAATTGGATGCTTTGCTCAAGCGTGAGCTCGCCGATTGGCGTTGTTTGACTCAGAGTCATACGATTGTAAAAAAGGTCGTATCGATACTCCGTATTCTCGGGGAAATCTTTTACTAGTTCAGCCAAAATCTCAATCGCTTTTCGCCGCAATGCACAAGCCTCTCCGTGTCCATTATGACGCCCTTCAGCGGTAGATAAAAAATGGTAGGCCGTGCTCAATTGATGGCGACTGTATTCGTCATGATTTCGGAGTTTGGCAAACTCTTCGAAAAACCGGACTGCTTCTTTGTGCATTTTTAATCGTTGCTCGCTTGTTCCAGGAAGCTTAAAAATGGCCTCGGCATTCTTTTGAATGTTTTGCTGGACCGATTTTACAGCGAGCTGCGATGCTTCATCGAATTTACTTTGCAACATCTTGGCATTTGCTTCTTCGCGCTGCGAGCGCTCGATGAGTATGACCAACTTCTGATTGGTTTGCGTCGACTGAAAATAGAGTGTCGTAATTACCCAGGAACCGATAGCGTACAAAAGGACCGAGGCTGCGATGGCGAACGCCGTATTCGGCTTTCGTTTAGCAAACGAAGTGACCATACGCCAGGGCCCTGACGCGACACCTAGCAATGGTCGGTCTTCGATAAAGCATTCGAGGTCGATCAGGAGCTCGTGGACCGCGCCATAGCGATTTTCGGGTTGGATGCTGAGGCATTTCAAGCAGATCGATTGCAGGTCTTTCGGGTAATGATTAATCGTTGCCGCAGTTGGAAG
>Ga0105045_10004162_pt1 | contig 12541 bp, 13 predicted proteins | sample MAT02_FD_78089 | JGI IMG/M metagenome (GOLD analysis project Ga0105045, IMG submission 78089) | Freshwater microbial communities from Lake Fryxell liftoff mats and glacier meltwater in Antarctica - MAT-02 (megahit assembly) | ecosystem: Environmental > Aquatic > Freshwater > Ice > Liftoff... | reverse complement strand
GCGCCCATCGGCGCCGCGAACGGCCAGCGCCTGCTGCGCCTGCGCCGCATCGACGGCGGACTCATTCAGGAAGACCTCGGCGCCGTCGTATTCGTTCCGCTGCTGCCTGGGACCCTTTGAATGACACTGTCCGCCCCCTTTACGACACCTTCCAAGGCGATCCCGGTTGCCGGCGGCGCGGCCGTGCCGCTGCTGCCCTTCGGCGTGGCGGCCGTGATCCTGGGCACCGTCGTCTGGGTGAACCTGCGCGGATGAACACCACCGCCCTCCGCTTCGTGGTCGTCCTGGTCATCGCGGCGCTGCTGGCCGCCTGCGGCAGCTCGCGCGTGGTCAAGCGCGAAGGCTCGCTCCCCTCGGCGCCCTCGCGCCCGGCCGCGTCCGCGCCGCGCGACGGCGGCTACCTGGTGCGCGCCGGCGACACGCTGTACGGCATCGCGTTCCGCCACGGCCTGGACTATCGCGACGTGGCGGGCTGGAATCGCATCCCGGCGCCCTACACGATCTACCCGGGGCAGCGCCTGCGGCTGGCCCAGGTGCGCACCGCGGCCGTGCCCCGCAACACGTCGCGCGGCTCGGTCACCGGCATGCGGGCGACCACGCCGCTGGCCCGACCCGGCGCCTCGCCGGTGGCGTCGCACGGCAGCGGGCCGGCTCCGGTGACGGCGCTGCCGCCGGAAACACGCCCCGCGAATGCCGCGCCGCTGGCGCCGGCGCCGGCCAACCCGGTGCCTGTGCCGTCCACGCCGACAATCGCCGCGTCCGGCACCACCGGGACGCCGGTGGTGGTGCCCAGTGCGCCGGTGGTGCCGGCGGTGGTGAGCGCCGGCGGCTGGCGCTGGCCGACCCAGGGCCCTCTGATCGGCCGCTTCCTGGCGGGCGATCCCAAGCGTCAGGGCATCGGTATCGCCGGCACCGCCGGGCAGGCCGTGGTCGCGGCCGCCGATGGCGTGGTGGTGTACTCGGGTGCGGGCCTGGTGGGCTACGGCGAGCTGATCATCGTCAAGCACAGCGACGAATGGCTGTCGGCCTATGCACACAGCCGCAAGCGGCTGGTTGCCGAAGGCACCGCGGTGCGCGCCGGCCAGCCGATCGCCGAGCTGGGCCGCAGCGGCACCAGCCGGGACATGCTGCATTTCGAGGTTCGCCGCAACGGCAAGCCCGTGGACCCGCTGCTGGTCCTGCCGCCGCCCTGAGCGGCGCGTTCAGCCCGGCAGCAGGAAGGCCGCGACGACCCTGCGGCCTTCGGTGGCCAGCACGTTGAAAGTGCGCGCGGCCGCGCCGCTGTCCATCACTTCGATGCCGATGCCGCGCGTGAGCAGGGCGGCCATGGCCGCAGCCGGCGGGAACACCTGCCGCGCCCCGGTGCCCAGCAGCACCAGCGCCGGCTCGAGCGGCAGCAGGGCCAGCATGTCCTCGGGCAGCAGGTCGGCGGCCGAGGCCGGACGCCAGTCCTGGACGATGGCGTTGGGAGCGAGCAGGAAGCTGCGCGCGATGGTTTCTTGGTTCACCAGCACGCCAGCCTCGCTGATGCCGCGCAGCACGTAGATGAAATCGGGATTTTCCTGCGCCAGCTGCATGCGGGGACGACCTCAGGCCTTGGGCAGCACGATCAGCGGGTTGTCCTGGCTGCGGCGGTAGAGCACCGCGATGTTGCCGATGCGGGCCACCAGGGAGGCTTCGGCTCGCTCGCACAGCCCGTTGATCCACTCGTCGCGCAGCCCGCGGTCGCCGGCAACCACGCGCACCTTGATCAGCTCGTGGCGCTCTATAGCCTGGCCGGTTTCGGCCACCACGTTGTCGGAAACGCCCTTGGCGCCGACCATGATCACCGGCTTGAGGTCATGGGCCAGGCCGCGCAGGTAGCGCTTCTGGGGGTTGCTGAGGGCGGCGGGCATGGAGTTCCGGGCGGGGCGGGAGGGGCCGTAGGGTATCATGGAGGCCACTTCCGCCTTCATGGCCCCTGCCCCCCATGGCCCGCAGCAAGAGCAGCCCCAGCTGGCTCAAGGAACACTTCGACGACCCCTTCGTGAAGAGGGCCCAGGCGGAGGGAATGCGCTCGCGCGCGGCCTATAAGCTGGAGGAACTGATCGAGAAGGACCGCCTGCTCAAGCCCGGCATGGTGGTAGTGGACCTGGGAGCGGCCCCAGGCGGCTGGTCGCAGGTGTTGCGCCGGGACATGGGCGACCACGGCCGGGTGGTGGCCTTGGACATCCTGGAGATGCCGCCGATCGCGGGGGTGGAGTTCATTCACGGCGATTTCAGAGAGGACGGGCCATTGTCGCAGTTGGAATCCCTGCTGGCCGGCAAACCGGTGGACCTTGTCCTTTCCGACATGGCCCCCAATATGACTGGCGTGGATACCGTGGACCAGACCAGGGCGATGTACCTGTCCGAGCTGGCCCGCGATTTCGCTGAAAACCACTTGAGGGTGGGCGGCAACTTCCTGATCAAACTGTTCCATGGCGAAGGCTTCGACGCTTACGTCAAGGACCTCAGGACCCGCTACGACAAGCTGGTGATCCGCAAGCCGGCGGCATCGCGCCGCCGGTCCAACGAAGTCTATGCGCTGGCATTGGGCAAGCGCCGAGGAAAGAACTGATGAACGACCTGGGAAAGACCCTCCTGCTCTGGCTGATCGGCGCCGTGGTGCTGATGGCGCTTTTCAAGAGTTTCTCGGCACCGGTCGGCGCGCCCACCGGCGAGCTGACCTACAACGATTTCATCCAGGAGGTGAAATCCGACCGTGTGGCCAAGGTCACCATCGACGCCAACAACATCAGCATCGCCGGCGAGCGCAAGGACGGCAGCAAGTTCACCACCGCCAACCCCAGCGACACCCGCCTGGTGGACACGCTGTTCGCCAACGAAGTGGTCACCGTCCAGGCCAAGCCCGAGGGCCGCTCGCTGCTGGCCGCGATCCTGTTCAACTTCCTGCCCGTACTGCTGATCATCGGCTTCTTCTTCTACATGACCCGGCAGATGCAGCAGGGCGGCGGCAAGGGCGCCATGAGTTTCGGCAAGTCCCGCGCCAAGCTGCAGGGCGAAAACGAGGTCAAGGTCACCCTGGCCGACGTCGCCGGCTGCGAGGAAGCCAAGGAAGAAGTGGGCGAACTGGTCGAGTTCCTGCGCGACCCGGGCCGATTCCAGAAGCTGGGCGGCAAGATCCCGCGCGGCGTGCTGATGGTGGGCCCGCCCGGCACCGGCAAGACCCTGCTGGCGCGAGCCATCGCCGGCGAGGCCAAGGTGCCGTTCTTCTCGATCTCCGGTTCGGACTTCGTCGAGATGTTCGTCGGCGTCGGCGCAAGCCGCGTGCGCGACATGTTCGACCAGGCCAAGAAGCAGTCGCCCTGCATCATCTTCATTGACGAGATCGACGCCGTCGGCCGCCATCGCGGTGCCGGCCTGGGCGGCGGCCACGACGAGCGCGAGCAGACGCTCAACCAGCTGCTGGTGGAGATGGACGGCTTCGAGGGAGGCGAGGGCGTGATCGTCATCGCCGCCACCAACCGTCCCGACGTGCTCGACCCGGCGCTGCTGCGCCCGGGCCGCTTCGACCGCCAGGTCACCGTTGGCCTGCCCGACGTGCGCGGCCGCGAACAGATCCTCAAGGTGCACATGCGCAAGGTGCCGCTGGACCTCGACGTGGAGCCGATGACCATCGCCCGCGGCACGCCCGGTTTCTCCGGCGCCGACCTGGCCAACCTGGTGAACGAGGCGGCGCTGTTCGCCGCCCGCGAGAACGCCAAGGCCGTGCGCATGGAGCACTTCGACCGCGCCCGCGACAAGATCCTGATGGGCACCGAGCGCCGCTCGCTGATCATGAGCGAGGACGAGAAGAAGCTCACCGCCTACCACGAGGCCGGCCACGCCATCGTCGGCCGCGCCGTGCCCGAGCACGACCCGGTGTACAAGGTCACCATCATCCCGCGGGGCCGCGCGCTGGGCGTTACCATGTACCTGCCCGAGGGTGACAAGTACAGCTACAACCGCGTGCACATCGAATCGATGCTGTGTTCGCTGTACGGCGGCCGCGTGGCCGAAGAGCTGATCTTCGGCGCCGACAAGGTCACCACCGGTGCCTCCAACGACATCGAACGCGCCACCAAGATGGCCCGCAACATGGCCACCAAGTGGGGCCTGTCGGACGAGTTGGGCCCGATCGCCTACGGCGAGGACGAGGACGAGATCTTCCTCGGCCGCTCGGTCACCCAGCACAAGAGCGTTTCCGACGACACGGCGCGCAAGATCGACGAAGTGGTGCGCGGCATCCTCGACCGCGCCTACGCGCGCACCAAGGAAATCCTCACCGCCAACATCGACAAGCTGCACATCATGGCCGAGGCTCTGCTGACCTACGAAACCATCGACGCGATCCAGATCGACGCCATCATGGAAGGCCGCCGCCCGGGCCCGCCCTCGGACTGGGCCAAGTCGGGCCGCATCTCCAAGGACGACCCGGGTACCGGCCCGGCCACCGGTCCCATCGGCGGCCCGATGCCGCAGACCTGATCCAGGCTTGCCGCGAAAACACGAAGAGGCCAGAGTCCGCTCTGGCCTTTTCCTTTTCCGGGTATGCCCATGTTCGACCTTGCGCCGCAGCTTGACTGCGCCGGCCGCCTGCTCAAGCTTGATCGCCCGCAGGTGATGGGCATTGTCAACGTCACGCCCGATTCCTTCTCCGACGGTGGCCACCACGACACGGTCGAAGCCGCCATCGCCCACGGACTGCGGCTGGCGGCCGAAGGCGCCGACTTGCTTGACGTGGGCGGCGAGTCCACCCGTCCAGGCGCCGACAGCGTGTCGGTGGAAGACGAGTTGGCACGCGTGCTTCCGGTGATCGAGCGGCTTTCGCGCGAAACCGCGCTCCCGATCTCGGTGGACACCTCCAAGCCCGAGGTGATGCGCGCCGCCGTGGCCGCGGGCGCCGGCATGATCAACGACGTGCATGCGCTGCGCCGCGAAGGCGCGCTGGACGCCGCCGCCGCGCTGGGCGTGCCGGTGGTGCTGATGCACATGCTGGGCGAACCGCGCGGCATGCAGGACGCCCCGCGCTACGACGACGTGGTGGCCGACGTGCACCGCTTCCTGGCCGAGCGGCTGTTCGCCTGCGAAATGGCCGGCATCCCGAAGAAGAACCTCGTGGTCGACCCCGGCTTCGGATTCGGCAAGACGCTGGCGCACAACCTGCTGCTGCTGCGCCAGCTCGCGCGCCTGGGTGACCTGGGCGTGCCCGTGCTGGCCGGCTTTTCGCGCAAGCGCAGCCTGGGCGAGCTGACCGGCCGCGCGGTGGACGAGCGCGTGTACGCCTCGGTGGCCGCGGCGGTGCTGGCGGCCGAATACGGCGCCCGCCTGATCCGCGTGCACGACGTCGCCGCCACCGTGGACGCGCTCAAGGTATGGGTGGCCGTGGCTGCACTTCCGGGGCCCGTGGCCAAGCCCGGCAAACCCGCCGCACCGAAATGGCCCGACGACGATTGACCCACGGGCTTTCCCCATCGGATGTGCACGGGCGCTGTGGACGGCCGGGGCGCGGGTGCCTGATCGGGATAAGCTTGCCGGGCCCCCGCCAACCCGCGAGCCGCCATGAGCCAGTTTTCGCCGCTGCACACCACGTTCGCGGTCTACATCCTGGGCATGGTGGGCATTGGTTTCGCGGCATGGCACTACACCCGCAGCTTCGACGACTACATCCTGGGCGGACGGTCGCTGGGCAGCTTCGTCACCGCGCTTTCGGCCGGCGCCTCCGACATGAGCGGCTGGCTGCTGCTGGGCTTGCCCGGCGCGCTGTACCTGGGCGGCGTGTCTGAAAGCTGGATAGCCATCGGCCTGGTGGCAGGCGCCTGGTGCAACTGGAAGTACGTGGCGGCGCCGCTGCGGCTTTACACCGAGCGCAGCAACAACGCGCTCACCCTGCCTGACTACTTCACCCACCGCTTCGAGGACCGCAGCAGGCTGCTGCGCATCTTCTCGGCGCTGGTGATCCTGGTGTTCTTCGCGGTGTACTGCGCCTCGGGCATCGTCGCGGGCGCGCGCCTGTTCGAGAGCGTGTTCGGCATCCCCTACGCGCAGGCCATGTGGTACGGCGCGGCGGCCACCGTGGTCTACACCTTCGTCGGCGGCTTCTTGGCCGTGAGCTGGACCGATACGGTGCAGGCCAGCCTGATGATCTTCGCGCTGATACTCACGCCGGTGTTCGTGGTCCTTGGCACCGGCGGCCCGGCGCAAAGCCTGGCCCTGGTGGAGCAGGTGAACCCGGCGAACCTGGACTTCGTCAAGGGCGCCAGCGCGGTGGGCATCGTGTCGCTGCTCGCCTGGGGCTTGGGCTACGTCGGGCAGCCGCATATCCTGGCGCGCTTCATGGCCGCCCGGGACGTGCGCACGCTGCGCAGCGCGCGGCGCATCGGCATGACCTGGATGGTGCTGTGCCTGCTGGGCGCGATGGCCACCGGGTTCTTCGGCATCGCCTATTTCGCTGCCAACCCGGGCCAAGCCGGCGCAGTGGTCGTCAATCCCGAGCGCGTGTTCATCGAACTGTCCACGCTGCTGTTCAACCCCTGGGTCGCAGGCATTGTGCTGTCGGCCATCCTGGCGGCGGTGATGAGCACGCTGAGCTGCCAGCTTCTGGTGTGCTCGAGCGCGATCACCGAGGACTTGTACAGGGGTTTCCTGCGGCCCAAAGCCGGGCAGGGCGAGCTGGTGTGGGTGGGTCGCTTGGCCGTGCTGGCGGTGGCCGCGCTCGCCATCTGGCTGGCGGCCGACCCCGACAGCCGCGTGCTGAGCCTGGTGAGCTACGCCTGGGCCGGCTTCGGCGCCGCGTTCGGGCCGGTGGTGGTGCTGTCGCTATTCTGGAAGCGCATGACCCGCGACGGCGCGCTGGCCGGCATGGTGGTGGGTGCGGTGACCGTGATTGCCTGGGAAGTCTGGTTCTCGGCCGCGACGGGCCTGTATTCGATGGTGCCAGGCGTGGCCCTGGCCACGCTTGCGACCGTGGCGGTGACGCGCCTGGGCAAGCCGCCGTCGCCGGCGATGGAAGGCCTGTTCGATTCGGTGCGGGGCGAACTGCGCCGCAGCGGCGCCTGAACCCGTGCGCGACGCGCGCCCGCTCGCCATCGCCCTGATGGGCCCGACAGCGTCGGGCAAGACCGCGCTGGCGGTGGAGTGGGCGCAGCAGCTCCAGACCGAGGTGATCAGCGTGGATTCGGCGCTGGTCTACCGCGGCCTGGACATCGGCGCCGCCAAACCCGACGCCGCCGCCCTTGCGCTGGCGCCGCACCACCTGGTGGACGTGCGCGATCCGCACCAGGTGTTTTCCGCCGCCGACTTCGCCCGCGAGGCGCTGGGGCCGATGCAGGCGCTGGCCGCGCGCGGCAGGGTGCCGCTGCTGGTGGGCGGCACCGGCCTGTACTTCACGGCGCTGCTGCGCGGCCTGTCGGACATGCCCGAGGCGGACCCGGCGCTGCGTGCGGGCATCGCCGCGCAGGCCGCCCAGCGCGGCTGGCCGGCCCTGCACGCCGAACTGGCCGAAGTGGACCCGGAGGCCGGCCTGCGCATCAAACCGCAGGATGCGCAGCGCATCACCCGCGCGCTGGAGGTTTACCGGACCACCGGACGCCCCATCAGCGTCTGGCAGCGCGAGGGCGTGCACCGCACGTTCCCGTTCCGCGTGCTGCGCCTGGTGCTGGCGCCGGCCGACCGCGCCGTGCTGCATGAGCGCATCGCGCGGCGCTTTGACCAGATGCTGGCCGACGGTTTCCTGGACGAAATGCACCGGCTGCGCGCCGACCCGCGGCTGCACGCCGACCTGCCGTCCATGCGCGCGGTCGGCTACCGCCAAGCCTGGCGTTTCCTGGACGGCGACGCCGACGTGGCCACGTTCCGCGCCCACGCCATCGCCGCCACCCGGCAGTTGGCCAAGCGCCAGATCACGTGGCTGCGGGCCCAACCCGACGCTCGCTGGTTCGACCCGGCCACCGATCAAACCGGGCTGGCGCAGGCGCTGCGGCTGTTCGTGACCCAACGGTAACGGCCGGTGCTGGTAGACTTCAGGCATTCGCGGCCTCGGACCCTTTTGGCCGCAAATCGCGCCAGCTGGCGCGCCACAAGAAGAAAAACGGAGTCCCCATGTCCAAAGGCCAAACCCTCCAGGATCCCTTCCTGAATGCACTGCGCCGCGAGCGCATCCCCGTCTCGATATACCTGGTCAACGGCATCAAACTGCAGGGCACCATCGAGAGCTTTGACCAGTTCGTTGTCCTGCTGCGCAATACCGTCAGCCAGATGGTCTACAAGCACGCCATCTCCACCGTGGTCCCGGCGCGCAACGTCCGCGTTGGACCGGGCGGCGGCACCGCGGGGGCCGGCGACGACGACGAGGCGGGCCAGGACGATTGACCGTCCCATGCTGAGGTTCCGCGATGTTTGAGCGCGCCCGCAAGGGCGAACGCGCCCTGCTTATCCAGCCGTATGCGCCGGGCCGGCAGGACCCGGCGCTGCTGGAGGAATTCTCGGAGCTGGCGCGCTCGGCCGGCGCCACCGTGGTCGGCACCCTGACCGCGCGGGTGGAGAAGCCCAACGCCGCCTACTACATCGGCACCGGCAAGCTCGAAGAAGCCCAGGCCGCCTGCGAGGCCACCGGCGCCGACCTCGTGCTGGTCAACCACCTGCTCACGCCGGGCCAGGAACGCAACCTCGAGAAAGTACTCAAGCGGCGCGTCGTCGACCGCACCGGCCTGATCCTGGACATCTTCGCCCAGCGTGCCGCCACGCACGAAGGCAAGCTGCAGGTCGAACTGGCCCAGCTCAAGCACTGGGCCACGCGCCTGGTGCGCGGCTGGACCCACCTCGAGCGCCAGCGCGGCGGCTCCATCGGTTTGCGTGGCCCCGGCGAAACCCAGCTCGAGCTGGACAAGCGCATGCTGCAAAAAAGGCTGGAGTCGCTGCAGGCCCGCCTGGACAAGGTCGAAGTGCAGCGCACCCAGATGCGCCGCGCCCGCATCCGCAACGAAGTGCCGCGGGTGGCGCTGGTGGGCTACACCAACGCCGGCAAGTCCACGCTGTTCAACGCGCTGACCGGTTCGGGCGTGTATGCCGACGACCGGCTGTTCGCCACGCTCGACCCCACCGTGCGCCGCGTGGACGGCGTCGCGCCGCTGGTGCTGTCGGACACCGTGGGCTTCGTGCGCGACCTGCCCCACGAGCTGGTGGCGGCGTTCCGGTCCACGCTGGCCGAGGCGCGCGAGGCCGACCTTCTGCTGCACGTGATTGACGCCGCCGACGAACTCCGCGACGAGCGCATCGGCCAGGTGGACAAGGTGCTGGAGGAAATCGGCGCAGGCGACATTCCCCAGGTGCTGGTGTTCAACAAGATCGACCGCATCGAGGGCGCGCTGCCCCGCCATGACCCAGAGGTGGAGGGCCGCGAGCGGATCTGGCTCTCGGCCAGGGACGGGCAGGGCCTGGAACTGCTGCGCACGCTGCTGGCCAACCGCTTCGTCGAGGCCCGGCTGAAGGCCGAACTGCGGCTGGGGCCCGACCAGGGCCGCCTGCGGGCGCGCCTGCACGAAATGGGCGCCATCACTTCCGATCACGTGGACGAGACCGGCTGGGTGCTCCAATTGGACCTGCCGCGGGCCGCGGCCGAGCGCCTGGCCGCCGAGCCGGGCGGATATTTGCTTCACGCCCTCTTGCTTGTGGCCCCCGGCGCCCCTACCTACAATCCTGACACTGACTAAAGCGACCTTTCCGGCCCTGGCCCCTGCCAGATCGCCGTTTGGGAGTGCGCGACGGAGCAAGCATGGCCTGGAACCAGCCTGGAAAAGGCAATCAAGATCCCTGGAAGGGCAAGGACCCCGGCAACGAGGTCGACGCCTTCGTCAACCGCCTCAAGGGCATGTTCGGCGGCGGCAACGCCGGCGGCGGCCGCGGCAGCCAGTCGGCGGGCGCGTTCAACCCCCTGCCCTGGATACTGGGGTTGGTGGGCATCTGGTTGGTGTTCAACAGCTTCAAGCTGATGGACGAGCGAGAGCGCGGCGTGGTGCTTCGCTTCGGCGAGTTCAACCGCATCATGACCCCGGGCCCGAACTTCAAGTGGCCGTGGCCGATCGAAACCGTGACCGTGGTGGATGCAACCCAGGTGCTCACGCTAAGCGATGGGGTGCGCGTGCTGACCAAGGACGAGAACATCGTCGACATCAAGTTCAACGCCCAGTACACCAAATCCGATCCGCGCCTCTTCCTGTTCGGCTCGCGCGACCCGGAGGGCACGCTGCGGCAGGCCGCCGAAGGCGCCGTGCGCGAGGCCGTCGGCCAGAGCACCATGGACACCGTTCTGTCCGAGCGCGCCCAGCTGGTGGTGATGGCGCGCGAGCGCCTGCAGGCTTCGCTCAACGACTACCAGACGGGGCTGGTGCTCACCGAGTTCAACCTGCCCGATGCGCGCCCGCCGGAAGAAGTGAAGCCGGCCTTCGATGACGCCATCAGCGCGCGCGAGGACAAGAACCGCATCGAGAACGAGGCCAAGGCCTACGCCAGCAAGATCGTTCCCGAAGCGCGCGGCACCGCGGCCGTGGTGCGGACCCAGGCCGACGGCTACCGCGTTTCGGTGATCGCCCGCGCCGAGGGTGACACCGAACGCTTCCGCCTGCTGGCAGATCAATACCGCAAGGCGCCCGAGGTCACGCGCAAGCGGCTGTACCTGGAAACCATGCAGGAAGTGCTGTCGGCCAACCAGAAGGTGATGTCGGGCAACGACAACATCCTCTATCTGCCCCTGGGCGGTACGCCGGCCGGCGCCGGCGCCCCGGCCGAAGCGCCCGTGGTCCGGATGCCGGTCACCCAGGCCACCAACTCCGAAACCCCCACCGTCGAGCGCCCGCGCGCCGACGCCCGACCGGGAGGACGCTGACATGCTGCGCGGTTACCCACTGATCATCGTCCTTGCCGTGGCCGCCCTGCTGGCCGGCATGGGCTCGGTGTACGTCGTCAACGAAAGCCAGACCGCCATCGTGCTCAACCTGGGCAAGGTGGTGCGAAGCGGCATGGAACCCGGACTGCACTTCAAGTGGCCGCTGGTGGAGGAGGTGCGAAAGTTCGACCGGCGCATCCTCACCCTCGACGACGCCCCCGAGCGCTACCTCACGTCCGAGAAGAAGGACGTCAGCGTCGACTTCTTCGTGAAGTGGCGCATCGACGACGTCTCCACCTTCTACCGTGCCGCGAGCGGCGGCAACGAGGAGGCGGCGAAGCTGCGCCTCACGCCCATCATCAAGGACGCGCTGCGCAACGAGATCAACCGCCTGAGCCTGCAGGAAGTCGTTTCCGGCGGACGCGTGGACCTGACGGCGCGGCTGCTGGCTGAAACCAAGGGTGGCGCGGCCACGCTGGGCATCTTGATCGTGGACATCCGCATCAAGCGCATCAACCTGCCGGAGGACAGCACCATCCTGGGCTCGGTGTTTGACCGCATGCGCGCCGAGCGCACGCAGGTGGCCAACCAGCTGCGCGCCGAGGGCTCGGAGGGTTCCGACGAGATACGCTCCGAAGCCGAGCGCGAGCGCCAGGTCATCCTGGCCGAAGCCGAGCGTGACGCCCAGCGCCTGCGCGGCGCCGGCGATGCCAAGGCGGCCGAGCTGGCGGCCGCGGCCTATGGCCAGGATGCCGAGTTTTACGCCTTCTACCGCAGCCTGGAGGCCTACCGCAACTCGATGGCCGACGGCCGCACCACGCTGGTGCTGGACCCCGACTCCGAGTTCCTGCGGTATTTCGGCAACGAGCCGCGCTGATCCGGCAGGCCGGCCCCCGCGGGGGCCGGTTCCGGGCTAGCCCCGGCCGGGCAAACCGAGGATAATTTCGAAAAGCCGGGGCGACCTCCGGCTTTTTGCATGTCTGGGCCCCGGAACGGGCCAGGCGCCCGTCGCCCCTCCATTCAAAATAATTCCGGAGTCAGGTCATGGGTCAGTCGGTAGTAGTGCTGGGCGCGCAGTGGGGCGACGAGGGCAAAGGCAAGATCGTCGACCTGCTCACCGAGGAGATCGGCGCCGTCGTGCGCTTCCAGGGCGGCCACAACGCCGGCCACACGCTGGTGATCAACGGCAAGAAGACCGTGCTGCACCTCATTCCCTCCGGCATCCTGCGCGAAGACGCGCTGTGCCTGATCGGCAACGGCGTGGTGCTGAGCCCGGCGGCCCTGAAGAAGGAAATCGCCGAGCTCGAAGCCAACGGCGTCGAAGTACGTTCACGCCTGAAGATCAGCCCGGCCACGCCGCTGATCATGCCCTACGACATCGCCCTGGATCAGGCCCGCGAGAAGGCCGCGGGCGGCGCCGCCATCGGCACCACCGGCCGCGGCATCGGCCCGGCGTACGAGGACAAGGTGGCGCGCCGCGGCATCCGCGTGGCCGACCTGAGCTACCCGAAGGAATTGGCCGAGAAGCTGCGCACGACGATGGATTACCACAACTTCGTGCTGACGAAGTACCTGGGCGTGGAAGCGGTCGACTTCCAGAAGACGCTGGACGAAGCGCTGGAATTCGGCGCCTGGGTC
>Ga0105045_10004161_pt1 | contig 12542 bp, 8 predicted proteins | sample MAT02_FD_78089 | JGI IMG/M metagenome (GOLD analysis project Ga0105045, IMG submission 78089) | Freshwater microbial communities from Lake Fryxell liftoff mats and glacier meltwater in Antarctica - MAT-02 (megahit assembly) | ecosystem: Environmental > Aquatic > Freshwater > Ice > Liftoff... | reverse complement strand
GTGCCAGCGGCGCAGCCGGGTGATTCGGTGGCGCTGGGGCTGGCGCAGATCGGATCGCGCGCGGTGGAGCCGGCGTTTCCGTTCTGGTGGCGGTTCGGGTATTCGGTGGCGGGGCCGTTGCTGTCCGGCTTCGCGTCGTGGCTCCACGAGGCGATGATCCGTGACGGTGTGGATCGCGCATATTTCCTGCTGCGCGACGGCGAGATCATGCGCGACGTCTACGGCGCGCTGACGGGTGGACGAGAGGGGCCGACGGTGGAACTGCTCGAGGCTTCGCGCCGTGCGTTCGTCGTTCCGGCGCTGGAGGCTGGCTGTTCGTCGGTGACACAGCAGCTGCTGGCGTGCGAACATCCGAGGCCTGCGGGGGAGTTTCTCGCACGCATCGGGCTGCGCGCAACGGATTTTCGCGCAGCATTCCGCGCCGTGGGTCTCGCGCCTGACGAAATAATCGGGCGCACCGACGGCGTGAAGCTGCAGGCGATGGCGGCACTGTTCGGACGACGCGATGTGGCAGAGGCGATGATCGCGCGGTCGAAGCAGGAGCGTGATCTGCTGTGGAGCTATCTCCGTCAGGAAGGCGTGCTCGCGCCCGGGCGCACCGCACTCGTCGACATCGGCTGGAACGGTACGATTCAGAAGGCGCTGCTCGCCATCGCTGGCGTCGAGAAGACGACGCTCGATGTTCGTGGATACTACCTGGGCACCAGCGCCGCCATCGCCGAAGATCTGCAAGGTCGCACGGCGGCAGGCTACTTCTTTTCGGCCGGACTGCCGCTGGAACGCGCGCGTGTGGTGCAGCAGCTGCCGCAGCTCGTGGAATTCATCTGCACTACGGTGCGCGGAAGCCTGACCGGTTTTCGTCGGCAGAGTGGGCGCATCGTGCCGGTGCATGGCGCGCTGGATCATGCCGCAGGGCAGCGTGAGGCGATCGCACAGGTACGCATGGGTGCAGTGGCGTTCGCGCAGGGGCTGGCGCAGGAGCAACGGGTGTTCGGGGTGCAGCCGATCAGCGCGGAGGCGGCGCTGCGGCACTTTGCACGCACCGTCCTGCATCCGACACCCGACGAGGCTGCGGCGATCGGTGACATTCGGCACGGCGAAGGGCTGGGCACCGATCGATCGCGCGCGCTAGCGGCGTTTCGTGCTGAGCACTTCTCGGTGCAGTCGCTGGAGTGCGACTATCGCGAGGCATACTGGCCGGCGGGTCTGATGGCGCGGCGTGAGCCGGCGGCGCTGGCGCTGCGGGCGCTGCGTTGGATGCGCGGAGTCTGACCGATGGCCGGCACGCTGTCACTGCCTGTGCTGCTGCTGCAGACCGCAGCCTCCTCCTCGGCGCGTCGCCGCACTCTGGACTCTGTTGCGGCGCAGAGCGTGGAGACGAGCGTACACACAGCTGCTGGATCAATGGAAGCGGTCACGCACGAATATGTCGCGCTGGTGCTCAGTGGGACGGAGCTCGACGTGACGGCGTGCGAGCGCGCCGTGTGGCTTCTGCACACGCATTCTGAACTGGATTGCGTGACCGGTGCCGTGCGTGGGGCCACGGCGATCGGTTGTGGGAACGCAGTGCAGTTCGTGGTGGCGCGTGCGGCGGTGGTGCGCGAGGTGCTCGCAGCCAGCGATGCGTTGCAGCCAGCGTCAGCCATCGCGCTCGCGATCGGTGTGCGCCGAGCGACGGGTCGCGGGATCGCGTGCATGACGGAGCCACTGATCAGCGTTGCGGCGGATCCTGCCGTGCTGACACCCATCGAGGCGGACGCGCGCAACGCGCTGGCGTCGCTCGGCATCGAGGAAGCCTCGCTACTCGACGCCGGCGTGAACGGCGTGTCGGCGCTCCCGTTGCAGCGATTGGCATCGATCGATCCTCCGGCGCTGCAGGTGAGGCGTGTGGACACGGAGGGGCTGCGGGTGCTGGTGCTGGTGCAGGGATTTCCGATGGGCGGGTACACCGCCTTCAACGTGGATTTGCTGCCACGGCTCGTCCGGAAGGGCCACACGATCACCACCTGCAGCACGGAAATCTGGCGCAGCGACTGGCGTCTCGACGACGTACGTGCAGTCGCCCCCGACGTTCATCATGCGCACGCCGTGGTGCCGCAGGCCTGCGTACCGGCGTACATCGACTGGCTGATCACCTCGCGTGCGATCGACGTGGTGCTGCTCAGTCACAGCTATCTCGGGTTTCACCTGCTGCCCTGGCTGCGCGCGCGACATCCGGCCCTGTCGTTCGTGGACTACGTGCACACCGACTGGTTCGAGGCCGGCATGTACGGCAGCTACGCCACGATGGCGGCGCGATGGGCGGGGCAGCTCGATGCGCAGTTGGCGACGAGCGATGCGCTGGTGACGCAGCTCATCGAGCAGGGCTGTGAGCCCGAGGCGGTACACGCGGCGCACATCGGCATCGACACCGCGGTCTGGCGGCACAACGGGCCGCGGCTGCAGGAAGTACGGGCGTCGTTCGGTGCCACGGCAGACACGCTGCTGCTGCTGTTCGCCGGTCGGGTCTCGCCGGAAAAGCGGCCGCATCTGGCGATCGACGTGGCGGCGGAGCTGGTAGCCGAGGGGCACGACGTGGTGCTGGTGATGGCGGGGGGTGGGCCGTTGCTGCGCGTGTCGCTGGATCATGCGAAGGCGCGTGGGATCGAGAAGCGCTTTCACATCACCGGTGAGCTCGACGAGCATGTGCTGCGGCATGTGTATGCTGCGGCCGATGTGTTCATCGCGCCGTCGGAGATCGAGGGTATTGCGAGATCGTTGTATGAAGCAATGGCGATGGGGTGCGTGCCGGTGGTGAGTGATGTCGGTGGTCAGCGTGAGCTGGTGGTGCCGGAGGTAGGCAGCCTGGTGGATGCGTCGCGCGATGAGTCGGCGCCGTATGTGGATGGTGTGCGGCCGTATCTGGATCGTGCGGTGCTGACGGCGACGGCTGCGGCGGCGCGTGCGCACGTTGCGAGGCACTTCGATTCGGCGCGGACGGTGCGGGTGGTGGAGGAGACGCTGGCGCTGGCGCAGGTGCGTCGGTCGGCGCGGCAGGCGACGCTGCCGGTGGCGATGGCGGAGGAGCTGGCGGTGATGGGGCTGGATGTGATTCGTCGGCATGTGCTTCTGGCCACGGTGCGGCGATGAGCGCGGACTGCGGCGCGTCGAGCATACATAACAGCAGCCTGCGCGCTTTCGCGCCAACATCACCCGCCACGCCGCGGCTGCGCGTCTGTGTGTCGTTGCTGTTCGCGCGGCAACTCCTGCTGGGCGGGGCGTCGTACTTCGGCGGCGCCGAGGTCCGTGGCGCGACGTTCGTCTTCGGCCTCGCGTGCGACCCCGCTCTGGAGGTGCACGTGGTCGTGTCGGGTGCCGAGACGATGCCGGTGGTACGGCCGGATAACATCACGGTACACTTCCGACCCAGTGTGTCGTTCTTCGAAGGGCATATGGACGATCCGGTACGATCGATCTGGGGTGTCATCGACGCGGATGTGTATCTGGCGTTTGGCGCCAATGAAGCGACGGCCGAACTGGCGCGCTTCTGCCAGTCGCACGGGAGCGCATTCCTGCTTTCGATTGCGTCGGACTGTGCCTTCGATGATTTCGTGGGCGAGCACTCCACGTCGTGCGATGCCTACGGCGTTCAGGGTCACTACCACTGGTACGCGATGCACCATGCGCAGGAAGTCTTCGTACAGACGGAGCAGCAGCGGGCCATGTTCCGTGCGCTCGACCACCGTGACGCGACCGTGATCCGGAACCCGGCACTGTCGTCAGCCCGCGAGATGCCGCGTGTGTCGCCGAGGTTCGGCGGACGGCTTCTCTGGATTGGCCGCATCGATCCGAATAAGCGGTATGAAGAGGCGCTGCTGCTGGCTGAAGCCCTCCCGTATCGGAGGATGATCATGGTGTGCAACGGCATTCACTCGCTTGCTGCGAAAGTCCCCATGATCGAGGAGGCGCTGCCAAACCTCGCGCTGGCCGATCAGGTTGCGCTGCCCGACATCGACAGCCTGTTCCGGTTCTCCGACGTGCTCGTGAACACCTCCATTGTCGAGGGATTCCCGAACACCTTTCTGCAGGCCGGGATGCACGGCATCCCGATCGTCTCGATGACGGTCGATCCCGATGGCATGCTCGCGACGCACGGCTGCGGGCGCGTTGCGGATGGGACGCGCGAGGGGCTGACGCGGACCGTGGAGGCATTGCTGTCAGATCCAGCAGCATACGCCGAGGCCAGTGCCGCCAGCGCGCGCTGGGTGCAGGATCGTCACGATGCCACAGCTCGTATCGCTGAACTGCGTGCGTTGATTCATCAGGCGGCCGCTTCCCATGCACGCCGTCGTGCGCTGCATGCCGTCTGACCCAGCTTCTTCCGACCCCCGACGATCATGTGTGGCATAGCCGGCATTCTCGCGCCGTTCCCGACGGAGCGGCTTCATGCCACTGCGTCCGTGCTGGCCGACGCGCAGCGCCATCGCGGCCCTGACGGTGCGGGTGTGCACGTGCAGGGGCCGGTGGCGCTCGCGCACCGTCGCCTCTCGATCATCGATCTCGAAGCCGGCGCGCAGCCGCTGGCGAACGAGGACAGCAACATCTGGATCACGTTCAACGGCGAGATCTACAACTACCGCGAGCTGCGGAGCACGCTGGAGCAGCGGGGCCACCGGTTCCGCACGCAATCCGACACCGAGGTGATCGTCCACGCCTATGAGGAGTGGGGCGACCGTTGCGTGACGCACCTGCGCGGCATGTTCGCGTTCGCGATCGCCGATGGCCGTCGCAAGCGCCTCTTCCTGGCACGTGACCAGTTCGGGATCAAACCGCTGGTGTACGTGGAGCAGGCCGGATGGTTCGCATTCGCGTCGGAGATCCAGGCGTTCCACCAGCTGGATGGGCTGCAGGTGGATCTCGATGTGCGTGCGCTGGACGAGTACCTCGCGCTGCAGTACATCCCGGCGCCGCGCACCGCCTACCGTCAGATACGCAAGCTGCCGCCGGGCCACACGATGTCAGTGGACTACGACGGCCGCGTGCACGGGCCGCAGCGCTACTGGCGTCCGGAGTTCCGGCAGGGCGAGTTCCGCAGCAACGCCGACTGGTTCGACGCGTTCGACGCGACACTGCGCGACTCTGTCCGCGCGCACATGGTCGCCGACGTGCCGGTGGGTGCCTTCCTCTCCGGCGGTCTCGACTCGACTGGCGTCGTGGCGATGGCGCAGGAGATCGCGACGCAGCCCGTGCGCACGTTCAGCATCGGCTTCACGGACCCAGCGCACGACGAGTCGGCATGGGCCGCAGAGGCGGCGCAGCGACTGGGCACACGACATACCTGCGAGATCCTCGAGGTGGACGCGCTCTCGTCGCTCGCGTCGCTGGTCCAGCACTACGGGGAACCGTTCGGGGACAGCTCGGCCGTGGCGACGATGGCGGTCTCGAAGCTGGCCGCGCGCGAAGTGAAGACGGTGCTCACTGGCGATGGCGGCGACGAGGGGCTGGCGGGCTATCACTCGCACATGCTCTGGCTGCACTGGGTATCGCAGCAGGGTGACGCGATGCTGAAGCGCCCGCCGGTGGAGGCGTGGCAGCGCTGCATCCAATACTGCGATCCACACACCCGCTCGCGGCTGTGGGCGGGCAATCACCGTGGCGACACGCTGCTGCCGATCGAGTCGTTCGAAACGGCGTGGGCGGAGGCCCGGGATCTGGGGGTGGTGCAGCGGGTGCAGTACCTCGACGCCATGACGTACCTGCCGTACGATATCCTGACGAAGGTGGACATTGCCAGCATGGCGCACTCGCTCGAGACGCGCACGCCGCTAGTGGACGTGCGGGTGTGGGACCTGCTGACGCAGATGCCGGAAGGCGTGAACGTGGGCGTGGACCCGCTGGGCCAGCTGACGGGCAAGCATGTGCTGAAGCGGCTGCTGTCGCGCTACTTCCCCGATCGGTTCGTGCACCGGCGAAAGCAGGGCTTCGGTGTGCCGCTGTCGCGCTGGTTTGCGCCGGATGGTGAGGCGCGTGCGTTCGTCGAAGAAAGGCTGCTGGGTAGCGACTCGCGCCTGCGGACGCTGTTCGATCCATCTGCGGCGCGCGACCTGCTGCAGAACGGGCAACATGGCCCCGTGTGGGTGCTGCTGGTGCTCGAGGAGTGGCTGCGGCAGGCAGAGGCGCGCAGCCTGTCGGGGCCGACAGTGTCGCTGGCCGCAGATCGTGTGCACGTGAGCGAAGCGTCGCCGTCGATGCGTGCGTCCGCCGCGGTTGCGTCGCCTACACTACCGGTGCGTGCGGCGCGCCCACGCGTGCTCGTCATCGCCGACGTCCCGAACTGGATCTTCGAGCGGCACGCTCGCACACTGCAGCAGCTGCTGAGCGACGAGTTCGACATGACGGTCGCGTACCACACCGAGCCGTTCGACGAAGTAGCGTGGGACCTTATCTACGTGATGGAGTTCGGCCTAATTCCGTTCGAGCGCATCACGATGCCGTGGAAATACGTGACGGCGGTCCGCTCGCACGTTTCCTGGGCTGCGATCGCGGCACCGGACCTGGCGCGCATCCTGCGCACGAACTTCCAGCAGGCCCACGTGGTCTCGCAGCGGCTGCACCGTGAGATTGCGCCTTGGCTGCCCCGTGTGGCGTGCATCTCGCACGGCATCGATGGTGAGCGATTCCGCTTCGTGTCGCGCACCGCTGATACGACGCGACCGCTGCGGGTGGGGTGGGCGGGCAACCGAAACACGGCAGTGAAGGGATTTGCCGACTTCATCGAGCCGATCGCGGCCCTCGAGGGCGTGGAGCTGGTGTACTGCGGCTACGCCGACCGGAACCTGACACTGGATGAGATGCCCGCATGGTACGCCGGCATCGACGTCTACGTGTGCGCCTCGCTCAGTGAAGGCAGCAACAACGCGCTGCTGGAAGCGGCGGCCAGCGGCTGCGCGATCGTGACGACCGACAATGGGACGGTGCCCGAGTACCTGCGTACTGGCGAGAACGCCTTCATCGTGGCGCGCGAACCGGAGGCATTCCTCCGCGCCGTCACGACCCTGCATTACGATCCCGCCTTGCGCGCGCGGTTCGGAGTCGCTGCGTCAGCGGCGGTGCTTCCGGCATGGACCTGGGAGCAGAAAGGAGAGGACTATCGGGCGTTCTTCCGTACCGCACTGGTACAGCGCGCGGATGCCAAGCGTCAATTCACGGGTGCACGTCCCGTGATGAGACCATCGATGGCGACGATGACGGACGAGCTCCAGCTGGCGGTCAAGCGCGGGGAGGTGGCGAAAGCAATGACGCTTCTCGAGGCAATGCTGGCGCTCGAGCCGACGAATGCCGACTTGCTGGAGGTGCGCCGCGTGCTCGTCGTCGAACAGCAGCGTGCGCGCGCCGCCCGCGACGCCGCGTGAACGCTGGAGTGGCGCGGCGTCGCGGGCGGGTGGGGCGGGTGGCTGAGGCGGGCGGCTGGGGCGGAGCCGCTCCCCCGGCGACGTTACCGCGCCCGAAGTTGCGCTGCCGTCAGCGCATCGCGTACCACCCCGATCACGTCAGGCACCACCAGACCGCCCGTCTCCTGTATCGCATCCAGCATGGCGTCGATCATCTCCGAATGTCGCATACTGAACGCCAGCGACGCGGCAAGGACCTCGGCCGCATCGCGACCGCCGCGGCCAGCAATTGCATCGCGGTAGCCGGCCTGTAGCGTCTCGCGCAGATATGCTCGTGTGCGAAGAAAGGCATGCAGCCCGAGTCCCTTGTCGTCGAGCCGGGCAACAAGCTGCGGCAGCGATACGAGGGCGATTCGGGCGCCCTGCCCATCCGCCCAGCCTGGGCGTCCGTTGAACTGCACCAGCGCCGGCGCACCGAGGTAGTGCGCAGGCTCGTCCCATGCCGTGTCGATCAGCATGCAGGTGTGGGGGTAGGTGCTCTCCAGCGATCGATAATCCGGAGCGATCTCCCGCTGATGCCAGAATCGCGTCCACACCTCGCGCGGGGCGATATGCGCATACGCCTGGGTTCCGAGCGATGAGGAGGGGTCGAGCAGCTCCTGCCAGTGCAGGATGTCGCGATCATCGACGAACGGGCAGGCCAGTGCGATGATCGCGCCCACGTATCCTCCGTGGGCTGATGCAGGCCAATGCTCTTCGAAGTTGGAGCAGGCAAAATTGCTGTAGAAGAAGCGGACGGCCGGATTCGCGCGAATCGTGGTGCAGACGCGCTGCAGCGCACCGGCGAGCAGCAGGTCGTCGTCACCGAGTGCCCAGATGAACTCACCCGTGGCCTGCTCCGTCGCACAGCACACATAGTTGCGCACAGGGCCGATGTTCCGCTCGCGACACACGACGTTCAGGCGGACGCCTGGATGTGCGCTGCGTGCATCGTCAATGACCGCGGTGGTGTCATCGGTCGATGCGTTGTCGGCAATGCAGATCTCGACCACTTCGTCGCACGCTGCGGCCTGCGGCAGCAACGCCTGCAGCATGATGCGCAGCAGTGACGCGCGCTGATAGGTCGGCACCAGCACGGAGAGCAGTGGCGTGCGATCCGTCATGTCGTGGTGCTCGCAGCAACAGGCCGCTTCACGCGCCGCATGCGGCACATCGTGCCGAGCGGCTGCGGTGCATCCGGCACCGTCTGCCGACGCAAACCGTCGCGAGCGGTGCATGTCGAACAGGCTAACATGATGATTTGCAACGTGTTGCGAATGGGCATGGCTTCTGCGCTCGAGGGAGGATGTCCAGCAGTCCGATTCCATTGGCGCACACTCCATGCCTTCGTCGATTCCTCACCTGACAGCTCGCACACCCTCCTTGCCGACTGACTGGCATGACCGACGCGTCTTCGTCACCGGCGCGACGGGTCTGGTGGGTTCATGGCTGGTGCAGCGTCTGCTCGACGTCGGCGCCGACGTGGTCTGCCTGGTGCGCGACCACGTACCGCGCTCGTCGCTGGTCGTCAGCGGCGCCATCGCCCGTTGCACCGTAGTCCAGGCGACGTGACACAGCAGGCGCTGCTCGAGCGGGCACTCGGCGAGTATGAGATCAGCACCGTCTTTCACCTCGCGGCACAGACCGTGGTGGGTGTGGCCAACCGAAGCCCGGTGGGAACGTTTGAGACGAACATTGCCGGCACGTGGAGCCTGCTCGAGGCGTGTCGGCGCAGTCCGCTGATCGACAGCATCGTCGTCGCCTCGTCTGACAAGGCGTACGGTGATCAGCTCAGCCTGCCATACACCGAAGAGACGCCGTTGCAGGGACGGCATCCGTATGACGTCTCGAAGTCCTGCACCGATCTGATCACCACCACTTACGCGCACACCTACCAGCTGCCGGTGGCCATCACCCGATGCGGCAACTTCTTCGGTGGCGGTGACCTGAACTGGAATCGTCTGGTGCCCGGCGTGATCCGTGACGTGCGCCGCGGACGTTCACCGGTGATACGCAGCGACGGGAGTTGCATCCGTGACTACCTCTATGTGGAGGACGGCGCCGAGGCGTACATGCTGCTGGCCGAGCGCCTTCGCCTCGACCTGCAACTCCGTGGTCGCGCCTACAACATCTCGGCGGATCACGTGATGTCGGCGCGCGCGTTCGCCGAGCGTCTGGTGGAGGCGATGGGTGAGAGCTTTCCGCTGGACATTCGGGGGACGGCGTCGGGCGAGATCCGCGAGCAGCGCCTCGATTCGTCCCGTGCGCGCCAGGAACTGGCTTGGCGCCCGGAATTCGACCTCGATACCGCCATCGCACGCACGATCGACTGGTACGACCGGCATTTCGCCATCGACGCATCGCGCGACGTGTCTGGCGTCCTGCAGCGGAGGCGTGCCTGATGTCAGACGCTGCGTGGGCGATTCGCGAGTGTCACGCCTAGTGCGCCACCTCGTCACGGGTGCGTGCGTTTTCATTGGTGCCGCGATCGTGGAGCGTGCGCACCGGCAGAGAGCCTGGCCGACTCACGGGAGTGAGGCAGCAACTCACCTGGATCGAGGCTGATTTCGCTGCCCTCGATCGGCCCTCCGTTCACGATGCCTGCGCTGCGTTCGCTTCGGACACCGTAGTCCACGCAGGATGGGCGGGGGTTGCAGGCCGAGAGCGCAACGAAACGCGGCAGGTGCAGCGCAACCTGCCGGCCGCTGTCGAGCTGACGCATCTCGCCGGCGCATCAGGTGCCAGACATTTCATTGGACTTGGGTCGCAGGCGGATTACGGCGAGTGCGCGGGTCGCATCAGTGAAGTGCAGCCGCTGCGCCCGACGACGCTCTACGGAGCGGCGAAGGTGGCGGCCGCAGTGCTCACGCGAACGGTTGCGGAACAGGTAGGCATGCAGCACAGCTGGCTGCGTGTGTTCTCCACCTACGGCTCTGGTGCGGACCCGTCATGGGTGCTGTCCACCATTGGCTTGGGGCGGTGCTCGGTCTCCTCGCGGAGCCGGGTGCCCTGACCACCGCAGAGAATGATCGCTTTCATGGCAGGCAACGGGTTGGGGAAGCAGGCACGAGACGTACGGTGCAGGAGATGGTCAATGCGCCGGACACACGCGCGGACGCAGTGAAGAGCGGCGATCCTGTACGGTGGGAAAAGGCAAGCAGTGTGTCATTCCCGTTGCCCTCAGAACCGACCTGTGAGGGGAAAGTTCTGCCTGATCGACGACCGGTTTCTTCCCATGGCGTGACCGTTTTCGCCGTATGCTGCGGCCCCGTGCCGTGGGAAGGTACTGGCACACTCCGTGCTTTTCTCACGCGTGCGGCCCGCGTCACGGCGGTGCCTCGCCGATTCGCGATCGTTCACTCTCGTCCCTCGCTCCAATGACTGCGACCGCTCCACTGACGGGCACCTTCGACGAAGCAGGGATCGACCGGTTCGGGTTCGGTCGCAACTGGCTGAACTACCAGACCTCGATCGACCCCACGCGCATGACGCTGGCCCGACACGACATCGAGCAGTGGCTTGGCACTACGTCCCTGCACGGACTGCGCGTGCTCGACATCGGGTCCGGGTCGGGGCTGCATTCGTACTGCCTGCACGCCATGGGTGCATCGACGCTCGTGTCGTTCGACTACGACACAGACTCCGTTCAGGCCACGCAGGAGCTACACCGGCAGGCGGGTGCACCTGCGTCCTGGCGTGTCACGCAGGGATCGGTGCTCGACGCGACCTTCATGGCGTCGCTGGGCAGATTCGATCTGGTGTACTCGTGGGGCGTGCTCCATCACACGGGGCGAATGTGGCAGGCGATTTCGAGTGCTGCGGAACGCGTTGCGCGCGATGGACGCTTCTTCATCTCCATTTATGCGAAAGGGCCGAATTTCCCCGCCGACCTTGCGCTCAAGCAGCGTTATCACGATGCCTCGCTGTCCAAGAAGCGGCGGATGGAGTTCGAGTGGATCACCGCGCAGTACGGACAGCGCGCACGCCACGGCCTGAAGCCGGAAGGCTGGTGGACGCAAGGGTGCGAGCGCGGCATGGATCCGTACTTCGACCTGGTGGACTGGCTTGGTGGCCTGCCCTACGAGGTCGCGACGGTGCCCGAGCTCACGTCGCGTCTGCGCACGCTGGGCATCGTCACTCGTCGCGCGCGCGAGTGCGGTGATGGCGGGTGCCACATCCTCGTCGGCGAGCGCACGTCGGAGACCGCCCTGCCATCGCCGTGGCCGGATGAGGCGCCGATGGGCAAGGTGCGGGTGGAGTGGAGTGCTGCGGCGCCAGTGCTGTGGGTCGGCGCCCTCGACGCCTCCGACGCCCCCGATCGCGTCGTGGTCCTCGCACAACAGGCGCCACGTGTCTCGTTCATCATGCTGGCGGCGGGTTTTGCGCAGCTCGATACTGAAATGCAGCGCCGCCTGGCCGCCGCCGCCCCGAACCTGCGCATCATCGAGCGCCCGAGCGATCCGACCGCGATCGGGCAGCTGCTGACATTGGCCGGTGCCGTACTGAGCACCGCCGACGTCGGCCCGTCGCGCGCGTTGCTCGAGCTGAGTGCCGCCGCCGGTGTCCCCGCAGTGAGCCTGCATGACACTGCCGATGGTTGCATCGGCAGCACGGGCATGGGTGCAACTGGCGGTGGTGATCTGCAGGCACTGGCCACTGCGCTCGTGACGCTGCATCAGTCGCCGATGCAATACTCGCGCGCGAGCCTGGCAGGCATCGTTTGGGCTTCGTCGGCGTCATGATGCGCTGACGGACAGAGAACACACGACGCGGGTGACGATCGAGCCGTCAGCCGCGTGTTCGGTACGCCATGTCTCGTCGTAGCGGCCGCCAGGAGCGCGGACCGGGCGCCGCCGCCGCTGTCAAGCCTGCGGACGTTCAGCGTTGCGCGCGTTGGCCGCGGCGCGTGGAGCGAGCGGGCTGCCATGCGCGACCAGCGTCGCACCCGCCTCCGCCGCCACACTCGCCCGCTTGTTCTGCGCCGCCACCTGCTCCACCAGCTCGGCGCGGAGAATCGTCGTCTCAGGTGGCGCCTCGATCCCGATCCGCACCCCCCCCCGATCACACTGCACCACCACGATCCGGATCCCACCATCGATGACGATCGCGTCACCGGCCTTCCTGCTCAGGATC
>Ga0105045_10004158_pt1 | contig 12544 bp, 9 predicted proteins | sample MAT02_FD_78089 | JGI IMG/M metagenome (GOLD analysis project Ga0105045, IMG submission 78089) | Freshwater microbial communities from Lake Fryxell liftoff mats and glacier meltwater in Antarctica - MAT-02 (megahit assembly) | ecosystem: Environmental > Aquatic > Freshwater > Ice > Liftoff... | reverse complement strand
ATGACAGCGAGGCCGCCTGCGAGGATGCCCATCAAGAGGACGGAGAGACGCACTCGGGCCCAACGCTTGGCGGACGCTGCGGGGGCCTCCACGGCCTTGGCCACGGGCGCAGTCGTGCGCCGCGAATCGGCACGCGTATTCGACATCGGCGCAGCCTGGCGAGCGACCTTCATCGCATCCTCCCAGCGGCGGTGCGGCGCTCACGGCTGCCAAGCGTGACCACGCGGTCGGCATTCGGAATGTCCATGCCGAGCGCCCCACGAGCGACCGTCTCCACGCGCTCGGGTGCACGCAAGGTGGCGGCTTCGATCGAGAGCAGTCGCTGTTGCTCCACGAGGCGACGCTCCTCGTGGCGAGCTCTGTCGACGTCGTAGCCAAGCCGCACGGTCTCGAAGCGCAGCGTGAGGTGCGCAATGAACGCGAGGCAGGCCGCGCAGATGGCGGCGATCCACAAGGCGACGAAGCGGCGTCTCACTGTGCGCCTCGCGTCGCGTCATCGGCATGTGGAAGACGCGCTGCACAGCGGAGCTTTGCGCTGCGTGATCGGGGATTGGTCGACGCTTCCTCATCGCCAGCTTCGACAGGGCGCTTGGTGATCACCTCAAAGCGCGCGTCTTCACGCCAGGTGTGTTTCACGGCCCGGTCCTCCAGCGAGTGGAAGCTGATCAAGGCAGCGCGACCGCCATCGTTGAGCACATCCGGAAGTGCTTCAAGAAGCTGCTCGAGTTGCTCAATCTCGCGGTTCACTGCGATGCGAAGCGCTTGAAATGTGCGCGTCGCAGGGTCGATGCCGACGCCACGCTTGGGCCCTGTCACGCGCCACACCGCACGCGCGAGCTGGAGCGTCGTCTCAAGCTCGCCTTCGAGCTCTGCGCGCTTGATGGAGCGGGCGATTGGACGTGAGCGCCTCTCATCACCGTAGTGAAAGAGGAGGTCCGCGAGGGTGCTCTCGTTCATGCCGCTGATGAGCTCGCGCGCGCTCTCACCGCTGGAAGGATCCATCCGCATATCGAGCGGACCGGATGCGCGAAACGAGAAGCCGCGCGACGCGTCGTCAAGCTGGGGTGAAGACACGCCGAGGTCGGCGACGAGGCCATCCACAAGCGGAGCGCCAGCGGCAGCGAGGTGCTCACGCAGGCCACCAAACGCGCCGTGCACAAAGGTGACGCGCCCCTCAAAGCGCGCGAGGCGTGGACGTGATTCTTCGAGCGCGCGCGCATCGCGATCGATGGCGATCAAACGTCCGCTGGGTGAGCAGGCTTCGAGGATGGCCTCGGCGTGTCCGCCACGACCGAGCGTGACGTCGACGTAGATGCCGCCATCGCGTGGTGCGAGCAGCGTGAGGACTTCGGCGCGGAGCACCGGGATGTGTTGCGGTGTGGTCTGCATCAGAGGCCCAGCTCGGCGAGGCGTTTGCTGATCTCAAGGCGCTTCTCGGGGGTGGAGATCGCGGACTCACGCACCGCGGCGAAGCGCTCCTTCGACCAGAGCTCGATGTGGTCACCCATGCCGGCCCACATCGCCTCGCGCTCAAGCCCCGCGATGTCGCGAAGCTCTTTCGGCACAAGCAAGCGACCGAGCTTGTCGATCTCGGTCTCGACCGCGCCGGAGAGGTAGATGCGACGAATCAGCGTGACAGCGGGATCAAACTTCGGAAGCGCCGCGAGCTTCGACTCGAAGGCGAGCCACTCCTTCATTGGATAGGCCAGCAAGCAGGGGTCGACGCCCGAAGTGATCACGATGCGCAGCTCGCCATTGGCGCCTGCACTTGAGAGCGCATCGCCCCCAAGAACATCGCGAAAACGCGAAGGCACGGAGGTCCGTCCTTTTGCGTCGACCGCGTGCTCGTAGTGCCCTCGAAACATCGTGTTGTTGATCCGTTCTTCGTTCGCCGTGGGTCAGTCGATCCTAGAGATCACACTCGTTACCACTTCTTGCCACGGAGGCCGAAACTAGAGGGGTGTACGGCATTGTGTCAACTTCCGTTGTTCATAAATTCGACGTAATTCGTGGGCATTCGATCGAAGTGGTCGCTGGTGGATCGAAACTTCACGAACGATACCGACCGCATGTTCATGTGTGCTTCACAGCACCTCGCGACACGACGCTCGAAACGCGATACTCGGCGGGCATGAGTGACGATTCGATCGAGCACGCCTGGGCTGAGGTCGAGGCCGCGTGGGAGACGCCTGAGGCGCACAAGCGCTTCTTGCTCTTATGCGACTCGCTCGATCGGCTGGCCGAAGCGGGCACGCGTTATCGCGCAGTGAAAAACGGCGACACAGAACGTCGGGCCGTGGCCGAGAAGCAGATCGATGCCCTGCTCGGGCTGGCGATGACGCGCGTGAGAGCCGACAAGACCGAGCCGCGTAGAGGCCGCTCACGCGTCGAATGGATTGGCATCGGGCTGGCAGTGGTGCTGCTCTCCATGGCGTTGATTCAGCTGATGCGGCTCGCGGGGATTTGAAACGTCCGCTCTCAGGCGTTGAATTTTCACGAACAAAACCGATACGCTCGGCCCGCCTCCGGAAGCTGTGTTCCGTACTTGGCGAATCGCGATGACCCTCAAACGGAGGATGCGTGCAGCTCGACTTTAAGCAGCGTGAGCTGACCCTGAAGCTGGTCTACTACGGGCCCGCTCTCAGTGGAAAGACGACCAACCTTCAGGCCATTCACGAGTTGATTGCGCCCGAGGCGCGCGGTCGTTTGATGACGCTTGAGACGAAAGACGATCGAACGCTCTTCTTCGATCTGCTGCCGCTCTCGCTGGTCGCTGGTCGCGGTCTCCAAATTCGCGTGAAGCTCTTCACCGTGCCGGGCCAGGTCATTCACAACGCGACGCGAAGGCTTGTGCTGCAGGGCGCGGATGGCGTGGCGTTCATCGCGGATTCGCAGCGTGCAGAAGCGAACGCGAACAAGGCAGCGTTCGTGAACCTTCGCCAGAACCTCGTCGAGAACGGGCTCGACCCTGCGCGGATGCCACTTGTGATTCAGTTCAATAAGCGCGACATGCCGGATGTCCGCACCGATGCGGAAGTGGACCAGATGGCGCAGAAGGGTCGGGAGCCTGTGTACAAGGCAGTGGCGTTGCGCGGGCAGGGCGTCATCGAGACTTTGGTGGGTCTCTTCAACATCACCTGGCGACGGCTTGATGAGGACCACCAACTCGGAGAAAAGTTTGGTGTCGATGGCGCGCAGTTGCTGGCCGACGTGAAGCAGAAGCTCTCACCGCGACGCCACGCTCGGGAGGCCGCGCGATGACGGCTGAATTCGATCTGGCGATGGGCGAGGTGGCTCGCCTTGAGGATGTGGTGGACCGCCGCGCACTCGCCGAGGTGTGTCGAACTTTCTTTGAGCTCTTCTCCATCTCGGTCCGCGTCTTCTCGCGCGAGGGTTCGCTGCTCGCGGATGCACATGAGGAGCAGGAAGTGTGTCGCTACGTGAACACGCTTGGCGATGGCCGACGTGCTTGTTCGCGCATCGTCTCGGATGTGAAGCGCCTCGATCCCGAAGGCGAGGCCGTCTCGCACTCGTGCTTTACCGGTGCGGAGTACCGCGTCGTTCCGCTGCACTATCAAGGACGTCGGCTTGGTCGCTTCGTGATCGGTCCCTACGTGCCTGCCGAGATGCGCGAGGTGCCGCGCTCCTTGCTTGTGATCGACTCGCGCGTCGATGCGGAGACGGCCCGCGCAGCCCTGCATGAGATGCCGCGTGTACGTCGCGAGACGGTGGAGCGCATCGGGCATCACTTTAGTCGCGTGCTCGACTTGATTCTGTTCAGCGGGCACCGCGCCTACCTCACCAGCAATATGCACATCGCGAGCGTGCGGGAGAGCTATCGGGAGCTCGTCGACAAGAACAGCAAGCTCCAGGACGCCTACGATAAGCTCAAAGAGCTCGATCGTCTGAAGTCGAATTTCCTCGCGACGATGAGCCATGAGCTTCGCACGCCGCTCACCTCGATCATTGGCTACAGCGACATGCTTGAGGCCGGTATTGGCGGCGATTTGAACGAAGAGCAGACGGAGTTCGTCGGCACGATTCGGCAGAAGGGAGAGCACCTCCTCGCGCTCATCACGAGCCTGCTCGATATGAACAAGCTTGAGCAGGGGACGATGCGGCTCAACCGCAAGCACCTCGATGTGAGGGTGCTCGTCACGGACCTGCAGAAGACGCTCACACCCTCCGCGTTGAAGAAGGGCGTGCAGCTCGTGACGGAGATTGAGCCCGAAATCGGCAACGTCTTCGTCGACCCGGTGCGCATCAACCAGGTGCTCTTCAACCTCGCGGAGAACGCGCTCAAGTTCACGCCGAAGGGCGGCACTGTTCGCTTCACCGCGCGCGCGACTGAGTTCGCGAAAGATGCCGATGACTTCGGCGCATCAATGTTTGATCTTGTTGAGACGGCCGTCGAGATTGGGATCATCGACTCGGGCATTGGCATCGCCAAAGACGAGCAGAACAAGATCTTCGACGCGTTCTATCAAGTGGATGGATCAAGCACGCGTGAGCACGGCGGCACGGGGCTCGGCCTCTCGATCGTGAAGCGCATCGTCGACGCCCACGGGGGCAAGGTGCGCGTCGAGAGTGAGCCCGGTCATGGTGCTGCGTTCCTCATCACGCTTCCTCGCGACGCGAGCTTTGAGTGACAGGTGAGCGTGGTCGCGTGGCGCGTCTTCAGGCGCTCCTCGCGGACCGTGGAGGGCAAGTGGAGCTGGGCGTGGGCGATGATGCGGCGGTGCTTGAGCCGCTCCTCGCGCGCACTGTGCTCTCTGTGGATGCCCAGGTAGAGAATGTTCACTTCAAGCGAGGCTGGCTGACGCTTCGCGAGCTGGGTGCACGCGCAGTGAACTCGGCGATGAGTGACCTCGCAGCGATGGGTGCTGAAGGGCGGGCGATCCTGCTCTCGATCGCGACGCCGCCCTGGGTGGATGACGATGCGTTTGATGCGCTGATGCTCGGCGCACGCGATGCTGCAGACCGATGTCAGACGCCGATCGTCGGTGGCAATTTGACGTGCGCGGGTGAGCTCTCACTGCACACGACCGTGGTTGGCAAGATCGCATCGACCCTCGACAACCGAGACGCCGTCGTGCGGCGAACGGGCGCGCAGGTGGGGCATGCCCTCTTCGTCACGGGCACGCTCGGCGCGGCCGCGTTGGGGCTTCACGCGCTCCAGCATGGGCTCGAGATGGAGCCAGGCTTCGCACCCTTTGTGCGACGCTGGCGAGCACCTCAGGCGCGCATGACTGAGTGTCGCCGGCTGGGAGAGTTTGCCTCGGCGGCGATCGACATCTCGGACGGTCTGCTTGCCGATGCGGAGCAGGTCGCCGAGGCGAGCGGCGTAGGTCTTCGCATCCACGCGACCTCACTTCCACGGAGCGATGGATTCGCTCAAGCGTGCGCACTGGCCAAGCGCGATCCCGTGGAGCTCGCCTGTACCGGGGGCGAAGACTACGAGGTGCTGTTCACGGCGCCGATGAGTGAGACGCCATCGCGCATCGCGACGTGCATCGGGATGGTCGTTGCGGGCAGGGGCGTGCGTGTTGTGGATGCCGACGGCAGCTCGGTTTCCTTTCAGCACAAGGGCTTTGACCATTTCGCTCGCTAGTTCTTCGACTCCTGCTCGAAGCGCTTGAGGATCTTCTGCAGGCCAAAGCGAGAGATGCCGAGTTCGCGTGCGGCGCGCGTGCGGTTCTGCTGGTTGCGTCTGAGTGCATCGAGGACGAGCTCGCGGGTCAGCGCGCCGCGCATTCGGTGGAGGTCGACTTCGACGCTGGCCTCGGCGCTCGGAAGCTGCAGGTGCGATGCGTGGATGACGCCTGTGGCGTGCAGTCGCGCCTGCGTCAGGACGTGCTCCAGCTCGCGCACGTTGCCCGGCCATCGGTGCGCATGCAGCGCGCGGTAGGCCTCCGGGTCGAGGGTGACGCCTCCTATTGGCAGCTTCGCCTGCGTGATGGCATCCAAATCTTCCGGGCGCTGACGTAGCGGAGGGATGGTCAGCGTCGCACCCGCGAGTCGATAGAAGAGGTCTTCACGGAGGCGCGAAGGAACGCGCTCTTCGGTCGCGTGATGAAGCGCGGCGATCACGCGGACATCCACACGCTTCTCGCGATCACTGCCCACGGGGCGCACGACGCCTTCGACGAGCACACGCAGGAGCTTGGCTTGCACCGAGGGTGGCGCCTCATCGATGCCATCAAGAAAGAGCGTTCCGCCGTGTGCCAATTCGAAGAGCCCTTGGCGCGCGCGGTCTGCGCCGGTGAATGCGCCACGCACATGACCAAAGAGCGTCGACTCAAGGAGTTCGCTGGTGAAAGCAGCGCCCTCCTCCGCCACGAAGGGCGCGTGTCGACGCTCGCTTGCGAGGTGAATGCAGCGCGCGAGCAAGCTCTTGCCAGTGCCCGTCTCTCCGGTGATCAGCACAGAGAGGTTGGAGTGCGCGAGGCGACGCGCATCGCGAATGAGCACGCGCGTGCTCTCCGAGGCGTGGATAAACCCGTCGAACGCGTCGCCTTGTCTGAGGCCACGCATGCTCTCGCGCTGCCTCTCGTTTTCTTGCGCGAGCGTCAGCGCCAGCGCGACCTGGCTCTTCACTTCGCGACGCAAGCGACGGGTCTCAAGACGCGCTTCAAGCACAGGGCCGCAGATGTCCGAGAGCGCACGAATGCTCTCCACCACATGCGGATCAAACGCTGCGGGACGAAGCCTGTCGTCGGCCACGAGCACGTAGCTCGTCCGCCGCTCGTCCTCGTCGACGCGTGAGGCCAGTTGAACGGCGATCACGCTGCGGAGCGCGAGCGCGTGCACGCTCGCGCTCGCATCACTGCTCGCGATCGCATCGGATGTCGTGACGACGCGCTCACGCAGCGCACGGAGCACGAGCGATGTGGAAGGCCTGGCGTGTGCATCGACGATGCCTGCACGCGAGACGACCCGCGCCTCGCCCCCTTCCCAGGCGACGACGAATGCGCGCTCTGCGGCACACACACGGAGCGCTGTCTCGGTGAGCTCTGCGAGGGCGCTCTTCCATGTCGAACGTGATGAGACTCGCGCTGCGCCTTCGAGCGCTTCACGCAGCGGACGCTCCGCATCGCCCGCTGCGCTCGCTCCGCCTTCGGTGAGCGCGCGGCGAACGTGCGGAAGCTGTCGAAAATGCGCCTGAAGTGATGGCGTCAGTGCACGCAGCGCTGGCTCCACGAGTTCACGCAGGAGGGTGAGTGCGCGACGCTTGCCCTCCTGATCACGAAGCGCCTCGCTTACATCGGCAGCGAGTGCGTGCGCGCGAACCTGCATCTCGAAGTCGAGCCCACGTGGCAGTTCCTCTAACGCGACGCGTGCGCGTGCCGGCTGCTCTCGATCAAGCTCAAGGCGTGCCTTGGCGAGCCCTCGCTCGGCATGCCCGCGCGCATCATGCGGATGCGATGCATCGAGCGCTGCGTCGGCCGCGCGGTGATCACCTTGGATGGCGTGAAGGTGCGCGCGCCGTGCCCAAGCGATGGCCTCGAAGGGCCCTTCGTGCGTGAGCGAATCCAGCGCCAGCGCCGCACTACGCAGCTTGCCCTGCGCCATCGCGATGTCGGCTCTGACAATCGCGGCCAGCGCGACCGCAGCCACATCGCCGGAGCGCTCCGCCGCGACCGACGCCTCGTTCGCGAGATGAGTCGCGCGCGCTTCATCCCCCACCAGCGCGAGCGCGTTGGCGAGGTTGGCGATTGTGCGGCCTCGCTCGGCGTCACGTCCAAGGCGCGTGAGCACGAGCGCGGACCGTTCAAGCAGGGCGATCGCTTTTCCAAGCTGGCCTGTCTCGAGCGAGGCCAGGCCTGCGTTGAATGAGAAGGTCGCGTCGAGCAGGCGATCTCCAGCGAGGTGCGCCAAGCGCGCGCTCTCTTCATGCAGAGCCGCACCTGCGCTCATCTCACCGCGCTGCGCTTGCGCCTGCGCCAGGAGCGAGATTGCACGTGCCTGAAGGGCGTGGCGCTGCGCTGCACGCGGCACGCGCGCGGCCGCAGCGCGCCCTCGGGTGGCGCTCGCCTCGGCATCCAGTGCGCGCCCCTCCAAGAGCGCGATGAGCGCCAGCGTCTCCTCACCGCGCGCGATGGCTGCTGGGTGATGCGCGTCGGAGGTGGCGTGTGACGCCTCAGTCAGCGCTTGCGTGAGGTCTCCTTGCGAGAGGGCTACGCGCGATCGCAGCGCCGCTGCGTCCACATCGCCGGGCGCAATTGTCGGGAGCGCAAGCGTCTGGGATGCATCGGCCAGCCGTCCTTGAAGTCGGTAGAGGTCCGCGCGCGCGAGGTCTCTCTCCTTTGTCGCCGCTGCGTGCTCCGTGGCTTGGAGAGCCAGGGCGAAATCTCCTTCCGCGCGACATGCATCCGCGTGGATCAGCGCGAGCGCTTCTCGGGCATCTGGCGCCACGCGCAAGAAGCGCTCAAGGGCCTCGCGTGCACGCTCTGGGTCTCCCTCGGCCAGCGCGTTCTGCGCGATGCCCTGCATGGCATCGAGCGCCTTGTCTCGCTGCTTGAGATGCCAGTGCGCTGCGGCCCACGAAGTGCCCGATGCGCCCATGCTGAGGGCGCGCTTGGCGTGTCGGGCGAAGGAAGATTTGGCTGGAAGGGAAGCCTCCCTGATGTCGTCTCGAAGGATGAACGCGCCATCACGCTCCTGCGTGACGAGGCCCTCTCGCAGCGCAGCGCGCGCTGCCTCGCTCGAACTCGCATCGGGCGATTCAAGCGCGATTGAGCCGCCAAGCGCGCTCACCATCGCGAAGAAATCACGCGTGATCTTGCTCTGCGGTTGCTCCTCGCGTGTTGCCCAGGTGCCTTCGCGCCAATCGCTCGCACGCAGCGGATCGAGGTCGCTTGCGACCAGGAGTGGCAGCGTACGCACTAGGCGCCCCGCGTAGCCGAGTGTGCTTCGCTGCGCAGCTTGCACCGCCGCTGCGGTTGGCCTCTCGCCCGTCGCGATCTCCAGAACACGCGCGACACTTGCAGCATCCAGCGGCTCGATGATGGCCGGGGCAGTCGCCGATGGATGGGAGGTGAGGGGCTCCTGGAGCCCCGAGGAGGGGCGCCCAGCCCCTCTTGGAGCGGCTGTCGCTTCCGTCGCTTCCGTTCGCGCCATCGCCAGCCAGGGCGTGAAGCCTCGAAGTCGCGTCGCCGCGAGGAAGCGTTCGATCTGGATGGGCTCGACATCGCGGGTGAGGTGCACGCAGGCGGAGGTTGTGAGGTCCCAGGGGAGCGTCGCGCTCCGAAGGAAGGTCGGCACGCTGGCGCCCTCCCGTGCGAGGCGGGCCTGTGTTGCGCGCGCGGCCTCTTCGATGATGCGCGAGCGTCCGCTTCCTGCCGGTCCCACCACCTCGCCGTATCCACAGAGACCGATCGATGTGAGCAGCGCATCGATTGGCCCGCGGCCGCCGACAAAAGGGATCGCTCGATGCGCCGGCTTCTTCCGCTCGACACCCAGCTGTGCGAGTGCGTCTCGGGCATCGCATGGGCGCGCGGCGACGCGCTCTTGGACGAGGGCTTGGGCTAGCGTCGCGACCTCGGTCGATACCCAGCTTGGGCTCGGCGGTGCGTCGATGGGATCGATCAGCGCGCCATGCATCCAGGCGAACATCGTCACGCCGAGTGCGTAGAGATCCGTAGCGACGCTTCGCTCCCCCTCGCGCGCCTCAGGTGCGAGAAAATGCGGCGTCCCGCTCACATGGCCATGGCGCCCCACGGGCTCAGCCAGGCCAAGGTCAATCACCGTCGCGTGCGCGCCCTCCACCAGCACGTTCTCGGGCTTCACATCGCCGTGGGTGAGCCCCGCCGCATGCAGCGCATCGAGCGCCTCAAGCACCCCGATCGTGACCTGCTTGAGCCAGACGCCTCGAGCCTCCTCGGACACATCGAGGAGCCGCCGTGACGAGACCTCGCCGGGCGCCCTCGACTCGATCAGGAACCACGCGCGCTTGGGTGTCGCGAAGGGCGGTGGGAGCGCCTCATTGATGCGCAGAAGCTCCATCGCGCGCACCAAATGCGGGCTCTCCGCGCGCCTCAGGGCATCCAGCTCCCAGACAGCCCGCGCGCCTGCATCGCTCTCCAAGACCTTCGCTGCGCAGGGCGTCTGCGTCGTCTCATCGACCAGCGCCAAGACGCGTGAGGTTGCCCCCGAGCCCAGCTCACCGACGTAAAGATAGCGACCGGCGAGCTTGAGCGAACCCACGCTTCACATCATGCCGCGCGGTCGATTCGTGAAGATGACCTCGGCCGCTGCGAGCGGCATGGGCAGCGCGGACGGACCGAAGGTCACGCCGCCGAAGACGAGGTAGCCACCCTCTGGCACCGCTGCCATCGCGTGGAGCGCGCGGCGTTGGCGGAGGGAGATCGTCGTCACGACGGGTGTGAGCGGGATGGTCGTCCCGAACATGTCGATCGACGCGTTGGTGTCGAGGGCGAGTGAGCTGATGCCACCGGTCGCGATGATGGTTCCGTCGTCGATGCGGGTGGATGCGCCGAACGCATGCAGCCCCAGCGGCGTGACGCCGGTGCCCCGGCGCGTTGCCTGATCGAAGACGAAGCTGCGGCTCCCCGAGGGGATGGCGCCACACAGTTCGGTGCCATCGAACGCCGACGTCATGCCCGTGCAGCGAGCACCAAACCAGCCGATCGCCACGGCGCCAAGGCCTCCGGTCGGACCGACCGTCTCGACGAGGGGGCGATAGAGATTCCAGGCCGGCGAGGCGCCCGTGAGCGGCTCTGCTGTCGGAGTGCCAATCGCCATCGCGCCGGGGACCCAGGTGTCTGCGAGGCCCGCCTCAGTCGTCGCGTTGCCGCCGCCAATCACGATCACCCGCTGGCTTGCGCCGGAGCCGACGACTGCTGCCCCCGGTGCAGGTCGGTTGCCGGGCAAAGTGCCTGTGCCAACGACGCCGTACCCGCCTGCTCGGTTCGGATCAAAGACGGTGAAGGTCGTCGCGCTGGAGACGCCGCCAGCGAGCAAGACGCGACCGTCGGCGATGCCCGCTGCGGCATGAAGTGCGCGCGGCTGATCCAGCGCACCCAGGCGCGTCGGCATGTCTGCGGAGCCAAAGAACCCACCACGCCCCGGGTCCCCGTTGGCCTCAGCGTCTTCGGCCTCGGGGTTCTGCTCGGGCTCAAAGATCTCGTAGGTCGCTGCGCTCGTGTCCGTCGGCGCGATCGCGAACGAGAGCGCGAAGTTGGCGGCCGTCGTCGGCGTCGCGATGAGCGTGGCGCGGCTTGCGCCTCCCGCGATGAGCACGCGCCCATCGGGCAACACCGTCGCGGTGTGGGCGCCGCGTGCCGCGAGCATCTCGCCCTGCACAGGCCAGAAGCGTCCCGTCGTCGGATCAAAGATTGATGCGGTTCGCGTCGCGGTGAGGTCGTAGCAGACCGCGCCGGCCGCTGCGGTCACAGGGCAGGTCCCTGCCACTGCGCGCTCGAAGCCCCCGGAGATCAGCACGCGACCATCGGCAAGCGCCGTCTGGGTGTGGAGGAAACGCGCGCTCGGTGCGCCGCCCTCGAGCGCCATCGACTCATTCAGCGAGAACATGCGGATGTCGACGTAGCGACGCTCCCCAGCGCGCAGGACGATAGGCCCGACGCTGCCGACATGCGTGTCGACGCCGGCCGCTCCACCCACGAGCACAAGCCGAATCGGCACGCCCGTTGGGAGCGCCTCACGCACCAGCTCGGGTCGGTCATCGCCATCGGGGTCCGGCAGATTCTCGACCGTGAACGAGGCCCACTGAGGGTCCCCGTCCTCGACGTAGACCCCCAGCTCAAGATTCGTGACGCTCCCAGGCAACATCGCGTTGGGCTCGTTCAGCGCGCCCCAGCGAACACGCACCTGGTGCTCAGGGACAGCGCCTTCGGGTGCGCCAACACAGGCTGAGCAGGCGAGCGCTGTGCCAAGGAGCGTTGTGCCGAGAAGGAAGGTTGGGAGGTGCTTCCGCAGACGAGAAAAGGACATTGGGCGGAAAGTACCACGGCGCGTGCTGCGCAAGATGCTTTCGCGAACGAAACGCCACGGCACGGCACCTGCGCATCGGGGTGACCACCTGCTCTCGTGGCCTCGCGTCAGGGCGTGACTGCGAACCTGTCGCGGCCGGTTGCGTGCGTCACGACATCATCCAACTCGTAGCGCAGCGGCAAGGACTCGTTCGCCACCCAGAAGCGCGCCTGATCGTCAAAGAAGGGCGAGGTTGGCAGGCCGCTGTTGCCGCCCGGCAGGATGTTCTGACCGCGCACGCGGCCGTTGTTCAGCTCGATCACCATGCGCATGACCGGGCCTGAGCCGTAGGTGTAGTCGGTGTCGACGGCGAAGCTTGGCGCTGCGGCGTCGACCGAGCCGTGATCGCCGGGGCGTGGCAGCCAGTTGAGGCCAAAGCGCGGGTCGCCTTCGACGATGCCGTCGGCCATCGGGATGCGACCGGTGTTGATCGAGAACTGACCGCTGATCAGATCGAGGCCTTCGAGATCTCCCGCGTACACCTTGAGCACGCTCTCAAGCCGCACCTGGTGGCGCAGGCCCCAGAGCCACT
>Ga0105045_10004157_pt1 | contig 12548 bp, 14 predicted proteins | sample MAT02_FD_78089 | JGI IMG/M metagenome (GOLD analysis project Ga0105045, IMG submission 78089) | Freshwater microbial communities from Lake Fryxell liftoff mats and glacier meltwater in Antarctica - MAT-02 (megahit assembly) | ecosystem: Environmental > Aquatic > Freshwater > Ice > Liftoff... | reverse complement strand
TCAGATAACTCTCAGATAACTCTCAGATAACTCTCAGATAACTCTCAGATAACTCTAAGACAGCTCAATGACCTGACCTGTTTCGGCGGCTCTGCGGGTGGCATCGGCAACCTGCAGGGCATAGAGACTTTGTTGGGGGGAAACGTACAGCGGTGTTCCTTGGGTCAAGTGATCTAAAACTAGGGTCGTATCTTGGGCAAATAGCCCCCGGCGGCTGCCCATGTCGAGAGCTTGGGTGCCTGTGGGGGTGGTGAGGCTGCCCATGTCACCATCGATCCAGATGCCTCCGTTTTCGGCTTGGATGGAGAGTGTGCGCTCAGGGTTCCAAAAGGCTTGGCCTTTACCGTAGATGACATCGGCCACAAGGCCACTGGTAAATTTGAGCTGTGCCGAGGCGAGACAGGCGGTGTAGGCAGAGGTTGGGAGGGTGTTGCCCCAGAAGCGGGCTTGGCAACTGACCCGTGCGACATTGCCAAAGAGGCGAATGAGCCGATGGATGCGGGCTAAGGCTCCGACGAGGGGAAACCCGAATAGATCGGTGCGGTAAGTCCATTTGTCGGGAGCGGGCTGTTTGGGGGTGAGGTTGCTGTAGCGCACGTAGAAGGGGGTACCGATCTGGGGGAGGGCTTGGGCGATCGCCCCTTGGATGCCACTCAACAGCTCAATGTGCTCTACATGCAATAACCGTTGCTGCTGCTGGGCGAGGGGTAGCAATGCCTCGGCTTCGGCTAGGTCAAGGGCGAGGGGATATTCGACCACCACATGTTTTCCGGCTTGGAGGGCGGCACGGGCGATCGCCCCATGCTCACGATTAATGGTGGCGATAACCACCAAATCGACGGCAGGGTGATGCACGAGGTCTTGCCATGCGGGAAGGGCGATCGCCCCCAATGGCGCGGCTAGCTCTTGGGTGCGCTGGGGATCTCGACCGGCTACGGCAACCAGGTGCGATCGCCCATCTCCCTGAAAACATTCGGCGCGCACCCGAGCCGCATATCCTGTGCCGACCAACCCAACACCAATAGACATTTTTCTAAGAACCACCTAATCAGTTATGACGACTAAGATATGAAAACTAAAAATTATGACGACTAAATTAAACCTCGTCTAACTTGAAACCCAGAGTTTTCCCTCACCCTAAATCCCTCTCCCCAAAGAGAGGGACTTTGAAAGCTTTTCCGGCTCCCCTCGCCCTTTGGGAGAGGGGCTGGGGGTGAGGGCTGAAACTACAGTTCTCAACCTGGACTTGGTTTAGAACCAATACCCAGTTCAACAAATACTCAATAATGTATTCAATTTATCAAAGTGTAGGTGTCGTGGAAATTTCCTTGGCTCTTGCATTAATCAACCGCTTGTCTGAAAACGCTTTCAGGCAATGAATGCCCTTACCGTTGCCCAATCTAAAGCCCCATTCAGCATAAACAGCGATGGCTAAATCAGGAAAATAGGTATGAATCTGAATATTCATAATACGAGCCTATGTTAGAAGCTATGAATCCTGATTAATTCTCAAGGAGCCAATTCTCAATCAGCTATTACCTTGAGTAGAAAATTTTCTCCATGACAGGGTTCTGTCGCGAAATAATCAGGGCTAGCAACCGGACTTCAGCCGGGTTCAGCTACAGGCCATAGAGACCTTACCATAGAGCCATCCCTATTCATTCGGAATCGGTGGGATAAGCGGTGAGATAGGGCGATCGCCCCAGGCAAGCCCAGCAAAGATCCACCAAATATCTACCGAAGAACACCAGATTTTGCAGTTAGAAAAAACGCTGGAGTCCTCTCAATACCCAACATCTCACTCCCTGCTTAAGCGATAGATTCAACTCTAGAAAGCGGCTGTTTGTCTATCTGCATCCGTCGTTTTTGGGGAAATAGAGGACATACGTATAAGTAAGTTGGCGTAAACCCGTTGTCTACTATTACGAATCCCATTCATCCTAGACCCTAATACGCAGTCACAGGGTATTAGTTTTCTCGTAGTATCAGAGATAGGGTTAGTGCCCCGGCAACCTATGCTAGATTTGCTGCGGGCGAACTCTGAACGCCGTTCTAAGAATTGAGAGGAATGTTGCATGGCAACTTACAAGGTCACGTTAGTCAACGAGTCTGAAGGGCTGAATACCACGATTGAGGTTGCTGACGACGTATATATTCTGGATGCTGCTGAAGAACAAGGTATCGACCTGCCCTACTCTTGCCGTGCTGGTGCTTGCTCCACCTGTGCTGGCAAAATCAAAGAAGGCACGGTTGACCAATCTGATCAGTCTTTCTTGGATGATGATCAAATCGAGGCAGGTTATGTGTTGACATGTGTGGCGTACCCTTCGTCCAACTGCACCATCCTGACCCACCAAGAAGAAGAGCTTTACTAAGTAAGGAATCCGTTCTTTTTGAGATGCCCCTCCTTAGCCCGTCTGAGGAGGGGTATTTTGTGGGCTTGATGGGGAACCCTCGAAGCGCCAACCTACCAGAATTCTGTGGGTTACTTGTATCGTTAATAGTCGCAAAGGTTAGGCCATACCAGCGTCATTCCCGTGGAAACGGAAATCCATGGGTTGCATGACTCTCAAGATGGATTCCCGCGCAGGCGGGAATGACAGATAAATATCCTATGGATATGGCTACGGCTATAGCAACAACGCCACACCCTCGGCTAAGGATATGGCGTGAATTGGGGTCAAAACCCTTACATAGCGGTTCTGATTGATCCCGCAGGCTATAAGCAAGTAAAACCTGCGGGATAGGATTAATGGCCTAGAGTTTGGTGCCACAGGAGGGGCAGAAGCGATTGCTCGGCTGGTTCTTGGCTCCGCAGGCAGGGCAGGGCACAGGCTCCGTTGTCTCGCTAGCCTTGCGCGCAGGGATGCCCAGCATTTGAGAATTGCTCTTTCCTGGGGCGACCATGGGGTAGCAGTTTTCGTCGCGTTTGACATGCACATCAAGGAGGTAAGGGCCATCATGCGCTAGCATTTCGGCGATCGCCCCTTGCAAGTCTTCATGCTGTGTCACGATCCGTCCCTTCAGCCCATAGGCGTCAGCCAGCTTCACAATGTCAGGGCTACCTTTCTGCATATTTGAAGAAGAATAGCGCTCTTCGTAGAAGGTCTGCTGCCACTGGCGCACCATCCCCTGCCAACCGTTATTCACGATCATGGTTTTCACATGGATGTCATACTGCGCCAAGGTGCCCAGTTCTTGCAAATTCATTTGAAAACTAGCATCACCGCTAATGCAGATCACCTGTGCATCGGGAAGCGCCACCTTGACTCCCATGGCGGCAGGTAGGCCAAAGCCCATGGTGCCTAACCCAGCACTCGAAATCCATTGGCGAGGGCCATTCTTAAGGAATTGAGCCGCCCACATTTGGTGTTGACCGACATCGGTTGTGTAGTAGGCGTGGGGAGCTTGCCGAGCCACTTCAACGATGGCTTCTTGGGGCGAAATCTGCCCTTCGTAGTGGGGCACAACTAAGGGATAGTCTTGCTTCCAGGCATCGATCCGGAGCAGCCATTCATGGGTGAGGGCGGGGTCGGGTGGGATGTTGCGCTCATGATCACGTCGCAACATTTCGGAAAGGACATGGCGCACATCGCCCACAATAGGAACCTCTGGGGTGCGGTTTTTACCCACCTCAGCCGGATCTACATCGATGTGGATGACTTTGGCATGGCTAGCAAACTCATCTAGTTTGCCAGTGACGCGGTCATCAAACCGCGCACCCACCGCAATCAACAGATCACATTCGCTGACGGCATAGTTGGCATAGGCGGTGCCATGCATCCCTAACATGCCGACAGCAAGGGGATGGTGTTCATTGAAAGACCCTTTCCCCATGAGGGTGGTCGTGACGGGGAGCCGGAAGCGCTCAGCGAGGGCTTCGACTTCAACATGGGCATCGGCACTAATCGCGCCGCCACCGACATATAACAGAGGCCGCTTGGATTGCCGGATGAGTTTAAGTGCTTGGTTGATCTGCCGAGGATTGCCCTTCACCGTAGGGCGATAGCCTGGCAACCGGACATTTCCTGGCTCGACGGGGAGGTACGTGCAATTGGCAAGGCCGACATCCTTCGGCACATCAATTAGAACGGGGCCAGGTCGCCCAGACCGCGCAATGTAGAAAGCTTCTGCGATAATGCGCGGCATATCTTGAGGGTTGCGCACCACGTAGGAGTGTTTGACGATCGGCAGGGTAATTCCGTAGATATCTGTTTCTTGGAAGGCATCTGTACCAATGGAAGGCAGGCTGACTTGGCCTGTAATGATGACCATGGGGATGGAATCCATTTGGGCATTGGCGATGCCTGTGACGAGGTTCGTGGCTCCGGGGCCTGAGGTGCCAAAGCAGACCCCCACTTTCCCGGTGGCACGGGCGTAGGCATCGGCAGCGTGGGCGGCTCCCTGCTCGTGGCGCACTAGAATATGTTTGATCTCACCTCGACCTTCAGCCCGAAATAACTCGTCGTAGATGGGGAGAATAGCGCCACCTGGGTACCCGAAAATATGCTCAACCCCATGACGCCGGAGGCTATCGATCAGGGCAAAAGCCCCGGTGGCATGGGTAGGGGTAGATGGAGTGGGGGTAGATGGAGTGGGGGTGGATGGAGTGGGGGTGGCACCCAATGGGTTGGCGGAAGTAAGGCTGGATGTAGCAGGGAGCACGTCTTGCATGGCTGGCTTCTGTATCGCGTGATGCAATAATTTAATTACCTAGTCTAGTGCGGTTTTGGTGTTGCTGTCGAGAGATAAATCTATGGAAAAGTCTGTAAAAATGGGCGATCGCGCGATCGGCACCTCGATCTCAACGCCTGCTTAAGCCAGGGATCATAGCGCTACGGGGAACCGTGCGCGTTCGTCAACCGCCTGACGACGCATAAACTGACACCAAAGTGAATACACATTTGTCAATATCTGATAACTTTCTAGCCCAGATCTTCCTCATAAAAGACGGCTTTTTCTTTACATGATGTAATCTACATTCTCCATTATCCTCCATTCGCCATCCAGGTTCCTCTGGGGATCTCAGTATTCCTTGCAAGCTCAGGATTATGCGAGATCTGAATGACCCCATAGATCCGCGAAGGGTGCGCTATCGGGAGCATGGCGTTGGAGCAATTGGTGAATAGTTGCGGCGGCGGTGGTGCGGGTGCGGGTGCTAGCTGGCAACCCCGGAAAGAGCGTGCGATCGCCCCATCCCCAGACGGTTTGGGGCGATCGCCATAACTCCAAATGCGGCACCCCCGGCTCTGCATAAAAGCCTTCGCTAGCCCCCCCCAACAACCGCGAACTCCAGTGGGTGAAGTGATCATGGCTGATGCGGTAGACCGGAAACCCAACCCCTGCTGGCATCCCCCAGGCATCTAGGGCAATGACGGCGGCAATGTTCCCCCCCAGGCTTTGCCAGACCTGCGCGGCGGCGATCGCCCCAACTCCGCCAGCGCTGAAGGTAATCATCGTTAAGGCCGGAGTTGATGCGGGATCAGGATTTTCGGCACGGAGAAAGTTCCAGGCATCCCAGGCGGAATAGGGCGATCGCACGGTGGCCGGAAACACCGACACAGCCCCTACGGCCAGCCCCATGCCTGCGAGAAAATCTGCTGTCAGCGATTCGCTATGAACGCCCGGAAAGACCCAAATTCCCATGCCCAAATTCCCATACTTAAATTCCCATGCCCAAATTCCCATTTGAGCTTCCTGCGATGTTACCCCCCATTTTGAGCTAGGTTCTTAGGAATATTTGTAATTTTCTTGATCCCGTTTCTTCTATGCCTCAACCCATTCTCTACGTGGCGGTGACTAACCACGGTTTTGGCCATGCGACCCGCACGGCTTCGGTGGTGGCGGAAATTCAGCGCCAATGCCCAGAGATCCTCATTATCATGACCACGACGGCTCCACGGTGGCTGCTCGAAGCCTATATTGACGGCGATTTTATTGTCCGTCCCCGTGCCTTTGACATCGGCGTGGTGCAGAGCGACAGCATTACGATGGATCGCCCCGCCACCCTCGAAAAGCTACGGAGCATCCAAAAAAATGCGGCGGCCACCATCGCCTCGGAGGTCAATTTTCTGAAACAAAATCGGGTGGGGCTGATCTTAGGGGATATTCCGCCACTACTGCCGCTCATCGCCCGGGCAGCCGGGATTCCGTGCTGGATGATGAGCAACTTCGGCTGGGACTTTATTTATCGAGATTGGGGCCATCAAGAGGGGGGCGATGAATTTTTAGAGATTGCCCATTGGATTAGTGACTGCTTCGGGCAAAGCGATCGCCTATTTCGGCTACCCTTTTGCGAACCGATGGAGGCCTTTCCCCACATTACCGATACCGGGCTGACGGGGGGTGATCCCCGGCAAGACTTGGAGGAACTGCGGCAGCAACTTAACCTCAGCGCTCCCCGCGAACAAACGGTGCTGCTTACCTTTGGTGGCCTCGGTCTGGCCAAAATCCCCTATGCTGGGCTGAGCCAATTTCCTGACTGGCAATTCATTACCTTTGACGACACGGCTCCTGATCTGCCGAATTTGATCAAGGTGCGCGATCGCCAAGATCGCCATTGCCGCCCCGTAGACCTGATGCCGCTGTGCGGACGGCTGATCTCCAAACCGGGCTACGGCACTTTCTCGGAAGCCTGCCGCACAAATTTGCCCATCACCACCCTCACCCGCCATGATTTTGCAGAAGCCGCCGTGCTGATTGATGGGGTTTGCGATGTGCTACCGCACCAGATTTTAGAGCCAGAGGAGTTTTTTGAGAGCAACTGGCAGTTTTTAGAAAATCCCCTCACCCCTCCGCGCCATCACCAGCCCATGCCAGAAGACGGAAATCGGGCGATCGCCCAAGCCGTCATTGATTATTTAATGCAATCCGCCTAATTTGAATCGCCTGATGCAATCGACTGGATCGCGAGAACTGTTCCGGTATCAGTTCAGAAGACACATTGCAGATGGCTATAAGCTCGTCTGGCGAGCCGTTAAGACAGCATTGAGTTGGTCGAGGAAGGCAAAGGTCGCTTGGGAAAGAAGCGCACCCTCAGCGGTGATGATGGCGATCGCCCGCGACAGCGACACAGGCAGACGACGCACCTGCACATCATCGGGGATCGGCTCAGCCGCCAGCCGCGCCACGATGGTAGCTCCTAGCCCCTGCCGCACCATGCCCACCACCGTAGAATCTTGCTGCACTTCGTAGGCCACATTGAGGCGCTGGCCAAATTGCGCCAAATGGTTGTTAATGGCGCGGGCATGGCGGTGGGGCGGAGCCGAGGGCGTCATGATCATAGGAAATGCCACCAACCGTTCCCAAGTGAGGTCTTCGCCCGCTGCCAAACTGTTGGGGGGCAGCAACACCACAAACTCATCTTCAAACACCCGTTGGGTTTCGAGGCCATCACCCACGGGCAATAGGGTAAATCCCAAGTCGGCTTGGCCTTCGCGTACCGCTTGCTCAACACCGGTGTAGTAAATGTGCTCGGCGATCGCCACTGACACCTGCGGAAACCGCTCTCGATATTGCACAATCACCTGGGGCAACAGATGGGTCGCCACACTACGCGGGGTAGCGATGCGCACGACCCCGCCCTGTAACCCTCGGTTAAGATTGGCCTTATGGTGAATTGCCTCCAGCAACCCTAAAACCTGCTGCGCCTCGATCAAAATCTCTGCTCCACAGGCCGTGAGTGCGGCTCCGTGGCGGCCTCGATTCAGCAACACCACCCCCAACTCGTCTTCAAGAGCGGCGATCGCATAACTCACCGTAGATTGAGACAAACCCATCTCCAAGGCCGCCTCACTAAAGTTGCCATGCTCCGCCACCTTCACAAACGACCGTAACTGAGAAATTTTGATGCGCCTATCGGTACTCATACGGTTCATCCCTGATCGGTGCATTGGGGAAGATCGTGGGGATCAAAGGCTATGCCTCATTCTGGGCGATCCCAGGCCAAGATTCTTCGGCCTTAATCCACCCTTATATCCAGTTCAGCCCTTAATGCTGCAAACAACTATCGAAAATATCGATGTGAAATATCTATCGCCTATTTTGATAGAACCTGGGATATCCGTCTACGCTGTCGTTACATTTGCTCTCATAATTACGCTCAAAATTGCTCTCAAAATTACGCTCACACGGCCACGTCAGGGTTCTCTTCCCCCAGCCCTTAAAACCCAGTTCTTAAAACTCAGTCCTATGAAATCTCCCATGAAATCTCACACAGAAATCTCGCATTAGCCCTCCTCAATCCCCTTCTCCTTCCCCTCCTGACGCTCCTATGGATCTCATTCTGGCGCTGTCTTTATCCTTCGCATTTCTGCTCTTGGGCACCCTCCAGCGGGTGTTCATTGCCTATCCCTTGGCGGGGGCGATGGGGGTATTTTGGGTTGTGTTAATGCGGCGAGGCTTTGGGTGGCAGCAGTTGCTGCGGCTTGCGGCTCAGGGCAGTCGGCGGGCACTCCCCGTATTAAACGTGTTGCTCTTGATCGGAGTCGTGATCGCCAGTTGGATGGCTGCGGGCACCGTGCCAGCGCTGGTGTATTACGGCGTGCAATGGGTGCATCCCCAGAGCTTCTTGCTGATGGCGTTTTTGCTGACCGCTGGGGTTTCGGTGCTGATCGGCACCTCCTTCGGAGCCGTCGGCACCGTGGGGATCGCCCTGATGATGATGGCGCAGGGCAGTGATTTGGCTCCCACATGGCTAGCGGGAGCGGTGATCGCCGGAGCCTATGTGGGCGATCGCTGTTCTCCGATGTCTTCGAGCGCCCTCCTCGTCGCAGCCGTGACCCACACCCGCCTCTACGACAACCTGCGCCGCATGGGGCGCACCTCTGGCCTGCCGCTGCTGCTGTCTGGGTTGGTGTATTGGGGGCTGTCGTGGCTCCACCCCATTCATCTGACCCAGCAATCGTTAGCGGCTGATTTGGATCAGATTTTTCACATTCAGCCACTCTTGCTATTGCCTGCGGTGGTGATTTTGGGGCTTTCTATCGCGCAGGTTGAGGTGAAACGCTCTATGCTAGCGAGCGCTGGGGTGGCGATCGCCCTAGCGCTGAGCTATCAACACTATTCTCTAGGGGCGATCGCCCGCTTCCTCATCCTCGGCTTCCACCTCGAAACCCACACCTACCTAGATGCGATGTTGCGGGGCGGAGGCATCCTTTCCATGGCGAGGGTTGCCCTCGTTGTCCTCATCTCTACGGCATTTGTCGGGCTGTTTGCCGGAACCCATCTGCTAGACGCTATTCAACGCTATGTGGCAAGAAGCTCGACAGTCAATCAGACATCCGCCTCAGAGCCTTGGGGATCAGAGACAGAGGGGGCGATCGCCCTCCCAGCCAATGATCCCCCTCCTGAAAACCGCCTCCTGATGACCGGGCTAGTGGGCCTCGGGGCCGCCGCCTTTGGCTGCACCCAGACCATCGCCATCCTGCTCACCGAGCAACTCATGCGCCCCAAATATGCGGCCAGCGAAACGGGAAATGCAGCATTAGCGCTTGACCTAGAAAATACAGTAGTTGTAATCTCGGCTCTAATCCCTTGGAACATCGCCGGTCTTGTACCCGCCACCCTCCTCCAAACGGATTATGGCTTTATCCCATTTGCCTGCTACCTTTATCTTTTGCCCATCGCCCATTTAATCTCCCTCCGATTAGCCTCATCCACCCCATCGCAGCCATGCAACTAACTCCCCAAGAAAAAGATAAACTGCTCATTTTTACCGCCGCCCTTGTCGCCGAACGCCGCAAAGACAAAGGCTTAAAGCTCAACTATCCTGAGTCGATAGCCTATATTTCTGCGGCCATTTTGGAAGGTGCCCGCGAAGGGCGATCGGTCGCAGAACTCATGACCTATGGCACCACCCTGCTCACCCGCAATGATGTAATGGACGGCATTTCTGAAATGATCCATGATGTCCAAGTGGAAGCAACCTTCCCCGATGGCACCAAACTGGTGACCGTTCACGACCCAATTCGCTGATATTCGCAAATGTCTAGGTCTACCCAAAATCTATGACAGACGCCAACAAAGCCCTTGCCCAACGTTTTTTTGATGAAGTTTGGACTCAGCACCAACTCGCCACCTTAGACGAGATACTTACCGTTGATTTTGTTTGGCATGAGCCAAATAGCCCCGCCGATTTGTGCGGCATTGATCGGGCACATCAGTTTTTTGATCAGCAGTTTACAGCTTTTCCAGACTACCAATCGACGGTCGAAGACTTGTTTGGAGAGGGCGATCGCGTCACTGTACGGTGGCTTGCAACCGGAACCCACCATGGGCTGCTCAAGGGGCTTCAACCGACAGGGCGCACCATCTCATTACCCGGCATTAGTATTCTCCGGTTTCAAGCGGGAAAAATTGCTGAATACTGGTCAAGCCTCGACAATTTTCTATTGCTCAGCGAACTTGGAGCCTTCGATGAGACAGATTAGTGTTAGCTCCGATCTGTTAGTTCTATTCTGTTCAGTCAAGATGGCAACCGAGTTCTCTTTTGTAGAATAGCCATCACAAAATTTACAGACTCTACCGAATATTGTAGTTTTTAGTTTATACAATGAGGCGCTTATGATTCCGGGTGAATTGTTGATTGAGCCAGGGGATATTGAACTTAATGTGGGGCGCGAAACCCTAACACTGTCAGTTGCAAATACGGGCGATCGCCCCATCCAAGTGGGTTCCCATTTTCATTTTTTTGAGGTCAACACAGCCCTTAGTTTTGACCGTAGTCAAGCACGCGGAATGCGACTCAACATCCCTGCTGGCACCGCCGTGCGGTTTGAGCCAGGGGATGAAAAAGAAGTCAACCTAGTAGCCTTGGCGGGCAGCCGAGAAGTCTATGGCTTCAATGGCTTGATCAATGGTGCCCTTGATGTAAAAAGTAAAACTGAGAAAAAGGCCGATTCTAAGAAGAAGAAGAAAAAAGGATAATTTCCTATTTGGATTAGAGTGATTTGAGCAGAGTGACTTGAGCATCGTCCATAAGCCAGCATCTACAAAAGTAGGGGCTGGCTTAAAGTCGATGTCGTTAAGAAAGCTGGGATGTACTTGTTGTGATCTCTATATCAGCCTTTTCAAATATCAGGTTTTTCACAGGTCTAGATTATTTTTTTAGATACTAGATTAGCCCTCTAGTTTCTGTTAGCGCTCCTTCAATCAACGCGGTCTAAAATCTAAAATTTATGCCATCATGTCCGATTTTTTCTACCCCTACCCCATCTTGTTGCCAGGGCGGTTGCTCAAGCGCTATAAGCGGTTTTTGGCGGATATTGAACTAGACACGGGCGAGGTCATTGTTGCCCACTGTCCGAATACGGGGCCGATGACGGGGGTAAATGTGCCAGGAAGTCGGGTGCTGGTATCGAAAAGCGACAACCCCAAGCGATCGCTCGCCTACACCTGGGAGTTGATTGAGTTGCAAGATGACCCCGAGCAACCGCCAAGTTGGGTGGGCACCAATACAGCACTGCCTAATCGCGTCATTAAGGCAGCTCTCGAAGCCCAGCTTTTCGCAGAATTAGGGGCTTACTCCACCGTGCGGCCTGAAGTGAAGTATGGCAAAGATGGCAAAAGCCGCATTGATTTTTTGCTAACGGGGGCAGACGACCCTCGGCCTATCTACGTCGAGGTAAAAAATACCACCTGGACAAAGGGGCCGCTGGCCTTGTTTCCTGACACCGTCACCACCCGTGGCCAGAAGCATTTGCAAGAATTGACAGATTTGCTGCCCAGCGCCCGTGGGGTCATGCTGTACTACATCAACCGCAACGACTGCAACCAGTTTGCCCCCGGCGATGATGCCGACCCGTTGTATGGCCAACTGCTGCGAAGGGCGATCGCCCAAGGGCTAGAAGTGCTGCCCTGCCGCTTTCAAAATACCCCAGCCGGAATCCGGTATCTAGGCTTAGCGGAGTTGGTTCTGCCGCTGGTGGTTTGACGCGCTCAACGGCAGAGTCTGAAAGGAAGCACTGCCCGCGATACCATAATTGAGAAGATAAAGACGCGATTGTTGAGGAGAACGAAACCCATGGAAGCGACACAAATCAATTGTGCTGAGCAGTGCAAAAATGGCTGTGTGTTGGGCGACCAATGCCCTAACCTAGAGTACCGCGACCAAGCATCTAAGTTTATCCAAGAAACCTCCCTTGACCAGATGCATGACATCGCCGAAATGGCTCGCCGCCGCAAAATGACGGATACCCCGCAGTGGGTCTTTCCTGAAGACGGGGTGCAGCCAGGAGATTCTTAGGCGAATCTTGCCCCCTAGCCCCAATCACAGGCTGAATTGATCGAGGGCATGATTCGGGGATCATGCCCTCGTTTTTGATGAATTTGGCTGAATGGAACTGAAGGCAGCTCCCCAAATTGCCCTAAATTCCCCGCCCCTTTTTACGCACAGCCCTCAAAACTACTGCATTTACCACTGATCCCCGACCCCGCCACCCTCACGACTGCCGCCTCCAAAATCACTCCCCCCAGATGATCCAACATCCCAGTTTGTGAAGTCATCACTGGTTGATGAGGTGTCGGGGGTGGAGCTAACGGCTGCGATG
>Ga0105045_10004156_pt1 | contig 12550 bp, 12 predicted proteins | sample MAT02_FD_78089 | JGI IMG/M metagenome (GOLD analysis project Ga0105045, IMG submission 78089) | Freshwater microbial communities from Lake Fryxell liftoff mats and glacier meltwater in Antarctica - MAT-02 (megahit assembly) | ecosystem: Environmental > Aquatic > Freshwater > Ice > Liftoff... | reverse complement strand
TAAGTCGCGCCACTCCACCCATATTTACCGCAATCACAGCGACCATAATTTTGAGCGAATGGATCCGCTGAATCGTTTTGAAACTGAAGCGCAGCCCAATGCCAAGGCCACAAGCAAGGGGTTTGCCCAGGTAAGCGAGCTGAATATTGGACGCCAAACTATGCTGCATTTTCTAGGCTGGTATGGAGAAACCGACAGGCAATTGCCGCCTAATATTTCGAAACCACAATCTGCCGAAAGGCAGGAAGACCGAACCCTACGGTTGCAGGGTGGCCTACGGACCACCATTCGATCGCTGTTGCTCGAAGGCGATATGGCTTTCACCCACGGTGCGCTTAATTACTTCCATCCGGAGATCGGGATCAAGGATTTTTCAGAGTTCACCACGCTTCAGGGGCGCCTTAAAATTTCCAAAGAAGCCAAATGGGGCGATCTCTTTACAATAATCAATGTGCAAAGCTCCGCAGCGGAAACAGCTGCTTATGATCGCACACAACAGCGGAATAGTCCGTCGATCGTTTCTGGAATCCGACAAGATTTATGGGAGAAGCGATTTGAGTATTCGGCATCCATCCGTCAGGAGTGGCTGAACGGCGAAGCGCTACCGCTTATCCCGCATCTCGGTTTGCGGCTGAAACTCAACGACCGCTTTGCTATCCGATCCAATCTCGGTCGAGCGTATCGACTGCCTGGACTCAATGACTTGTTTTGGAATCCGGGTGGAAATCCCGATTTGCTTCCGGAGTCGGGTTGGTTTCAGGAAGTCGGATTTACATTTGCCGAAAGGCGAGCTCAACCGAGGTATGAACTCCATATTACCGGATTCAATAGATTAATTGACAATTGGATTGCTTGGGTACCGGGGCCAAGCTATTGGTCGCCGGTAAACTTTAAGCAAGTGCATACCTCTGGGGTGGAAGCTACTGGGAGCTGGTCGCTGGAGCGCCCAACTTTTGACGTAGTACAAACTTTCGAAACCACTTATACCGTAGCTCGAAACACTGCAACGGCGGGCGATGAAGCGCTCAGCGACGGCAAACAATTGCTGTACACTCCGATATGGTCGGCGTACTATGCGCAACGCTGGAGTTTTTGGAACGATACGTTTTGCCCCGAAATCCGTGGGCGCTATCAAAGTCGGCGTTATACCACCGCCGATAACAGTCGATGGCTGGAGCCTTTTTTCACACTCGATTTCACCTTGAGCAGTGAGCTGCATGCTAAGCGCTTTCCAGTAGCCATTTACGCTAGCCTGCTCAATATTCTAAACGCTTCCTACCAAGTTCAAGCTTCCCACCCCATGCCCGGGCGAGCCTTTGAAATTGGTCTGGAATTTTCCTTAAATCACAGAACCAAAAAACCATGAACGTAAAAACCCTATTCCAAACCCTTTTTCTAGCATCGCTGATCATCTTGTCGGCATGCGCATCCGACGACGATACAAACCCTGCTATTCCCGCCGAAGGGGAACAAATTATCATTGCAAACGAAGGCGGTTTCCTGGCTGTGAATGCAGAGGTGTCGGCGATTGATGTGGAAACAAATACCATTCGCCAGAACCTTTACTCCGAAAGCAACGACGGTGCTGTTTTGGGCGATATTTTACAAAACATTTATCAGCAAGGAGATGAACTCTATCTGGTAATGAATAATTCGTCGAAGATCGAAGTAGTAGGCATCAAAGATTTTGTAGCCAAACGCACCATTGGCGGTATCTCTTCGCCCAATGCGATGCTTTTTTTATCGCCAACACGCGCCTACGTTTCCGACTTATTTGCTCCTACGCTCTACGAAGTCAATACGCAGACCGGCGCCATTACTGCTGAGATAAATTTACCGGCATCCGCCAATCAATTATTCGAAGTTGACGGGGAAGTATGGTGCACGAGCTATTTCCCGGGGCAGGCTTTTGTGGTGAATCCTGCCACGAATTCAGTGGTAGCAGAAGTTGATCTGCGCATTGGAGCCAGCGGGATTGTGCGCGATGGACAGGGTAAAGTCTGGGTGCTTTGCGAGGGCAATTATTTTTCACCTACCACGGTGGCGTCGGCGCTTTACCGCATAAACCCTTCGTTGCGACAAATCGAAGAAGCATTTGAATTTCCGGAAAGCGTGGCTTACGGCGCCAAGCTGGCCTCTGATCCCGATGCACAAACCTTGTATTTTGTAACAGCGAGCGGACTCTTTGCGATGGTTACTTCTACAAATGCTTTACCAACGACTCCTTTCATTGCTGCTGCGGATCGAAATTTTTATGGTATAAATGTCGATCCCCTTACCGGAAATCTCGCTCTTACCGATGCGCGAAATTTCATTGAAAGCGGTGTAGTCTACTTTTACACGCCAGAAGGGGTTTTGATTCAGGAATTTTCGACTGGAATAAATCCTGATGACGTGATTTGGGTTCGGTAATCGGCGAATAATTATATTTATCGCATAAACCCGCCTACCATGATCACCATCGACGATTGGTTTACAGCCTATGGCGCGAGCCACCAAAATGCAACGAACAAGGCGGTGCATTGGATTTGCGTACCGCTTATTTTCTATTCACTCATCGGCCTTCTTTCCTTCGTGCGCTTTAATTTTCTGAGTGGTATTTTGCCCGCAGGCATCATGCCCTACGCGCATCTTGGCACGCTGCTTATCTTGGCTGCACTCCTTTTCTTTATCAGGCTTTCGGTTCCTATCGCGCTTGGGATGATTGTGGTTGCAGGCATTATTCTCTATTTGGTGATGTTTGCGCACGTGGCCTTCGACCGCACGTGGCTTTTCTTCTTAAGCATTTTCGTAGTCAGTTGGTTCGGCCAATTTATCGGACACAAAATTGAAGGTGCAAAGCTTTCCTTTTTCGACGATAATAAGTTTTTGATGATCGGCCCGGCCTGGCTTCTCCATTTTATTTACCGTGAGGTGGGGATACCTTATTGAATTTCGAATGAGCACTAACGACCGCTTTCACGTTGATCTTATTCCAGTGGAAGATACTTACCCGCTTCGCTTGCTCGTGCTTCGTCCGGGAGGCGTTGTGGCGGATTGTTATTTCGAAGGAGATCGCGATTTTGACACCTTCCACTCGGCGTTTTTCGAAGGAAAGCAGATTTTATCCGTAGCGAGTTTTTTGCACCGCACCCTTCCGGAAATTGCAGTCCAGCCGGCCATACAACTTCGGGGGATGGCTACCCATCCAGATTATCGGCAACAAGGTTTAGGTAAAATTCTGGTGGAAGATTCTGTAAGGCGATCTACCGAATTAGGCTATCGGGTTATGTGGTGCAACGCCCGTGAAATCGCGGTACCGTTTTATGAAAAATTGGGCTTCAAAATTACCGGGCAACCCTTTGAAGTACCCAAGATCGGTCGTCATTACGTCATGGTAAAAAATTTAAATGCTTAGATTTGCAAACTCATGCGGAAATGGCAACATATAATTGGCGCGGGATTAACCTTTATCTGGTTGGTCTTCATAGGTCAGTCCGCATTACACCCTCTTTTCGATCATCAGGCAGATCATCATCAGCATGCAGATTGTTCGGCTCACGAGCCGGTTAGCGATAACAGTTCAGATTTCGACGGAACGACCCTAAAGGATCAGAATTCATCGCATTGCGATGTATGCGATTTGTTGGCAGCGCTCACTTCTTACTTAACCGTGAGCGCCTACGCTTCACCGCTCGCAAATTACCCACAAGAAATTTCTTTACCCTTTGCGCTGATCTATCCGGCGCCGTTTGGCCCAGGCCAAAAGAGTCGCGGTCCTCCCGCGGTGCTTTGATTCCAAAGCCCAGTCGCTCACCCATACTTTAAACATGAAATTCCTTTTTGGAGCCTTGCTCTTGATGCATACTGCGGCATCAATGGCTATGCTACCATGTATAAATGCCCTTTCCGGCCGCGTTGCTGATTCTCAGACAGGCGAAGGACTGGCCTATGCCACCATTCAAGTAATTGGGAGTCGCGAAGGTGCAGTAGCCGACAGCTCCGGTCATTTTCTAATCCGGGGGCTATGTGCCGGAACGTATCAGTTTCGGATAAGCCATATTGGTTGTAAATCGAAAAAGATGGAAGTAACGATTCCGTATGATGGTAATTTGACTTTTCGGTTGGCTCACGACGAGCACGACTTGCACGAGGTAGTAATTGAAGCAGAAGAAAAACGATTCGCACCGATGATTCCGCTTCAGATCAAGGCAGCTACGCTGCAATCGCGCAGCGGATTGGCAATGGCTGAAATGGCCGAACTCATCCCTGGAGTTCGCGTCTTAAAAACGGGCAATACGGTTGCCAAGCCTATTTTTCGTGGTCTCCATAGCAATAGGCTGGTGGTATTGAATAATGGTATCCGGCAGGAAGGTCAGAATTGGGGGACCGAGCATGCCCCCGAGCTAGATAGCTACTCGGCGACTGAAATTTCGATAATGGAAGGGCCACAGGCATTGCGCTACGGCACCGATGGAATGGCCGGTATGGTCTTGGTTTTGCCGAGATCGGTTTTCAGTCGAGATTCGCTCGGCGGAACGATCCGTTCGGAGTTTTCGACTAATGGTTGGGGTGGCTCCGTTTCGGCTGAATTTGGTGGTCGGTTCAGTGAGAAAATACCGCTCTATTTTAGCGTGCAAGGCTCCGCCAAAAAGTTGGGCTGGGTAAAAACGCCCCATGGATATTTACGTAATACCGGCGTCGAAGAAGGTAATTATGCTTACAGTCTTGGCTGGAAAACCGATCGTTGGAAGGCTTCAGTTTATTACAGCAATTTTAATCAGGAGATTGGTTTGTACCGCCATTCGCACCTGGGCAATTTAACCGATTTGGCTGAAGTCATCGGCGGAAGGCCTCAACCCGATACGCTTGGGTTTTCATACGAAATCGAACGGCCACGGCAGGAAATTAGTCACGAAATGGTAAAAGCTTCGCTTGATTTTGAGCTGAATGAATGGAGCGAAATATCTATCTGTTACGCCCGGCAGTATAATTCCCGAAAGGAGTATGATCTCCACGTAGGCTTTAATCCGAGTGAAGCAGAGCTCGCGGCGCCCCAGCTCGATTATCGGCTTACTTCGCATATCGCTACCGTAGCTTGGAATCATACGCTGAGCTGGGCCGAAGGTAGTGTTGGAATCCAGGCTCTGAGCCGCAGAAATAGAGCAGCAGGAAGAAATTTTCTTCCGGCCTACCAAACGCGCGATTTCGCTCTTTTTTTCACCGAAACCATGGCTTTAGGAAGCTGGAATATGGAGTACGGTGCCCGCTACGAATGGCTCGAAACAGATGTATCGCGCTTGACGAATACCGAAAGCGGCGTAGATTATCAAACATTTCAAGGCTTGGCCATTGCTGCGGCCTGGAGTAAACGGATAGACCACGGCGCTCTACGGTTTAATCTGGGAAGCTCCTGGCGGCCTCCGGCGATAAACGAGCTTTATGCTCGCGGGCTTCACCATGGAGCGGGCGTTATAGAGCAAGGCGACCCGGAGCTTGAGCTCGAGCGATCGTGGCTTGCTTCCGCAACTTTTCACAAGGATTACAACCGAAACCATTTATTAGCCTCAGCCTACGTCAACTACTTCGAAGGGTACATCTTCGCCAATCCCCGCGCCTTGGAACTGAGCATTCGCGGGGCTTTCCCCCGCTTGGACTATACCCAAACCGACGCCTTGTACTGGGGGAGCGACGTTCAATTTGATTCCAAACCTTTCGATCACATCTCTACCACGCTCAGAGCATCCATGGTATGGGCTCGAAATCTGGGCAATGGAAGCTTCTTTACCCAAATTCCGGCTCACCGTTTCGATGGAAGTGCGCGCTATGAGTTCAATGATTTCGGTAAAATCAAAAAGTCATTTATTGGCTTGGATTTAACTTATACCATGCAGCAATATCGGTCGCCCGAAGTGTTTGATTATGCGCGTCTTTTCGATGCCAATAATTCGCACACACTTCCTGAAAGCTTTGATTTCGCGCCTGCTCCTGATGCCTATTTCTTAGTGGGGCTAAGCGGCGGATTTAATTTTGGCAGGCTGAGTATGCAAGCTTCTGTGCAAAATATGTTTAACCAAGCATACAGAGATTACCTCAATTTATTCCGTTACTATGCGGATGAACCAGGTATTAATTTTTCTATTCGAACAACTTTTCAATTTTAACCCACAAACACAAATCACATGAAAATTACGCAAAAGTACATTATGCCAATTCTACTCGCATCTGCAGTAGCTCTTACAGCCTGTGAAGGCGATGACGACAGCCCGAACCCTGCTCCTAACAACGATCCTGAACTCATCACCGACTTGGTTTTAACTTTTACCGATCCAGATGCGCAGACCAGTTTTGAAGTGCGCTATTCCGATCCCGATGGCCCAGGCGGAAACGCCCCCACACAAGATGCCATTACGTTGAGTAATCTTACGCTTTATCAAGTCAGTGTAAAGGTGGAAGATCGATCTAATCCAAACGTTATAGATGACGTCACAGTGGCAGTACAGGCCGAAGGTACCGAGCACCAATTTTTCTATGTGCAAAACGTAGAAGGACTCGGAATTACGTATAGCCCTGATAATGTAGATTCAAATGGCAACCCTATTGGGATTAAAACGATTTGGACTATTACGCAGCCTACTACGTCGACTCAAACGCTTCGGGTAGTGCTTCGGCATGAGCTCAATAAATCGGCAGAAGGCGCAGCGCAGGGTGTGCTTAGCGAAGATGTAGGGGGTGATACCGATATTGACGTAACTTTCGACCTTACGATCAATCCGTAAGCGTTTTTGTAAATTTCGCCCATGAAATCGAATCGATTGATTTGGGTGATGATCTTAGGTGTACTCGGCTGCGAAAAGATCGTAGAAGATGAAGTGCGGCCAAAGATCACTCAATTCGCAATAAATTCTACCACATTTGTTCCCGGCGATAACTTAACCGTTATCGCCGGCGGTAGCGATGATGAAGACTTGGGGCAGGTGCGTATTCGGGTGGGCCCGGCCTTCAGCAAGTCTTTTTCGCAATGGACTTTTCTTCGCGTAGTAGATATCGACGGCCGATCGGATCAACGCACTTTTAACATCACCGTTCCCGACTCGGCTCTCGCAGGATATTACAACGTACAGCTTCAATACAGCGATCAACGGGGGAATGGGTCTAAGGACTCTTCCATTTTCTTCTCGGTCAACCGACCAGGGCAGGTTCCTGAAATATTGGACTTTTCGACCTTGCCCGCCGCTGATGCATCGGGCGTGATCACCCTGCGAAACGGCGATACGCTTCGGTTCTTCGGCTCGGCTGTTGACGATGAAGCTTTGCGGTCTGTAAATTTTAAGCTGCGCTCGGCGCTCGATAGCGATACACAAACGAGTTTAATGACTTTCGACACTCTGATCACCCAATGGTCGATCACCAATGAAGCTGATTCGATATTCGTAAATGTAGTGAATGCCGTGCCTGTGCGGCTGCTGGTCCAGGCCACCGATACCACTGGTAATCTAACCCGATTTTCTTTTCCGGTGAATTTTCAACCATGAGCAGAGCCAGGATTTCTGCGCTGCTCATTGCACTCATCGCAACATGTGCATTGTACTGCTTGATGATTGCAAAATCGCCCGACGGAGCAGCCTTGACTTCCATTTGATTTTTTGGTTATTTCACTATGCTGACCAATAGCCTGTTGGCAATAATTCACTTTTTGGTATTCTTGGGTAAAATTCCAAATTGGTTTGGAAAACGCGGCATTCGCACTGCGCTCATCACTTCCATAGTGATTGTAGGCTTGGTCTATCAATTTGTTTTATACGCCACTTGTTGTCCAGAAGGCTGGGTGTGCGCAGCCGATGAACCGCTCCACTCTGCTATTCCGCTCATCGCATTGATCTACTGGCTTCTGGAAGGGCGCAAGGAGCGCCCGCAATATCGCGATATTGGGTAATGGACTTTTTATCCCTTGTTTTATTTGGCATACGCGCTTTTTTTACGATGGCCCATCGGATTCTATCCCTACGCGTTTATCGATAGCACGGTATTGACTGCTTGGGAAGTGGGGCATAATTGTTTGGGAATAGCCCTATTTTTTGTACTGATCTCGAGCGTCTTAGTGTGGCTGTCGAAAAGATTTGGATAAGTTGAAAATTTCGGAAAGACCGATTTCATTGAACCCTGGGCGTGCAGAATTGCAACGAAGGACAATAGCCATTTTAAACAGCATAGAAATACGCTACTCAACTTCTCGCTATTCAGCCCATAGTATGGATGGAATGTAGGTTGACTGGTGGTAAGGTCGAAGAAAAAATTTAGTTTTACCCCGTGTTCACTCCCTATTCAAAGGTATCCGCGCCGCTTAACGCCCTTTGGAGCCATTCGCTCGACGAGCGTGGGCGCGCCTATTTTGTAGAGCGGCCGACAGGTGGTCGGCGGCTGGCAATTTCCGATATACATGGATGCTTTCAAACCTTTGCGGCGCTGCTCGAAAAGGTGGAGCTGAAAAGAGATGATCAACTCTTCATTCTTGGCGATATGGTAGATCGCGGCCCGTACTCGTTGCTGGTGGTGGCCTATATTTGGCAACTTATCGATCAGGGATATCAGATTTATCCCCTGAAGGGCAATCACGAGCAACTCTTCCTAACGCTAAATCGAGAAAATTTGCGCGAGATGCCCAGCTTTGCGAGTCGGCAATACGCAGCGCATATGCTTCTTACCGACGGATCGCTCTACCCCGATTTGGATACCTTTTTTGCAACATTGCCCCTCTATTACGAAACCGATAAACACCTTATGGTTCACGCCGGTTTTGATACCGATTCCAAAAAGCCCTTATTGGCTTGGAAGGACATGATCTGGACGCGTACTTTCCGCTACGAAGAACAGAAATTGAAAGGCAAAACAGTGATCCATGGCCATGTACCCACTTCGCTGGGCAACATACGGCGCAGCATCGAATTTAATAGTCGAGATATAAATATCGACAATGGCTGCGTTCGCGCCAAGTATCAAGGTTTTGGGAATTTGCTCTGTTACGATTTGGACCAGGAGATGATCGTATTACAGCGAAACCTGGATCTGAAGCCCAATCGAATTAAAGGAAGCGCATATGCCAGCTCTGGCCTGCGGGAATAAGCCATTTGGTGCGCAATTCGCTGAGCGTCTGAATGGTATTATTGAATACCAGGGTCTCCTCGTCGATAATTCCGGCCGATTTGAGTGCACTGAGTTTACTCAATAATGTAGTTTGTATCTCTCCTTGCCTATCTACGTAGGCCGTAGCCATGCGATCAAAGAATTGAAGGTCATATTTTCGCTCCATTTGCTGCATAAATCGCACCGATGTATCTATGGAGCATCCGGTAGCGCCCTGGGCGCTTTGATCAACAATGAAACATACAAATTGGTGGTGATATACTGCGGTAAACGCCTGAAGTTTCTGGCCATGAGCGATCCATTGGCTCGAAAAGCTAGCCAGGTCGGCTTCCAATTGAATCTGTATGTTTTTATCAATAGGAGTCGACGATTGGTACATCCACACTTTGGAATCATCGGCCATTTCGGTTGGTAATTCTACTTTTTCGAGAAGGGCAGGAGTAATCATAGGTCGGCAGCTTGGGCAATGAGTTCAGCGATATCGAGCACTTGAGTTTGGTCTTCTTTATTGAAATTCTTAACGCCATCGGTCATCATGGTATTGCAGAAGGGGCAGCCGGTGGCTATGACTTGCGGCTGGAGCTCGAGTGCTTCTTCCGTGCGCTCAATATTCACTTCTTTATCGCCGGGCTCAGCTTCTTTAAACATTTGCGCCCCGCCTGCTCCACAGCATAGCCCTTTGCTACGGCAGCGCTTCATCTCTACAAGCTCTGCATCGAGTTTGGAAAGTAATTCGCGGGGGGCTTCGTACACATTATTTCCGCGACCTAGATAGCAAGGATCGTGGAAGGTAATTCGCTTGCCTTTGAAAGGGCCGTCACCGCTAACGGTAATTTTACCCTGATCGAGCAAGGACTGAATGAACTGGCTGTGGTGCTGCACGTCGAAGTGTCCTCCAAGGGCGGGGTATTCGTTTTTGATGGTGTTGAAGCAATGCGGACAGCCAGTTACGATTCGCTTTATTTCGTAGCCGTTGAGCACTTGAATATTCATCATCGCCTGCATTTGAAAAAGAAACTCGTTGCCTGCGCGCTTTGCGGGATCGCCCGTACAACTTTCTTCGGCACCCAATACGGCAAAGGAGATACCCGAACTGTGAAGAATGCGAACGATGGCCTTTGTGATTTTCTTAGCGCGATCGTCGAAACTACCGGCACAACCCACCCAAAACAATACTTCAGGGGCTTCACCCTTTGCCAGCATTTCCGCCATGGTAGGCACTTTGATTGGTTCTGTCATTGACTTAAATTTCTTCTGCCCATTTCAATCGGTCGGCTTGTGGAAAAGCCCACGGAGCTCCGTTGTTTTCAATATTGGTAAACATTCCATTTAGCTCGGTAGGTGCTTTAGACTCTTCCATCACCAGATAGCGCCGCAAATCGACAATGATTTCCACCGGATTTATATTCACCGGGCAAGCATCTACGCAGGCGTTGCAAGTGGTGCAAGCCCAAAGTTCTTCGGCGGTAATATAATCTCCCAGCAGCGCTTTATCATCTTTAAAATCGGCGCCATTTTTGTCTATTCCCTTTCCGATTTCTTCCATTCGGTCGCGGGTGTCCATCATTATTTTTCGCGGACTAAGCAATTTTCCAGTAATGTTAGCCGGACAAACCGATGTGCATCTTCCGCATTCGGTGCAGGTATATGCGTCCATCAAATTTTTCCAGTGCAAATCGGGTACGTCACGCGCTCCAAATTTTTCAACTGCCCCATCTGCCGGCGCTTCTGCTGTTGCAGCGTAAGGATCCGCATCTGGATCGAGCATGAGCTTTACTTCGGCTGTTACTTTGTCAAGATTCGAGAATTCACCCTTTGGCTTGATACTGGCGAAATAAACATTCGGGAAGGCGAGAATAATGTGGAAATGCTTCGAAATCGGTAAATAGTTTAAGAATAGCAGAATCCCCACTATGTGAAACCACCATGCGAAGCGCTCAATGGCGACGAGCGAGCCATCTGAAAACGATGAAAACCAGGGAATCAGAAACCCACTAATCGGGAAGGCACCGGCTTGGGTATAGTGCTCTACTCCGCGGGTTTGAAGCACGGCATCGGAGGCATTCATGCTCAGGAATGCCGACATGAGCAGTATTTCGACAATGAGGATAATATTGGCGTCGCTCTTGGGCCAAGCCGTTAATTCCCGCGCTCTAAAACGCTTGATGTACATGAAATTTCTGCGCGCAAAAAACACCACGCAGGCAAATAAAACGAGAAATGCGAGAATTTCGAAAGAGGCGATTAATACATCGTAAAGCCCACCCAAAAATCCAAAAATTCGATGCGTCCCGAATATGCCGTCGATGATTATTTCGAGTACTTCGATATTGATAATTACAAAGCCTACATAAATCAGAATGTGCATAATACCCGCCACCGGGCGCACCACCATTTTTGATTGCCCGAGCGCAACGCGCGCCATATTCGCAAGCCGTAAGGAAGGGTTATCACTGCGATTTATGCCGCGACCGAGCATAATATTGCGGCGAATTTTACTCACCTGCCAGGCAAATGCTCCTATTGCCAAAAGCACAACTGTTAAAAAAATCCAATTTGAAATGCCCATGCGTTTAAATTATTGGCCTTCGCTCGATTTCACATACTCCTTCAACTCTTCTAACTCCTTTCGGGTTAATTCCACGCTCTTATTCTTTCGTCCAAATACCGAAAATTGCACGTAGCGGTTTGGGTTTAGTCGGACATCTTCCATCAGTAGGTCAAGGTTATCGGATGCCGATTCGAGCTTATTATATAGCTCGTCGTTGTTGATCAACATGCCCAAACTTCCTTCGCCTTTATTTATCTTCTCCACTATTTGCTGCACTTCCGTAATTGCGGCATTTGCCATCACCACTGTTTTGGCAACATCAGCTTTGGCCAATGAATCGCTGATGTTGGAGAAATTTTGAATGATATTGTCCAAGTTCTCACCGTTCTGAGCCAAAACAGTAGAAAGCTCCTGAATGTTCTTGAAAATAGCTGCAATCCGCGATTTCTCGGTAGTCATCAAGGTATCGAGGGTGTAGGTAGTATTCTTAAGATTGGCGACCGCTTTATTGATATTGCGGAAGCTTTCTATCAGATTATCCTGGGTTTCGGTGTTCAATATGGTTTCAATAACCTTGAGCACAGAGTCGACAGAAGTAATAAGACTCTTGGCTTTTTTCTGTATCGGTCGGAGTTGCTCGTTGACTTCTTCGAGCAAGTCGGCGCTTATATCGGGCGTAAGTGTATCGCCACTTTGCGCGAGCTCGCGACTCTTGCCAAGTATGAGGCTTATCTGCATCGAGCCCAATAAATCGGCTGGTTTGAGAAGTAATTCCGAGTCCTTGGGGATGTCTATTTCTTCGTTGACAGTCAACTTCACCAAAAGCATTCCGTTGCCTTCGGGCATGAATTTTATCTCGCTAACCTGACCAATTTT
>Ga0105045_10004155_pt1 | contig 12550 bp, 12 predicted proteins | sample MAT02_FD_78089 | JGI IMG/M metagenome (GOLD analysis project Ga0105045, IMG submission 78089) | Freshwater microbial communities from Lake Fryxell liftoff mats and glacier meltwater in Antarctica - MAT-02 (megahit assembly) | ecosystem: Environmental > Aquatic > Freshwater > Ice > Liftoff... | reverse complement strand
TTGAAGCTTGGTTATTTCGAATAAAGGTTACCTGTCATCCTGAACTTGTTTCAGGATCTGCATTGTGTAGTTTATGGTGAATTGAGCATTTTTTGATGAAGGTTATGGAAGATCATTTTAGTTGATATTTAAGTTTAGTGATTTTAATAATTTTTCTCCTTTTAATTCTTGATCAATATTATCAACTACAATGCTAATTAGTAATTTTAAATCTTCTATATCTTTCATTTCCCACTTTTTTATATAATGTGTTTCATCATTTCCAAGCCACACTGCTTTTTCTGCAAATTTAGAAATTTTCTGATTAATTAAATCTTGTTTAATTACTTGTGTTAAATTTTTTTTAAGAATGGAATCTTTTTTATCTTCACTGGCTATTGATACACAATAATCTTTAATTAAAAATTCTAAAGCTTTTCTATATCCCACACCTGCAATTCTATCTAAATTTTGATTTTCAGCTGCTAAAGCTTGATTATAGATAATTACAAACTCTGATGAAACTTTTTCTATTTCCTGACTAAATTTATAGATTTTGAAAAGTTTAGGTTTAGAATTTTGAAAGTAATATATACCATTGGAATAATTTTTGTCATAATAGCTTATAAAAAATTTGTCGCATTTATTATTTGTACATTTAAAAATAACCTCTAAATCATCATTATTTTTATTTAAACCAGAATGAACCATTGTAGGTGATACTTTAATTGAACATACTGGACATTCATCAGGGGTAGTATCAATATTAAAAGACATACCTGAAATATTATAGTTTGTAGCCATATCCCTTTATATCATATTAAAGTCCAACACTTTATTTTCGGTTTGTCTGGCGTAATTGGTGCGGCTTTTTTCAAAGAAATTATCTTTACGCTGCTGGCCAATGGTATTCATAAATCCAAAAGGTTGAGCTACATTAAACACTTTTTTGCAGTTCAAAGCCTCTAGCCAAGTGTCGGTCACAAATTCCAAATATTGGTTCATCAATTCCTGGTTCATTCCCATCAGTCTGTCTGGTAAAGAATGGGCGTTGAACTCCTTTTCTAAAGCCAAAGCTGAAAGCAAAATTTCAGTGATTTCCTCTTTACTAAGATCATTACAAAATTGGTTATAAAGTAGACAAGCAAATTCGGCGTGCAAACTCTCGTCTCGGCTGATATATTCATTGGCAACACCTAGACTATTGGCCAAAATTCCACGGTCGCGAATCCAAAAAATAGCCGCAAAAGAACCAGCAAAAAAGATACCTTCAATAGCCAAAAAAGCAATCAATTTGTGACTAAAAGTGGCAGTTGAGCTATGCATCCATTTAAAAGCCCAATCGCCTTTTTTCTTGATAATTGGGTGAGTGTTAATAGAACTAAATAGCTCATTTCGCTCCTGAGTTGAAGGAATATAAGTATTGATAAGTTGAGAATAAACCTTGGCGTGCACAGCCTCCATCATACTTTGGAAATAGTAAAAATACCTAACTTCAGGAATCTGGACAGTGCTTACAAAATTGATAGCAATATTTTCACCCACAATGCCGTCGCTGGCAGCAAAAAAAGCCAAAATTTGTTTTAAATAACTTTGCTCCCCTGGGGTCATTTTATTCCAGTCAGCCGCGTCCGCCATCAAATTGATATCTGAAGATAGCCAGATATTCGCTTCTTGACGATCGCACATTTCTACGATTTTAGCATCGGCATCTTCTGTAAAAACAGTGTACTTGTTGGGGTTAGCGGTTAGCAAAGTGTTGGACATATAAAATAAAAAAAGTGGGCAAAAAGTACCTAAACCAATTAAAATTAGAATTGAGTAAATAAACCCGATAATAACGGTATAAAAATGTAATTTAGTTACTTTTAATTACACTACCACTATATGTAGGGGTTTAATTAGTTTGGTAGCCACTACAGATGTAGTATAAAAATTTTATCACGGCATTGTCAACCAATGATTTTAAAGGATTTATAAAGAGGTACAGACAGTAAATCCCTATTTAATCAGGAAAAAAGTTTTCAAAAAAAATATAAAAGTTATTTCACACCTCAAAATAAAACCAAAAAACTAATTTTAAATATTAATTGACAGAAACTAAACTATTAATCTATTAAATTTGTAATATCTAGCATTACAACACATATGTTTAATTACAACATCAAACACCAAGACAGCTACTCCCGAGGAGAGGCAATTTTACGAGCTTTATTTGGCTGGATTTATATCGGTATCCCGCATCTTTTCTTATTGTATTTTGTTGTTTTAGCTTTTACTGGTTTAAACATTGTAGCTTTTTGGATCACTCTCTTTACAGGTAAACTACCAAAATTATATTTTGATTTATTTGTTGGAACAAACTTATGGGCATATCGAGTGATCGCTAGTCTTAATGGCTTAGCAGATAAATATCCAAGCTTTGGATTTGACTCAAGTAAAGAAGATCGAGTTACTTATGAGTTAGAATATATTGAAAACTACCCACAAGGACAGGTTTTACTTGTTGCTCTTTTTGGTTGGTTGTATGTCGGAGTCCCACATGGAGTCATACTTATTTTTAGATTTATCTGGGTCACTATTTTAAAATTCGTAGCTTTTTGGGTTGTCTTATTTACTGGAAATTTTCCAGCAAGTTGGCACAAGTTCATCGTCAATACTTATAGATGGAATGAAAGAGTAGTTCAATATCTTTACCTTGTTAGAGTTAAATATCCACCTTTTAACGGCCTTCCAGATGACGAGCAAGACGATCAATAATTAAAAAATTTAACGTAAAAATTTACCCCTCACTTTTGTGGGGTTTTTTGTTGCCCCAGTTTACTAGCTAAATTAGTTCATATCAAGTACCAAAGTAAGTAACGACATCTATGCTGATAAATCAACCTTTGTTATAGTAAGTATTGATCCTATTGCCCACTTGTTTTCCAAAAGCTAGCCCCAGGCCGTTGTATTTTAGTAGTAACCAACCAGTGGTAGCTTGATTATTTTCTAGTTCTAGTGGCTCACCTGCAATTACTTTTTGGGCTTGTTCAAGACTTAAATTGTATTTTCTAAAGTTATTATTTACATCAAAAAATAGTGCCAAATCCTGACTTGGTATAAAATCCAAACCTTTTAATTTACCTATTTTAACTCCAAAGTTATGAATTCGTAAATTAGTTTTAGCAAAAAACTCCAAATCATGTTTAAACATTTTAGGAATAATAAAAATTTCTTTTAGATAAGAGAAAAAATTGTAATTACTAGGATTATTTAGCCAGCTAGAAACTTGTGCGACTAACTTTTTTTCCAGAGGTTTAAAACCTACAAAAGGTGAAATATTCTGACTATATTTGTCGTTCTTTTTAAGTATGTTTTTTGAATTTTTAGTTTTTCTAAGTGTTGCAATAAATAAACCTTCCCCTTTTAGTTTGGATGGTAATAGGTGATAACAGCCAGGAATTTTTGAAACCAAACCCCAATTTTTATCAAAAGGTAAAACTTCTAATTCAAATTCTGGATGATTTTCTAAAAATAAACTGACAACATCTTCATTTTCAAGGGCATTAAAAGTACAGGTAGAATAGATTAATTGACCGCCGATTTTTACACTATCTGCAATATTTTCTAAAATTTCAATTTGGCGAAAACTACATTGTTTTACAACTTCTATTGACCACAAATCCCAAATATCAGGGGTTTTTCTACAAAGTCCTTCACCGCTGCAGGGAGCGTCTACAAAAACTACATCAAAATACTGACCTAAATTGGCAAAATCTACAGCTTGGTTTTGAGTGATAACAACATTATCCAAACCTTCTTTTATTACATTTTCTTTTAAAGTATGAACCCGTTTAGTAACCACCTCGTTGGCAAAAATTAGGCAGGAACTTGGCACACAATTGGCAACCAAAGTAGATTTGCCGCCAGGCGCTGCACATAAATCCAAAATTTTTTGATCAGGTTTTTTGTCTATAAAATTAGCTAAAATCATGGAAGAAGCTTCTTGGACATAATAACCACCCATTTGCCAGTTTGGATCTTTAATTGGGGATAAATCTTTGTTTACATATCTACCTAAATCCACCCATTTTATACTTTCTAAATCCTGAAACGGATTGGTTTGCATCGGTTTATATTTATTTAGACGAATTGACTTAAAAGATTCTTGTTTTAGAGCAATTTTAAACTCTTCAAATTCTAAGTCTGCGGGAAATAAAGCTCTATTTAAAAGGAAAAAATCGTCTGGGGGTTGTTGTACTTGCATAAATGAATTTTCTATTATATAATAAGGGCGTTTTACAAAGTTGAATTGGCTTTATAACCATAAACTAACTTTTTTAAACGAAATGGTATTTGTTATTAAATTTAACATTAATACTAACTTAAATAAAAATAGAAATAAAAGTCCTGTGAACACTCATTCAAATCCTTTTTCCAGTCAATCTAAAACTTCCAATAGAGGTGGAACTAATCCTTTCGGTAGCCATAATCCTTTGCAAAGTAACCTGGATCCACATCTAAATAGAGCTCATATTCCTTTTAGACCAATCAAAACTAATTACCGTCAAATCCCAGTTAGAACCATTGATGTTAGTCAAAAATTGGATTTTTTAAAAAATAAATTTCAACCCCATCTTACTAAAACACCAGCTAAACAAGCTCAGAAACACCAGGTGATTTTGGAGAATAATTTTGTTAAACACCCTAGCAATAATACCTACTTGGAACCTACAGTTGTAAACTTTGCTGACAATTCTATTAAAATAAATATTAAAAAACAACCTGCTGCAATACCTAATAATCAAGGATTACTTCAAAATATTATCCCCACCCAAAATAATATAGTAAATTCAAATCTAGCACAGCCCAAATTGAATCAAGTCACTTCACTTCAAGCCCCAACTAATCAAAGCCCCCATAGAGAAAACAAAAGCCTTGGTAACTTGGGTGAAATAAACAAAATTTATTCCAGTGATTATCAACAAAAACTAAACCCTACTAAACCAAAATCAATTTTTTCAAGCAGCAAATTCTACAACAAACCCATTAAAAAAAGAAGTCGTTTATTACCCAGATTGAGTAAAAGAGTAACTGCCGCAATTTTAATGTTTTTGGTTTCAGCTAGTATTTTTGGATTTACAGGATTTTCCTATTACCAACAAACCAAAACCGCCCAAGCAGGCGATGTGGCTGGAGTTGCTGAAAATGTAGTAAAATATGAAAAATTAGAACAGTATACTACCTGGATTAACCAAAAAAATGGCTCATTTAGTGAACCTGCCGAGGATATAGATGGTGATGGACTTAATAACTATGAAGAATTTATTATTGACTCCAATCCACTTTCAGCTAATACTTGCGATCCTGAGATTAGCGATAGTCAAAACTTGATGGCATTTATAGATCCAAAAACCTGTAAACCTATGGATTTTAAAAACCAGGACGAGGCTAAAAAGTTTGAAGAGCTAATTAGTTTGCCAGATATTCAAAACAATTTTGCCAGTGATATTATAGCAAATGAAACTACCGATGCAGCAGAGATTTCAAATACTAATCTAACTTCTAGTAATTTATTGAATTTGTTTGGAGTTCAAAATTATAATGAATTAGATAATATAACCATCCAAAGCCTGGACACCCAAGTTACTGAAAAAAATACTAAAAAAGAATATTTAAGGTTGGTTGGTCGTATTGAAGATTATATTAAACAATTTCGATCTTACGAGGCTTATGACAGAAACTACCCTGCCCCAGTTCATCCAGCAGTATTTTTGGACGTGTCTTTAAAATATCAAGTCCCTCTAAAATATACCATAGCAATTGCCAGAACCGAGAGTCGTTTTGGAACCGATAGATATACAGCTAGTGGCAATTTAACTAGACCAGGTCAATTTCAAAACATTTATTCTATGGGATTAACTGATGGTGGTAAAAACCTAAATTTTACAACTTGGGAAAGTGGTGTCGAAGCTTTTGGAAAATGGTATAAAAAATTCCAAGATAGAGGTGTGTCCAACTGTGCTAAATGGAAAATCTACAATCCAAACGGCGATTATTGCTCTAAAATAGAGAGTTTATCAGCTGGAATTGATATCTATTTACAAGGTAATTAAAACTCTCTCCTAGCTTTTTTCACCCCTTGCGTAAAACCAAAAATAGGTTTGTAATTTAACTAATATTTAGCGAGTATTTAATGTCTAAACCAGGAACTTGTATTACAATCGGCAATTTTGACGGAGTTCATTTGGGGCATCAATTTTTGATTTATAAAACTATAGACGTAGCTAAAACCAAAAACTTAGAAAGTTTAGTACTAACTTTTGATCCTCATCCACAAAGCTTTTTAAACCCAAGTCACCAACCTTTAATCTTAACCAGTATTAATCGAAAACTAGATTTAATTAAAAACCTGGGTGTTGATGAAGTAGAAATATTAGAATTTAATCAAGCTATTGCTAACTTAGACGCTGTTGATTTTGTAAAACAAATTTTAATACAAAAATATAGTCTAAAGCACTTGGTAATTGGTCACGATTTTGCTTTTGGTAAAAATAGATCTGGAAATTATAAATTACTTTTAAAACTAAGTAAACAACTAGATTTTGCAGTTACCAAGTTACCCAAGTTTGAAATAAACGGAGTTCAACCCAGTTCCCATCTGATTCGGGAATTACTTCAAAAAGGTAAGGTAGACAGGGCTTGCCAGTTACTTGGGCGAAGTGTTGAGATAGAAAGTTAAAAACTAAATCCCAAAATCACAATTTGTAGCTGTGGTAACATTTACAATAACCGCTTCTAAATCAGCAAATAAGAATAGATTTTTGATTATATCTTTAGCATTTTGATTGGCTTTATCCAAAATATTATCGGTACAGGCTCCATCTCGTAAGGCTTCTTTTGATTGTTTTAGGGCTTGTCTTTGCATTAAATCTTGCATTTCTTGGCGACGACTTGGACTTAGGTTTTTGATATTAAACAGAGCTGTAAAATCCTGGTTGATAATTTTGGTCTTATCTTCGTTGATATTAATTGCCAAAATCTGGCTGGCGGGCAAGGTAATTGTTAATTTTTTAGAATCGTTTTCTAGTACGACCTGATCAGGTTGTAGGTTTTTTAAATCAACTCCGGCTATGATAGATCCCGTTACTGCGTACTCGGTTGTAGCTTTGTCATTAAAAACTTCTGTTCCAAAAAAAGATAAGCCGCCAGCATCCAGCTCCACCTTTAAATCTCTTTGAACTGTCATTTCTATTGTTTGTAATTTGGCAATATTTTGTACTTTTTGAACAATTACAGTTTTATCCAAAGTAACTTTTACAGTGTTTTCATTCTGTTTATTCCAGCTAAAACCTAAAAATATAGCAGCTCCGATAAAGCCAGCTATTAATAAAGTCACCAAAAATGCTTGCAAATTTTTCATAAAGATAGTTTTATGTATCATAGCTACATTTTTAATATTTAGTCAATATGCTTGGTTTATACGATTCTGGTTTAGGTGGTTTAACTATTTTAAATGAACTGCAAAAATTACTGCCAAATATTGAAATTTGTTATTTAGCAGATACCAAAAATTGTCCTTTAGGTGAAAAAACCAACCAGGAGATTTTGGAAATTACCAAAAATGGTGTGGAATTTTTATTTAAAAATGGTTGTAATTTAGTTGTTTTAGCCTGCAATACAGCCACTGTTATTGCTATTCGCGAACTTCAAAACAATTGGTTACCGCTGTATTATCCAGACAAAAAAATCTTGGGAATTGTAAGGCCAGTACCAGAGTTATTGGTTGAAAAAATGTTGCAAACAAATATTAATTTACTTTTGTTAGCCACGCCTGCTACTGTTAATAGCGGTTTTTATAAACAAGAATTAAAGGATTTTAATTATCAAAATGTTACAGAATTTAGTTGCCCTGGCCTAGCCGTAGCCATAGAAAGTCAAAACTCTGATTTAATAGCCCAGACAATTGCTGAAGTTTTTAAAAATAATCCCAATAATTATGCCAAATTTGATATAATTTTATTGGCTTGCACTCATTACCCATTAGCTACTAATATTATTAAAACAATCTTTATAGAAAATGGTGGCAGTCCTGAAGTAAAAATTTTTGATCAAACAAAATTAATTGCAGGCAAGCTTTTGGAGTATTTAAAAAACCATCCTGAAGTGACTTTAAACAATGGTAAAACCAAGATAATTGTAACCAAAAATAAGTTGGATTTTGAAAGTAAAATAGCGCTTATCTTTCCAAAATTGGTAGTAGAAAGTATGCTACAAATTTAATACCTTATTGTAAAATTTTATTATTCAAGGCTTTTTGAATAGCCTCGGCTTGAAGTTTAGCATTTCTAATTGAATCACCTCTTTCTTCGGCTTGTTGTAACGTATCTATCATATGGGCTATTTCTTCTGGATTGGGGACGTTATTAAATACAAATCCGCCAATTCCTTCTCCAGCTTCGTTGCCTGATCTACCTGCAGTTTGGATTATGACATTACCATAATTAAATAACAAATTTAAAACATTTTCTTTTTTGTGGGTTACATCCTCTATTTTATCTATGGTTGTAGAGCTAACCTCTCTTCGAAACAAATTGGTTTGATCTATGTCTATAATTCTTTCTGAGGTTACTATCTGCAGTGACAAATAATAATTATGAAAAATGATTAAAAAAGCTACAGTTAAAATTGCCCCTACCCCAAATAAAATTGTATCGTAAAGTGATATCCAAATCAAATCTCCAAAACCAGAGGCAAACACCCGTAGTAATAGTAAAATAAAAAATAGCAAATACAATCCAACAGCTCTGAAAATTAAGACTACAATATCTTCACGAACCAACAAAATGATATCCTCATCTTCAGTGGTTTTATTGGGAAAATTTTTGTTATTCCAAATTAGGTTGTCATTATTTGAACTCACTTTAAAAAGTAAAATAAAAAGCCGAGTTGTTGGCAAGTACAAAATTGTTTACTCGTAAAATACAACCGAATAATCTATAAATTCTTTAGCTTTATAAATTAATTTAGCTGAAAATTTCTTGCTTTCCAAAACCCAGGGTAAAAAAACTTTGTCCCCACCCCACAGGTTTAAATCTAGTAATTTGGAATCATCTATCCACTCTAAATGTCCTTCTGGTGAGTTTATTAAATCCCCTGTAAATCCTGTTATTTTGTACACAAAGCAAAAAGTCGTAGCCCCGTCGCCATAAAAATTTGGAAAGGTTAGTAAACCACTATAATCATATTTGGTTACAATTAAGCCCGTTTCTTCTAGTATTTCACGTTGCATACAATCTTCAGGGCTTTCATCCAGTTCAAACTTGCCACCAACGCCATTCCATTTTGCCTCGTGATAATCATTGGCTTTTTTATTACGAAGTAACATTAAAGTTTGATTATTTTTTTGAATATAACACAAAGTGAATAAGCGAAACATAAAAATTTAAGGGTTGAAGTTACTAATTTATTTTAAACTTTACTTTGCATTTCCAATATTTTCAAAAGTGGTAATTGGGTTAGTTTGTTCTTCAAATAGAACTAATTGTCGGTTTACCAGCCAAGGTTTTTCTGTATAATAATCGCGTTTATAAATTATCCAAGCTAGCAACACCCAAAAGAAATTGTAACTAATAAAACCGACGGAAACTGCTAAAACAGCTTCAAAATTAAACTGATTAATGAGAATTAAAGTTGTTATAATAAGCACAATTCCACTAGCTGTAGACAAAATCAGTGGTTGCCAAACTCTTTCACGAATATAAATATAACGAACTAAAACTTCTCTAACTGCTCTAAAGACAAGGCTAATACTAGTAACCTGGGCGATTAAAATTATTTGATTACCGTTGTTTTGTTGTTGACCTAGGAATTTAAAAAGCAATACAATTAGTGGCGACCCAATCATGGTAATTACAGTAACGGCTAAACCTAAAACAGCTGAGATTTTGATATAATTACTGGTTTTTTTCCAAAAATCTACTCGGTTAATATTTTTATCGTGAAAAGTTTTGCTAAGATCAGGAAAAAGTACAGTCCCAAGAGAAGTTACAATAATGAAAAAAGCGCCTTGAATCGAGGTTCCAATATCAAAAGCTGTAATACCGCCATTGGTACTTTGATCAGCTGAAATGACTACACTAATTAAAATACTAGCCGCGTAAAAACCGTCTATAACTAGGATTCTAGGTAAAAATAATTTCCAAGTTCGCCAGAATTCTTTTTTGAAAAAATTAAACTGTTTAGTATACCAATTAAAACTTAATTTAGGTAATTTAAATCCGTCTAAAAGTGAATAATATAAAAATAAAATACTAGCCAAAAAGCCACCCCAAACTATTCCAAAAGCCACTTTTACAAAATCTCCCTGAGTAATTAAAAGAGCAGCTACTGTTCCAAGATTTGTAATTACACCAGCTAAAGAATACACCAAAAACCTCTTCTTTAAGGTTAAAAAGACGCCCCAAATTGCCTGCATAGCAAACGCCAGTGGAAATAAAAATAAAATTCTAGAGGCTAAAATGTAGTCTGAAATTAAATTGGCATTGGTTGCTTTTTCCCAAAGTCCAGGGCTAAAATATTGGAGTAAAAACGGCGTAAAAATTATACCTAAAATTATAAAAACAGTGATCAGGCCAACTAGTCCAATTGTGATTAAATTTAGATAAGCCGAAATATTTTTTTCATCTCTATCTTTACTTTCAATCCTGGCAGCCACAGGTAAAACCGAACTATAAATAGTTCCCATTAATAATACAACCGAAATAATTTCTGGGATTTTGTTGGCGTTTATGAGTAAATCTGATTGCAACTCGTTTAAATTTCTAATTACTAAATATTGCCTTACGAAACCTAGAAACCTAGAAAAAAAAGTAAAAAACGTTACTATTAAAACTGGCCAAGTAAGTGGATTTTTTAAAATATTATTTAGAGTTTTTTTCATAATAATTCTTTTTAGGGTGGTTTTTATTCTTTAATTTACTAAGCTTTTTTGCCACTTTAATTTCCGATAAATCTTTGTTTTCTTCTATTTTGGCTGTAATTTCAACTACCGCTAATGGATTTTTAACTTCTATAATTTCTGGTTTAATTTCTTGGGGTTCAATATTTGCAATCACTAGTTGGTTGGTTGTTTCGGCTGCTTTTTGGCTAGTAATTACATTTGGCTTTTTATCAAAAATTTGCTTAACTTTAGATTTAGTTGACTTAAATAAACTCGATACCAAATTACCAATTTTTTGTTTAGAATTAAAAATAAATTCTCTAGTTTTGGTTTTACTTTCAGTTCTAGCCCAAATTGCAAAATCCCATAATTCGTATTTAATTGGGTTAATTGGTAGAGCCAGTAAGCCGTAGTTATCTATTCTAGTTCCTCCAAAACTTAGCTTGTGATCGCTGTAACCTGCGTGTTTTGAACTAGGCACTATTCCCCAAAAATCGTAGGTTTTACTGCCCGACTGTTTGGCTCTTAAAATAGAAGCCCAGCGAATGAGGTAAGGTGCTTTAACATTGGTGTATTTTCTGTTACTTCCAGCGTAAAAAGAGGACGACCAAAATTTGTTTCTCTGACTAATATTCATCACAATAGTTTCGCCATTAAAACTTGCTTCAAAAAGCGATAAATTATCCGTGCCTTGAAATAATTCAAACAATTTTACGTAGGTTTTTAAATCACGAACTGGGTAACCTTTGGCTCTGTCTTGGGTAATTTTTACTAAGTCAAAAAACTCGGTTAATTTTTGTTTAATTTGGGGGCTATCTGGTAAATATTCGGTGATAACGACACCTTTTTTTTGAGCTAATTTGATATTATATCGGGTATTTTTGTGGCAATGACTAAGTAATGTATCCTCAACCTCATCTAAATCGTAATAAAGCTTGTGAATTGGCTCGACATTTCTGCCTGTAATTTGAAACTTATTTTTTTGAAATATTTCAATCACTTTGGGATTATAAAAATGACTAAGATTGTTAAGTTTTTCTTGTGTTTGCGGGGTTAATTCTAGTTCTAAATTTTCAACTAATTTACCAATTTTTGGTTCAATTTCAACCACAGCAAAATCGTAAGTTTTACTAAGATGGGTTATAAATTCTACAAAATGTGGTAAAGCTAATTCTAAATCTTCAATTTTATGAAAGACTGGGCCGTGTGGAACGTGAGCATAATTTCCTAAAAATGGAACCGGTTTTAATAAAATTTGAGCCGCTAAAATTAAAAAACCATCTTTAATAACCCCTATTCTAAGAGGTTTCCAGCCCTGGGTTTTTTTTAACTCGCCCCACTGCCACATTTGCAAAATATCACCCCAAGGAGAAAAATCCACAAATCTGTTCCAGGCCTGTTGATCTTGCCCATCTAAAATCTTGACTTTAATAGCACTCACTGCCAAAACCTGCTACACAAACTAGAAAATGTCAATGGAGTTAGAAAGTTAACACGTAGACGGTAATTTGTTCTAAATCTATATTTTATTGATTTAATTGTATTTGTATGTTATACTATTTGATATGGAATCACTTAACCCATTTCAACCACGCGATTTAGAAAGTTATATTAATTTTGAAGGTAAACCACCACCACTATACAAAG
>Ga0105045_10004154_pt1 | contig 12550 bp, 11 predicted proteins | sample MAT02_FD_78089 | JGI IMG/M metagenome (GOLD analysis project Ga0105045, IMG submission 78089) | Freshwater microbial communities from Lake Fryxell liftoff mats and glacier meltwater in Antarctica - MAT-02 (megahit assembly) | ecosystem: Environmental > Aquatic > Freshwater > Ice > Liftoff... | reverse complement strand
CGAGTGCGATCGCGAATTGAGTCTCTAGGCCATATACCAAACGGACCGTTCGAGGCGTTGTCCGACCATCTACTGTTTCGTACTTATCGAAGAACAATTCAACGGGGTCCGTTTGCTTGTCTGAGAAGACCTCAATCACTTGGATTAGGCCTGTGTCAGGTGACGTGTAGACCATCGCATCGAAGTCGCTAACGGTGATGCGTGTCACGTCCAAGAGCCCTTCACGGCCAACGACTGGGTTTCGGCCAAGATACACTGCCTCACCCATCAAGCGTGGGCCGATTCGATTCCACTGCTGCCAAATGCGCATCCCCATAAGTGCGCCGATGGAAGAGCGTTGCTTGATCCACTTGGGCCAGCCTTGGGACGGATGAAGCGTTTCGGTCTTGTCTCCCAACCGGAACGTTAGGTTTTCGTCAGACAAAAGCATTTCAACATTCGTGTTCTCACCGGGAATCTCTCCGCTGAACTTCCATGCCTTGGATGTTTCGTTCCAACGGCCATGAGTTGCCTGGAGAGCAAGAATGCGATCTAGTTCCATGCGATTGAAGTAGTAATTGGAATAGCCTCGCTTCTCCACATACAGTTCATCGACGGCATCTTTGACAACCGGCTTAACTTCCTTCGGCGCTTCCAGCTTTTCTTTGTCTTGAGGTTTACGCGGTGGCTTTTGTTGAGCCGACTCACCCTTGATGATTTCCTCGAGTTCGCTGGCAAGGTGAAGGCTTTGCAATCGAATGAAAGTTTCCACAACGCCCGTCTCATTTCGAAACCGAATTGGGATCCGCCATTGGTCCGGAAAGATGCCCAGGATGTTTTTCAACTGATTTGTCGTTGCAACATCGCGATCCCCGAGCCGAAGGATTTCGTCACCATAACGAATCCCTCGTCGATACGCGTCGCTGCTCTCCAGAATATTGGAAACCGCGACTTTGCCGTTCGTTTCGGTCGTCACTGTAAAGCCGAGTGTTGCATGGTCCACAACGCGGCCCGATTTCAATTGTCCGAAAAAATTCATGGCTTGCTTGATCGAAATGGCATAACCCACGCCGACGTTGACACGTCCTCTTTTTTCAAACGAACAGCGACCATTGATCCCTATCAACTCGCCTCGAATGTTGAACAGCGGTCCACCCGAGTTGCCTGGATTGATGGCTGCATCGGTCTGAATGCAATCGCTGTACTCCAGGATCGTGCCGCTTGGGTATTGGTAACGCCGAACGCCACTCACCAAACCGTAAGTCACCGTGGGCTGCAAATTCGTTGCCAATACAAATGGATTGCCCGCAGCAAAGCACCACTGACCGATGCGAACGGTATCGCTATCTCCGATCGCAGCTACCGGAAAATCTGTCCTTCCGACCATTTTCAGAACAGCCAAGTCACCCGTTGGATCGATGCCCGCAACCACGGCGTCGACCATTGTGCCATTGTTGAGTCCGCATCGCATTCGATGCCCAAACGGACTGGACACGTGGAAGTTTGTGAGCACATATCCATCCGCTGAAACACAGACCCCACTGCCGCCCCCTTGTCCGTCCGTGCCATAGACCGCCACGGTCGCGCGCGATGCTCGCTCCATCGCTTCGATACGTTGATTTTGAGCGCTAAGAACCGCTTCATTTGGACTGGGCGAAACCTCTGCTTTGGCCGGTTCATCCTGAGTCGTACGAGCGAGCCCGATGGATACGCAGCTTCCCGAAAAAATAGAGACGAGCATCATGCTCGAAAATGCAATGCCAGTGCCGGACCAGTTCTTTCCCAATTGGACGATCATCGTTTCAGCCTTGGTTGTTTCCATGTGACCTCTGTACCTACCATGAGCTTCGATTTGCATGCAACCACCAACTTCGTTTTCTTTTCAGGCTTCAAAGCAACATTCACTTCAACGAAATCAACATTCTGTGCGAGGGGTTGCTCCGAGATCTTTTGATCATCCTGCCAAATCTCGATCGACAAATTCGTCCGCTGAGAACCTTCGTCGGAACGCTCGACCCTGCACTGCAACACAGAAAACCCCTGCGGAACGCGAAATGTGTAGTCACCTGGACTTGGGAAAATCAAGTCCCGATCTCCGGGCGGAGAAGTCGAAGGAGCGGTGCGCCCCCCTACGACGAACCTCGGAAGGAAAGCGCGATCTAAACTCGCGATAGAAGTCTTAAACTCGATCTGCTTTTCGGCAGCGGCACTCAAGACCTCAATTTCGGAAAGCCATCGGATGTTTGCCGTGGAGTAGTTGATGCTAAGCAACTTCTTGAACGGAATTGAAACCGATTGACCAAGCTGCGTATTTAATTCAATCGAATCCGTCTTAACTGTGAAGGACTCTGCCATCCAAACCGAATGGTCCGAGACAGTCACTTCGATCGTTGGCTTGATCCGTTCCAGTTCCCTTTGAAACCAGACAAGTCCAGCCAGCTTTTCCATCGGAATATCAATTGGCTGGCCATCCAGATCAAACGAAACACTTGCCTCGAGCACCTGCGAGATGACGCCATTGATTCGATCAAAAGTCTTGGTTGGCCTCGCGACGATCACGGCATCTGAGTTTTTGGTTTCCAAAATGGCCGCTTGCCAAGCACCCAGCATCTCGGGTGCTATAGGCTTCAACAACGCGGCTTTCAAAGACTTCGGCGGGATTGCCATTTCGATTCCTGACGCCTCTTTCAATAACCAGCCAGTACTTTTTCCAGTCAGTCGATTACCGAAAACCTTGGAACCATCCAGCAACAAAAGCTGAACAGGGGGCATTTGCGAATCCAACTTGTTAGCGAATCGAACTCGATCGATGTCTGCTGCCGATTTTTCGACCGGTCCAGCCTTGGTCTGAACAACGATTTTGCTTGCGTCTGCAGAAACAAGCGTCCCGGCCACTGGCGAACCGCTCAGAAGCGTCACAGTCACGTCTTCATAGGCGGCCAAGAACGGCGGCGGTGAGGTGGCAACCAACGCGATGGCTAGCATAAAAATCAAAGCTAATCGCAGCGAATAATGGAAAGTCATAACGTTCAGAGTCAAAGAGCGGTGCGATTTGCAGTGTACGTGGGGTATCGGCATAGTGGCCATCGTTTAGCGGCAGGCGGGAAACCATCTTAGCACGACGCGCAAGCTGGTGAATGAGCCCCGCCGCTCGCATTAGTATAACGCAGTGACCACTTCAACGGTGCAATCGAACAACTCGACTCCTGGAAAAAGCGATGGCTTTTTGGCACAGGTGAGAAAAGTGAAATGATTGTCCCTTCATGCGATTTTGAAAAAAACCGAAATTCACTAGGCTGCGCGTCGTGCTATGAAGACAAGGTGAATAATGACATACAATTCGAGGATCGCGATTCGTTACCGATTTGACCCTTACCAGACTCTCCGCAGTATGAACCACAAAACGCTTCTTTTTTCGTTCCTCTGCGTGTTTGCGTGCCAAGCGAACGCCTCGGAAACCAAGCCTATGAATGTGGTGGTTCTCTTTGCGGATGATTGGCGTCATGACACGCTTGGCTGCGCCGGCAACCCAGTTGTGAAGACGCCGAACCTAGATCAGCTAGCAAAGGAGGGTGTTCGCTTTACCCACAACTGCGTTACGACTTCGATTTGCGGAGTCAGCCGGGCCACATTGTTTACCGGTCAGTGGATGTCGAGGCACGGCAACAAGGCATTTGATGCATTTGCGACCCCATGGGCGGAGACTTATCCAGGTCTGCTTCGGGCAAACGGATACCATGTGGGCCATATTGGCAAGTGGCATAACGGGAAGTTCCCAGCCCAGTATTTCGATTTCGGACGTTCTTATTCGGGTACCCACTGGATTAAACAAAAAGATGGAACCGAGATTCATGTAACTCAGAAAAACGAAAAGGACGCGATGGAGTTCCTGCGGTCTAGGCCAGCGGACAAACCTTTCTGTTTGACGTTGGCCTTTTTTGCGACACACGCCGAGGATGGGAACCCAAAACAGTATCTGCCACAACCGAAAAGCATGTCGCTCTATCAAGATGTTTTGGTGCCGGTCCCGAAGACGGCTTCCGACGAGTACTTCAAGCGACTCCCGCCATTTCTTGGAAATGAAAAAAACGAAGGGCGAAATCGTTGGCATTGGCGATTCGATACCCCGGACCGCTATCAGGAGTACATGAAAAACTACTATCGCCTGGCTTCGGAGGTGGATGCCACCTGCGGCAACGTTATCACGGAACTCAAGGCTCAAGGGTTATACGAAAACACACTCGTGATCTTCACGACAGACAATGGTTACTTTCACGCCGAGCATGGTCTAGCGGACAAATGGTATCCGCATCAAGAGAGCATTCGCGTGCCTTTGATCGTCCACGACCCGCGCATGCCCAAGTCGCGAGCAGGGGAAACGAATGATGAACTCACCTTGAACGCGGACCTCGCGCCGACCATTTTGGCTGCTACCAAAGTCGCTGCCCCATTAAAAATGCAAGGCCGTGATTTTGCAACTCTTTACACGGTCGACAAGCCAGTCGATTGGAGGAGCGAGTACTTTTACGAACATGCGACGATCCGAAACGCGGATTTCATTCCTGCATCGGAAGCGCTCGTCAGGAAAGATGGGAAATACATGTTCTGGCCAGACTTCAAACAGGAGCAACTCTTCGACTTAATAGCCGATCCGGGAGAAGAGAATGACGTTGTCGCAGACGCAAAGTACGCGACGGTGCTTGAAGAAATGCGAGAACGTTTTGCACAACTGAAGACCGAGGCCAAGTAGGACCGAACGATCGCACCTTCAATTCAATGGTTGGTTTGGACACGGAATACGCGGAAAACCGCTACAAAGATATTCGCACCTTCAGTGTCTTATCAATCCGTGTCATCCGTGATCTCCGTGTCCAGTGTCTAAGTAAGACTAGCGATGTGCGATTCTTCCTTCGGATCCGCAGGCCCAAATCGAACCATCTAGTGCTACGCTTGCCACGTGGAAACCGACTTCGGACAACGCGAACCACTCGTCGCCCTTCCAACTCCATTCGCATCCGCTTGGGCCACATGTGAGCCAGAAACTAGGAACGCCTTCGGCATCGTTTGCAGGGATCGCGATCACACAGGAGCGGAAGCCTCTCGGTCGCTTGCCTGTAACAGCCTGCCAGCTCAAGCCGCCATCATTGGTAAGGGCTATGTTTTGTGAATCGATGGTTGTCTTCTCATAGTCTCCGCCGACCGCGATTCCTTTCTTGTCGTTTTCAAAAGCGACGGAAAAGATTCCAGACGATTTGCCACGCGAAATCGACGGCACGATGTGGGGTGTCCATTTTGCTCCACCATTTTGCGTTCGGAATATACGGCTGGGGCCTTCGCTGCCGCCGCCGAGACCAATCCAGGCGAGCTCCTTTCCAAATACATGAAGACTTGAATTGCTCGCTGCGAAGCCAGCTTCGCCCGATTCTACTTTAGGAATGACGGAGGGATCAATCGCTGTCCAGGACTCGCCAGCGTCGACTGTTTTGAGGATCAACAGACCACCATCGATTGGGTCACTAAATGCGATGCCAGTGCGATCGCTCGAGAATTTCATCCCATCAATAAACGCTTGTGGAGACTTGTTCTCGTAAGTTGTTTTCCAAGTGACGCCTCGGTCGACCGTTTTCAAAATCAGAGCAGGCTGACCGGCTGTGGCTACGATAGCTTGGTCGGCGCTCCAAGCATGAATGGATCTGATTTCGACCTCGGGCAGATTTGGAATCGAATGCTGTTTCCAGCTCTTGCCCCCATCGACGGTTTGCACGAGAGTGGACTTGCTGCCGCATGCCCAAGCAACCTCTTTGTTTATGGCAGCCAAACCCCGCAAGCTGGCTTTGGTCCCGGTATCCAAACTCTGCCAAGCATCGTCGGCTTGTGCCGTCGCGGTGATTGATAAGGACGCAAAAGAAATTGCGATGGCAGCAAAAATGAAACGCATGGGAGTTCTTCTTTTTTGTTCTTTGTTTTTTGTGCTTGGTTCTTGGTGCTTGGTGCTTGGTTCTCAGTCGTAGGATGGGACCATTTGTCCGGCCAAACATATTATGACTAGATTGAGCTCGAGCCCCAGGTAGCACAAACCTTACTACACTCGCTCCGCGATGCGGAGTTTTGCGCTGCGACTGCGTGGGTTTTCATAGGTTTCCGCATCGCTTGGTAGGACTGGTTTCTTCGTCAGCACCTGTAGTTGTTCGCATTCTCGCATCGCGTGCTTCACGATTCGGTCCTCCAGAGAATGAAAGGATATGATGAGCAATCGTCCGCCGGGGGCAAGGCAGTCGGGCAAACGTTCGATCGCCGTCTTTAGATGCTCAAGTTCGTTGTTGACCGCGATGCGAAGGGCCTGGAACGTCCGTGTCGCACTATCAATGCGTCCATGGATTTTGCCACCCGGTACACAACGATGCACCAATTCTGCCAAGTCCTCTGCCGTACGAACCGGATTGCTCCGACGACGCTCCACGATGGCTCGGGCTATGCGGCGGCTAAATCTTTCTTCGCCGAACTGATAGATGATGTCCGCCAGTTCCTTTTCATCGATCTTGGCCAAAAGGTCGGCCGCCGAGATTCCTTCGTCAGTGCAAAACCGCAAGTCGAGCGTACCACCTGTGCGAAACGAAAAGCCTCGCGTTCTGTCCTCCAGCTGATCACTCGATAGTCCTAGATCCAGTAAGATACATTCCGCCTTAGGGATCGCATGCTCGACCATCAACTTCGGGAGTTCGCGGTAGGAGCTTTGGATCAAGCGAACACGGCAGGTGGATCGAGGTGCATCTGCATTCGGTCCGCTGCTTGGAGGCAACAGCTGGTCAAAGAGTTCGCTGACTCGATCGATCGCACCAGCGTCACGATCGATGCCGACGAGGAAATCGACTGGCTTTAGGGCTTGGATCAAATGCCAAGCATGCCCGCCGCCGCCGAGAGTGCCGTCAACTACCGTTCGACTGCCCGTGGATGGGCGTTCCAGGCCAGACCATTGGATGACTTCTTGAAGCAGGACGGGGATGTGAACTGTCGGAGGGACCATGCTGAGTTGTATAACCGAGTAGCCGTTCAACCGCGTCGATCCAACGCAGAGGCGTGGCGGGAAAACAGCAGGCAAAAAAATAGCCGGTCGGCCCGTTCATCTCAGTAAACCATCGCAGCATGCACTTCGAGTTTCCGTTCAATCGCGCTGTGCTCGTCTCAGTGCACCTTCGAGTGTGCTACTTCGTTGTTGAGCTGAATGTCACTAAGTCGTTGAAGAGGCAACCGATTACTGCTTCTAACCAATTGACGGAATTGAGCCCGTGGCCGCTAGGCTCAGCTCCTACCTTTCAAAACTCAGCCACACATCGCTTCGATGGTGAGATGTCACGGGGCCCGACCGGCTTAAGATCGTGTCTTTGCGACGGGCTCTACGATACTCGAAAGAGTGTCGACTTGGCTACTCTCTTTTCTGTGAACTTTCCCAGGAATCCACTGTGATTTCGCTAATTTGATATCATTACGGTTGCTCATGGTGACGCATTAGGCTTGGTCGTCCAGTCCTAAACCTTTTCGCAGTTGTGACTTAGCGATATTCGCACCCAAAATGCCGCAAACAATGACTTCATTTGTGTTTCTAATTTCCCTTGCTAGCATCGCATTGGCTTATGCTGTGGCGAGGGTGTTTGGGCCTGGACGTTACACGCCGTGGGAGCGTTTTCTGTACGCCCCTGTTTACGCTTTGGCGAGGGTTTTGTGGCGAGTGGAGATAGAGTGGCAGGGTGATCTCGGAGGGGTTTCAACTGATTTTCCGAAAGATGCGAGGGATCGGCTTTTGGGAGATCGCATGTCGGGAGGGGCCGTATTGGTAGCGAATCATAGGTGTTCCGTGGACCCGTTCTTTGTGCAGCTTGTCGGCGGCCGAAGAGTGCATTGGATGGTAGCCGGCGAGTACTTCAAACATTTTCTCTTTGGCCCAATTCTGCGTTCCTTTCAAGCGATACCAACCAATCGAGGAGGAGTCGACACGGCATCCACCAAACGGGCTATCGTGTTGGCTAAGAGTGGACGGTTTGTCGGTATGTTTCCGGAGGGACGCATTAATCGCACAGATAGTCCGCTATTGACCATTCGTCCTGGTGCAGCCATCGTGGCACAGCGAGCGAATGTGCCTTTAGTGCCGATATGGATTGATGGGGCACCTGCGGGTTGGGAGGTGTACAGCGCCTTGTTTATTCCGGCCCGAGTTCGAATCTTTGTTGGGACCCCCGAACGCTTTGAGGCGATTAGTCAAGAAATAGTTGCAGCAGCGAATACAGTGAATGAGGCGGCAGAACTTGAAAATGCTGCCCATGACCGAATTCAATCGAGAAGTGATTCCGTCGCGTGGCTCTCCCGCGTGATGGGAAAATCGTTGAGAATGGGTGGACACTCATCGGACGACGTTGGGATCGCAGGTAAAAAGTGGTTGGACAATTAGTCCAGCGGATAACTACAAAACTCGAGGGGGGCGAAATTCGCCGTGTCGAAAACTAAAATCATCCTTGCCGCACTTGTTTGGTTGATCGTATTGGCTGCCGGCGTTTCCATTTGGAAATTGGTCATCGATCCGGTGCGCACTCAAAAGAACGAGGAAGCAGCAAAAAAACAAGTAGAAGATGCGGTCGCGGCCACGACGGGCACTAGCCTGTTTACCCAAGATATCTCCATTGGGTTAGATAGTTTTTCTGGCTATGCCATTTTCCGAACAGCCGACTTTCAGACGCAGTTGTCCAGCCGGGGCATCAAGCTCAGGCTCGTCGACGATGGAGCTGACTACTCAGCAAGGGCTGCTGCATTGGAAAAGGGGACATTGCAATTTGCGTTGTTCCCAGCCGATGCGTTGCTTAAGGCATTTTCTAACCTTGACTATCCGCCGGCCACCATCATTGCCGTCATTGATGAGACGCGTGGAGCCGATGCGATGTTGGCCTACAAAAAGAAATATGAAAACGTCGATCGTCTGAACACTCCGGAGACTCGATTTGTACTCGTAGGGGATTCGCCAAGTGAGACGTTGGCAAGGGTAGTCATGCAAGACTTCGGCCTCACCCAAGTCAGCAAAGACGCAATAGTCCCAATGGCCTCACCGGAGAAACTTATCGAACGCTTCAAAGCTGCGGACCCAACCACCAACGATGTATACGTTGTTTGGGAACCTTTCGTAAGCCAAATGCTCAAGGACGAAGCGATGCACGTCCTGACAGACAGTTCCAAGTTCACCGGCTACATTGTGGATACATTGGTTATCAACCGAGACTTCTTGCTCAAGCATGAGCCAGTGGCGGAAATGGTGCTTGAAAGCTACTTCACCGCACTCTTCAATTATCGGGATGCCGCCAAGCAATCGCAGTTGATGCTCGACGACGCGAAGTTAACAAAGTTGAGTTTGGATCCAGAGCAAGCAGCCAAAATGGTTCAAGGGATTCAGTGGAAGAACACGCAGGAAAACTTCGCCCATTTCGGCTTGCGACCAGGTGCGATCATCCATCTAGACAATATTTTGGATCGCATATCAAAGGTGCTGCTTGCTACGGGTGCGATCAAGCAGCTGCCGGCGGAAGGCAAGTGGAACCGGCTCTATTTTGATCGACCGATGAAGCAAATTATGTCTCGCAATTTTTATCCTGGGGTTCAGTCCGAGTCGATTCGGGAGGAGTCTAAATTAAAGGAGCTAACGGAAAAACAGTGGGGGGAATTGGTTAGCATTGGGACTTTGAATGTTCCAGAATTGGTTTTCTCTCGTGGAAGTTCTAACTTGACGGATCGAAGCCAGCTGATTCTAAAGGAGTTGGCGGAACGGCTTCAGGTTTGGCCTCAATATTACCTGATGATCCGAGGCAATGCCTCGAATTTAGGGGATATCGACGCAAACAAAGAGCTAGCTGCCAAACGAGCGTTAGGTGCATTACAATATCTCGAATCGGCTGGGATTCCGAAACAACGCATGCGAACGATTCCTGGCGATATTACTGGGGAAACTCGAGTCACCTTTGGGGTGGGTGAGATTCCTTACTGAGAACGGATTTTGATTTTCGCAAAAAGCGATGCTTGGGTGCGCCCTTTTCGACTGCGATTCAAGCCTGAGACAACTACCATTTCCAACTCGAGAACAAAACATTGAAAGACTTTCGGTCCAGAATCGCTAGTGAACTGCTTTGGGCACCATCCGTTGCGTTACCTTTGGTGGCTGGTGCTTCGGCCTGGCTGATGTCCTGGGCAGCCAATGGTGTGACATCGCTGAATGTCGCTGGGCTGGTGCTCGTCTTGGGCGGCGTGGGTTGGCTGGCAACACGCGTCATCTTCTTTGCGGACGACGTGGCAACAAAAATCTTGAGAGACGATGCCGAAAAGATTGTGAAAGCGGAAGAGGAAAAACTGGACCAACTCCAATTTCGATTGCGGTCTGACCGCGACTATCGAACCAAAGACTATTTGACATTGCTGAGGACTTGTCGAAGTGAGTTCGAGGAGTTCGCTAAACGACCTGGCATCGTTATCCAAAGCCAAGAGATCGTAAAGCAAGTTCGGCAGCTGTTTTGGTCGGCAACAGAACAGCTCAAGCAATCGCTGAAGCTGCATACGCTTGCAGAACGTTTAAACGGCGACGAAAAAAAGAAGATTCAAGATCAGCGAGAACACACGCTTGAGGAGATACGAGTCAGTATCGACCACATGCAGTCCGCGGTTAAGCACTATCAAGAACTGATGAGCCAGGAGCAACAAAGCGACTTGGGCAGTTTGCGAGACGAACTAGACGCCTCTCTTCGCGTCGCAAAGCGTACTGAGGAGCGGATGCGAGAGCTAGAGGGTTCGATCGACTATGACGCACAACTAAAAAACTAATGATTAAGGCTATTTTTCCCGAGCTGATTGGTTTCGATGAGTTCGGACAAACAAACCCCTATAATTTAAAACTAACTTCAATAAACCACTAACAGGAGTAGATTTTCGATGTTCAGAGCTATTGGTCGTTTCTTTCGTGCGATTGGATACATGTTTACTGGTAAAGTGAACTCAGCCGCCGATTCGATGAGCAACAATCCAACCGTGATTTCGGCAACCTTCGATAAAATCATCGAAGAGAAAAAGAAGCGACTCAATGAGTATAAAGATGCGATCAGCGCGATGATCGCTCAGGAAGAGAGCAAGAAGGATAAACTCACCACCCTGACGGGTGAGGTCGAGAAGCTCGAGAAGCTCAAGTCGGGTGCAGCAGCCCGCGCTAAGCAGATCGCCGATAAATACAATGGCGATGCAACGGCGGTCCGAAACGATCCCGAATACCTCAAGTGCCAATCGGCCTACAAGGATTTCACAAGTACATTGTCGGAAAAGCAGCAACGCGCTCTGGAAATTGAAAACGACTTGAAGCAGTTGATCGGCAACGTAAACAGTCACAAGAGTCAAATCCAATCGCTGATGCGCGATCTGGACAAGCTGAAAGAAGAGAAGCACGACGCGGTTGCAGACATCCTATCCGCGACAGAGGAAAAGCAAATTGCGGATATGGTGAACGGCATTTCCAACGACCGAACGAACGAGGAATTGCACCGGTTGCGTGAGTTGCGTCAGAAGGCAAGCGCCAACGCGAAAATTTCGCGTGAGCTTGCCGGCATGGACAACAAGAAAGCGGAATCCGAGTTCATGGAGTACGCCCAAAAGAGCGCCGCGGACGATGAGTTCGACGCCTTGATCGGCTTATCAACAAAAAAGGAATCAACCGAATCGACAGCCAAAGAATCCAAGATCCCTGAGGCCTAGTGAGCAAGGCACTCCGTGCCGTGATTCAGTGTAGCAGGCACATTCCATGTGCCGTCCGCAATTCAAAAACCTTTTGTTTTTTGTGGCTACAACACACTGAGAGTATTTGCTACTTTCATAGGAATCAAAAAAATCACGGCTCGGAGAGCCGTACTACACTTTTTGCGGGCGGCACATGGAATGTGTCTGCTACTTTAGTTCCCCCACCCCTAACGAAAGATCTCAACGATGAAACGAACCCATTGCCTGCGATGGCTATCCCTACTTGCTATTTCCTCCACATTCGTCGGTTGCGAGAGTAAGCCCGCGAACAACGCGAACAACGCGACTAAATCAACTGCTGCACCGAAGTTCATGTTGGCCTGGAGCGAATACCCATCCTGGAGTATTTTCGGAGTGGCGAGCGACGTAGGTCTAATCGATGGCGAAGCCGGTAAAATGGGTTCTATCGAAAAGAAGCACAACGTTGATATTGTCTTGAAACTTGTCGACTACGACAGTTGCATTTCACTTTACGGCAATTCCGAAGCCGATGCGGTTTGCATCACCAATATCGATATTCTTGGTCCGGCTGCTTCGCGAAAGAGCGTTGCGATCATGCCGACGTCAACTTCGAACGGAGCCGACGCTTGCATCGCTTCCGGGATCGACTCGGTCGATGCATTGGCGGGCAAGGAGACGCATGGGTTAGAGAAAAGTGTCTCGCAGTATTGCTTCGACCGATGCTTGGTCAAGCTTGATAAAGACCCGGCCAAGTTTCCGTTCTTGAACATGGACCCTGAAAAAGCTTCACAGGCATTTGAGG
>Ga0105045_10004153_pt1 | contig 12552 bp, 8 predicted proteins | sample MAT02_FD_78089 | JGI IMG/M metagenome (GOLD analysis project Ga0105045, IMG submission 78089) | Freshwater microbial communities from Lake Fryxell liftoff mats and glacier meltwater in Antarctica - MAT-02 (megahit assembly) | ecosystem: Environmental > Aquatic > Freshwater > Ice > Liftoff... | reverse complement strand
GGAAAAAAATGCCTCCGGGGCATATTTATCCCTCGCCAGCGGGAAAACGCCGTCGTTTGATGGGGCGACCAAGGTAGGCTTCAGCCAGTTGCGCGCCCTCTCACGTCGGAACGACGATCCTCGAGGAACTCAAGTCCGCCCTCGCCCGCGGTGCCACTCCCCTCGCCGAGATCCTCTCGGGTCCCGATCTCTTCACCTAACTCCGTCACCGGCCACCTCATCGGCGCGGCGGGAGCGGTCGAGGCGATCTGGTGCATCCGCGCGATGCACGAGGGAATCCTGCCGCCCACGATCAATCTGGAAAATCCCGATCCTGAATGTGATCTCGATTTGTCCCGAACACCGCCCGGCGTGCCGAGGTAGACGTCGCTCTCTCCGCAGCGTTCGCTTTCGGAGGGCACAATTCCATGCTTCTGCTCCGCCGTTGGCCGTCGAAGCAGCTAATAGAGGTTGATATTCAGCCCGTATTTTGCGGAAAATACGCGTTTTTTATGTGACGATCTTGTCACATCCTCGGGAGTGGCTACTGTCGCCGCATCGTATGGACACCCTCGTATTCATTCTCAAAATCCTCGGCTCACTCGGCGTCTTCCTCTACGGGATGAAAGTCATGAGTGAGGGCATCCAGCGCACCGCCGGCGACGGGATGCGCAAAGTGATGGCGAAGATGACGCACAATCGATTTACCGCCGTGCTCACCGGCCTGCTCATCACCAGCCTGGTGCAGTCCTCCTCGGCCACGACAGTGATGGTCGTCAGCTTCGTGAATGCGGGCCTTCTCACTCTCGTGGAGTCCATCGGGGTCATCATGGGAGCCAATCTCGGCACTACCCTGACGGCCTGGATCATCGCCACGATCGGCAAATTTTCCCTCTCTGATATCGCGGTTCCCATCATCGGCATTGGTCTGCCGCTCTTCTTCATCGGGCGAAACCGATGGAAGAACATGGGGGAAGTCCTCATCGGATTCGGACTCCTTTTTTACGGACTCTTTCTTCTCAAAGAGACCGTTCCCGATGTCAAAGGGATGCTCTCCAGCACCGACCTCGCCCTACAGGCACAAGCGCAGAAAATGCAGGAATTTATCGCGAATTTCAGCGGAAAAGGCTACCTCTCCATTCTCGTATTTCTCTTCCTCGGGATCCTCCTCACGCTCGTCGTGCAGTCATCCTCCGCCGCCATGGCTATCACCGTAACCCTCGCGATCCAAGGCTGGATCGGCTTCGAAGAATCTGCCGCCATCGTCCTCGGGGAAAACATCGGCACTACCGTGACAGCATGGCTCGCCTCCATCGGTACCACCGTGAACGCCCGGCGCGCCGCGAGGGCGCACCTTTTGTTTAATGTCATCGGGGTGCTCTGGATGTTGTTGATCTTCTACCCCTTCACCGGGCTCGCGGTCTGGCTGGGGTCGCAACTCCCGGAAAGCTGGCAGGGAAAAGACCACACCACCAACATCGGGTTCCATCTCGCGATCTTCCACTCGCTCTTCAATTTCGCGAACATCATCCTGCTTATCGGTTTCGTACCCCGAATCGCCAGTATCGTCACACGTATCGTAAAGGAAAAGCCTGACGCGAAGCCCAAAACACACCGCCTCCGCTTCATCTCGGGCGGCATGGTTGATCTAGGCGAGTTGAACCTACCAGAAGCCGAAAACTCGACTCGTGAGCTCGCCGGGATCACCCGCGACATGTTCCTCGGCTATCTCGAAGTCTTCAAAAATCCCGCTGCGGACCTCAGTAGCGAAGTCAAACGACTCAAGGCACTCGAGGACGAAGCCGACGTCCTCACCCACGACATCACCGAGTATCTCGTGCGCACTTCTGCGGCCGAGATCAGTCAGGATAACGCCCGCTCTGTCACTCGCATGCTGCGAATCGTCTCGGAGTTGGAGGAAATCTCGGACGCGATCTACCGGCTCATCCAGATCACCCAGCGCAAATATATCAAGGGCCGCACCTTCGGCGACGAGGCAACCGACAACGTCATCGTCTTCGCCACGAAGATTGTCGAATTGATCGACCTCTACTCCGAAGTCCTCGTGACCGGTGCCTCTGAGGCCAAACTCCAGCGCGCTCAGGAGATTGAAAAAGCAACCGACAAGCTGCGCAAGCAATTCAACAAACAGGCGATGAAGCGCATGGCCGAGACGCCGGATTCAGTGAAAATAGAGATGCTCACGATCGACATGAACAACCAGTTCGAACTGATCGCCAACTACGGACTGAACGTGGTCCAGAGCGCTTACTACCTGCTCAAGCACGACGAGATCCCGGACTGAGCCCCCTACACCCAACAGGGTCGGGCCCTGCACGTGACCCTCTCGAGTCTAATACGCCAGAGCGACGCCGCGCATCTCACGCAGGGTATCGTGGAGCCTGCGACCCCTGTCTTCCCAGCGGAACTCCCCGCGACAGATCTCGAGCGAGGTCCGGCGCATGCGGTTGAGGGTTTCGTAGTCGTCGATGATCCAACTGATGGACTCGAGGAGTGAATGCGTGTCAGGCTTCAGGAGGATATTCTCCGGACTGCGCAGCGGGAGCGACTCGACCGCGTAGTCGAGACCCGCGAGCGGGAGACCGTGGAAGATATACTCGAGGGTCTTCAGCTTGAAGCCGCCGCCGAACTCCTCGACGATCAGGCCCATGCGCGCATCGAGGAGGTAGGGTGTCATCTCGGGAACACGTCCGACGAAATCGACCGCGGGAAAGCGCCGTTGCATCGCCGCGCGGAAGCCCTCCTCGGTCTTGCCGACGATCTGCAGTTGGATCCCCGCAGCAGTGAGCGGCACCGAGGCCTTTTCGAGAAAGCGCTCCAGATTGATCCGCTTGGCGATCCATTCAAAAGATCCTGACATCACCACGCGACGCGGCGTCTCCGCAGTGATTTCGCGATCGGTAAAGGCGGTCCCCTCGTAGCCGGGCGTGAGGCAGAGGTAGCGCTGACGCGGAAACTTTTCCCGATAGGCTTCGACTTCGGCATCGGTGATGGCGGTGACGAGATCGACCTCGCGGCAGAGAGCATCCTCCTGCCGGGCGTATTTTTCGGCATCGAGTTGCAGGGCGAGCTTGTGCGGGAGGATCGCGGTGGAGTGCTTCGCGATCTCGCGCCGGACTTTGGCCTCGTGATTGTGTGAGACGTAGACGATGAGCGGATCGCCCTTGATCCCGGCAGAGCGACGGCGCGCCCGGATCGGGCCGAGCGCCCAGCCGATCGCGGCGTGGTCGATGATGATGATATCCCAGCTCTCGGTGGAGAGAGCATCAACGAGGGCCTTTTCGGGCCCGCCGTTTTTCAAGCGCCACGAATCGCCCGGGTAGCGGGTGAAGAGGCTGCTGAGGCGCGAACCGAGCACCGGACTACCGAGCCGCCACTCGACGCGATCTTCGTCGATGTGCGAACTGGCTTCGCTGCCGTCGCCAACGGGGGCCTCGTCGTTGTCATGCGCGAGCACGGTGAGATCGACGGCGGTCTTCGCGAAGGAGCGAATCAGTCCGTTCGAGTAGATAAGCTCTCCGCTATTGGTGGGCCGGGGATATTTACGAGTCAGCCAGAGACATTTCATATTCGGGGATTCCTCTTTCACAATCAAAAACAAGGTTAGAGCAGGGGCAGGTCACCCTCGAAGGGACGGCAGGCTTTCTCACGATCTTTGCAGGCCGGCGGCAGATGATAATAGAGAATCGAGTCGCGCCTGATCCCCCCGCTTGTCGAGGCCGGGTCGGATTCGAAGCGGGAAAAGAGGAGCAAACCGGTATCGAGATCGAGCCCCGAGCCGGCCGGATCATCGAGCAATTTTCGCAAGAGCAAGGAGAGCCCGACGCCATCCGGATGGAGATCCTGATAGTCCATGAGAAGGCAGCCTTTCACTCCCGCCTTTTCCTTGAAGAGACCGATAGCGTAAGCAAGCGGATTTCCTTCGCAATCAAGCAAGCCGAAGAACTGCCGCCGCGCCGAGCCGACGCGACAAAGCCAGCTCAGGGAATCGGCGCTGAGACGGCGATGGATGCGGCCATCGTGCGGCATGGTGACATCAGCAAAAGCCGCAGGATCACCCGTCACCGAATACCCTTCCGCGGCCGGGAGGGCAAAACTCCATCCTACCCGCCGCAGAACTGCCCGCGCGGCTCCTCCGCCCAGACAAGAGGTCGGGAAGAGATACTGCCGCCGCCCGCCGGAGCTGACATATCCGAGTTTTTCGAGGAGCCGCCGCATCTCCGGAGAAGGTGAGCCATCGATGATCTGATGCGTTTTCCCGAGCGAACGCTGGCGGGTGAGCATGCCCATGACGGCACTGCGATGGCCCTCGCGCACAAAAAAGCTCGTCGTCACGAGAGTGGGGACAGGTTCGCCATTGACCTCGTAGTCGAACGGAATTAAACCGTTGAATCCGACTACTGCGCCGCTCTCATCCTCGAGGATGAATCCCCGGGGAGAGTCATCGCGGCAGTGCGGATTCTCATCCCACCACCAGCGCATCCGCTGCTCCCAGACGCGGGCGTCATCGTCTCCGGAACGCGGCAGGGCGAGTTCCCCGTCGCGCACGAAGGCGGCGAGAAATTCGGCGACGGGACGATTGGCCCCGGCGTTCCCGACAACGTTGACGATGCGATAACCCATAAGCACGGCTGACTCGTCAATCCCCGACAATGATCGCGAGGGCTTTACGATCTATCTTCCCGTTGAGTGATTTTGGCATTTCTGTGAGGACGCTGACATATTCGGGTATCTTCGCCGGCTCGAGCGTCTTCGCGAGGGCGCGCAGCAGGGTCTCGGTCGTCGTGTCGGCATCGGAGACGGTCACAAAAAGATGGAGGGTGTCGTCGGACTCGCGCTTTAGCAGGCTCGCCTCGACGACTCCGGACACGGCGCATGCCTCGATCTCAATCTCCAGCGGGCTGATGCGGTTGCCGCGGTGCTTCATGAGATCGTCGCTGCGGGCCGCAAAGTAAATGAAGCCATCGGCATCGACCGAACCGGAATCACCGGTGAAAAGCTCGACCGAGCTCTCCGGCGCACGCTTGCGAAAGCGTTTTGCCGTCTCTTCGGGGGCGCGCCAGTAGCCGAGGGCGACGTGGCGCCCACGCACGACGAGTTCGCCGACCTCACCCGGGGGGAGGCGGTGCCCGTCACTATCGACCGCGTAGACTTCGGTCCCGGCGAGAGGACATCCGACCGATTCGGGATGAGTCTCGAACTCGGCCGGAAGCATGATGGAGACCCTTTTGCACTCGGTCAGGCCATACATCACGAAGACATCGAGCCCCGGGAACATGCGCCGCATTTCCTCAATGTAGGAGAGCGGGAGCCGCTCGCCGGTGTTGGTGATGGCCCGGAGGAGAGGCAGATCGAGCGGGCGACGACGCCCCAGAGCAATGAGAGCGGCGTAGACCGACGGCACGCCGGGGAGCACCGTGATGCCCGCCGACTTCATGATCTGCGGGAGCCGGGGTCCGACCTGGTCGGGATCGCCCAGGTAAAGTTTCGCCCCGGACTGGGCTGCGAGGAAGATCTGGTAGAGTCCGTAATCAAACGCGAGCGGGAGAAAACAGCCTATCGTATCACCCGCCCGATAAGCGAGACGGTCCTGGATCGCGCCGACGACGTAGCAAATGTTGTCGTGGGTGAGGGTCACGCCGCGCGGGGCACCGGTCGAACCCGAGGTGAAGACGAGACAGGCGGCATCGACATCGCAGCCTTTCCAGTCACCGGCAAAAGGCTCGCAGGCAACGGCGTCGTGCCAGCGATCCGTCCCGGGAGTAGAGTCCCCGATGAGCAGGCGGACGATGGAGTCGGGAACCTCTTCTAGATTCGCCAGGGTCACTTCATCGACGATGAGCACGGTCGGCTCGGCCTGATCGAGGATCTTCGCGAGGCCGCGAGGGCGCAGCCGGGAATTGAGAACGACGTAGACCGCTCCCAGCATCGCTGTGGCGAAGAGCGCCACGACCAACTCGACCCGGTTTTGAAGATGGATCGCCACCCGGTCGCCCCTCTTGACCCCTTTCTCCCGCAGGTAGGTCGCAAGCCGGCGGACGAGGTCGGTGGTTTCGGAATAAGTGCATGAGAGTCCGTGGCGATCCTCGAGGAAGATCGCATCGGGACTGGCATGGGCCGCCGCAAAAAGCAGCCCTGACACTCCATTACCGGGTTGCCATCTCTGGGCCAGGGTGGGTAGACGACTCATGCTTGACTTTAGTTTATATTTTCAATAAAAACAATAATTAATTAGCGGCGAATTCTGTATTCGTGCGGAGACTATCGGACGCGAAGGCAGGATCCAAAAAGCCTGCCACTACGCCCTCTTTGCCCCACAAAGACACCTTTACCACTTGCTCCCGGCCAAGGAACCTGATTGTATCCCACGAAGTGAACGCATTCCTCCATCGTATTGATAACGGCGAAGCCCTGGACCTTGGCCCTGTCTCCATCGTGGGGCGCAGCTCCGAGTGTCAGGTCATCATCCCCGACCCGAGAGTCTCGCGTCGGCATGCCATGATCCGGAAGCAGGATGGCGGCTTTTACCTTTTCGACCTCGGCAGCTTCAACGGCAGTTATCTCAACGGGGCGCGTGTCACCGCCGCCCGCCAGTTGCGCCACGGCGACGTGGTCAGCTTCGCGGATCACGAGTTCCACTACGGCGAGAGTGGCGGCACCCCTTCGCGGCAGAACATGGACGACATCGGCGGATCGACGATCGCGCTGATCCGCTCGACCCCGGTCGTGCTGCTTGTCAGTGACATCAAGGGATTCACCGCGCTCTCCGAAGAGATCGAAGCGGACGACCTCGCCCAGATCATCGGCGGCTGGTACTCGGACTGCGAACTCATCCTCTCGGGGGAAGGCGCCACCCTCGACAAATTCATCGGTGACTGCGTCCTCGCCTACTGGACGACGGTGACGGAGGAGACGCTCCGGGCCGCTCTCCGCGCGGCCAACCGGCTCCTCGATTCGTGCGAAAAAATCTACGCGGCACGGCCCGATGTCTTTGAAAGAATTGACCGCCGCTTCGAGGTCGGAGTGGCGCTGCACACCGGTAAAGTCGCCTACGGCGGCATGAGCCAGGGCGAGTTCACGCTCGTGGGGGATCCGGTCAATCTGACCTTCCGACTCGAGTCGCTGACCCGCGAACTGGAGAGCAATGTCCTGCTCTCGGGCGATTTCGTGAAGGAGCTGCCGGGGATCCGCAGCCACTGCAAAAATCACGGCGTCCGACGCGTCAAAGGCCGCGCCCGGGGAGTGGAAGTCTTTTCCGTAGAGTCCTTCCCCGAATAAAGAGATCAACCGAAGCGCCCGGAGATGTAATCCTCGGTCTCCTTCTTCGAAGGATTCGAAAAGATCTTTTTCGTGGCGTCCATCTCGATGAGCTTGCCGAGGTAGAAGTAGGCGGTGCGGTCCGAGACCCGTGCCGCCTGCTGCATGTTGTGCGTCACGATGACGAGGGTAAACTGCTCTTTGAGCTGGCAGATGAGTTCTTCCACCTTCGCCGTCGCGATGGGATCGAGGGCCGAGCAGGGTTCATCCATCAGGAGGATGTGCGGCTGGTTCGCAATCGCGCGGGCAATGCAGAGTCGCTGCATCTGGCCACCGGAAAGCCCCAATGCACTCTGCTGGAGCCGGTCTTTGACCTCGTCCCACAACGCCGCGCCCCTGAGACTGCGCTCGACCACTTCATCAAGGATGTTCTTGTCTCTCTGGCCGGCGATGCGGAGGCTGTAGACGACATTTTCGTAAATGGACTTGGGGAAGGGATTCGACTTCTGGAAGACCATCCCGATGCGTTTGCGGAGGGAGATGACCTCGAGATTCGGGTCGAAGATGTCCTGCCCGTCGATGATGATGTCCCCTTCGTGCGAGATGCCGTCGATGAGATCGTTCATGCGGTTGAAATTCCGCAGGAGCGTGGTCTTGCCGCAACCGGAAGGCCCGATAAAGGCGGTCACTTCATTCTCCGGCATGTCCATCGTGATGTGATGCAGGACGCGGGCATCAGGAGTGTAGTTGAAGCAGAAATCGCGGACCTGAATGTAATCGGGACGGCGGGCCGAACCGGACCCGGGAACGGAATCGGCGCTGCTGGGGAGGGACGGGGTCGGCAGGGACATCGGTTTAGCTTCTTCCAGATTATCGGTGTTTTCCATCATCTCATTGCGCTTTTTTGTTAGGATCAGAAGGCACTTGAAGCATATCTGCGCCGAAGACGTTCCCGAAGAATGATGGCTGAGGCATTCAAGACGACGACAAGACCGATCAGCAGCAGCGTCGTCGCAAAGACCATGGGCTTGGCCGCTTCTGAGTCGGGAGACTGGAATCCGAGGTCGTAAATGTGAAAGCCGAGGTGCATGAACTTGCGCTCGAGATGGAAAAAGGGAGCCTCGGTATCGAGCGGCAGGGTCGGGGCGAGCTTCACCACCCCGACGAGCATGAGCGGCGCCACCTCCCCGGCGCCGCGGGCCATCGAAAGAACAAGGCCGGTGATGATCCCCGGAACGGACGCAGGAATAACGATGCGCTGAATCGTCTGCCACTTCGAGGCGCCTGCCGCGAGCGACGCCTCCCTCGCGCCCCGCGGCACGGCGGCGAGAGCTTCTTCAGTCGAAACGATGACGACCGGCACGGTCATGAGAGCGAGCGTGAGCGCCGCCCACGCGATCCCGCCGGTGCCGAAGGTCGGGGTGGGTAACTTCTCGGGATAGAGGAGACTGTCGATGCTGCCCCCGAGGAAGTAGACAAAAAAGCCCAGCCCGAAGACACCGAAGACGATGGAGGGAACGCCCGCAAGATTATTCACCGCAATCCGCACCGCCCGCACCACGGGGCCCTGGCGCGAATACTCCCGCAGATAGATCGCGGCGATGACGCCGAAAGGCACGACGACGAGGCTCATGAGCAGCGTCATCACGAAGGTCCCGAAGATCGCGGGGAACACACCGCCCTCGGTGTTCGCCTCGCGGGGATCCTCGGAAAGGAAGCTCCAGATCCCGGCGAAGAAGTGGCCAACGCGGGCGGGAACACCCATCTCGTTCGGGTAATAAAAATGGATGACGTCTCCCAGGGCGATCTCGCGCTCCACTCCGGTCGCGAGGCGGTAGACGAGCTTGTCCGCCTTCTGCACGGCGCGCAGATCAAAAGCCTCTTTTGCGAGGACTTCGTACTCCGCCTGCAGCGCGGCGGTCTCGGCGGCGACAGAATCCCGCAGCGAATCAGGGAGGTTTCCGCCCATCTCCGCTTTGCGGAGCTTGAGCTTGAGCACCTGCATCCGATAATTGATCGCCCCGATGCGGGCCTTTTCGATTGTCTCGATCTCTGCCCGTCGCTTGTTTGAAAGCTTGACGAGTCCCGCGAAACGCTTGCGGAAATCGGGCGCGTCGGGAGTGATCGTCTCGGCCCCGACTTTCAAAGAGACGGGGTAAGCGATGAGATCCCCGTACTCAATGCGCTCGGCCACGATAATCTCTCCCGGGTAGGACTGTGTTGCGATATCAGATTGATCAACATAGCGGAAACCGAAACCGAAGGCATCGCGGTTCCCGACGAAGAGTTGCAGTTCGGGGATGACTTTCCCCTCGGCGTCGAGGACGCGCTTGTCCTGCTCTTTTCGCACCTCACCGGCGAGGCGCGGCGCCCCCTGAATCGCGGCCTCGCTCCCGGCGACGAGCTCGATCTCGACGACCTTTGACGGCCAGAAGATGGTGAGGCCGTTTTTCACGATCACAAACAAAAGCGTGACGATCATGAGCAGGCCGATCGCCAGCCACATTCCGGAAAACCAGACCATGGGCTCGCCCGAGGCGATCCTTCCGGATTTCGAGCTGGTTGTCGTGAAAAGGCTCATGTGTGATGTGAGAGCGGCGGATCAGACCGTCTTGTAGCGCTCCCTCAGATGCTGGCGCAGCACTTCGGCGACGGTATTGACCGCGAAGGTGAGGAGGAAGAGGACCATCGCACCGAGGAAAAGGGTGCGGTAAAGGGTTCCGTGATGGGGAGCTTCGGGCAACTCGACCGCAATGTTAGCCGAGAGGGTCCGCATTCCGGAAAAGATATTCCATTCCATGATGGGGGTGTTCCCCGTCGCCATGACGACGATCATGGTCTCCCCGACGGCCCGGCCGAGACCGATCATGAGCGCTGAGAAGATGCCCGCCGACGCGGTCGGGAGGACGACCCGCCAGGCGGTCTGCCAGCGACTGGCGCCGAGAGCGAGGGAACCGGAGCGCAGCGCGCCGGGCACGTTCGAGAGAGAGTCCTCGGCAATGGTGAAGATGATGGGGATGACCGCGAAGCCCATCACGAATCCGACCACGAGCGAGTTGCGCTGCTCATAAGCCGTCCCCGTGACCATCGGCCACCATCGGGTAAAATCACCAACGGTTCCGCCGGAAGCATCCTTCACCCGGAAGAGGACCTGTTCGACCGCCGGACCGAGGTGCCACCCGGCCACGAGCAGCAAAAGGAGCACCGGCATGAAATAGAGGAACTCGCGGCCCGCGGGAACATACTTGCGAATGGACTGGGGCTGGCGGCTCCAGAGCCACCCGATTAAAAAAGAACCGGCCGGGAGGAGCAGAACGATACAGAGCAGCGACGGGACCCGGCTCTCGAGAATGGGCGCCAGCCAGAGCGCCGCAAAAAAGCCCAGCACGACCGAGGGCAGCGACGCCATGATTTCCATGACCGGCTTCACATACACCTTGTTCCGCGGGTGGAGGAATTCCGAAGTGTAGATCGCCCCGAAGAGCGCGATCGGCAGGGCAAAGAGGAGGGCGTAGAAAGTGCCCTTGAAGCTGCCGAAAATGAGGGGCACGAGAGACAGCTTGGGCTCAAAGTCATCGGATCCGCCGGTCGATTGCCACTCATACTTGGGCTCGGGCGAGCCCTCGTACCAGATCTTGCCGAAGAGCGCCTGGAAGCTCACTTCCGGATGCGGATCGTCGAGGGTGAGCCGGTGGAAGCGGCCCTCGTCGGACAGGAAGAGAAGCGAGTCATATTTTGGCCCAATGAGCGCGTGGCTGATCTTGAATGGTAAATCGGTCTCCCACCGCACAGTTTCCGTGGTCGCATAGCGCAGACTGACATGATCCCCGTAACCGGTGATGAAGGCCTTGTTGCGGAGACTCTTTGAGAAAAACTCGGCTGCTTCAGGGAGGGCCTTAAATTCCTTCGTGCGGTGAAAGACACGGAGAGGCTCGTCCTCGGTCCGATAGAGGCTGTAGATGCGGTTCACCCCGGTTGCAGAGACAAAAACGAGGGAGACATCTCCGAATAGAAAACCAGCCGCCGAGATTTTCTGGTCATCGAGATCCTGAAACGGGCGGAAGGTCTGGCGCAGCTCGAAACTTGCCGACGTTCCGGTTCGGAAATGATAATCGACCTCCCCGTTCTCGAAGACCACCAGTAGCGAATCGGCACGGTTCGTCACATGGATGGACTTCACCGCGACTCCGCTCCGCAGAGTCGCGCTCAGGTCAATCGAGGCCGTCTCTTTCCACGTCCCCGAACCGACGAGGCTGCGCTTGCGCTCGATCAGATTGACGAGCAGGCGAGGCCCCTCGGGCGCGTCGAAGAGTGCGACGACCAGTCGTGCGGCGCCCGATTGACCGAATCCGAGTTCGCGGACCGGTCCGCCGACTTTGCCGCTATAGGCTTTCGACAGCGTTTCCTTGATCGTCCGTTTCCCGCCGGAAAAGACCGGCTCGTAGGCATAATCGATCAGGTGTACCCCGCCCAGTTCCGTCCCGACGGCGAGAACTCCCGTTCCCGGGACACCTTCGACGGCGGTGATGGTGTCATTTTCGAGAAAAGCAAGGCTACCCTGACTCACCGTGCCACCGTTGTTTAAATCCGAGAAAAAGATGCGACCGTCACGATGCAGGGCGAGCGGACGCTCTCCCCACTCATCCACCGCGATGGCCACATACTCGCCCACGGGGAGGCGGGCACCGGGAGCGCCGGCAGATTCCAGATCCACCGTTGCCCCCTGGAACATGGGCAAGACCTGGGACAGGATGAACACAAAGATCCCGATCACCGCAATCACCACCATCAGGCCACCCACCTTGATGAAGCGGTTCATGAAGGCATCAGTCAGGAGCACGAGCCGCGATGCCTCGAACCGCTTCGGGTCAGGCGTGCGTCGGGGAGGCGCTGTCGCGACCGCCGGCTCCTCCGGATTGTTGCTCATGCTTTGAAAATGTGGCGTCAGGGGCGGGATCCTGACATGGGGTCGGGGAGATTTCACTTGGAAATCCCGGCCACCACTTCTGTGGCGACCTCGGCAGGCATGGGGTAGTAGCCGTCTTTTACGACCACTTCCTGCCCTTCTTTGGAAAGGACAAATTTCAGGAACTCGAGCGTAAGGGAATCCATCGGCTTCTCCGGATTCTTGTTCACATAGACGTAGAGGAATCGGGAAAGCGGGAAGTCGCCGCTGAGGCAGTTTTCGTAGGTGGGCTCGAAGAGTGCGTCGGGCGAGGTGCCGAGGGCGATCGCATTCACGCTCGAGGTCCGGTAGCCGATCCCCGAATAGCCGATCCCGCCGAGGTCACTCGC
>Ga0105045_10004151_pt1 | contig 12556 bp, 5 predicted proteins | sample MAT02_FD_78089 | JGI IMG/M metagenome (GOLD analysis project Ga0105045, IMG submission 78089) | Freshwater microbial communities from Lake Fryxell liftoff mats and glacier meltwater in Antarctica - MAT-02 (megahit assembly) | ecosystem: Environmental > Aquatic > Freshwater > Ice > Liftoff... | reverse complement strand
CCCTGCTCCTTGAGCCGCTCGATCGTGCCTCCCATCCCGATGTAGGCGTCGGCCGGTTCAGGACTGAGCACGAGAATGCGTTTGGGAAAAGGCTGCGACCGCTCCGGCCGATTCGTGTCGTCGGCGTCCGGCTTGCCGCCCGGCCATCCCGTGATGGTGCGCTGAACGCGGTTGAAAATGTCGATATTGACCTCGTAAGCCGCTTCCGAGGTCGAGGCGAGGAGACCGCCGGCGCCGCTTTCGTTGTAGTCCTCGTCGACTAGTTTGAGGACGGGCTTTTCCAGCCTGCCGGCGAGCCAGACGACGGCCCGCTTTTTCATCGCGACATCCCACTCGACCGGACCGACCAGCCACGGGTAGCGGAAGCGCGTCAGATTCGAGGCGGCGGCGCGATCAATGAGAAAGGTCGCATTCGGATGATTCTGAAGGAAACTCGCCGAGACCTGGTCGGTCATGTGGCCCTCGACGGCCTCCTGCACGATTCCGGCCTTGTTGCTGCCCCAGGCCATCAGGACGAGCCGGCGCGCCTCGAGGATGGTCCCCACCCCCATCGTGATCGCCGAGCGGGGAACATTCGCCACACCCATGAAGTCCGCCGCGGCGTCCTGCCGGGTGACCCGGTCGAGGGTGATCATCCTCGTAATGGAGTCGGCTGAAGAACCCGGCTCATTGAACCCGATGTGACCGGTCCGGCCGATCCCGAGGATCTGGAGATCGAGCCCCCCCGCCTCGACGATGCGGCGCTCGTAGTCGAGACAATGATCGTAGACCGCCTCCATCGGCACCGTCCCGTCGGGAATGTTAATCTGCGAATCGGGGATGTCGATGTGATCGAACAACTGATCGCGCATGAAACGGTAGTAGCTCTCGGGGTGATCCCGGGGCAGACCGTAGTATTCGTCGAGGTTAAACGTAGTGACTCCTGCGAAGCTGAGGTCCTCCTCACTATGCAGCCGGATGAGTTCCCGGTAGAACGGCACCGGGGTCGAGCCCGTGGCCAGGCCGAGGACAAAACGCCCGCCCGAGGCCGCGCGTTCCCGTATCATCACCGCGACCTCGGCGGCGAGCGCGGCGCTGGCGCTCTCGGAATCGCGGTGGATGAGGGTGCGGACTTTCTCAAATCGCTCCCGCTGACTGAGTTGCTTTTGTCCGGCGGCTTCCAGGATCTGCCCTGATACGTCTGTGTTGCTCATGCGTTGGTGGCGTCTATGCTGGAGTTGGTGAGCGGGTGTGTCAATCTCATGCGCGGCGAGGCGCAAAGAAGTGTAAACGCTTTTCCGCCGGGATCTAACGTCGTAGACTCGAGAGGGTCAGAGCGATGACCTCACCCTCTTGAATGAACGAAAAGCACGAGAAAGAGCCCGGGCCGCTGATCCCGCCCGACCGCGCGCCGCAGACGCCGAATGAGTGGGGCATCCTCGTGATCTTTTCTTTTTTCTTCGCCCTCTTTATCACTCTCGAACTGGCGCAGAACTTCACCGCGGCGAAACTGAGCGTGCCGTTTTTCCTCGTCTCGTGGGTTCTGCTCCTGATTCTTCACGAGGTCGGACACGCCCTCATGGCCCGGCTCCTCGGCTGGGAGATCCTCATGATCTCGATCGGGCACGGCATGGTGCGGCTGCGGATGGCGGTGCTGGGCACGCCGGTCGAGTTCCGGACCCTGCCGCTCTCCGGTTTTGTCCTCCCCCGCCCCGGGAATCTCGTCGCGCCGAGGCTGAAGCAGTTCCTCATCTACGCCGCCGGACCCGGGATCGAGCTGCTCGCGGTGGCCATCCTCGTCGTCCTCATCGGACCCGATGTGATGCTCAACCGCTCGCCCGAGGTCGGTCTGATCGCTGCCCAGAGCTTCTGCGTGGCGGCTCTCTTCGGGGCGATTTTTAATCTCATCCCCTTCCCTCACCGGACCGCCGAAGGCACCGCCTGGTCCGATGGGCTCGGGATGATCCTCTGCTGGCGGATCCCGGATGAGGAGTTTCGGAAAAGGATGATGGATTAGGCGCGCCTCCCAAAAACACGCATCACCTGATCGGCCACACCCATCACATTCTCCCAGCGGCGGATCAGGAGATCGAGGAGGAAGACGGCGAGAAAGGCCATCATGAGATAGGGCCAGAGCTCGACGTAGCGGGCGACGTCGGTGCCGGTGAGTTCGAGAGGCTGGTCGGCGCTCTCGAGGTAGGTGCCTCCGGTGATTTTACAGACCTCGCGCAGGAGAGCCTCGTCGACGCGGCCGGTCGCGACTTCGTCCGAGGGATTGTGCACGTAGCCGGCGGAGACGATCCGGGATCCGGCGCGGGCCCGCACGAGGTAAACGCCCGAATCGGCGGGGCGGAACTGCGAGCCATACCAGCCGGGGCCTTCCTGCTCGAGGTTGAGACTCGCGACGGGGGTCATGCCCGAGCCGAGGGCATTGGCCGGGAGATAAAAAACCTCGGCCTCGACCGTGGCCCCATTGCGGCGGGTCCCGGCGTCTTCGGCGAGATCGACCACGATTTTGACGTCCGATCCCATTTCCTCGAGCCGCAGGTCCATGTTCAGCCCCTGCGGCGGACGCGCCGTCTCGCGCAGGATCTGCGACCAGAGAGCACTGTAGCCCGGCCAATCCGAGACCCAGAGGGCGGCCCAGCGCGATTTGCAATCCGAGGTGAAAGCAGTGACCTTGCCGAGACCAAAACGCCAATGCGCGAGGAGCGGATCCCCCGTGTCGGTCACGAGCGGGACCTGGGCGGTCGCTTTGCGATTGGTCTTCACATACCCGAGGAGCGGCGGGGCGAGCCCGTCTTCCCAGTCGCGGAGCATGGGGTGTTTCTCCACGAGGCGGGGCTCGAAGGCCTCTTCGCGGATCATGCGTCCGGTGTGGGTGAGGGTGTCCTGGGTGAAAATGCGGACGATGGAGTTCGGGTCCATCGTGACATAACTCTGACCTCCCCCGGCCGCCGCGATGGACTGGAGCAGACCGACCTGGGCCCCCGCCCCGACCGCGACGGTCGAGATGGTGATGCCCTCGGCGTGGCACTGCGAGGCGAGCGCCTGATAACCCTCGCCCGAACTCTGCCCGTCGGTGAGCACGATCATGTGTTTTACCTTCGCCTTGACCTTGCCGAGCTCTTCTCTCGCCTTGACCATGCCGGGATAGATGTTTGTCCCTCCGCCCGATCCGATGAGGGCGATCTGCGCGGCGATGGTGCTGGTCGAGGTGACCTTCGTCATTGGCACGACCTCGTGGACCTGGGAATCGAAGGCATAGACGCCGATGAAGTCTTTGTTGGAAAGCAACTCGGCACTGGCGACGGCGGCGGCTTTGCAGATCTCGATCTTCTGCCCCGACATGGAGCCCGACCGGTCAATGACGAGGGCCAGGGCGGAAGACTGGGATTCTTCCTGATCGGGCGCCTTGAGCTTCACCGGCAGGACGTCCTCGATGGGCGTGCGGTAGTAGCCGCCGACGCCGAAGGAATTCATCCCGCCTATCATGACAAATCCTCCCCCGAGCTTTTCGACGTAGTCGCGGATCGCGATCATGCGGGCCTCGCCGATGCGGTGGGCGGGGATGTCAGAGAGGATGATGCCGTCGTAGCCGGCGAGCTCCTGGAGGGAGTCGGGAAGTCCCTCGGGAGTGCGGACATCGAGGCGGATGCCTTCGCGGCCCATCGCGTCAACGAGGTAATGGGACTCATCCTCCTCGCCCTCGACGTAGAGATAGAGGGCTCGCCCCCGCACATCGACGATGCTGAGGGCCTCGTTGTTCTCGGGAATGGAATCGCGCCCTTCAAATCCCTCGATGACGACGCGGTAGTTGTAAATATTACGCTTTTCGGGGACTCTCTTGAAGCGCTGCACGAGGGTCTCGCCGGCGGCAAGATCGACCGCGATCTGTTCGACTTCGACCCCGTTTTCAAAGAGTCGAACCCGGCCCGGCCCGGTGAGGGAGCCCTCGATGATGGCTTCGAGTTCGAGGCTGGCACCCTCATTGAGCCGGGATTGGGAACTGGTGAGGCGAGTGACGCGGACGTCTGGCTGGATCTCGCCGGAGACCCCAATGGCGTGAATTTTGATTCCGGCGACGGCGGCCTCCCGCGCCGCTTCGAGGAGGGAACCTCTCGTCTCGACACCGTCCCCGACGAGGACGAGATGGCGCGAGGAGCCACCGGGGAAAAGCCCGCGGGCCAGTTGGATGCCGCGCTCGAAGTTCGAGGACGCGCCGATCTCGGCCATCACGGCAGCAGCCTTATCAAGCGCGGGAAACCCGGCTGCACCGGGATTGAGGAGGAGCCGCCCCTCTTCCCCCGTCGCGAGGTAGCCCACCGAGGCGGCGGACCCGAGGCCATCGCTCACGGTCCGGGCGGTGTCGTAAACGGACTCGAGCCCGGCCTCGCCCTGGCTGCGGCTGTGGTCGAGGAGAAAAAGCACGGACTGGTCACGGCTCGTGAGCAGCTTCGCCGGCGAGGCGAGAGCGACGGCGGCAAGGATGAGGAGGAGGGACCGGACTAGGAAGAGGACGCGACGCCGCCCGGCCGGCATCGGGTGGGTGGACCTAAGGTCGAACCAGAAGAGCAGCGCAAGACCGGGCGGGATCAGCCAGAGGGCGTTGGGGAAGAACCAGTCCATTCGATTTCTTTCAGTAGACGGCGTGGCGATGGAAGAGCCAGCTCTCGAGCAGCAGGATGACGATGACGGCCCCGAGGAGCCAGAGTTTAAGATTCCCGCCGATCCCGCTCTGAACGGCAAAGTAGTCGAGGTCTCCCCCGGCGTCGGGCATCCGGGCGCGGAGATCGGTCTCGCCGGCAGAGAGCAACTGGGAGGCCCCGCGCTGGCCCGTGTCGGTCTCCCAGATCCCGATGCGGTCCATCTCGACGACGTCGGTGGTGAGGGCGAAACGCTGCTTTCTCCCTTCGTTCCCGACGGCACCGGTCCAGGTGATGTTTTCCCCGGCGACGGGGGCGAGATCGCCGGTGGAGAAGAGGCGGGTATTGTCGGGATTGTCTTTCTGATCGACACACCAGAAGAGGGCGTTGCCCATGAGGATGGGGAAAGAGGCGGTGAGCGGGAGCCGGTCGGACAGCCCGGGAGAGAAGCCCATCACGACGATGCGCTGGCCGTTGACCTCGCCGGCGGCGAGGATGGGGTCTTTCCCTGCGATCCAGAGCGGCTCGAGCGATCCCCGCGTTTCGAAAAGAGCGGTCTGGGTCACGGCGACGCGGCTGCTGCTGATGCGGAAGAGGACGGGGTGGTCCTCGTTCCCGACGCTGACGGAGTCGTAGGGGATGCCGGCGGCGAGTTTTTTCGCGAGGACGGGGCCGGACGAGCCGGGCGGATTGATCACCACCACGGGGATGTCGGTGGGCCACTCGGCCGGGAGCCAGCCATCGAAGATGACCGCGTCGACTTTTTCCGAGAGCGGCCAGGACGCGGGGTTGCCCTTGAGTAGTTCGAAGGTGCCGGTCTCCTGGATCGAGGAGAGGGCGAAGCGGGTGTAGGGGTCCTCACTTTCATCGGGGCGGATCCAGGCAGCGAGGATGGGGCTGACATCGGGGAGCGGCAGGGTCACCTGATCGTCGAGGGCAAAGTCGTCGTTTTCACTCTCGAGCCAGGCTCGCAAAATCTGGTCGCGCGATCCGTTGAGGCGGAAGGTGAGCCCGCTCTTCTCCCCGGGGGCGAGTTCCACTTCGCGGAACTGACTCGGGATACCGCCGACGCTGACATTGAGCCGGATCGCGAGCGGCGCGGGCGCGTCGGCGTTGAGGGCGACCTCGACGTAGGTGTCGTAGCGCGAATGCTCGAGCGGGACGGGGCGCAACTGCAGGGCGATGATGCCCGCGTTGCTGACTTCGGGAAGACCGAGATTGAGTTCTCGGAGGGCGATATTGTCGGGCAGTGAAAGAGCCACTGCGACGGGTCCATCGGCCGCGTCGTCCCCGGCTGCGTCGCTCTCAACTGCAACGGTCTCCCGCAGGAGTTGGTCGCTGATATGCCAGATCGCGGCGGGGGGCTCGAGCCCGGCGATCATCTGCGCTGACTCGAGGGCGGCATCCGTCCGACCCGGGATGGGGCGCGAGGTCACGGCCTCGAGGCGGGAAAGAAGCTCGCGTCGTTTCAGGGTGCGGGCCTGCATCACCTCGGGTCGCACGTCGTAGGCGATGAGGGCTACGCCTACTTCCTCGGGCACTTTTTTGAGCCGTTCCCTGAGGAGACGTTTCGCCGCGTCCATCCGCGTCTCGCCGCTTTCATCCCGCACCTCCATCGAGGCGGACCGGTCGAGGAGGATGACGACGGTGCGGTACTGGTCGGGGTCGTCCTGCTTCACGATGAGCCGGGAGAGCACAAAGACGGCGAGGGCGAGCAGGCCGATCGTGAGCAGAAAAGAGAGCCACTTCTTCAGCCGCCGCAGCCAGGCGGATTCCTGGTGCTCCTGCGCGAGGCTCTTGAAAAAGACGAGGGTCGAGACCCGCACTCGTTTCGAGCGGCGACGGAAGAGATAGAGCATCACCGGGACGATCCCGAGAAGCAGCAGCCACAACAAGCCTGGATTGAGAAATTGCATCAATGTCAGGCTGACTCAGCCATTGCCCGCGAGCGCCGAACCGCGGGAGAGGAGGTCGAGGAAGAGTTCGTCAAAGGGATAGTCGGTCCGCCAGCGCTGGTAGTCGATCTGGCGGGACTGACAGGTCTTTTCAATGTCGTCGAGGAATTCGCGATAGGTCGCCTCGTAGCGCTCGCGGTCGCGCGGGGTGAACCAGAGACGGCGGTGCTCCTCTGTCTCGACATCGTAGAGCTCGATCTCGCCCTCGACATCCGGCTTTTCCTCCCAGGGATGAAAGACCTGGATGAAGTGTACCTCGCCCGGCCAGGCCCCGGCATGGCGAATCGCCTCGCGAGCCTCGTTGATGTCGCGACCGTAGAGATCGGAGATGACAAAAATGATCCCGTAGCGCCGCCGACCGGGCTGGAAGTCCTGAAAGCAACGACTCAGGTCAGTCAGGCCGCCATACTGAAGATCGCGGGCGAAATCGAGGACTCGCTGGAAACTCCCCTGCCCTTTCATCGGCGGCGGCGGGTCGGTGAGATGATCGCCGATGGAATACATGCTGACGCGATGGTGCCCGACCAGTCCCATGTAACCCAGTGCGACGGCGAGCTTGAGACTGGTGAGCCGCTTTTCCGCAAAGGGCTCGACCATCGAGCCGCTCGTATCGACGATGATATGGACGTGAAATTCCTGGATCTCCTCGTAGAGCCGGATGAAGAGCCGGTCGAGGCGGGCGTAGAGACGCCAGTCGATCGAGCGGAAGTCATCCTTCGGCGTGTAGTGACGGAAGTCTTTGAACTCGCGGGTGAACCCGGTCGCGGGGGTGGACTGGAGCCCCTTGCGTCGCAACTGCTTTCGCTTGCGCAGGCGCAGGAAGAGGGCGCGCAGACGATCCAGAAACTCGGCGTCAAAGAGTTCCTCGCGTGGGGCGGTGGGGTTCGGGGTCGACATGGCGAGGGTTCAGTTCGGCGGCGGCGCGACAGCCGGTGCGGGAGCGACGGGAATGGCGGATGTCGTGCCGACCGGGGTGGCGGCCTCGAGACAGACGAGAGTGCGATTCCCGAAAGAGGTAAAATAGCGGCTTCCGCTGACCAGATCCGTCACGGGAAGGCAATAGCCCGGATAGCCATTCCCTTCGCGATAGATACGCCCCTGCCAGACCGCCCTCGCCGGGACGGGAGCAGGGCTGTCAAGACCCGACTGTTTCAGGTAATCGAGGAGATCTTCGGGGAGACTCCCCTGCCCGATGAACTCGCCGGTGCGGGCATTGACTACTTTGAGCGAGCGATTCCCGCGGACGACCAGTTGATTCCCGACGAGGGTCCCGCGCAGTGTGCCCGGATCACCGAGGTCACGAAGAATCAGCCGCGAAGTTCTCTCGCGGTAAAAATCGACATGATGGAGAAACTCGCCGTCGAGGAACCAGGCATGATTCCCCGACTGCCCCAGGTAGCTCCCCCCTGCCGGCAACTCCCGCGAGGCGACGGGCAGGCGAGTCGAGATGCGCCGGACCTTTCCTCCCTGCATGAGCATGAGGTACCCTTCGGAGATATCGGCGTAGCTGGCCTCCTCGCGCCTCAGCCTTTCCCGGGCCCAGAAAACGCCGGGCCCGACGAGAGCGGACGAGCCGGAGAGAAAAGCCGCGGCATTGAGAGCCCCGACATCGGTCCTCGCCTGAAAATCATAGAGCCCGGCGATCGTGGCGCTTGTTGTGGCGACTTCGACGGAGGTGGCGGGTTGTGCCGTTAGCGGCGTGGCGGCGGCTGGATCCTCTTCACGGACTTCCCGCAGAACGAGGGGGAAGATCGACGATTCTTCCCCGCTGAAGCTCCACACGATCTTACCGGACGCCGCCTCGATGATGGCGGAGTCCCATCCGTAAACAAAGACGTGACCTTCGCGCATCGTGAGGCCGGAATTGAGAGAGAACATTGCGCCCTCTTCCTCCTCCTTTTGCTTCTCGCCAATCGTCACCTTCCACAGCAGTTTACCCGAGGCCGTTTCGTAACAGGAGAGATCCTGCGTCGAGGGGACGAAGACGACCGCCTTCTCCCCTTCCACGACGAAAGTGACTTCGGGACGACTGGACCCGCTCGCGGATGGATTCTCCCCGGGATCATTTGTGGTCAGAGGAGCACTCCAGAGCAGGGCGCCATCCGCTACCGCGAAAGCGCAGAAGGCATCGTCCCGCACCAGGAAAAATCGATCGGCGCCGAGGGCAAAGGATTGCACCGCTTTTCCACCCATTTCCTCATCCCCGGCAGTGCGGCTGAGATAACCGGGGACCGGAACTTCATCAAATGCCGCCGGGCGACGACGGTTCCCCGATCCGGCGCGCTCGCCGTAGTACTCCCGCCACGCCAATTTACCGGTGACGGTGTCGACGACGTGGACGGAGCGTTCATCGTCAAAAATCACCACTGCCGTCCCGGCCCTGCCGACCGAAACGATCCTCGCCTCTCCCGGCAGTTCGAAGGCCCAGCGCAGGGAAGGCTGATCAAGGAGAAAATCGGCGGTCGCGCTTGTCCCGGCGTTCTCGGCCGCCGGTCGCGGGGCGAGGAAGTCTGAGGCGGCATCGACGGAAAGGACGAGGCCATCGGGAAAATTCACGGCGGTAATGGCCTGTGCGCGGGCACGGCCACGAAATCGGCCAATTGCCTCGCCCGCCTCGGCCGTCCTGCCAAGGCGAGTGAGGACGAGGGCGCGTGTCCACTCGGCCCAGAGCCGCGAACCGCTCGTGAGATCCTCGCGCTCGGCCGAGGCGAGGAGAGGGAGGACCTCCTCGAGTTCACTCTCCCCCGAGGCCATCAACGACGAGATCGAGCGCCAATAGGAACCGCTGAGGTGTTCGTCGAGAGAGCGATTCGAGAGCTCGCGCAGCGTGATCCCCGCGTCACCGCTGCGGAGACTGCGGACGACCGCACGGAAAGTCGTCTCCTGTCGCAGGGTGACGAGGACGAGGAGCCTTTTCTCCCAACTCAGGAGATCGCGGGGCTCGAGCCGGTTGATCGACCCGAGGGCGGAATCCGCTTCTTTGAGAAAGCCATACTCGATCAGAACATCGACCGCCTCGCGGAGCAATGGAGCCGATGTAATCTCGGTGAGGTCGATTCCCGCGACGAGCTTCTGGGCGAGATCGACTCGCTGGCTGCGATGATAGACGAGAGCCCGCCGGAGATCATACTCGAGCCGGTTCACCGGATCCTCGGTGGCGAGGAGTTTCAGTTGTTCCTCGACCTCACCGGCCGCCTCGGGGACAGTCTCGAGCACCCCGACGAGGAAATTGCGCAGGCGCATTCTCAGTTGCGCGGCGATTCCGGGCTGGGCGAGCTGCTCCCGGATGCCGCGCGCGACACGGTCATTAAAAAGCTGTTTTTTCCCGACTTCGCAGAGAATGAGGAATTTTTCCACTTTCTCCCCGGGCCACGCGCCCTCGGCAAAACTGAAACGATTCTGCTCGGAATCGAAAAACCCGGTCAGGGTCTCGAGCCGGCGATGAGCCTCGACCGACTCCTCGAGCCAGCGGGCGTAACGCGGCGGCGTGTCCGCCAATTCACGGGAGAGCGCGACCTGCTGATCGGTCGCTGTGGAGTCTCCCATCCTGCCCAGGATTCTGACGAGGAGTAGCCCGAGTTCGAACTGCTTTGGCTCGATCGCGAGCTTGGCGCTGACCAGCGCCCGGGCGGGCGCGAAATACTCGCGACTCACGAGAAACTCCGACAGATCGAGCACGCTGACCGCGTCAGCCTCACCGGCATTGAGCAGTCTCACGAGTCCGTCGAGGGCACTGCGGGCATTCGCGTCGGCGTAGATCTCGGCGAGCTCGCGGGCCACATCGAGGCGAGTCGGGTGATTGCGCACGTAGTTCTCGAGATACGGCGCGGCCGCATCGATGCGCTCGATGGTGCGCAGATACCGCTGCAATTCGATGAGCCTCGCCGAGACTTCGTCGGGCGCGAGGCCGGCGACGACTGCTTTAAAGTCCTGCCCGGCATCGGCATCACGACCGAGCGCATAGTAGGCTTTAACGAGACGAAAACGCAGGTCGATGCGGTCCGGTGCGATCTCGAGCCTTTGCTCGAGAAACTGCGCGTAGGTGGCGGGATCGGGTGAATCCTCGAGCAACTCGAGTGCCCGCGTCTCGATCAGTCGCGATGCGGGGGAATCAGCCAGCGCGGCGAGGACGACTTTAACGGCCTCACTCTGCTTCTCCCCCGCGACCAGCAAATCGACGTAGTCGAGCACGGCCGTCTCGTTGCGGGGATTTTTCCGATAGGCCGCCTCGAGTCCGGCCAGCATCGATTCGCGCTCGGCGTCGGTCGCGAGGACGCTCACCCGCAGGCTCATGATCTCGCGTCGTCGCCAGTGATCTGCGGAAAGTCTTTTCAAGAGAGCGTCGAGCATCCTCCCGGCATCGGCCCGGTTCCCTAACTGGGCCTGTGCCCCGGCGAGGAGGAGGTCCACTTCCACCCGGGCCTCTGGATCCGGCCCTGCCGCACTGGTCTTTGTGAGAGCGGCAATACTGAGATCCCAGAACTGATAGCGCTGCATGAGCCGGGCCAGTGTCAGGAGCGACTCGACCGATTGATTCTCCGCCGCGAGGAGCTTGTTGAACTGGAGACTCGCGAGATTTCGGGCGGCCTCGCCTTCGGAGAGCTGGAGGAGTTGCTCGAGCCACTCGTTCCGCCTTGCCGGATTCGTTTCGAGGTCGATCGCGCGGGAGAGAGCCTCGGTGGCACGGGCATCACCACGCTCTTCGAGAAAGCGGAAGAGCACATACTGCAGCGGCGCAAACTCCGGGTGAAGCGGAACGGCCGAGGCGATCAGTTCATCGGCTCCGCCACGATCCACCCGCCGTAGCACGCGGATGAGGACGGTCTTTGCTCCCGCGTCCTCGGGGTATTGCGCTATATGGCTTTTATACAAGCCGATCAGTTCATCGACCCGCTCGGCTCCACGGTAGAGCTTCACGAGAGAGTCGAGCGGGGCATCGAGGAGCGGGTCGTAGTGAAGGGCGGTGCGGTCGCGAAGAGAGTGGGCGAGAAATTGTTCCTCGGTGAGCCCTTGCGCGGAGAGGGATAGCGACCCGACGAACGTGAGGAGGAGACAGAGCCAGCCCTGTCTCATTCCCCTTTTGCCGTTCATCAGTAATTGTTTCATCAGCTCCTCGCGCGGAGGGGTCAGGCCGGAACGGTCGTGGAGATGCTGTCGATCACCTCCTGCACGAGGACATCGACGCTCTGTGACTCGGCCTCGCCCTGGAAGTTGAGGATGACCCGGTGACGCAGGGCCGGCAGCGCGACACGCTTCACGTCATCGATCGAGACGGCGGTGCGTCCGTCGAGTGCACAGTGGATGCGGGCGCCGCGGATGAGCGACTGCATCCCGCGCGGGCTCGCGCCGTAGCTCACGTACTTCGCCACACTCGGCGTCTGGCCTTCGTCGCCGGGGTGGGTCGCGAGGATGATGCGGGCGGCATACTCGTTGACATGATCAGCCACGGGGACCTCGGAGACGATCTTTTGGAATCGCATCAGTTCCTCTCCGTCGAGGATGCGGGAGAGCTCCGGCATGTCGAAGGCGGCGGTCCGGCGCGAAATCTCCACGAGGGTGGCACGGTCGGGAAAGGGCACGCGGAGCTTGAAAAGGAAACGGTCAGCCTGCGCCTCCGGCAGAGGGTAGGTACCCTCCATCTCCATCGGGTTCTGCGTCGCCATGACAAAGAAGGGTTTCGGCAGCGGCATCGTCTCCCCCCCGGCAGTGACCCCGCCTTCCTGCATCACTTCGAGGAGCGCGGCCTGGGTCTTCGGGGTGGCCCGGTTGACCTCATCGACGAGGACGAGATTGGCAAAGACGGGCCCCTTTTCGAAGTGCATGACGCGGCGCCCCTCTTCGTTCTCATTCACGATGTGGGTCCCGAGGATGTCAGCCGGCATCAGGTCAGGCGTACACTGAATGCGACCCGGGGTGAGCCCGAGGACCCGGGAAAGTGTCTGCACGAGAAACGTCTTACCAAGGCCCGGCACCCAT
>Ga0105045_10004150_pt1 | contig 12557 bp, 10 predicted proteins | sample MAT02_FD_78089 | JGI IMG/M metagenome (GOLD analysis project Ga0105045, IMG submission 78089) | Freshwater microbial communities from Lake Fryxell liftoff mats and glacier meltwater in Antarctica - MAT-02 (megahit assembly) | ecosystem: Environmental > Aquatic > Freshwater > Ice > Liftoff... | reverse complement strand
CTAACCCGGAATTTGCAGCATAACGGCGTTTCCGGCGTCGATATCGTACAAAAAGCCGTCTGGACTGACAACGAAGGGCTGGACTTTGGTAGTGGCGAGGCCGACGCGGGGTCGCTGTTTTCCGAGACGGGCCGCAAACGGGTACCCTCGGTGCGGCTGCGTGACTATTTGCTTCGCGAAACCCGCATCGACATGCTCAAAATCGACATAGAAGGGGCCGAAACCGCCGTCTTGCTCGACTGCCGCGACGCGCTGGCTCATGTGCAGAATATGTTCATCGAGTTTCACGCCTACATTGGTCATTTGCAAACGCTGGCGTCTGTCATGCAGGTGCTGGAAGACGCAGGGTTCCGGTATTACATCGACAGCAGTCAGGGCCGGACCAAACCGCTCGTGAATCACCGATACCGGGGTAATGACCAGATGGACGTTCAGCTTAACATTTTTGCCTATCGCCCGTGAACGTCGTCCACCTCAGCACCTACCACCAGTTTGGCGGGGCCGCCATTGCGGCTACCCGGCTACACCGGGCGTTGCAACGCACGGGCCTGGCCGACAGTACGCTGCTGGTGGGTACGTCGGCGCGGCAGGAGCAGCACAAACCGGAGCCAGGAGTAATTTATCTGGCCAATAATTTTCTGGCGGAGCAGACGTCTTTTGGGCGATTCGTGGCGGAACGGCTGTATTTCCTGCCCTACGAGCGTGACCATTCAGTACGGTTTCTGTTCTCGCCCGCCGTGTTTGGAGCCAATCTGACGTTTCACCCGGCCATTCAGCAGGCCGATGTGTTGCACCTGCACTGGATTAACTTCGGGTTTCTGTCCATCGACACGCTGCGGGCGTTGTTTGCGCTCAACAAACCCATCGTCTGGACCCTGCACGACCAGTGGGCGTTTACGGGCGGCTGCCACTACACACGCGGCTGTGAACACTATCTGGACCATTGCCAACGCTGCCCGTATCTGAAAAATCCGGGTGAGCGCGATTTGTCGTACCGGATTTTCGAGCAGAAACTCGCGCTCTTTGCCGACGCTACCATTTGCTTCACGCCCCCCAGTCGCTGGCTGGCCGACGATGCCATGCGCTCAACACTGCTGCGCCGGTTCCCGTTCGTGGTTATTCCCAACCCGCTCGATTTGGATTTGTACTGCCCCGTGGCCCGCGCCGACGCCAACGACCGGCTCGATTTGCCCGCTACACCCCAGTCAGAAAACGGACCCGTTCGGCTGCTGTTTGGCAGTGCCAGCGTGACCGACCCGCGCAAGGGCTTCGCCTATTTTGCCGAAGCCCTGACGCTGTTGCACGAGCAACGGCCCGACCTGAAAGTCGAAATTCTTATTTTTGGCAAAGGCCGCAGCTACCTCATCGACCAGCTTCCCTACCCCGTCCGGCACCTCGGCGTCCTGACCTCGACTGACGACGTAGTAGCAGCCTATAATGCTGCCGATGCACTCGTAGTCCCCTCGCTGGAAGACAACCTGCCCAATACCGTGCTGGAATCGCTGGCCTGTGGTACGCCCGTGATAGCCTTTGCCACCGGCGGCATTCCCGAACTGATTGACCACGAACAAACTGGTTACTTGGCCACCACCGGCTCGGTACCCAAACTCGCCGACGGGCTGACGTTTATTCTCACGCACCCCAACCTCGAAACGCTCCGTCAGAACGCCCGCCATACGGCACAGACGCGCTTTTCGGAGGCCGTAGTGGCTACTTCCTACGCCAAACTGTATGCAGAACTCGGCCATCACCATCGTTAACCGGCACTACCCGCCCAACCCCGGAATCACCGGCGAGTCGGCCTGGGATTTAGCTACGTACCTCATCGAGCAGCGCGGCATCGAGGTCATTGTAGTCCACATCGACCGCACCTACGACGGGGGCGGACAGGTGCGGCAACCCGTTGGCGAAACCCACGGGGTGAAGACCATCTACGAAGGCAAAAACGGCGCATTACGCATTCTGGCGGGACTTTGGGATGGGTTCATGCTCATCAGAAAGGCGTTGCGGGTGGGGCGCGGGCCGCTACTGATCATGACCAGCCCGCCCATGCTGCCGTTCTGGGCATCGCTGTTGCTGCGGAAAAAGACGTACTGGTTGTGGTCGATGGATCTGTTTCCCGAAGGCTTTGCCGCCGAGGGGAAAGTCAGCCCGCAGAATCCAGTCTATCGCTGGGTCATCCGGCAAACGTACCACCACGCGCCCCGGCGGCTCCTTGCCCTCGGCCCCGAACAGGCACGGCACCTGCTGGCACAATACCACCAGCCCATCCCGACCATTATCCTGCCCTGTGGTGTCCTGATGCACCAGCCCCACGATCCCAACCGCCCGAACTGGCGGGCCGATGACGGGCTGATGTACCTCGGCTACGCGGGCAACGTGGGGCAGGCGCATTCGGCAGAATTTCTGAAAAGCGTTATCATCAACCTCGACCCAACCCGGTTTCGGCTCGTGCTGGCCCTATACGGCACAAAGGCGGACGACGTATGGGCCGCAGCAAACGGGCGGGCGGGAATTATCCGGCTTCCGAGTATTCCCCGCAGTCAGTTGGGGTATCTGGACGTGCAGCTGGTAAGCCTGTTGCCGGCCTGGACGCACATTGCTGTACCCTCCAAGGCCATGAGTGCCGTGGGAGCCGGTTCGCCGATACTGTTCTGCGGAGACCCCAATAGTGATAGCTACGTATTGTTGCAGGACACGGCCCTGCTCATCGACGCCCGCCAGCCCATCGACCCGCAGGTAAAGGCCGCACTGGAACGCCTTTCGCCCGACTGGATTCAACAGCACCGGCAGGTCGCCGATACCGTTGCCAATGACCTGCGCAAAATGGTAAGCAGAGCCTATGACGAAATTGCCCGGCATATTAAGTTTCCATGAAGGGAGGGGGGATAAATGTGGGTTGGATAGCTTTAGATTAATAATTGCGGATAAATTTGCGGGGTTCGTTGGGTGAATAAAACAGCGAATTTGTGCTATTCCTGTAAAAAATTGACTTAACTAATGAAACGAATTGCTGTATTTACATCGGGGGGCGACGCGCCGGGAATGAATGCCTGTATCCGGGCGGTGGTTCGGGGGGCATGCTATCACGGAATCGAGGTGTTTGGCATCCGCCGGGGGTACAACGGCATGATAAACGGCGATATCTTTCAGATGTCGTCCCACTCGGTCAGCAATATCGTGCAGCGCGGGGGTACGATTCTGAAGTCGGCCCGGAGTAAGGAGTTTATGACCGTCGAAGGTCGGCAGAAGGCGTTTGAGCAGCTCCAGAAATTCGGTATCGAGGGGCTGGTGGCCATCGGCGGTAACGGCACGTTTACGGGGGCCACGCTTTTCTTCGATGAGTTTGGCATTCCCACCGTCGGCGCGCCCGGCACTATTGACAACGACCTCTACGGTACCGATTACACCATTGGCTTCGACACTGCCGTGAACACCGCACTGGAGGCTATCGACAAAATCCGCGATACCGCCGACTCGCACGATCGTATCTTTTTCATCGAGGTCATGGGCCGTGATTCGGGTTATATCGCCATTCAGTCGGGCATTGCGGGCGGGGCCGAACTGGTCATGGTACCCGAAGTATTGACACCCATTTCGGAAGTAGTTGAAACGCTGAAAGCGGGCTGGAGCCGCCAGAAATCATCGTCTATCATCATCGTGGCCGAGGGCGAAGAAGAAGGCAGCGCGAGCGAAATTTCCGAAAAAATCCGCAAACGGGTCCAGTCCGATATCGACATGCGGGTTACGACGCTGGGCCACATTCAGCGCGGGGGCGTTCCCACGGCCTACGACCGGATTCTGGCCAGCCGCTTAGGGCTGGGAGCCGTGGAGGGGTTGATGAATGGGCAGCAAAACGTCATGGCAGGCATCATGAACAACGAACTGGTCTATACGTCCTTCAAAGACACTATCCGCCTGCCCAAGCCCATCAGTGAAGACCTGCTCAGAATGGTAAAGATTCTGTCGGTTTAAACATACCCCATTACCCAGTATGTCACATAACCAATCATCTCCCTCACCAGTACATGGGCTTCAAAAAAAGCCTGGGCGTTGGGCAGTAGCCACTCGCCGGGTACGAAGGTGCGGGGATGGCTGCGGAAACTGCCGGGAAAGGGCGTAACGATGACCCCCGCTTTTTGAAAACAACCCACCGCCCGGCGCATGTGCCACGCCGACGTAACCAGCACACAGCGGTTTGTATTAGCCCGCTCGCGCAGAAACCGGGCTGTGAAAACTGCGTTCTCATACGTATTTCGAGATTTGTTCTCGTAGAGTATCTCCCCCGCCCGAACGCCCGCCGTACGCAAAAACCGGGTGGTGGCTTCGTTCTCGTCCTGGACAACGCTGCGATTGAAGGGCAGGTCGCCGTTTCCACCGCTAATCAGAATGTACTCAACCGCTCCCTGTTTATAGAGATACAGGGCCTGCCCGGCGCGGTCGGCTTCGCGGTCGAGCAGGAAGCGGCTGTCCGGCACTGCCGTTTCGCCGTTGGTCATACCGCCGGTCAGAACTACGGCAATGCGGGCCGACGAATCAGTAGGGACGGATGTGGGCGGATACTCCCACGCCAACGCCAGTTCATTGACCAGAAACGTGTTACCGAACATCCAGAAAATGGCCAGTGCAACGCCCACCGCTGCCCGCCGACGCGCCGGTTTTTTAGTGAATAGAGCAAACAACAGCGTGGCTACGAGCCACCCGGCGGGCGTAATGAATACGCTGAGGGTTTTGGAAAAGAAATAAAACATAGACTACGCCGGGTCTGGCAAGCGTTTTGTAGGGGTCTGATGACGAATCGAAACCCGTAAATTTGCTTACTGATTCCTGTCAGCCGGTCAGTCCGGCGCTGCGAATATATACCGTATAGTCTATGAAAAATCGCCTTCTACTTGTCAGTCTGCTCAGCCTGCTCACTGTTTCATCGCTCTGGGCGCAGTCTGCCACGCCCGCGTTTACCATTACCGGTCAGGTTGGCGGACTCAAAGACACCACCTGCGTACTGGCGCATTACTTCGGAGCCACGCAGTATATTCCTAAAGACACCGCCCGCGTAAACGGCGCGGGGAAGATGACCTTTTCGGGGTCGAAACGCCTGTCCGGTGGTCTGTATCTGGTGGTGACGCCAAAGAACGGGTATATCGAATTCATTATCGACGAAAAAAATCAGGACTTTTCGTTTACCACCGATACGGTTAGTATCGTTAAGAACATGAAAATCAGCGGCTCGACCGAGAACGAACTGTTCTACAAATACCAGCAGGAACTCGGTAAAATTTACGACGAAGCGCAGGCCCTCGAACTGCAAAAGAAACTCCGCAACGACGACATCTCTAAGGCGATGTTCAGCAAGCAGATGGGGGCCTTGCAGCAACAGGCGCAGACCTACCGGAAGCAGTTCCTGACCGACAACACCGGCACCTTCGCCGTGAAACTCCTCAAAGCCACTGCCGAACCGGAGGTACCCACCGCCCCCAAACTTGCCAGCGGTCGGCCCGATTCGGTCTGGGTATTCAACTACTATAAAGACCACTTTTGGGACGATTTCGATTTCTCGGACGGGCGGTTCGTAAACACGCCTATTCTTCAGCGCAAAATTGATCGGTACCTGAAAGAACTGACCATGCAGGTGCCGGATTCGCTCATCAAAGAAGCGGATTATGTCGTGAGTAAGGCGCAGGCGGGTAAGAACAAAGAGATGCAGTCATATGCCATTTGGTACATTACCAGTCAGTATGAGCAGCCTAAGGTGATGGGTACCGACGGCCTGTACGTGCATATGTTCGAGAAATACTACGCCACCGGCGTTATGCCCATTACGGACTCAAGTACCATCCAGAAAATTGGCGAGCGCGTGGCTACGCTCAAACCAACGCTGGTTGGCAAAACACTGATTGACCCCGCCGTGAGTGATACGCTGCGCAAGCCCATTGTACTCAACAACATCAAAGCCGATTACACCGTCGTGTATTTTTATTCGCCGAGTTGCGGACACTGCCGCGATAGTGCGCCGAAACTAAAGGAATTTGCCGATGCCAACCGCAGCAAGGGCGTAACAGTCATGGCGATAGCCGTTGAGCAAAGTCCCGAAGACTGGAAAAAATTTATCAATGAGTTCAAACTCCAGAAAATAGTAAACGGCTACGATTATACGTTCCGTACCGATTACCGCCATCAGTACGATGTCTGGACTACGCCAACGGTGTACATACTGGATAAAAACAAAAAAATTCTGGCCCGAAAACTCCCCACTGAGCAAATTGAAGATTTTATTGATTTCAACAAGCGGCAACAGGAGACTGCAAAGAAGACCGCATCGGCGTCGGTGAAGAAGTGATCTTACCCCACCGCATCGGCGGCCCGTCAATCGTCCCCAATGTGGGGTAAATTGATGGGCCGCTTCACTTTTCTACCAAACCATTCTGACTCCATGACACCTACACGCCGAAATTTCATCAAAACCCTTTCCACCGCATCGGCTTTGGCCGCAACGGGTGGCGTACATACCGTACTTGGCAATACAGCCCCGGCATACATTCGAAATCTGGTGGGCAACAGCCCGAACGATAGAATTCGGATCGCGACGATTGGTATGGGCATTCAGGGCAACTACGACACCCAGGCCGCCCTGCGTAACCCCGACGTTGAACTGGTGGCCGTATCGGACCTGTACGACGGGCGACTGACGCACGCTAAAACAGCATTCGGAGCCGGTAAAGACCTCTTTGCCACGCGCGACTTCCGCGAAGTGCTGGCCCGGCCCGACGTTGACGCCGTCTTGATTGTAGTACCGGACCATTGGCACGACCACATTACCATCGAAGCTCTCAAAGCCGGTAAGCACGTTTATTGCGAAAAGCCGATGGTGCAGCACCTCAACGAAGGTAAACCCGTAATTGACGCCTGGAAAAAGTCGGGCAAAACCATGCAGGTGGGCAGTCAGGGTATCAGTAGTGCGGCTTATCAGGAAGCGAAACGGCTGGTGCAGGCGGGTGAGATTGGCCCCATCAACTACGTTGAGGCAACCTACGACCGCTTCGGCGCAATTGGTGCCTGGAACTACTCTGTGCCGCCCGATGCCTCGCTGACGACCGTGGACTGGGACCGCTTTCTGGGCGATGCACCCAAACGCCCCTTCGACGCCAAACGCTTTTTCCGGTGGCGCAACTACAAAGATTACGGCACGGGCGTAGCGGGCGACCTCTTCGTGCATTTGTTAACGGGTGTGCATTTCGTGACTAATTCACTGGGGCCAACACGCATCTTTTCGTCGGGCAATCTGGCCTACTGGAACGACGGTCGCGATGTGCCGGATGTAATGACGACGGTAATGGAATACCCCAAGACAGACGCTCATGCAGCTTTCCAGATGGTGCTGCGGGTCAACTTTGCCAACGCGGGCAAAATCAACAACGTAACGCGGATTGTGGGCAGCGAAGGGCAAATCGAGTTTTCGCAAAACAACCTGATCCTGACCAAAAAGAAACTATCCATTGCACCGGGCTATGGTGGTTACGACAGCTATTTCACCTTTACGCCTGAGGTACAGCAGGAATTTGCGAAGCAGTATGACGCGCAGTATCCGCCCGATACCCGCACCGCCGAACCCGCCAAAGAAATCCGCTTCGATGCGCTCAAAAGTGACGATGCCCATGCCCAGCACTTTGGAAATTTCTTTAAAAACGTGCGTCAAGGTAGTCAGAATACTATTGAAGACCCCGTCTTTGCCTTCCGGGCTGCTGCTCCGGCCCTGGCCTGCAACGAAAGTTATTTTGAGCAGAAGGTCGTCAACTGGAATCCCGTTACCATGACCAAAAACGTGCCGGTACCGGTAATTGCTGCTAAAAAACCGGTCCGCAGGAAGAAGTAAACAAGCAATCCTGCAACTCCGATTCCAAGGTCCGTGGGGACACGGACCTTGGAATCGGAGTTATACTCTCTGCTCACGCAGTTGCAAAAAAGCCTGTCTCAGATGTTGGCGGGCCTGATCGGTTGGTAGTCCGGCAACCTGACTGGCTTCGTTGGGTGTACAACGCTCGAACAGTACCGCGTTAAGCAACAGCTGCTGTTTATTCACGGGTGTTTGGGCAAGGGTCCCCCGGTTAGTTTTGGCTGTGACTCTGCCAGACGGGGTTAGCTGAATTATGGACGGACTACTTTTTGGACCTGTGGCAAGGGCGTTGGCTGCGGTTTGTCGGGCTATATGGAACAGCCACAGAAACAGCGGCTGATTAACCGGACATGAAGTTATCTCAGAACGAATGGCAGTAAACGTATCAGCCAATACGGAGATAGCCCCCTGCCCGTCGCCAATAATCTTCGTAACGATGCCGAGCAAAACCGGGGCATATTGGTCGTACAGAGTGGCAAACGCACCGGGTTGACCAGTTCGCAACGCGCTAATCAGGTCAGCTTCGGAAGTGTAGACAGTAGTGTTCACGAAGAATGGTGCGTTTGAGGGATATACAATCGAAAAGTCGGTTTAAGTACATAGAAACTATCGACTTACAGGAAAGTTAGAATAGAAGAGAGAGTTTGCCATGGAACAAGGCATCAGGAGGTTACAAAGCGTATTCCGCGAAAAAACTTTCCGTTCCCCTACCCATCCCAGGCTGTTCGGAGTTGTACATACAGACATAACCCACCCCGATGCAACTCACAATTACCCCCGAAAACCTGTTCGAATGGATTGGACTGCGCACCAATCAGGTGGCCGTACCGATTCTTCATGTCCAGATTATGCCCGTTCTGGCCAAAGCCGTACTCGAAGCCGCTGACAAAGGCGTGTTTGAAGCCGCCAGTTCCGGCCCAAAAAACCTCGACGAACTCAATGCCAGCCTAAACCTGAACCGTAAAGCCCTCGGCGAGTTGATGGGCCTGCTCACGGCAATGGGCTACTTTACGTTTAGTGACGAACGGTTTGCTCTCACGCCAATGGCCCGGAAATACGCGCTCAAAGACAATGCGCAGTCGGTACACGGCATGATGGTGTTCAACAACCGGGTTGTCTGGGACTGGATGAGCCAACTCGGCACCTACCTCGAAACCGGCAAAGGCGTTCATTACCACGACAAACTCACGCCCGACGAGTGGCGGTATTATCAGGAAGCGATGGTAGCGGCCAGCAATACCGAAGCCCCGGAGTTTGGCCGCCGGGCACCCGTACCGAAATCGGCTACGGCCATGCTTGACATTGGCGGCTCGCACGGTCAGCACTCGGCGGCCCTGTGCCGAAAAATTCCCGCATTGACCGCTGTTATTCTTGATTTGCCCGGCGCCATTGAACAGGCGGCTCCGCTCTTGGCCAAACTGCGCATGGGCGACCGCGTCCGGCATCAGCCCGGCAACGCCCTCACCGATGACTTTGGCGAAGGTACCTACGACATTGTGCTGCTATCGAGTCTGGCGCACCATTTTACGCCGGAGCAAAACCAGTTGGTGGCCAATAAGGTGGCACGGGCGTTGAGACCGGGGGGCGTGTTTATCGTGAACGAGTTTATCCGGCCCGAAACCGGCGCAAAACCTGAACTCCTCGGCAGCAGCACCGATTTGTTCTACGGCCTGAGCAGCACGGCAGGCAATTATTCTATCCCCGAAATTCAGGCGTGGCAGCAACAGGCCGGGTTAACGTTGCACAAAGTAATCAAGTACCGCACCGTGCCGGGCCGGGCCATGGTCGTGGCAAAGAAGTAATTGCCCCTTATTGCGTAGATTTACATACAGCAAATCATCCATGATATGGTAGCAATTGAATCAACAGGAATGGTCGATCAGCACGGGCAACTCAAGCTAAGTCGTCCGCTTGACTTACGAAATCAGGCCGTTAAAGTACTGATTCTCATTCCTGATATATCCGATAATGATGCCTGGCTTTCGGCTATGGCCCAAAACCCTTCGTTTGACTTCCTGCATGACGAAACGGAGGATATATACAGTCTTGCTGACGGAAGTCCGGTGCGCTATGAGAAATGATATTGTACTCGTCCCGTTTCCGTTCGATGATTTGAGCAGTACGAAGCTGCGTCCGGCACTTTGCCTTACCGATTCCGTCGGCACCTACGAACACGTAGTCGTGGTGTTTATCACCAGTCAGATTAGCAAGACTGCCGAGTCGAGTGATTTGCACATTATTGCCACTGATGACGATTTTCAGCGCACGGGGCTGAAAGTAAGTTCATCCATTCGTTTGCATCGACTGGTTACTGTTCCCGTTGGGCTAATTCAGCGTCGGTTGGGAGTTCTCTCTCCTTCGTATCGGTCAGCTCTGGTTGCTAAACTCAAAACGTTGTTTGCCTTGTGACAGGTGATACGTACTGACGAACAAGAAACCGCCCTTTCTGGTCGTTATTTTGCCGTACTACCAACTAACTCCATCGGTTATCCTGTGCGAACGGCTTTATCCTTAACAATCACCTTATTGGGCGCAACGCTGGCTATACCGCTACCGGCCCAGAACACGCCGGGCTTGCTCAACAACCCCGGCCAGTTTATCTGCAATTACACCGGCAACGGTCTGAAACCTCAGGTTGTCTGCAACGAAAAAGCGACCTCCAATGGTCATGCGGAGAAGGTCGTGGATCGAATTTTGCGACCTATTGGCCTGCTGCGAAACTTCAAAGTGGTTGAGTGTGCCAATACTGATAATTGCTTTGCTACGGTGCTGAAAGGGCAGCGGTTTATTGTGTATGATGCGGCCTTCATGCAAAACATCGAAGAAGAAACCGAAACCGACTGGTCGGCCATCAGCATCATGGCCCACGAAATTGGCCATCATTTGCAGGGCCACACCATTGACGGTCGGGGCGGTCAGCCGCAGAAAGAACTCGAAGCCGACAAGTTTTCGGGCTTTGTGCTGCATCAGTTGGGCGCGTCGTTGCAGGAGTCGCTGGTGGCGGTGCAGATGCTTGGCAACACATATGCTACGCCTACGCATCCGGCCAAACCCATTCGCGTCGAGTCCATTCGTAAAGGGTGGCTGGAAGCGGAGGCCATGTACCCCAAAAGCCACTCAACCGGTAAACCCGCCGTGGCTACTGCCCCCAAACCAGTTGCCGCACCCGCAGCTTCGTTACCTGCTCCAGCCCGGACAGCACCCAGCCTGACGCGACTCGGCTGTGTATCGGGTAATTGCGACGATGGAAAGGGCGTCTTTGTCTATCCGACCCAGGAGCGATACGTGGGGGAGTTCATAGACGGCGACAAGCACGGCACCGGGGCCGAGTATTATCCTACTGGCAAACTGAAATACCGGGGTCTGTTTCAGGATAACCTTCGCATGGGCTATGGCCTATACTACTACCACAACGGCGACCGGTACGAAGGTCAGTTTGCCCGCAACGTACCCAACGGTAAGGGCGTCTATACGTTTTCGGACGGAGAAAGAATTACCGGCTCTTTCAGAAATGGTCAGCCGATGCGCTGAGGATGCGATAGCATACGTTTTCTTGTCATTCCAATAAAAGAGGAGTCTGGATGCAGAACACGCTGTGCGTTCTATGTCCAGACTCCTCCTTTGTTAGATTGAAAAAGACGGAATGCGGAAAAAACGCTACTCCATCAAAAACGGATAATCTTTCTGCACGTACACATCCTTATACGCTTCTTCGGCGGGCGGATACGGTGAGGCCTCGGCGAAGGTGACGGACTCGTCAACGATAGCCTTGATTTTGTCATCGATGGCGTCTAACTCCTCCTGTTTGGCCAGGTCCTGCTCCAGAATCCGGGTTTTTACAATCTCGATTGGGTCGCGGAGTTTGTACTGGTCAATTTCCTCGCGACTCCGGTATTTCTGCGGGTCAGACATGGAGTGGCCCCTGAACCGATACGTGCGGAACTCCAGAAACGTGGGTCCGTCGCCAGCGCGGGCGCGTTCGGCAGCGCGGCCAACGGCTTCGTGAACGGCCTCAACATCCATGGCATCAACCGGCTCGGCGGGCATATCATACGACTCGCCAAGGGTGTAGAGTTCCGTTACGTTTGAGGTACGGGCTACCGACGTACCCATCGCGTAGCCATTGTTTTCAACCACGAAAATGACGGGCAGTTTCCAGAGCATCGCCATGTTAAACGCTTCGTGCAACGCGCCCTGCCGCACGGCTCCGTCGCCCATGAAGCAGATGCAGAGATTTTTGGTCTTGTTGTATTTCTCGGCAAAGGCAATGCCCGCGCCCATCGGAATCTGCGCGCCCACAATGCCGTGACCGCCCATGAAATTAACCGATTTGTCGAAGATGTGCATCGAGCCACCTTTTCCTTTGGAGGAGCCTGTTTGCTTGGCAAAAAGTTCGGCCATAACGGCTTTTGGGTCGGAGCCAAGGGCGAGAGGCATGCCATGATCGCGGTAGGCCGTAATCCATTTGTCGTCTTTGGTCAGGGCCGAGGCCGAACCTGATGAACTAGCTTCCTGGCCAATATACAGATGACAAAATCCCCGGATTTTCTGCTGCCCGTAGAGCTGACCGGCCTTTTCCTCGAACTTCCGCTGCAACTGCATCGACTCGTACCATTGCATGTACTGCTCTTTGGAGTGCTGCGTTTTAGCCGGTGTTGAACCGTTT
>Ga0105045_10004148_pt1 | contig 12560 bp, 6 predicted proteins | sample MAT02_FD_78089 | JGI IMG/M metagenome (GOLD analysis project Ga0105045, IMG submission 78089) | Freshwater microbial communities from Lake Fryxell liftoff mats and glacier meltwater in Antarctica - MAT-02 (megahit assembly) | ecosystem: Environmental > Aquatic > Freshwater > Ice > Liftoff... | reverse complement strand
TAATTTATTTAAAATCAAGCCAATTATTCATAACTAATTTATTTTCAATTAGTTATGAATAATTAGAGCACCTAAACAGTTACCTTTTTTTAATCGTTTCAAATAAAACGGGAACATGCAGGGCTGTAGGATCAACATTCTTTTGGGAGTGGTAAAAAGCACCCAACAAGTTGATGCCTTCTATATTTCGTCCCTTGCTGTGGTTCCAATGCTAACAAATCAGCTCATTTTCGTCTGTAAAGGCTTTTTCAATGATGCTGTCACCGAAAATAAGGCAGGCATTTTCGTTTTGGTGTTATCGTATTAGGGGCTTGATGTTGGCCCACAAGGTCTTTGAGCCAAAGCTTGAATTAGACAATAAACGGGTAATACTGTCATGTTTGATGGTATTGCCGACCAAATTGGACAAATCAGTGGCACTTGTTTGTCCAAAACTTGAAATAAGGAAGTCTGTGTACAGGTCAAATAAATTTTCCACATACAAAAATATGATTATTTTACCGTTCACTCCAATTGGGTGTGCGTAACATGAGTTACAATAATACACTATAGGATAGCTTCCCAGCGCTATAAAATGCTCAGCAGTCTAAAATAGTAGGCCCAAATAATGACCAACAGATCAAGGAATTAAAGCTGACCAATTGCCAATATTATTTTATTTTTGGTGTCATTCAATCTCCCCGGCTACTTCTCTATTGAGCTCTCGAACGTCCACTTCCCATCATTGGCCGTGAGTATGTAGCGATCGCCCTCCCGGTGAAAAGTGCCCCGGCCCAAGCGATCCAGCTCAATTCGCTGACCTTGCAGTTTTCCCGGAAGCCAAGCGGTTTCCCGCCCCGGCCGCACCAGACCGTAGCGCAGGGTACTATCGGGAAAGACGAATCGGATCCGGAGCCGTCGGGTCTTGCCCCGCACTTTGCCCTGGTAGAAACCCACCATGCTGGGCGGGGGCAACACCTCCGGCTTGGGCTGGACGATGGGTTTTGGTTGGGTTACCCGGTTCGGCTTGCTGGTTTTGGTTCGGCCGCTGCCCAACCAAACGACCCAGCCCAGTAAGGCAATCAACAGTATCCCTCCCAATAGCATCGACCTTAACCTCAGTTTCCGGCGGGGAAATGCCGGTACTGGTTGGGTTGTCAAGGGCTTGGTTTGCGGTTTGACCACAGTTTGCGGCTCTTTGGACTGCCGTTCCTTGGGCTGGTCGACGGCCTTGGTGAGTGGCTTTGGGGTGGCCTTTGGCTTTGGCTTTTCCTCAGCTTTGGGCAATGGCTGCTTGGTGGCAGCTTTAGCTTTTTCGGCCAATACCAGTTTAGCCTTTTCTTCCAACGCCTTCAGGGCCTCCTCGCTTTCGCGCTGCACTTCCAATTTTAGCTCGTAGATTTTATGTTTGGGCAAGCCCAATTCGGCGGCTTTTTGGACAATGGCGGCATTTTCCCGCTCCCCCAATTTGCCCGAACAATTCAGGTAGTGTTGGCTGATCAAGCTTTTTAGGATGTCATCTTCGGGGGTTCGGAGCATGGCACAAAATTATACCAAGAAACGCGCATTCGCCACCCATTGGCCCAATGCCCCGGCCAGTTGGGCCAGATCGGCCTCAGTGTGCCGGCAGTTGATCACCACCCGCGTAATGGGGGGGGCGTCGGCCTTGGGATAGGGAAACGAGGAGACCAACAGGCGGTGGGCCAGCAAATGGTGATAGAGCGCGTTGTGTTTGGTAAAAAAAACCGGGTAGCCGGGGCTGGAATGGAACAGGCCCAGTTCGGCGGTTTGGTCGGCAAAAAGGGCGGTGTTGGCGCGGAGCAGGGCCAAATCGTGCCGATAGACCTCTCCCGCCCGGGCAAAAGCATACAAGTAGGCGGGGGCCGTTGGCGATGCACCAGCATAAAAAGGTGTGGCCCGGAGGCTGGCCAGCAAATGCGGTGGCCCAAGCACCATCCCCGCCGGAATGCCGCAAGCCTTGGCCATCGAGGCGATCACCACGCGCTGGACGTTGGGCAGATCGGGGATCTGGTCATAAATACCGCTACCGGAGCTGCCCAGCAGGCCGAACCCGTGCGAATCGTCGGCAATGAAGATAATTTCTTTGTCGGGCGACAATTCCCCCAGCCAATTGAAGTCGTACAACTGGCCCCGGATGGAATCCACCGAATTGCTGACGATGATAAACCGTTGGCGGGCCGACGCATTGATTGCTGGCACCGTTTGCCCAACCCATTCCCCAAAGCCCAGATCGCTGGCCGTTTCGTGGCCCGACCATACCGCCGGGTGGGTGTCTGGCGCATATAAAATGGCCGTATTGGCCGCCGTGGCCCAGTTTTGTTGGAGCCAGTGCACCAGCAGTTGCCCGGCCAAGAAACCGGACGACATCAACAAAGCGGCCGGGCTGCCCGTCCATTGTTGGAGGTGGGCCTCGGCTTCCTCATACACGCGCAGGCGCAAGTTGCCCGATCGGGAGCTGCCATAATTGCTCCCATAGCGAGCCATGCCCTCGCCGAGCAGGAGCCGGAAACGAGCATCGTGGGGGATGCCCAAGTAGGCCGTGCCACTGAAATAAAGAAAATCGCCCTCGCTGGTGCGGGCCAGCCGATCGGGCAGTTGGTCGGTGTGAAAAATCATCAGCAACAAAAATCCGTAAATTTCCCTAAGTTTGGGTTTTATTGTTTCTCCGCGAACCCAAATTTTCGGGGTTTGTGCCAAGCCAAAGTAAGTTTATGGGCCAAAGAATACTCTTGATTGCGGGCATGGTGGCGATAGCGGGCCTAGCCAGTTTGGGTTGGGCCTTGATTGGCCACCTGGATCTCAAAAAATTTCGCCGGGAATACGAAATGACCGAGGGCACGGTGAGCGAAGTGATCACGACCGACAGTTTACATTTTTACCCCCGGATCCGTTTCAAAACTTTGGACAACCAACGGCTGCACCTAAAACTGCGCCGGGAGGAGGCCAATGTAAAAGCGGGCGACACATTGGCCATTTATTACGATCTGGTCAACCCGGCCGATGCCCATTTGGCCATGCACCACAGTGGAAGCCCGATCTATCTCAAGGTTGGCATCGGGGGGGCCTTGCTGGCGTTTGGTTTGCTGGTGATGGGCTGGCTGCTCCAGCTCCGGGCCAAGGCCCAAAGGCTGGTGGCTCAGGGCCGCAAGGTGAAAGTGGAACTGTTGCGTGCCGAGCCCGTGCCCCAGTGGGCATTTACCGGGCTACAACCCCACCGGATTGTGTGCGCGTGGACCAACCCTGCCATCCCGGCCAAGCCAGTGATCCTCGAGAGCCAGATCATATTTGGCAATCCGGCCGAATGGCTGGCCGCGGCTCAGCTTTTCGCCTATTTTGATCAGATCCGGCCCGAGCGTTACCACGTTGACCTTGCTTGGTTGCCCGCCAAGATGCGGCTGGTGTAAGCACCCAGCGGTCAATGAGCGGGTAGCAATGAACAACGACAATGAAGCAAAGCCCCAGCGGGGCAACTGTTCACCGTAAGGTCATGCCTACGGGATTTTTTCCGTTCACAATTTACGAAGCTTTGCGACAATGGTTATGCCAAGCCTTGGTCGCTAACAGCCTCTTAAGGCTTAAAATGCCTTACGCAACTCTATTTTATTGCTCCTGCTAAGCCTATTTCAGATACTTTACTAAATCTCACCTCATTTCACAAAAAATTAATTCTACAAACTTTATATCATAAAAATACAAATGCCTGAAAATCAATTATATAAAATCACTATATTTAGCATAATCTAGCCACCTAGCTTCTATTCATACCTTAAACTTAAAAAATAAATTCTACATTTGCGACCACTGAACAGTTACGAAAAAATTAGAATTTTTCCGTAAAATAAATAAATTTTCCGATAAATTTTTGCTTGTTCGGGCCTGCGATGCCGGGTTTTATCACCTAAACCCTAATCAGTTTTGTGGGGTGTAGCACTTCTGTGCGCTTGCCTCTAATCGGCCCGCCGCTGCGATTGGGCACCGCTTTTAGTCTTTTTCGTTTCGCAGTTGCTCTATTTGTGCAACTGTTGGCTTGGTATGTCTTGCAATGTCCTCATTTGATAGAGAAGTTTGTAATAAACTCCTTGCAATTCCAATAACCTTTTTACAGTTCTTGTCTTTGCTTGTCTTTTCCTCTGCCTCAACTTGCCAAGAAAGAGTCTCACTTGCTTTTACGTGCAAATAATCCAAATAACTATTATAGCCATATTGTGTATCTTGGTCTAAACGCGTAACGTCCAAAACTTCTTTTGCTTCTGCCAAGCCTCTTGCCTTGAACTCATCTTTGACTTCGCTGTTTTTCAAAAAAGCAAATCCACTCGTCAAGTGTATCTTTGGCTATGTTATTCAACTGATTAACTTTAATAATATAGTATTCCAGAAAAATTATCTGAGACATTCTATTTGATAAAAGTTTCCTTTTGTTTGTTTGAAAGTTGTAAGGTATCGTTTTCATGCAATCCCCTAAATTTATTTTTCCTTTATAAAACGTAATCCTTTTACCGTTGTTGGTGTTAACAAAGCGCACCCACAACCCCGCTGGGCAAAGCCCGTGACTTTGTCCCAGAAATAAGCGAAAGTTCTATGACTTTCTTTAGTCTTGGCCGCCAGCGCGATGGCCTTTCTTACGTTTGTTGGTGTTAGCAAAGTGCATCAACAACACTTTTGGGCAAAATCTATAACTTTGTACCATAAATAAGCGAAAATCTATGACTTTTGGCAGTCGTGGATCCCGGTTGCTTAAGCGGCAAAGCTGGCCAACGCTATCGCCGTGGAGCTGAATGGCGGCTGGCCCACGCTCCCCATTTCCCTGCCCAATACGCGGATCCAAGCCAGAAAAAAACCAACTTTTGGCCGGGTGACCTAAAGTTGGCAAATTAGGCTGGCTGGGCCGTTGATTGGGCACTTCGCAACGAAGGCCACACCGTTATTGGGTGGCGCCTTGAATGGCCATTTCCTTGACAAACGGAAACTTGTAGAGCCGTTTGCCAGTGGCCGCAAAAATCGCATTGGCCACTGCCGCCCCCACGGGTGGGAGCGTGGGCTCGCCCAACCCAGTGGGATCGTTCAGGCTGGGCACAAAGTGAATTTCCACCTGCGGGGCCTCGGGCATCCGGATCAGGCGATAACCGTTGAAATTATTGGCACTCGGTTTGCCCGCCTCGAAGCTAAAATCACCAAAGAGGGCATGGCCTACCCCGTCGATCACTCCGCCCTCCGACTGGTTAATGGCCGAAACCGGGTTCACCACGATACCGCAATCAATGGCGCAGATCACTTTTTGCACCACTGGTTGGTTGTTGACCAGCACTACCTCCGCCACTTCGGCCACGTAGGTATTGTGGGAATAGTAGGTACTGAACCCTTGGTAAACTCCAGCTTTGGGGCTGCCCCAGTTGGCTTTTTCGGCCGCTAATTTGATTACGCCGATGGATTTGTCCACTTCATATTCAAATTTGGCCCCGGAGGCTTTGGCTTTTTCAAACAGATCAATGCGGAATTTGACCGGATCGGTGCCCAGTTCTTGGGCCACTTCATCCAGAAATGCCTGCTCGGCAAAAGCCAAGAAGTTGGTAATGGGGGCACGCCAGGGCGCGGTCGTAATGTTGCTTTCCAAATTGTGGGACTCGACCAAATAATTGGCAATAGCCCCGGCGGGGAAGGTGTTTTCGCGGGTAAAGTTTTGCCCGTTTGCGCCGGTGCCGGTGAGGTGATAGGCGGTCACTTGCTTGTCCTTGATCGCCACCCGAAACTTGTATTTGGAGGCTGGGCGGTAAAGCCCGGCGGTCATTTCATCTTCGCGGGTAAAGGCAAGCTTGATCGGTTTGCCCGACAGTTTGGACACCTCGACGGCCTCCAGCACATAATCGTGCATGAGCCGGCGGCCAAAGCCCCCACCCATCCGGGAGATCTCGACCGAGATCTGGTTTTCTTTCATGCCCAGCAGATCGGCCGCCAGTTTGCGGGCCCGCTCGGGCGTTTGGCACGACCCGATCAGCTCGGCCCCATCCGCCCGCACATGAGCAAAGTAATTCATGGGTTCCAAACAACTGTGCGGTAAAAATGGCCCCTCATACGTTTTTTCAACGATTTTATCAGCCGAAGCAAAGGCGGTTTTCACATCGCCGTCCGAACGCTTGGGCTGGGCCGCCGGGGTATCCAAAAAAGCCAGCATTTTGGCATCGTGATCGGCTGTGCTTTCCGGTTTGGTTCCTTCTTTCCATTGGGCCTTCAGGGCTTTTTGGCCCTTGATCGCCGCCCAAGTGGTGTCGGCCAACACGGCTATTTTGTCACCAAAACGGACGGTTTGGCGCACTCCGCTTACTTTACGGGTGGCGGTATCATCAAAAGTATCGAGTTTGAGGCCAAAAGCGGGCGGGCGCAACACCACTGCGTAGAGCATTCCCGGTTTTTTGACATCGATGCCATACAAGGGTTTGCCCCGTACAATGTCACCCGTGTCCACGTTTTTGGTGTCTTTTCCGATGATCTTGAAGTCTTTCGGCGCTTTTAGCTGCACTTCTTTGGGCACTTCCAGCTTGGCCGCATCCCCAACAATTTCGCCGTAGGTCATTTGCTGGCCCTTGGCATTGCGGATGATGCCTTCCGAAACAGTACATTCGGCCGGTGCAACCTGCCATTTTTGGGCGGCGGCATTGATGAGCATTTGCCGGGCCGTGGCTCCGGCCAAGCGCAGCGTTTTCCAGCTCTGGCGCAGCGACTGGCTGCCCCCCGCCACCTGCCGGGTAAACACTTGGGTGTTGAGTGGGGCCTGTTTGACCACTACGTTTTTCCAGGCCACGTCCAGCTCTTCGGCCACGATCATGGGCATGGAAGTCTTGACGTTCTGTCCAATTTCGGGATTGGGCGACATGATGGTTACCAAACCAGTGACATCAATCTGGATGAAGCCATTGAGAGCGGTCATTTCGCCCAGCCGGGCCTTGCTGCCCGGTGCGCCCATGCTTTGGGCGGCCAGCCAGTTGAACCCCAGCAATACGCCCCCGCCGGCCAAGGCCGTCACCTTGAAAAAAGAACGACGGTTATAGGAAGTTTTCATTGATTGGCAGCGGTTTGAATGGCCTCTTTGATCCGGTTATAGGTAGCGCAACGGCAAATATTGCCGCGCATGGCGGCCTCAATTTCAGCTTCAGTGGGCTTGGGGTTGGCAGTCAGCAACGCGGCGGCGTTCATGATCTGGCCCGCTTGGCAATAGCCACATTGGGGCACATCGTGGGCCACCCAGGCTTGTTGGAGCGGGTGGTCGCCCTGCTCAGAAAGCCCCTCAATGGTGGTAATGGACCGGTTGCGCACTGCCGCCACGGTGGTGACGCACGCGCGGGCGGCCTTGCCGTCCAAGTGGATGGTGCAGGCCCCGCATTGGGCCACTCCACAGCCATACTTGGTGCCCACCAGGTCGAGGTGATCGCGCAATACCCAAAGCACGGGGGTGTCGGCATCGGCCTCCACTTCGTACTTTTTCTTATTGACCGTAAGTTTGTACTTGGGCATACATTAACTAGTTTTGATAAAGGGAGAAATAAGTGTCCACTGGGCAGCCACTTGGCGCAATAAAGGTAATGCTTTTATAACAAAAAACGAAAGATCGGCCACTGACAATCAGTGAGGTGGAACGGGCATAAATAACGGGTTTCGGCTTGGCGTAAATGCCAGGGCAGTGCGCTGGCCACCAACTGGCACACCAGCAACGCCTCCGCGATCACTTGAATTTGGGGGGATGCTGATCGTCAAAATCAGTGGCCGCCTGAAACGCCTGGGCCACTGCCAAGATAGTGGCTTCGTCAAATAAATTGCCCAAAAACGAAATACTGGTGGGCCGTCCGTCCCGGAAACCGTTGGGCACCACCACCACCGGATGGCCGGTCAGGTTGGTGATGGCCAAGAAGTTGTTCTGGAAACTGGGTGCGATCAACACATCATATTGGCTCACGATGGCATCGATTTCCTCAATCATTTTGGCCCGCAGGCGGTTGGCGTTGATGTATTCGGTGGCCGAGATGAACCGGGCCGCCCGGAACGAAGTGGCCCAAGCATTTTTGCCCTGCTGCACCAATTGGTCGTCTTGATTGGTGCGGGTGAGCTCATCAAAGGCCGCAGCGGCCTCCGCCAGCAAAATAATATTGACAATATTGGCTGGAACGCTGGTCTGGAAGACTACTGGGCGCAGATCGGCCCCCAATCTTTTTAACGTCTCCAACGTGGCCCGCTCCCGGCTCGACTCGCGCAAACTATCAAAATTGGCTTGCACATAGCCGATGCGCAACTTGGTAAAATCGACCTTCCCGGTGTAGTTGAAAGGGGCATCGCGCACGGTTTTGTCCTTGCCATCGCTGCCCCGGATGGCTTCCAGCACGATGGCGGCATCCTCCGCGCTCCGGGTCAGGGGGCCGATCTTGTCCAAACTCCAGCTCAGGGCCATGGCCCCGTAGCGGCTCACGCGCCCGAAGGTGGGCCGCAGTCCGGTGGTGCCGCAGCGCGTGGCGGGCGATACGATAGAGCCCAGCGTTTCGGTGCCGATGGCGAAAGGCACTAGGCCGGCTGCCGTGGCCGCCGCCGATCCGGCCGAGGAGCCGCTGGATCCTTGGGGGAGGTACCAAGGGTTTCTGGTTCTGCCCCCAAACCACACATCGCCCATGGCCAGTTCGCCCAAGGTCAATTTTGCAATCATTACCGCCCCCGCATCTTCCAATTTTTTGAGCACCGTGGCCGTTTGGTCAATTACTTGATCGCGGTAAGGCCCCGCGCCCCAAGTAGTCTTGGTGGCCGGGTGGGCCAGCAGATCCTTGGCCCCAAAAGGAATGCCGTGTAAAATGCCCCGGTACTTGCCCTTGGCCATTTCATCATCGGCTCTTTGGGCCTGTTGCAGGGCGATGTCCTCGGTCAGGGACACGACGCACTGCAACGTGTCGCCCCAAGTTTTTAACCGTTGGAGAAAAAACTTGGTCAGTTCCACCGAACTGATCTGGCGGCCCTTGATGAGCGCAGCCAGTTGGGGAATGGAATAAAAAGCCAACTCATTGCTGTTTTTGGGCAGGGCGGTCTTTGGCAAGGGCCACGCAATCGGCTTTTGCGCACCGCTGATTTGTTTGCCGGGTGGCAGCGGATCAAAGAGCAGGGCCGGACTTTGCCAATTTTTCAGTGATTGGCGGTGCATGGCCCGGTAGATATCCAAATAAAATGCCACATTTTCCACTGCTGAGTCGCGCTCAGCGGCGGTAAATTCCAGATCCAACAATTGCTCAGCAATTTCCAATTGCGTTCGGTTGACCTTACTTTGGGCAAATAATTTGATAGAGCAGGCGGCAAATAAGCAGGCGATCAGGTAGATTTTCAATTGCATAATATTTTGCGATAAGTGTTTATAATTTTATAAAAAATGCTTGGTCTGGCAAATCTATTTCAAGATGAAGCAGGTTTTAAGATTTCACTGGATTGATTTTCAAGGATTTGTTTTTTAACTATTCTTGAACCAATTTTGATTGATCGTGAATGACAAAATAAATCGACCGATATGCACCTCCGTTTCCTCTATGGCTTGTTGATTGGCGGCTTGTTCGCCTGCGGGCCACGACCAGCCCCTCCAGCCGCCCAGCACCTTTCCCCAGAACTCCAAAAAGCCTTGGCCAGTTTTGAACTGGCCGATGATTTTGAAATTGAACTGTACGCGGCCGAGCCGTTGATTGCCGATCCTGTCGCCATGGAGGTGGATGAAAACGGCACCGTCTATGTCGTGGAGATGCACGGCTACCCGCTGGACAAAAGCGGGACGGGGAAGGTGAAAATATTGACCGACACTGACCACGATGGATACCCTGACGCGAGCCAAGTTTTTGCCGATAGCCTCGTGCTGCCCACGGGCATTATGCGGTGGCAAAAGGGGGTGATCGTGACCGACCCGCCCAATGTCCTCTACTTGGAAGATACCACCGGGGACGGCAAGGCCGATATCAGGAAAGTGCTATTGACGGGGTTTGCGCTGTCCAATCCCCAGCACAACCTCAACAGCCCGATTTTTGGGTTGGACAACTGGATCTACCTGGCCCACGAAAGTTCGATCACGCCCAATGTCTATAAAAAGGAGTTTGGCGATGAGGGCACCGAAATCCATTTCCCCGATCGGCCGGCGGCCACGCTGCCCAAGAATGCCAATGGGCGCAATGTACGCTTTAAACCAGGCACTTACGAACTGGAAATGCTGGCCGGGGAAACCCAGTTTGGCCAAACTTTTGATGCGTATGGCCACCACATTCTCACCAGCAACGCCCACCACCTCTTCCACGAAGCCATTGCCGACCGCTATTTGCGGCGCAATCCCGGCCTGTTGGTAGCAGATGCGACCCAGTCAATGCCCGATCATGGCGATGCCTGCGAGGTGTACCCCATCACCCAAAATCCTGAACACCAACTGCTTACCGATGTGGGCGTGATCACCTCCTCCTGTGGGGTCACGTGGTATTTGGGCGGGCTATTCCCCGAAAAATACAAAAACATGACCGTCATTGCCGAGCCAGTCCATAACTTGGTCCATGCCGATTTTATCAAAGACAACGGAGCCAGTTTTGTGGCCAGCCGAGTGTTCGCGAAAAAGGAGTTTTTGGCCTCCAAGGATGCTTGGTTTCGCCCGGTCAATTTTTATGTCGGGCCCGACGGCGCACTCTACGTGATCGATTATTACCGCCAAATAGTGGAGCATCCCGAATGGATGGCCGATGAAACCAATCAATCCGGTAAACTTTATAATGGAACCGATCAAGGGCGGATCTACCGGATCAAGCCCAAGGGAACCACACTGGCCAAGTTCGTTGGACTGGGCAAGGCCACCGACGAAACATTGGTGAATCAATTGAAAAGTGCCAATATTTGGTTCCGCCGCACCGCCCAGCGCTTGCTGCTGGATCGGCAGTCCCCGGCTACTTTGCCCTTGCTGCGCGACTTGATCAAAGCCGACCAATCGCCCGAGAGCGTGGTGCACGCGCTCTGGACTTTGCACGGGCTGGGGGCGATTGCTCAAGCTCCCGAGCTGTTGAAACGGGCGTTGGCCCATGCCAATGCTGGGGTGCGCGAAAATGCGATCAAGATCGTTGAAGTTGCTTTTATCAACCAGCCCGATACTGCTCAACAAGCCGTTTGGCTCGCCCAACTCATCGAGCTAGCCCAGCGCGATCCGTCGCCCAAAGTCCGATTCCAATTGCTGTGCACCCTTGGCTTTGGGGCAGGTACCGACGCGCTGGCTGCGCGCAACGAACTGCTGTTGAAGGACATAGAGGACAAATGGGTGCAATACGCCGCCCTTTCGGCGGCCCAGGGCAAAGAAATGGAAGTGTTTGATTTTGCGGTCCGGCAGTTGGCCAGCCAGCCGAGTACGGGCAAGAGCCTGTTCTTTGCCAATGTGAGCGCCCTGATTGGGTTGGGCCAAGATCCGGCCCTGATCGGCCAGTTGATCCATAAAGTGGCCCAAGATCGGGGGGCCGAAAATGCGTGGTGGCAGGCCGCCAGTTTGGCCGGGCTGGGCAAAACCTTGGCGTACATGGATCTGGACGGAGCCTTGGCCACCGAAAAAGGGTTGTTGCTGGGCAACTTGGCTGCCGACAAAGCCCCCGAATTGCAAAAAGCCAGCTTGGCTTTATTGGAAGTCATCGGGTTGCCGGGGGAGGTGGCCCTCCGGCCAGCCGTGGCGCGGGCCTTGGCAGTGCTCGGCGACCAGCGGGCCGACGATCAGGCCCGATCCATGGCCATTGGCTTGCTGGCCCTGCACCAGCCCGACCAATACGCAGCGCAAATCCAACAGTTGATCACGCCCCAAAGCTCCAGCGACCTGCAAAAAGTGGCCATGCAGGCCCTCAACAAGACCAAAGGCACCCAAGTTTGCGGGTTTTTGCTCAAAGAATGGCCCAATTTTACCCCCGAAATCAAAGAAGAAGCCGTGGCGGTGCTGATGGAAAACCGGGAGCGTACCCAGTTCCTGCTGGCCGCCCTAGCCGATAAAAAAATCCCCAGCTCGGCCGTTGCGTGGTCCAACCAAGTGCGCCTGATGAACAACGATGACCTGGCGATCCGTCAAAAAGCGCGGATCATTTTGGCCAGCCATGCCCCGGAAAAAACCGCAATCTTGGCCCAATACCAACCGGCTTTGTTGGAAAACGGTGATGTGGCCAATGGATTGGCCGTTTTTCGCGCCCAATGTGCCCAGTGCCACCAAATGAACGGACAGTTGGGCAAGGCCATTGGCCCCGATCTGGGCACGCTGCGCAACCGCCAGCCCCTTTCGATCGCGCTGGAAGTATTGGTGCCCAGCAACTCCATTGCCGATGGTTACGAGTTCTGGACCGTTGAACGCAAAAATGGTGCGACCAGCTACGGGATCATCAGCGCCGAAACCGCCACCTCGATCACCCTGCGGGACTTGGCCGGGGCCGAGACGACCATCCCCCGCAAGGAAATTGCCAAACTTGCCGCCAGCAATACGTCGATAATGCCGGGCGGTTTTGCCCAATCGATTGACCCCAAAGCCATGGCCGATTTGGTGGGTTTCATTAAAAATTACC
>Ga0105045_10004147_pt1 | contig 12561 bp, 9 predicted proteins | sample MAT02_FD_78089 | JGI IMG/M metagenome (GOLD analysis project Ga0105045, IMG submission 78089) | Freshwater microbial communities from Lake Fryxell liftoff mats and glacier meltwater in Antarctica - MAT-02 (megahit assembly) | ecosystem: Environmental > Aquatic > Freshwater > Ice > Liftoff... | reverse complement strand
TGTAAGACCTTTCAAGGCTTCTTCCCGGGTCAAGGCTTCGTTCATGCGGTATCCTTCAGCTGGCTCCCCATGGATATTCTTGCGAAACACAGCCGCATAATAATTGGCTATCGGCGAGATGCTTTCAACCGGAAAGTCTGTTCCAAAAGGCAGCATTCCGATAGTTTCCTTTAATGACTTAATGGCATACGCATGTGGCTCGCGTTCGGGCCCCAATCTATCTTGTACCCAAGCCATGTCGCTCGTGGCATGTACGGGTTGCATTGAAGGAATAATACCGTAATCGGTAAAATAATGCCGGTCTTCCGGGCTAACTACTTGCGCGTGTTCTATTCGCCAACGATAGTCGTTCATCTCGCCCAATGCATCGCCCATAAGTCTCAATATTTCTGCATTAGCTGAATCGCCAATGGCGTGCACGCAGAGCTGAAATCCGTATTTCAAACAGGCTTGGCTGTAGATGTTGAAAATGGAGTCGTTCAGCACGCGTAATCCGTAGTTCCCTTCATCATCCGAATAGGGTCGTTTCATCAGGGCGCCTCGAGAGCCGAGAGCACCATCGGCGTAAATTTTCACCCCTCGCACCATAAATTTATCCTTTACTACCGTGCCGCTTTTCATTCTTTCAAGCACTCCTTCTTCAGGTTGCAATAGGGCGTAAACCGGCATTTTCAGATTACCTGCTGCTTGGAGACTGTCCAAAAAGTCAATTTTGCGAAGACTTAGTCCCATATCGGTGACCATTGTGAGGCCAGCTTCAAAACATTCTCGTTCTGCACGGCCAATCAGCTCCGCCAATAAATTGTTGCCCAGCGGTATCACTGCAGCTTCGGCCTTATCGGCAGCAGCATCGAGTAATACACCTGTGAGTGCACCTTGGGAGTTTTTCATCACTACCCCTCCGTCTATTTTGGTATTTGCATCTATTCCAGCGCGCCGCAAGGCTTCGGAATTAGCAAGTAAAGCATGGCCATCTATGCGTTGGAGAATCACAGGCCTTTTTGGATACAAGCTGTCGAGAAGACGATTGGTCGGATACGTTTGGCTAGCCCAGGTAGTGTGATCCCACCCGCGCCCTACTACCCATTCCCGTTGGCTGGTAGCAGCAAATTTTTCTACCCGCTCTACTAGTTCAGCTTCCGATTTGACCCCGTGGAGCGAAAGCTCCCCTTTATTTGTTGCATATCCTAAGAAGTGGGAGTGGGCATCGATAAAGCCAGGGTACACGGTCATTTTTTTAGCATCGTGCATCTTTTCGGCGCTGTAACGGTTCAATATTTCGCGCTCTGCACCGAGGGCTATGATCTTACCATCCTTGATAGCCATAGCCTCAAAAATCTCATTTTGAGCATTTACCGTTACAATTTTCGCATTGTGTACGATCAAATCGGCTTTTTCATTCTGGTAGCATGAGCTGCAAACTGCCCCTAGCGCGGCGTATCCAACTATCAGATTTTTTAATTTCATGTGAAAGGGTTATAGCTTTTGACTAAACAGTGAAGAAGTGCAACTCATTATTTTTTGAAATCTTTTAGCGTTTCCGCTAAATATCGCTCAATGCTTTCTGCCGCACCTACAAAGCTTGCAACGCGAAATTTCAATGCTTTTTGTGGACTAACTTTTGCCATCAATTGCCCCGTTAAAGTTTGATTAAGTAAGATCATGTGTCCGAGTCTGGCGCTTAAATGTGCAAATTCCTTGAATATAATCAAGTAATTAGTATTAATTCCTTGAATACGCTGAAGCATTTAACATTAATTCATCAAACAGACAGCTCGCCCGATCTATCGTGAGCTATTATTCCTTTCCACCAAAGCAGCGTTAGCCTGAGCTGTAGGTGTAATTTCAAGGTCGTTGATACAAACATGGGCGGGCGCGTTTACTATAAACCACACGACATCGGCAATATCTTGAGCCTTCAAGGCGTCAAATCCAGTGTATACATGATCGGCTTTCCCTTGGTCGCCTTTAAATCTTACTACGGAGAACTCCGTTTCTGCAAGCCCGGGTCGTATTTGACTCACCCGGATACCATAAGGGAGTAACTCGATGCGAAGGGCTTTTGAGATTGCGTTTACAGCGTGCTTCGAAGCGCAATAAACATTACCGCCGCCGTACACCTCGGTGCCAGCGATCGATCCAATATTAACGATATGCCCGCTAGGACTGTTTTTTATGTATGGAATAAGTGCACGGGTGACGTAAAGTAAACCTTTTACGTTGGTGTCGATCATTCTGTCCCAATCTTCGGCCTCCCCATTCTCAATGCTTGCTTTACCTACAGCGAGGCCGGCATTGTTAACTAGAATGTCAATCTCCTGCCACCCTGCTGGTAGCAAAGCAATGGCCGATTCGGTTGCAATGCGGTCTTGAAGGTCGTAAGCCGAAATGAAAACTTCAACGCCGTACTGCTTTTGAAGTTCATCGCGGAATACAACCAAACGGTCTTTTCTTCTTCCGGTGATGATGAGACGGAAGCCTTGGGCGGCAAACTTATGGGCGATGGCATGGCCAAATCCAGAAGTTGCTCCTGTTATATAAGCTGTTTTCATAGTAGGTTTGTAATATCAATTCTGGGGTAGAAAGGGTTTAGTGGTTAGAGATAATTCCTGGAATTGACGCCGTTCACGCGTGTTTTTTTACCCATTTTCGAATAACGGGAAATCTGCGCTGAATTGAAATAAAGTCCGAACAGGCAAAGGTAATTGCGAATAAGAAAATAAGTGCGGGCAACTTATAGCGCACCAAGGCTCCCAAAACAGGAACAACCTGGCCCGCCAAGGCTCCAAAGACAAGGACGAAGCTTAAGCCGAACAATACAATGGGGAGGGAATAGGCGGGTGGTCTTCGGAAGTAAAAGACAAGAGTAAGTAAACAAAATACTAGAAACAAGTTTTCCAAGGCGGCTGGTATGTAGAGCAGGTTGTTCCATTCCCATGGCCAAGGTTTAAAATAAGTTATCACAATCGCTTCGGGGGCATTTAATATGACATCCGAAGACTGATTAATATCCGGAATTTGAATCACCGAACCGGCACCGCTCGATTTGGCTACATCGTAGAAGGCTTCCCTGCGGTCGGCCATAATTTCAGCCACCTTGAGACCATTACTCAGGAGCGGCCCCGCAAAAATTAGAGCAATAGTGAGTATATGCGGTGCTAAGAAACTTACAAACAGACGCTTACCCCCATTTATTTTTGTCAAAATTAAGAAGGCAATGCCGGGAGCCATACACTGCACCACATATCCCTTGGTAAGTAGTAATAAGCCGAGACCGAGAATAGTGGGTATAATATCCCTGGCCGAAAACTCACTGTAAATCCATCGGAAAAACCCCAACAGAAAGAGTCCGATACCCAGCAACAGTAATGGCTCCTTGAGTACGCCGCTGCTCCAAAATAGGGTGGTGGGCAAAAGATAAACCGCTCCAAACATGGCCCATTTTTTACGCGGGAAATGTCTGAGAAGTATTTTGAGAATGGCTGTAAGGCCGATCATACTCAAAAAGCACCACACCACGGTATGCACATGGTAATAGCCTTGCGACAAAAATGTGGTCAGCGCATTCGCGCGAATTATCGTAGCATTATCGTTGGGATAACCAGTGTAAAAGGCCAGTTGCATATGGGTCATGCGGTGGTAATATTTCAATGCTATCGAATCTTTTTCAATACCTACACCAGTCATTAAGTGTAAAAAGGCTTCGGGGCTTTCTCGAAAACTTGCATGCAGAAGTATACCGTCGTCAAAAAATCGATAAGCATCGCCCCCTCGTCGATCGTCGTAATAATGGGTGTAAAGCGATGCCAGGCCAAATCCAAAAACCAACTTTAGAAGGAACACGCCTACCAGTGCTTTCGGTTTTATTCCGAGCAAATCGAAGAACTTCCAAAAATAGATCAGGCCGATGGCCACGAACGCATAGAACGCGAAGAGAAAGAAATGCAATTCCTACTTTTCGGCTAAGATAATATTTGAAAGTATTTGCCTTTGGTGGCTTTTGGCCAACCGCGCTTGTAAGTTTCAGAAACCCTGCGACAATCCCAGCCAATACCAAAATACGAATTACAGCATTCTCTGAAGAGCGTGAAATCTGAGAAACCCCAATTTCGATAATCCATCCAAGCCGTTTCAGCGCGTCGGAGATATCCACCATTGAAAAAATTGCCGACGGAAAATGTATTCGTTTTATCCTGAAATCATTCGGGCACCACGGAAAGATACTTTCTAAAGATTTGGTATCACGGATTAAGTTCTCCAGCCAACAAGGCCGATAAGGGATTGGAAGGGGTATTTCGGGCGTTGGTTGCGCTCACCCTCCCGATTAATTCATTAATTTCACCCTTTCTAACGCCAATCCACCGATCAAGAAATGGATACCCTTACCAAAGAAGTAGCTACCCTCGAACAAGCCCAGGATTTGGGTCTCTTACCCGAAGAATTTGACCGAATTAAAGAGATACTTGGCCGCACACCAAATTTTACAGAACTCAGTATTTTTTCCGTCATGTGGTCGGAACATTGTTCTTACAAAAATTCTATCACTTGGCTTAAAACACTGCCTAAGGATGGCCCCCATCTATTGGTAAAAGCCGGCGAAGAGAATGCGGGCCTGGTGGATATAGGAGAAGGTTTGGCCTGTGCGTTTAAGATAGAATCTCATAACCATCCATCGGCTATTGAGCCTTATCAGGGCGCTGCAACGGGAGTAGGTGGAATCAATCGAGATATATTTACCATGGGTGCGCGACCTGTAGCCCAGCTCAACTCGCTCCGATTTGGTTCGATTGACGACGATCACACCAAATGGCTCATGCGCGGAGTCGTAAAAGGCATTGGCAATTACGGAAACGCTTTCGGAATCCCTGTGGTGGGTGGAGAAGTGTTTTTTGATCCAGTATATCAATCAAACCCGCTAGTCAACGCCATGAGCGTGGGTATTATGAAGGTGGGGACTATGATTTCAGCAACTTCGTATGGAGTTGGCAATCCGGTATATATCGTCGGGTCTTCGACCGGAAAAGATGGTATAAACGGTGCTTCTTTTGCATCAAAAGACATGACCGAAGAATCGGCCGCCGACTTACCAAGCGTGCAGGTGGGCGATCCATTTCAAGAAAAACTCTTGCTCGAAGCTACCTTGGAATTGGCACAGACCAATGCCATAATTGGGATGCAGGATATGGGTGCTGCGGGTATTACCTGCTCTACCAGCGAGATGAGTGCTACCAAAGGCTACGGAATGCGGATAGATCTCGATAAGGTCCCTACCCGACAAGCAGGTATGAAACCCTTTGAAATCCTTTTGTCTGAATCGCAAGAGCGTATGCTCGTGGTAGTGAAGAAGGGGCAGGAAAACGTGGTGGAGCGAATTTTTGACAAATGGGATCTGAACGCCGCACAAATCGGTGAAGTTACCGAAGGCGGACGCCTACATTATTATATGCACGGTGAGCTCGTTGCCGACGTCCCCGCACATGATTTGGTGCTTGGTGGCGGTGCTCCAGTTTATAAAAGAGAATATACTGAACCAGCCTACTTTGCGGAAAACCAGAAATTCAAGATCGATGACCTTGCCGAACCCGATAATTTAAAGGAAGTGGCCATGCAACTTTTGGCGCAGCCCAATATCGCTTCGAAAAGATGGATTACCAGGCAATACGACTCTATGGTCGGCACCCGCACAATGCATACCAACCAGCCAAGCGACGCCGGGGTGGTCAATTTGAAAGATGCCAAATCGGCGCTCGCCATGACGGTAGATTGCAATGCACGCTACGTGCAAAATGATCCCAAAATCGGAACAGCGATTGCCGTGGCCGAAGCCGCGCGAAATATTTCTTGCTCAGGTGGTGAGCCCTCCGCCATCACAAATTGCCTCAATTTCGGTAATCCATACAACCCAGAAGTTTATTGGCAATTTGTTAAAGCCATCGAAGGCATGGGCGATGCCTGCAAAAAGTTCAACACCCCTGTAACTGGCGGAAACGTCAGCTTTTACAACCAAACCGTGCGAGAAGGGAAAGACGCTGTGCCGGTATTCCCCACTCCTACGATCGGAATGATTGGTATCCTTCGAGATAAGAACAAGTTAATGACCCTTGATTTTAAGGAAAAGGGCGATTTGATCTTTTTAATTGGTGAATCTCAAAATGACTTGGGATCATCGGAATATTTGGCCAATATTCGGGGCGTAAAGCGCAGCCCAGCTCCATACTTCGATATGGATCAAGAGTTTGCCGTGCAAGCAGCCGTGCGCGCGCTAATAGCTAAGAATACGATAAATGCGGCACACGATATTTCGGACGGCGGGCTGTTTGTGACCCTAGTAGAAATGGGGATTCATCGCGGGCTTGGATTCGATATTACCTCCGATGCCGACGTGCGTATGGATGCATTCCTTTTCGGGGAGGCACAAAGCCGAATCATCGCCAGCATATCTCCCGAAATGGAAGATGGCTTCATAGAAGAGCTTTCACGGCGAAAAGTGCCTTTCACTTTACTTGGCCACGTCACTCGTGGAAAAATGGTGGTCGACGACGATCACTATGGTTTCATCAGCGATGCAGCCGAAATATACAATACAGCGATCGAACGAAAAATGGAAACCGCTGTTATTGATTGACAAACCGAAAAATAAAATATTATGAAAGAAACAAAATTTAAAGGAAATCCTGTACACCTTAAAGGACATATACCCGAGGTTGGCTCCCAAGCTCCCGATTTTTCGTACGTCCGAGAAGATTTGAGCGAAGGGAAGCTTTCTGCACACACCGGAAAAAAGAAGGTAATCATTGCCCTCCCAAGTCTCGATACCGGGGTTTGCCAAATAGAAACCAGGCGTTTTAGTAAGGAGCTTTCAGGACACAAAGACGCCGTAGGCATCGTAGTTTCAAAAGATCTGCCATTTGCTATGAAACGATTCTGCGCGACGGAGGGAATAGATAACATAGAGCTCGCATCTGATTTTAGAGGCACTTTTACGGATGATTACAACACCCGGATGGAAGACGGCCCCTTAAAAGGTTTGAGTGCCCGTGTGATATTTGTGGTCGACGAAAACAACAAAATTACCTTTACTGAGCTAGTCGATGACATCACGCACGAACCCGATTACGACAAAGTAATGGCCGAAGTCAAAAAACTTTGATCAGATAGTCTTTCAACTTGAAAGGGCGAGCTTCTCGAGAAGCTCGCCCTTTTAATTTCGTTGTAGAAAGTTTTATTGCACCACAAGTCGCGATCCGGCGACAACAGCTCCATTATTCGCAGTGAATTGGAGCAAGTACAATCCTGGCTGGAGTTGATCGATTTGGAGCAAATTAGAACGGTTTTGGTATCCCTGCGCAACTAATCTTCCTTGAAGATCCAATATTTGGTAGGTTTCGATTTGTAGATTTTCCAATCCGGAGAACCTTATTTGGCTGTTGGCTGGTGCAGGATTAGGCCAAATTTTGAGCGGAATATCTTCAAAAATACCGCCTGCGCTCAATCCGCAAACTGCCGCACATGTTTCCCAACAATATTCTAAAGTTAGGTTTTCTTCTCCTACGCTGAGTTGCCGTTTTCCATTTACAGCACAAGCGCCTATGGTATATTCGCCATCGAAGATGCTCGGCCCATTGAAGAAATTGAATTCGTACTCCCCTGCGGAAATTGGAATAGTGACTTCGTACAATTCCGATTCAATTTCGCTCATTGGGTATTGTGAAGGGTTCCATCCTTGAAAGTTGCCGCCGACAAATAATCCTTCAGAGCCAATAACTAAATCTGCCGTGTGCAACATGAGCGTGAGAAATACGGGCGGACATGGTTCTGGAGCCGTTCCAATAATGCCGGTAGCACCTGTGCATCCTGTTGCTTCGAAAGCATAGTCCAAATCAATATTTCCACCATCTGCTATGAGCGTCTGTATTATAATGGTGTATTGCAAAACATTCTCGTCAAGGATGAAGCTTTGGCCACCTATGCTTAAACTCCCTCCGGGGCTGGCATTCAATGTAAGCGTTATGGTAAGATTGTACCCATTTTCCATAGGATTGCAAAAACCAACTACGACATCTGAAAAGACTGGATTAATAGCTGCTTCCTCGCAGATTCCAAAATTGCAACGAGCCACATTGCATGGTTCACTGGTTTCGCAGCCGCTTGGATCCAAACATTCTGGGTAAAAAAATGCTGGAACTCCCACCGGTTGTGGTGCTATAGAAGCATCAAGGCTCGCGATGAGCTCAAAACCATCCGCGTCGGAATAACTGAATAAACTGCCGAATCCACCGGAGCCGCCATTTTGGCAAAAACCATAAATCTTTCCATTTATATCTTGGCTAAGCCCTCCTGCTGGATTACTGCCTTCGCTCGCTGGCGAAAAACCGTGAAGTGTACTAAGTCCTTGGCCGACGGTGTAGCGGAAAATAGTACCCCCGCCGCTTCCGCCAAGCGTAGTTGTTCCAAAGATGTGGCCTGCGGTATCTGTTAAGAGACTGCCTTTAGGAGATGATCCGTCATTAGCTCCAGTGAAGTGATGTACCGCCGTAATTGTCTCAGAAATAAGGTCATAGGATACCAATGTGCCTGCGCTAAAATTGCCACCGCTGGTAGTGCTGAAATAGATGAGCCCGTTTTCGCCTTCGGTTGGAGTCGATTCTGGATTTCCACCATCAAAGAAGCCAAAGCAACTCTGCAAATATGTAAACGATCCATCTTCAGTAATTCTGTAGATAATTCCTTCGCCAAAGATCCCGCCAAGCAAAGTGGTGCCATAATAGTTTCCGTCGCTGTGTTTAAATACGCCGCCGAATGGTGCAAGGCCAAATTCACCACCGTCAAAATTATGCAGTATTTCTACATTCCCTTCGAGGTCTGTGCGAAAGATGGTGCCACTATCAAACAGCCCTCCAAATCGCGCGGTTCCTATATAACGACCATCACCGGTGGGACAAAGGATCCCATTTGGATTTTGGCCTTCTACCGAAGGCTCAAAGTCAGCGAGCTTAACTGTCTGCCCGCTCAATTCAGTAAAGAACAAGGCACCGGTATTGAAACCACCTCCTATATTCGTGGTGCCAAGAAAACCTCCTTCTACTGCGAGCAAGGATTGTGGAGTTTGACCACTTTGCGATAAACTAAAATCATGAAGTTTTGAAAACGTACCCCCGATAGTATATTTAAGGATTGTTCCATCATTTGCAACACCTCCGTTGCTCACCGGGGTTATTAGCGTGTTGGTTCCGGTTAGGGTAGGGTGAGTGAGTCCATTAATTCCATCAGCAGAAGCACTCAGATTTCGCAATTTGGTGAATGTTCCGCTTTCGTTGATGCGGTAAAATGTTCCACCGCCACTTCCACCAAAGTCGGTAAGGCCATAAAAGAAACTGTCGCCGCCGGCAGTGAGCCCAGATTTTGGAGCTGAACCATCCGAATTGCTCAAGCTTCGAAGTCGGGTATACACCCCAGCCGAAGTAACTTTGAAAATCGATCCGGCATTTAAGGTGGCACCTGCCGAGCAAGTACCAAGAAAGATACCAGGCGAAGATTCGATAAGTCTTCCAGCTGGAAAGCGTCCGTCGGACGTAGCGTTATTTAAGTTGTAAACCACTTCAATAACATTTGAACCGATGTCAAACCGAAAGATATTTCCTTGCCCATTGGCGCCACCAAATTGGCATGTGCCATAAAGTTTGCCATCCGACCCAAGAGTAAGCCCGCCACGTGGATTGCTTCCTGCGGCGGCACTTGAAAAGTGATGTAACGAAACAATACTGGCAGAAATTGTAAATTGAAAAAGTGTTCCTAAGCCTTGAGCCCCGCCGTTTAAGCAGTTGCCATAGAGCGTGTTCGTACCAATATCGAAATACATTTGCCCGATGGGGTTAGCGCCTTCCGTCGAAGCCGCGAAGTTGTGAAGCACAGAAAAACCTGTCGTCAGTGAATATTGATACAGAATACCAACTCCATTTTGCCCGCCTGTAGAAGCGGCACCAACCATTTCTCCAGGGCTTATCTCGATCAGCCCACTTTGAGAATTTGCCCCGCCTGATGTACCGTTAAAATGGTGTAATGTTTCAAAACCATCGGCTTCTGTAAACCGATAAATTGTGCCGTTGTTAAAAGTACCTCCGCTAAGTGTGGTTCCATACAAAGCACCATCGCTGGCTGCAAGTAAGGGAGTTTGGGCGGTATTGCCATCGTTATTGAAGGTGAAAGAATATTTGGTTTCCAAGTCGCTCCCATCATCAAATAAGCTGAAGATGGAACCAATTGAATTCGTACCACCGCCAGAACTTGCGCCCCATATTTGAATTTGGGCCGAGATGGCAGCTGGAAAGGAAATTGAAATACAGCCGATGGCGAAGACATTGAATGCCAAAGCCAGTAAATACTGTCGTTTAAGGGAGAACATATTTACTAAGTTTTGATCGACTATACGGGAGAGACCCCGTTTAGTTGCAACGGATTAAAGCCCGATAAAACCTCCAATACGAAGGGAGATGTTATTTGGATAAGGCGAATTGATATTCTGAATGAGATCATAATATGCCGCAATGAAGAAGCCGCTGCCTCTGGAATTGCGTTGGCTAAAACCTGCTCCCACGAACCACACCGGTATGGTAACCCTCGATCGCTCAAAATCTGGTGAAGGGCTAAAGGAGATTTCTTCAAGGTTAAGAATTTCCAGGTTCGATTCGGCAAACACATTTTCGAAAACGAAATAGCGCCCAAAGAAAGCTCCTCCATAAATGCTGGAGCTAAGTTTAGGACGAAATCTACTGTCGCTCCAATATTGATAAGATGGCCCCAAACCAAAAGCCAGTCTTGGAGTTACATTATAGCCTAGGAGCGGTGCTATTCGCACAAAGGTGATGGTTCCGAAACTCAGCCCGAAATCGCCACCCAAGAAAAGTCTATCCTTAAAAGGCACTCCTTTGAGCGGATTATTATTTCCTTTGGGAGTCGATTGGTTTTGACCCGACATGCCGGTAATGGTAAAAAAACAAAGTGTAGCGAACAGGATGCGCAACATAATAGTGGTAGAGTAAATCACTCAAAGGTACGTAGAATGAATAAAAAGACGCGGGTATTAGTTACTGGAGCGAGTCGAGGAATTGGGCTTGCTTTAGTCGAGAATTTTTTAGCTGACGACGATTCCGAGGTTGTGGCGGTATCCAGAATTTCAAGGCCTGAACGTCTATCGAAGGCGTTTGATAGCCGATTACATTGGATAACAGCGGATATTAGCACCGACCTTGGTAGGCAAGCGGTTGCCGGGCAGGTGAATCAGATGGGTGGTTTGGATATACTCATTCACAATGCTGGTGCTCTCGTATACAAGCCTTTTAAGGAAATAGATGAAAAGGATTTGCATCGGGTATATAACGTGAATGTTTTCGCACCTTTCTTATTGACCCAAGTTTTGATGCCCTACCTGGGGAAAACCCACGTGGTTGCCGTCAGTAGCGTAGGTGGGGTTGGAGGTAGTGTGAAGTTTCCGGGATTGAGTGCATATAGCAGCAGTAAAGGGGCGCTGAATGTGTGGATCGAAGTAATGGCAGCTGAATTTGCCGGTAGTGAATTGACTTTTAACGCTTTGGCATTGGGCAGTGTGGAGACGGAAATGTTCGCCAGCGCTTTCCCCGGTGCTGTGGCTTCATGCAGCAGCGAGGCTATGGCCAGATTTATCGTTGATTTCTCGAGAAACATGGGTGATTTAATCAAGGGAAAAATTATTCCTGTTTCAAGTTCCAATCCATAGCGCTTCAAATCAATTGATTGCAAAAAGGGCGTAAATTATTTTGAATAAACTTTAGTCAAACACTTGTGCAGGTAAAAAATGACTGTACATTTGCACCCGCTTTCGACGGAAAGCACACTTGAGAAAAAGGAAGAAAAGGGCAACCAACGCTTCGAATTTTTATCAACAAACGAGTTTGGAATAGAAAAAGCTTTGTAGTTTTGTCGTCCGGCTCGAAAGTTTCGAAAAAATATTTTTCAGAAAGTTTGCCAGAAGAAAAAAGTTATTACCTTTGCGCTCCCATTTTGTTGGGAGAGTTTAAAAAAGTTCTTTGAAATTTTGCAATAGCAGCAAGTCAAGATTCTTGTTAATTAATTACTGGATCAAACAATCTCAAATAATTTGTCCTTCGGGACATGAATGTTTATTACAACGGAGAGTTTGATCCTGGCTCAGGATGAACGCTAGCGGCAGGCCTAACACATGCAAGTCGAACGGCAGCACAGATAGCAATATCGGGTGGCGAGTGGCGCACGGGTGCGTAACACGTATGCAACATACCTCTAACTGGGGAATAGCCCGGAGAAATTCGGATTAATACCCCATAATATTTTCAAATGGCATCATTTGATTCTTAAAGCTTTGGCGGTTAGAGATTGGCATGCGGCCTATTAGTTAGTTGGTGAGGTAATGGCTCACCAAGACTTCGATAGGTAGGGGTTCTGAGAGGAAGATCCCCCACACTGGTACTGAGACACGGACCAGACTCCTACGGGAGGCAGCAGTGAGGAATATTGGACAATGGACGAAAGTCTGATCCAGCCATGCCG
>Ga0105045_10004146_pt1 | contig 12562 bp, 8 predicted proteins | sample MAT02_FD_78089 | JGI IMG/M metagenome (GOLD analysis project Ga0105045, IMG submission 78089) | Freshwater microbial communities from Lake Fryxell liftoff mats and glacier meltwater in Antarctica - MAT-02 (megahit assembly) | ecosystem: Environmental > Aquatic > Freshwater > Ice > Liftoff... | reverse complement strand
TTATGACAGCGATTGCAAGATTCCTTGGTGCGGTGAATCTCCAGTTGCTCACGAACCGACAATTCATGAAACTTTGTATCCGCGTCTTCCAGCGAAGGAATGTTTGGCGGTGGCGGTGCCGGTGGATCATTGAGCAAACGGTCGCGAATCCAAACCGCACGGCGAACGGGATGCGAATCAGCACCGGTCGAATTGATCAACAGAATGCTGGCATGACTCAATAGCCCACCGCGATGCTGATCACTAGGCAGTGAGATTTTTTGAAATTCCTGTCCATGTACGCCCTCGATCCCATAATGTTTCGCCAGTGGTTCATTCAGCATGGTGAAGTCGCTCGAAAGCAGATTCAATGCACTTAGGTTCTTGTCGATCAGCTCGGCAAACAGTTCGCGCGTCTCATCGCACATGTGCTGCTTTATTGAGTCCTCAAAATCTGGGTAACGATCGCGATTAACGGCGATGTTCTCGATAAGATTGAGACTCAACCACTGGTCGGTGAATTGGCGAACAAAAGAATCGGAACGTTTGTCAATAAGCATCCGGTCCACTTCGCTCGCAAGCGTATCGGCTTCGCGAAGTTTGCCGGCGCTGGCGAGTTCCATGAGCCGTTGATCGGGCATCGTGCTCCAGAGGAAGTAAGACAGTCGCGAAGCCAATTCAACGTCGCTGACCGCCCGCTTTTCATCGCCTGCCGGTTCGATCCGAAACAAGAAATCCGGCTGAATAAGCACCATCGCAAGCGTTTCGCGAATGGATTCCTCAAAGCTCGGAAACTCCGGTCGAATGCTTTGATAAAACTCAAACATCCTTGCGACTTCGTTCTCTTCCACGTCGCGGCGAAATGCTCGCGTCATGAAACGCGTTAGCACGTCACGTACATACTCGGCACCTTTGCGATCGCTTTCGCCCGTGTCATGGAGAATTTGTTGATGACGGTCCGGCGGCCACTGGTCATAAGCATTGCCATGAAACTCAAGCGACTCGATCACCAACTTGGGCAGATGAGGTTCATCCGGATAGAACCCGTTCCCATTCTCGTCTTTCTGCTGTGCCGGTTTTTGTGATTTGTCGTCGTAGAGGTTGCGAAGTCGGAGCACCAAGCCTGGGAACTTTCCCTGGCCGCGAACGGGCAAGGGGAAGTTCTCAAGACGGCCACGAAATTCTAAAATTTGCGACTCGGACGTCTTGATCTCCAGCAGCGTTAGCCGGTCGAGCAGGATCTCGGTATCGGGCTGATAGCCGACCGATACTTCCAGCAACGGATATCCCACGTCCGGTTTCAACTCGGCGGACAAACGGATGCGGACAAGAAAGTCGCCATCATCCGGATACTCGTTGACGATTTTGGCGAGGAATTCTTGTTGACGTCCCAGCCGATTGGATCGCACCGCATCACCGAGCCAAGTATCGATCTTGCTTTCCGTGAACGTGTGATCGAAGGCCGCTGGTTTTTCGCCGGCAACGATCACGCGGTCCAAAGCTCGGCGGGCCGTGGATAGGTAATACTCAAGTTGAAGCGGCGACATCTGCAGTGAGCGTCCATCGTTTTGAAATCCATCGCTGGAAATCGCATCGGGTGGCAGGTCGCGGGCGTAATCCATCTCCAAGCCCAACAAATCGCTTGCCGTGTTTTGGTATTCAATCCGGTTTAGTCGGCGAATCACACCGCGACCGTCAGTTTTGCGGCGGGCATCGAGCGACCCTTTGATCGCTGCGGATAACCACGTGGTCAGCAGTTCGTGATCTTTTACCGTCAGCGCCGGTTCATCGCTGGGAGGCATCTCACCCGCATCGAGCACATTCAGCACCTCATGCCAGTACTCGGTCGCCGATCGGTCGGTCAGCAGGTCCGTGGAAAGCGTATCGAGCCGAATGCCACCCTCTTGCAAATCCGCACCGTGGCAGCGATCGCAGTTGGCTTTGAGTATCGGCAGCACGTCAGCGGCAAAGTCGACGGCGAAGGCAATTTGGCTCACCCCGAACGCAAGGCCAACGAAAACGCAGTCCCGCAAAACAACAACAATTCTCGATGGAAGGCCGTGATAAAGCATCGGCGGAGGATTGGCAGAAGCGGAAGGTGGGAGCAAAACAGGATTGCTTGGAGGCGTGACAGGCTAGTATCGCCGCTTCCCAACGGAATCGCAAGCGTTTCGAGTATCATCCGGTCCGCATTTCTTTCTTCACTTCGTCAAAGCGTCCCCTTGAAAATCATTGCCGCCGGTGCCTTCGGTTTGGAAGCCATCATCAAACGAGAACTGATCGCACTGGGTTACGACGCGCACGTCGATCAACCGGGCCGAGTTTGCTTCGCAGGCGATTGGCTGGCCGTTTGTCGAGCCAACCTTTGGTTGCGTACTGCGGACCGCGTCTTGATCGAGGTTCTGAAGTTTGATTCACCTGATTTTGAAGCGTTGTTTGAAACGGTGAAGGCATTCGACTGGTCCGAATACTTACCCGCCGATGCCCAGTTCCCGGTCAACGGCAAGTCACGGCTTTCAACCCTGACCAGTGTGCCGGCGATCCAGCGGAGCGTTAAGAAAGCGATCGTAGAAAGTTTAATGAGGGTTCACGATACCTCGCACTTGCCCGAATCCGGAGCCGAATATCCGATCGAAATTGCGTTGCTAAACGATACGGCGACGGTGACGTTAGACACGACCGGAGCAAGTCTGCACAAACGTGGCTACCGAACGCTCAACGCCGAAGCCCCGCTGAAGGAAACGCTGGCGGCGGCATTGATCGACCTCAGTGTCTGGCACCCGGATCGATTACTCGTCGATCCATTTTGTGGCTCCGGAACGATCCCGATCGAGGCGGCGATGATTGGCATGAACATCGCCCCCGGATTGCATCGCGAGTTTGCTTGCGAGCAATGGCCGGTCGTTGGCTCGACAACTTGGGCCGACGCCAAACAAGCCGCTCACGACCTGATTCGGCACGATCGCGAACTTCAAATCATCGGCTGCGATCGCGACAACCGCGTTTTGGAACTCGCCCGTTTCCATGCCGATAAAGCGGGCGTGAAAAACCAGCTTCGGTTTGAGCACCGAGACTTTAATAACTTGGAAAGTGGAGTCGAATACGGGTGCATCGTTACCAATCCTCCTTACGGCGAACGATTGGAAGACGAAGACGCGGTGCGCGAGTTATACGAGGACATTCCTGTTGTGATGAAGCACCTGCCCACGTGGTCGCTATTCTTAATCACAAGCTTTCCGGGATTCGAATTGACCATTGGGAAAGAAGCTGATCGTCGGCGTAAGCTGTACAACGGACGAATCCAGTGTACCTATTACCAATACCTCGGCCCCCGTCCGCCGCGTGGTTATTTTCCGGATCACCGCAATCCAAGCGAGGTCCCGCTCGATTAGCGTTAAGGGCGGATCCCGACGGCACGCTAAACTCGAGCGACTTCTTCGTTGCCGACTTCAACGACGCCGTCGGAAGGTCGTCAATGACCAGCTTAGGAGGATTCGCCTTGGTCGTAAGTTCGGCGTCCCTTTTCGCCTGGGCGAGCGCCATCGGCTTGTTCAAGCAACTCGCGACATTTTGATCTAGCCGCGTCCACGGAAAGCCGACTGACGTAAATTGCCGAAAATGGTTGGACGTACAAATCCGTCGTATCGTCCGGCTTCGGCAGCTTCGTTAAGTCAACGTTTCCATGATTTTGCAGCGTGACGTTGACGACGTTCGGCACCCCCGATGGCATGACCATTAAACTAAAATGGAACCCTGACTTTTGATACGTTGCGGAAACCATCGCATTAACAACTATCGGCCGGCATCATCCCAGCAGGCACGGTGAGTAAGCAAGATGCAATCCGACGATCGAATAATTGGCTCGATCTCTTAACCCCGTCATTGTGCGGCCCGGAATTTATTTCCAGATTGAAATGCAATGGGGAGAATTCCTTCTGCACGAGCGTCGCTGATCGAGATCAATTGATATTCGACCGCCTCGTCATCCTCGAAAGAGTCCGCATTTTCCGCGAGGTCATTGGTCGCAATATTGATAGCCGAACAAAAGCTTGCGTAGGAGCTGTATTCAAGCGTTTCTTCATCGAGCAATTCATCAAGTGCATCAATCGACTCGTAATCCTCCAGCGATCCACCCAGCAGTGTTGTCTCCAATCCGACGATTGTTTCTCCATTGGCGTCCAGAGAAAACGCTAGATAGCAATGTCCAGGGACCATCACCAACCATGGCTCGATGTCGATCTTGCGAAGTAACGATGCCATCAAGACGGCACCATCGACACAGTTGGCCTGGGCGTTGTTGATCGACTCGTCAATCAATCGCACGTGCTGGCTGGCAACGACGTCAGAAACACCCGCAACGGCGGTGATATTGCTGTATCGCAGGTCACGTTCGGCCAACGCATGCCAGATTGCGTAAACCTGTAATAACGTTTGAGCCTGATCACCGGATTGATAGCCGTCGAACGAATCCACAATACCGGTATCGAGTGCTTCGCGAAGTATCTTGTCGACGAAGGGATGTTGCTCATTTACGTAAGCCGCGAACACGTATCCGATCTCATACTGCTGACCATCCTCCACCACCGCGAACGGGCAATCATTGATACTGTGAAGCACTACCGTTTCGGTTTGTTCGTCCAATTCTTCACCATCCACCTTGACTCGAAAGTTGACGGACGACGGAATGGTTTGGTGAGTTCTCGCGAGTTCTGAGTAGCGGTATCGAAGCTTCGGCATCACGCGGTAGGTCGTGCCCGCTTCGGGCAGCGTGACGATACACGTGCTCGGCAACAACCAATCATCCGCCGAAATGATCACAGATACGACGCAGTTATCCTTGGGCGCTACCAATTCAATGCCCAGAATTCCTCGTGGATCGCCGATCAATTCATACACCGAGACTTCGTCATCGAAGTCGTCGCTTTCCTCATCGGCGACCGTCTGTGTCTCATCGTCTTCATACTCAAGCCCTTCATCGTCATCTTCATCGTCGTCGAAGGTCACATCCCGAATCGATGCGGATGCGATGATGTATGACGGATAAATCTGTTTGCCCCACCCGTCGATCGTTTTAAACTCGATCGACGCCGCGACGGATATCGGCATAGGCGTTAAACACCATGCGACCAGTACACTGAAGACGAAAAAAGACGTCGACCGAATCACACGAAGACCCATGATAAGAGACCGCTAACGCCAATGGTGGGAACAAACAAACATGCCTCATAAAACCGCGACGTACCGCGGCAAAACCCTGAGTCACTTCATTTTTTGCAATTGCTGGCGATACATGCGGTTCTTTGTTCGCAATCGTCTTGAAAATCAGCGATCCCGCGTGACCGAAGCAATTCACGTCGACATTATCATGCGATTTGCCTGCTGAAGCGTTTTAGGCTAGCCGTCTAACGATTGCAAACTAAATTGCCGCGGTAATAACTAATTCGATTTGGTAGCCTGTCGAAGCAAGTTGGGCGTGAATACAGGCCCTGCTGGGGGCGTGTCCTTGGGGGACCCAAGCATCCCACAGCTCATTGAACATTTGCAGATTTGATGGTTGGGGCAGGTAGACCATGACTTGCAGGAGCCGCTCTCGATCGCTTCCCAACATCGCTAGCCGCGCGTCGACTTGTTCGAGGACCTGTTTGAACTGGTCGCCCGGTGGCAGGGTTTCATCGTCGGGCACTTCGACGAAGTACGCGACGCCGCCAAACACGACGGCATCTGACCAACGCCGCGTCACTCCATGGCGAACAATCTTCTCTTTTTCGGTAGCCATTTTTCGTCGCTCGGTTTGGTTGAGTGTCTTTAAACCGCCAAGAATAGAACCCGCCGGTCCAGCGTCAATGCGAGGTTTGTGGTGACGCCAACGCATCCTCGCTCGCGTCGAACTCGGGATCGATTAAACTGCTGCCAACCGCGTCAGCCCGCCGGCGTATTGCCGCCAATGAACCCTTCCGCTCAACGACTTAAAATACCGAAGCATGAAAATCACTCGTATCTTTGCCCATCGCGTCGAATTGCCTCTGCACGAGGGGACCTACAAATGGTCGGGCGGCAAATCGGTGTCGGTCTTCGACAGCACGATTGTGGGCGTCGAGACGGATTCCGGAATCGTGGGTTACGGTGAAGTTTGCCCGCTCGGTCCGTTTTATCTGCCGGCGTATGCCGAGGGAGTTCGTGCGGGGCTGCGGGAACTCGCGCCGCATTTGCTCGGATTTGATCCACGCGAGCTGTCAAAGTTGAACCACCGGATGGATGCGGCGCTCAAGGGCCACCCGTATGTGAAGTCGGGGATCGACATCGCGTGCTGGGACATCCTGGGCAAGGCGACGGGCTTGCCCGTCTGCGTGCTGATGGGTGGTCGTTTTGGTGAGAGCGTGCGGTTGTATCGCGCGATTTCACAGGAGTCACCCGACGAGATGGCGCGGAAAGTGGCGGGTTATCAAGCCGACGGGTACACGCGATTTCAATTGAAGGTTGGTGGTGACCCGGACATGGACATCGAGCGCATACGAGCCGTGCGCGGGATGTTGTTGCCGACCGATCGGCTGGTTGCCGACGCGAACACGGGATGGGTCCAGCACGAGGCGATGCGAGTGGTCCGCGCGGTCCGGGACCTCGACGTTTATATCGAACAACCCTGCTTGAGTTACGAAGAATGCCTTGCGGTGCGGCGCAACACCGATCATCCGTTCGTGCTCGACGAAAACATCGACAGCCTTGACATGCTGTTGCGAGCAAAGGCGGATTTGGCCATGGATGTCGTGAACCTAAAAATCAGTAAGCTTGGCGGGCTGACGAAAACGAAACAGGCTCGCGATTTATGCGTCAGTATGGGCATCGCGATGACGCTGGAGGACAGTTGGGGTGGCGACATCACCACCGCCGCGATTGCGCATCTGGCGCACAGCACGCCGGAGGAATTCCGCTTCACGAGCACAGATTTCAACAGTTACGTGACGGTCAGCACCGCCGCCCGAGCCCCGCAGCGAGAGCGGGGTTTCATGCGAGCGAGCGAATCACCGGGATTGGGGATCGAACCCAAGATGGACGTGCTCGGCCCCCGCGTCGTCGACGTCGCTTGATGTTCTTCTTTAAATCACGCCTTGGAAAATTAATGATGAAATACACGATTGCGGTTGCCGTCGGTCTGTTGCTTAGCATGAATCAGGCTCAAGCCGCCGAGCCGATAGTGATTGATGCGGTTGGCAACACGGAAGTCGATGGACACGAGACGCGGAGCATCGAAGGCTGGACGGTTTATCTGAGCCACAAATTGCTGGAGCAAGACCGAGGGCTCGCGGATCGTGCGGTGGAATTATTGACGGCCCAGCTCAAAGAAATCATTCGTGTCGTTCCCGCGGCGGCGGTGACGGAATTGAGGAAAGTGCCCCTTTGGTTTTCGCCGGAGTATGACGGTGCGTCGCCCCGCGCGGAGTACCATCCTGGCGCGGATTGGTTGCGGGATCATGGTCGCAATCCGGCGATGGAAAAGGCGGTTGAATTTACCAACGTCCAAATTCTTGATCGCGAAGTCATCCGCATGCCATACGTTGTGCTTCACGAGCTGGCGCACGCTTACCACGACCGAGTGTTGCCCAACGGCTTTGACAATGAGCCGCTGAGGCTCGCGTTCGAGAGTGCCAAGGCGACGGAAAAGTACGACGCGGTCGAGCAACGATTCGGCGACGGACGAACGGCGACTGGGAAGGCGTACGCGATCACGAATCCGATGGAATATTTTGCGGAGTGCAGCGAAGCGTTCTTTGGCATCAACGATTTTTATCCGTTCAACCGGGAGCAGTTGAATGAGCATGATCCGCAGATGGTGGCGTTATTGACGACGTTGTGGTCCCTTGACCCAGCCCGCAAATCGGCGTCGCAAGACAATGAGGACGCGGCGACGTTGACTCTCGATCGGATTTTCGCGAGCGACGACTTCAAGGGCCAACGCGTCCCTAACGTTCGCTGGCTCGACGGCGGAGCTTACCTGACGATCGAGTCTTCCGAATCCGTGAAGCAAGCGAGCGACATTGTGCGAGTTGACTCGCAGGGCAATCGCGAGGTGTTGATTGCTGCCGAGCGACTTGTTCCCAGCGGAGCGACTGAATCGCTCGCGATCGAGAACTATGAGTTTTCGAAGGATCTCGATCTGGCACTTCTTTACACGAACTCCGTCCAGGTTTGGCGTCAAAACACTCGCGGTGACTATTGGACGTATCGGCGGTCGACTGGCACACTTCAGAAGGTCGGTGGTGATGCCGAGGCGTCGACGCTGATGTTTGCCAAGTTGTCGCCTGACGGATCCCGCATCGGCTACGTTCGCGAGCAGAACCTATTCGTCGAGCCGATCGAGGGTGGCCCGGCGACGAAGCTGACCAGTGACGGAACCGACGAGATCATCAATGGGACATTTGATTGGGTTTATGAGGAAGAGTTTGCGTGTCGCGACGGATGGCGATGGAGTCCCGATGGACAACAGATCGCGTATTGGCAAATCGATACCCATGGCGTCGAGAAATTCACGATGGTCGACAACACGACAGCAAAGTATCCGATTTTAAAAACGTTTGCGTACCCAAAGACGGGTGAACGCAACTCGATGTGCCGGATCGGCACGGTGCCGACGAGCGGTGGCGAAACGCGGTGGATCGATGTTCCCGGTGATACACGAACGGACTTTTACATTCCCAGGATCCAGTGGGATAAGAACTCAAGCGAGTTATGGATCCAACGAGCGAACCGGCTTCAAAACGCGATCGACGTGATGCGTGTTGATGTCGCAACGGGCAAGGTGCAGTCGGTGATGACGGACCGTGACGAGGCGTGGGTGGATGTCCCCGATGACGACGTGACTTGGCGCAAAGACGGTAGCGAGTTTGCTTGGACGAGCGAGCGAGACGGGTGGCGACACTTATACATGGTGACTCGCGATGGGGCGACGGTTCGGCGCGTGACCAGTGGCCAGTATGACGTCGCACGTGTGATTTATATCGACGAAGAAGCCGAGCGAGTTCTGTTTCTCTCGTCGATGAACACGCCGACGCAGCAGTATCTGTATTCAGTTGCGTTGGACGGAAGCGGCGATCCAGAGCGATTGAGTCCCTCGGATGAGCCCGGGTGGCACGAGTACTCAATCTCGCCCGATGGAAAATTCGCAGTTCACACGTATTCGACGTTTGAACAACCGTCATGCACCGAGGTCGTATCGTTGCCCGATCACGCGGTGAGGAACGCATTGGCGGCGAACGAAACGCTGCGGGATGCGGTCGCGAAGTTGGCGAAGTCGCCGGTCGAATTTTTTCGAGTCGACATCGGCGGCGGTGTGGAGCTGGACGGTTGGATGATGAAACCAGTCGACTTTGATCCGTCGAAGAAATACCCACTGATGTTCTATGTTTACGGTGAGCCGGCGGCGCAATCTGTCGTCGATCGGTGGGGCGACAAGAAATACCTGTGGCATCTGATGCTTGCCCAGCAGGGCTACGTCGTTGCGTGCGTCGACAATCGTGGGACGCCATGTCCGCGCGGTCGCGAGTGGCGAAAGGCGGCGTATCGCAAAGTGGGAACACTCGCATCCCAGGACCAAGCCGCAGCCGCGCGCGAGTTGCTCAATCGCCCCTATCTGGACGCGGATCGCGTTGGCGTTTGGGGCTGGAGCGGCGGCGGGTCGATGACCTTGAATTTGCTGTTCCGGCATCCCGATTTGTACGCCACCGGCATGTCAGTCGCTTCGGTGCCGGACATGCGATTGTATGACACGATTTATCAAGAACGTTACATGGGTTTGCCGCAAGACAACGCCGATGATTATGTACACGGTTCACCGATCACTCATGCAGAAGGATTGCGCGGCAATTTGTTGATCGTTCACGGCACCGGAGATGACAATTGTCATATTCAGGGGATGGAGAAGTTAGCGAATCGGTTAATCGAATTAAATAAGCCGTTCACGATGATGGCGTATCCGAATCGCAGCCACTCGATCAGTGAAGGGAAATCGACGAGCTTACATCTTTACGGTTTGTTGACGCGGTACCTGCAAGACAACCTGCCCGCGGGACCGCGATGAATGCGAATGGCAGATCGCCGGCGGCTAGCGCCGTGCCGCTCACTTACTTTGTTGCGAGAGTAGCCTTCCAACCATCCACGGTGAACTCACCCTTCACTCCGCAGTCAAACTTGAGCGGTTTCTCGAGCCCGACGGGCCGATCCGCTTTCGGGTTCTTCAGCTTCGCGGCGTCCGCCAAGTTGGTGAAGCGGTTATTTTCTACTGCCGCCGCGTAGCTCTCGTTCGCGCGCAGCAACGGCCGAGATTCCCCCACGCACTCGATCACATTGTCCTTGATCGCGATCGTCCGGAAATCGCACTTCGGGTTAAACCCGAAAAGTCCTTCGTTCCTTGGCGTCGCCGTCGTCCGGGTGACGATGTGGTTGTTCCGCACTTCCACGTGATTGAACACCTCGTTGATCCAAATTACCCCGCGGCCTGGATTGCTCACCAAATTATTGTGGAACACTGCCGGCCCTTTCGCGTCGGCGTCCCCGAATCCGGCGATCAGGTTGCCGTGGTCCGCGTTTGCGTCGAAGTCGAATAGGTTGTGGTCGATCTCCACCCCGTTCCGCACGAATTCGATGCTGTAGCTGTCTTTAAACAAATTATGGTGGATGTGAAACGTCCGCCCGCTTTTCGGTACCACCCCGCCAGCGTACTTCGGGATTGATACCGTGCCGAAACATACGTTGTGATCGATCTCGTTGTCCTCGTCGTTCTCGAACGGAAACTCCATTGAGAAATTGGTTTCGATCGTGTTATGGTGAACACGGCAACGCGTCCCCTGTCGAACCTTGATGCCGTAATACTCTCGTTCAGGAGCGTTCTGGGTCCTGACGAACCTGTTGTCGAAGATTTCGCAATCACTCATCCAGCAGGCGAAGATACCGCCGCCGGTGTTGCCACCCGTTAATCCCGGCTGGCCCTTGTCCCATCTCCCGCCCGCGTCGAGAAACTCGCAGTCATGAATCCTTGCCTTCTGCATTCCGAACGTGCGAATGCCGCTCCAGAGCGTGTCTTTGATCCGGATATGGTGCAGGTGCAAACCGGTGTGAAACCAACTGAAAATCGCCCCGTGAAGCTGCGGGCCGTGCAGGGTCATGTCAGAGATGGTCACCCCCGCGGTGTCACGCATAATGCGGATCAGGTAGGCGTCAGTATCCAGTCCGTCCAACGTCATCTCGGGGTCTGGGAGTGACTTCGTGGACGGCTTGCGGCGCTTTGTGTGGGTGAGGACGGTCTTATCCATCCCGGCTCCCTTAAGCGTCATCCGCGCTTTCAATTCCAACGGCGCGTCGAGCTCGAAGGTACCGATGGCTATCTCGATCATTTCACCCTCCTCACCGTCGCGAACCGCGGCGACCAAAGCATCCGCCGTCGTCACAGGCTGTCCCGCCAACACGAATGCCGGTGCTGCGAAGCAAACCAATAAAATGGCGACCTTGCGAAAGGCTTGCATGATGTCTCGTTTTAAAAAGGTACGAATTGGTTCTGCCACTCAACAGGTCCAACGTCTTATTCTGCCAGATTTAGTCAGCGATTGAGATAAGCCTCCACTTGAGCTTTCGCGTCCGCCAAGTCCGCGCCGGACTCCTCTTGATAGAGCTTGACTGCTTCAATCAATCGGTTGGGCTGATTTGCGATTGCTTTGACGCGATCCGACAATAATACAACCTGCGGCAACGGGATCTCCCGGTGCAGTAATGCGTTACCAGTTATCCGGCGGGCGCCAATCACAACACCGATGAAGTACCCCAGCGTGGCTCCAAAAGCGATCAGGACAACATCGCGATTTAGAAACGCGAGGCCAAACCCCATGGCAAGGTTGACGCCCGAAAGCAGAACGAACGACAGCACCAATGAGACGAGCAGTACCGGGGCATCACGCCAACGAAATCCGGTCATCTGAAACGACTTTGCCTGCGGGTCCAAACGAAAAGACCCACGATCGTATTCGTCATCCACGGATTCTTTCATTGGTTTCCAGACGTTAACGGTGACCGGGCTGCCGCCGCGGGCTTTTGTTTTTGGTAATCGCGTCGTCAGCGGCTCCGGCGCACCGCTTGGTTATGACTTGGTTACTTTGTTCGTTCGCGCATCGGCACGCCCGAATAGGGCCAAGTGCTTCCGGCCCCGCGCAAAATCTCTTTGGTTTCCCGGCCACGAGTCTCACGGACTAAAACGTGGAATGGGTCGTCGTTGAAGCAGACTTCACTGAAAAACGCCCAACAGGAGGAGTCGGCGTTTTTAAACATTGGGGCAAGTTTGCCTGCGGTGGTCGTATAGCTGAAACCGCCCAGCACTTCATTGCGCCCGCCACCGTGTGTGTCGAGTAGCGTGCCGCCGCGTTCGGTCTTGTAGCCGAGTATCCAAAGATCGCCACCATCATTGCTAAGGTGCACACCTTCGTTCTCGATATTGAGTTGCCGCGCCCAGAGCTTCTGCTTGTTGAGCCGCAGGTCGTGTGTGACGACATCCTCAAAGAACCATTCCGCTGCCCTCACATTCGCCGTGGTCGTGAAGTTGCAG
>Ga0105045_10004145_pt1 | contig 12562 bp, 11 predicted proteins | sample MAT02_FD_78089 | JGI IMG/M metagenome (GOLD analysis project Ga0105045, IMG submission 78089) | Freshwater microbial communities from Lake Fryxell liftoff mats and glacier meltwater in Antarctica - MAT-02 (megahit assembly) | ecosystem: Environmental > Aquatic > Freshwater > Ice > Liftoff... | reverse complement strand
TGGAAATATTTCGTCGAAAAAATCCATTGGTCTGGTAAGCAAACTTCCTGAACCATTGATCATAATTTCCTGGCTACTCAATGCAGCAATGGGTGCAAACATCCTGATTCCCAAGCCACTTTCGCCACAATTCATTTCACCCGAAACCGGACTTACACCTTTACTTTCTACAACCAACTCGTTGGGATTATTTAAGTATACGGCACCTAAATTTTCTATTACTCCCAAAGCCGAAAGGTCATCATTGCTGTTACCTGGATTTGTAATAATTGTTTTCCCTTCATTCAGCAATGCGGCTGCACAGGCACGCTGCATTGAGCTTTTGGAGGTGGGTGCATTGATGATTCCTAAAATCTTTCCGGGGTTTATTGTTACTATCACCTTATAAACTTTGAGTAATTAATTCTTTTAACTGATCGAAAGGAATGGGATGAACAACAGCTTCTCCAATTTTATTAAGTAAAACAAAATTCATTTTATTACCTGCTCTTTTTTTATCCATCTTCAATATTTCCCATATTTTCTCATGGTCAATCTGAAGTTGAGAAGGAAGTCCATATTGTTGAAACAGTTTGGCGATTCGTTCTTTTTCGGCTAAATCAAAATGATTGAGTGCCACAGAAATAGAACAGGCCGCCATCATACCAATGCTGATGGCATGCCCATGAAGTAATTGGTAATTATTTTCGATTGCATGCCCAAGCGTATGACCAAAATTAAGTAGTCGCCTATCCGCTTGTTCAAATTCATCCTTTAAAACCACGGTAGTTTTTATCTGAACATTTCGCTCAACAAGGTCCGCCAATTTGTTGCGGTCCGATTGAAAATGTTCCAGTGACTCCAGCTCCAGCAATTCGAATAACGCTTTGTCTTTTATGCAGGCATGCTTAATGATTTCAGCAAATCCATTTACCCAATGTGGTTGCGGGAGCGTTTGCAAAAGTGAATAATCAAACAACAAGAATTCAGGCTGTTTAATGAGGCCAACCAGATTTTTAAAAATACCAACATCCACTCCATTCTTGCCGCCAATGGATGCATCAACCATTGCTAAAATAGTGGTAGGAATAAAACCGAATTTTAAACCACGCATGTAAACACTCGCAGCATACCCGGTAATATCCGTTACTACGCCTCCTCCAACACCTACTATAAAAGTTTTCCGGTCTGCTTCAAACGCAATCAGTTGTTGAAAAATTTGATCGACCGCTTCCTGTTGCTTGAATTCCTCACCGGGTTTTATAACAATTGTTTTCCACCCGCTAAACTTAGCAGACTGGCTTTCAAATACATTTTCATCGGTGATGAGAATCGTTTGATCTTTCGGTACAATTTGCTCCAGGTAGGAGAAGTCTGCATCAAAAAAATAACTTACCCGCTTCTCTGAAAAAAGATGTTCAACTTTTTTAATTGCCACTTATAAAGAATAAAAGTTCTGTAAAAAATTAATAATAAATATAGTAAGCGTTTAGCTATTCATCACTTTGTTCTGGTGATTGATACTTTCCAAATGCACCGCATCCAGATACCTGGTAATAAACTCTTCACTTAAACCTAATTTTTCGCCTTTCATAAATGCCTTTTGCAAAATATCATTCCAGCGGTTGGTTTGTAAAATGGTGATATTGTTGGCTCTTTTGTATTCACCAATTTTATCTGCAATTTTCATGCGCTGTCCGATTAACAACATCAGTTCATCATCCAGGTGGTTGATTTGTTCTCTTAGCGTAGCCAACGCATTTATAAATTCTTCTTTGTCTGTATTTTCAGAACGCCAGATCAATGCATCCAGCATTTCGGCCAAACGCTCCGGTGTAATTTGTTGCTTGGCATCGCTCCATGCATTATCCGGGTCAATGTGACTTTCAATCATAATACCATCAAAATCCAAATCAATACTTTTTTGAGATACCAATTGCAAATTAGTTCTGTTGCCACAGATATGAGACGGATCGCAAATTAAAATCATTTCAGGAAACCGGCGTTTCATTTCAATTGGCAAATGCCACATTGGAGCATTGCGGAATTCCGTATTACCATAATTGGAAAATCCACGGTGGATCATTCCAACTTGTTTAATACCGGCTTTCTGTATACGCTCAATCGCACCGGTCCATAATTCAAGATCCGGATTGATTGGATTTTTTATCAACACAGGAATATCTACGCCACGCAATGCATCTGCTACTTCCTGAACACTAAACGGATTAACCGTTGTTCTTGCACCAATCCAAAGCATGTCCACATCAAAGTGCAATGAATCTTCCACATGTTTTGCTGTTGCTACCTCTACGGTGGTTGGTAAGCCGGTAATCTTCTTAGCCTGGGCTAACCAGGATAATCCTTTGGCTCCAATGCCTTCAAACAAGCCAGGCTTCGTTCTTGGCTTCCAGATACCTGCCCGTAAAATATCAACCTTGCCTGTTTTTGCAAGTCTTGTTGCGGTTTCAATTACCTGCTCTTCCGTTTCGGCGCTACATGGGCCACTGATAATTAGCGGACGTTTACTCCATTTTTCCTGCATTAACTCTTTCATTGTTGTTGTTTGTGTTTGCATTGTAAAATTAGTTTTTATGTTATCAATATCAGCTACTATTTTCAATATGCTTTTCTATTGAAGCAATGTAAATAAAGGAAATGTTTAGTTTAATTTATCACCCGGTTTTAACGACCGCCCAAAAATTATTTCATATCAACCCTATCTCTTCAAAAATTCAATGTACGCTTCACAACTCATTTCAAATTTCACTCCTTGCTGCCATGGTTTCCAACTATTTTTCAACCCATATAGTTATAAAATTTTTCGGCACTGGTACCAGGTCAGTTACCAACCAAATCGTTTCTTTTGTTTGATTGAAATACCAGATGAGCGTCAGACGATGTTAATTTTTTCCTATGCCATTTGCCTCATAATCCGAATGAACAAACAGTGCCCGGGTATTATTTTTTTTCAAATCAACAATTGAAAATCCTACAACTAAATCATCTCTCACCGCTACCCAGCCCTTACCCCTAACGGTTAAATATTCTTTTCAATCTGCAACTATTACCAATGCAGGATTTTATTAAGTATTTTCTTTTACCACATTCCTTACTTGCTTAATTTGCTGGATATCGCTAACAAGTGCTTCTGTAAAAATCATATTGCCTTTATTTTCTGAATCAATATTGTTGAGTAAATGAGAAGTCATTATTGATCATTCTTCATTCTTCATTCTTCATTCACCATTCACCATTCACTATTCACCTCTACTTTAATATTCTTTTAATCTTGTTCGCATTCTCCATCAGTTCGGTTAAATACTCCAGGTTTTCCTTTTCAAGGCTGGCCTTAAATTTTCTCAACTGGGTAATATGCTCATTTAAAACATCCAACACATTTTCTCTGTTCTGCATAAATATGGCTGCCCACATTGCCGGGTTACTCTTTGCCAACCGCACCGTACTTTCAAAACCACCACCAGCCAGTTCAAAAATCGCATCCTCTTCTTTTTCTTTCTCCAGTACTGTATTTGCCAAAGCAAATGAAGTAATGTGGGAGATATGACTGATGTAAGCTGCATGCACATCGTGGCTGCGTGCATCCATATAAATGATGTGCATTCCAAGCGCCCTATAAATATTTTCCACAATATCCACCGCATCGGAATCACTCTTTTCTTTCTCACAAATTACGCAGGCTCTTCCTTCAAAAGCCCCTCTCACCGCAGCTTCCGGGCCACTGTATTCTGTTCCCCACATCGGATGGCTAGCTACAAACCGACTCCGCATTGGATGATTTGCCAGGGCCTCGCATAATACAAATTTTGTTGAACCGGCATCTGCAACAATCTGCTTTTCTGTAACAAGATTCATTATTTTTTCCATCACTGGCGGGGTAACATCTACCGGAATGGCCACATAAATAAAATCACTCTGAGCAACCGCTTCCTCCAAAGGCAATGCTTCATCAATAATGCCCAATGCCTTTGCCTTTATTAAACTAGCTTCAGTTCTGCTAACGCCAATTACTTTTTTTGCAAAGCCCTTCTCCTTCATTGCCAATGCAAATGAACCGCTGATTAATCCGACTCCAACAATTGTAATCACAGCACCCTCCAGGATTTTACCACCGGGTATTTCAACTGTTGTTGCAGCATTTTTTCTTGCTAATGGTTCTCCTTCTCGCATTCGTAAAATTTGTAAGATAGTATATCATTATAAAACATCAAAACCAACCTGTGGTGTCAATTGGATGCCTTTATTCTTTGAATGGCCTCTTCAATTTTTTCTTCAGTACTGCATAAACTTACCCTTACATAACGATCTCCTGCACTTCCAAATATACCACCCGGTGTAATGAATACATTTGATTCATACAATACCTGATCGCTCAATTCATAACCATTCTTATATTTTTCCGGAATTCCGGCCCACACAAACATACCAGCCTGACTATTATCAAATTCGCAATCCAATAATTGTAATAATTGAAATACCTTCTCCCGCCTTACTCTGTACACTTTATTTACTTCATCATGCCAGTCCTGATCCAGCTCCAAAGCCTTAGCTGCTGCCAGTTGTAACGGTAAAAACATTCCGCTGTCCATATTGCTTTTAAACCGCAATACTTCATTGATCCGTTCCTGATTACCAACCAACATGCCGATTCTCCATCCTGCCATATTGTGCGATTTGCTCAGCGAATTTAATTCAATGGCAACCGATCTTGCCCCCGCCACGCTCAACAAACTCATCGGTTGGTCATTTAATATAAAACTGTAGGGATTATCATGTACCAGTAAAATATCATACTTTTTTGCAAAGGAAACCAGTTCTTCAAACATTGATATGGTTGGCAATTGCCCTGTAGGCATTTGCGGGTAATTCACAAACATCAACTTAACATTTTGCAAATCATTTTTCTCAATAGCGGCAAAATCAGGGAACCAGTTATTTTCTTTTTCCAATTGATATTCCAACAGATTAGCCCCTGCTATTTTTGCCGCACTTCGGTAGGTAGGATAGCCCGGGTTGGGAATCAACACGGAATCGCCTTCATTAAGAAAGGTCATACAAATATGCATGATGCCTTCTTTACTTCCTATCAGGGGTAATATTTCTGTGTCGGCATTCAATGTTACTTTATACCATTTACCATACCATTTGGCAATCGCATTTCTTAATATTGGACTGCCTTTATAATTTTGATATGCATGTTGGTTAGGCTTTAATGCCTCTTCGTGTAAAGCTCGGATCACTTCGGGGTGTGGGGGTAAATCCGGACTTCCAATACCTAAATTTATAACCTGTTTACCTGCCTTATTCAACGCATCTATTTCTCTTAGTTTTTGCGAAAAATAATACTCGCCGATCCCTTCCAGTCTTTTAGCAATGGCAACCTTCGATTCAGTGTTAGTACTCATTTATAAAATCTTTTATGCAACAAAATTATTTTCAATGTATGATTCTACTTTCTTTAAAATACGATCTGCCTTACCTGCCTTTTTTATACACACCATAAATCCTCAATGATTCAGTCATCGTTTTAATTTCCTCAATCATCGTATAAAATTGATTGGTGTTATCAAACTCAAGGTCGGCATGAAAAGCATATAACCAGTCGCTACCAGGGATAGGAAAAGACTGTAGCTTACTTAAATTAATTCCAGCTTCTGCAATTTTGGTGAGCACTTTTGCCAAACTTCCTTTTGAGTGATCGGTATTGAAATTTATAGATGCCTTATTTGCACCTTCAATTACAACGGGCTTACCTTCTCTTTGTAAAATTAAAAAACGGGTATAATTGTTTTTAAGCGTATGAATATTGGGGGCAATCATATTAAGCTCATAAATTTCAGAAGCCAGCTTACTCGCAATTGCTGCGATGTGTTTACTGCGATGCTGGCGAATATGTTTGGCACTAAGCGCCGTGTCTTCCGTTTCTACCAGTTTCCAGTTGTATTTGTCTAAAAAGCCAAAACATTGCTGTATTGCCATTGGATGAGAATGTACTTCACGGATATCTTCCAGTTTAACTCCGGGATTCACCATCAAGTTTTGTCGGATTTGCAAGTACACTTCCCCAATAATAGTGAGATTACCCTTTTGTAATAAATTATAATTGGGTAAAATACTCCCAGCAATTGAGTTCTCAATGGCCATCACGCCGCCATCGCTTTCCTTTTTACTAGCAGCAATTTTTACGACTTCCCTAAAAGTAGCACAACAAATTACTTCAACTTCCTTTCCAAAAAAAGTTCTGGCCGCCTCCTGGTGAAAACTTCCCTCAAACCCCTGGATCGCAACTTTTACTAAGGGTTTAATAATTCTCCCGACTGCTAACGGGATCGGCGTTGATGCTGAAAGTAGAGAATCCGCCTGGTTTTTCATTTGATTGTATTTATTACTTTTTAGATAAATGGCATATTTTCATATAAGTCTGCCTAAAAAAAAATCCCGACTATTTAGCCGGGATTCTTTTTTATGTTAATCTGTTATTGTCAGTTTCAGTTTTTAACAAAAGGCCCCGGTACCATTTATAAAATAGTAGCTAAAATAAAATCGGGTGAAATTTGTTGCTGTTGCCATTTGTGAAACGAAAGTAGGGGATATAATTATATTTGCCAATATTTTTTAACAAAAAAGCTAAATGTTTGAAGAACAATCATAAAAAAGGAACTTTGGAGTATTTTTCAACAATTACGAATGGTATAAAAAAGTAGACGCCCCTAGGAATAGGGGCGTCTTTAACGATTGCTTGCCATATGAAAATTCTTATTTCGATCCGGCTATTTATACAAGCAATCTGGCCGGTTGATTTAATTATTACTTAACTGAATCAATAACAGCTTTAGCTGAATCAATGGTAGATTTTGATGAATCGATGCTAACTTTAGCAGAATCAATAACAGCAGAAGCTGAATCAATTGTAGCTGTAGCGGTAGAATCAGTGGTTGTTGGGGTGTCAGTTGCGTTGTTACAAGCTGCGAAAGTTGCTGCGATAGCGAATACAAATAATACTTTTTTCATTTTTTTTGATTTTAATTGTTATTTGATGATTAATACGGAATGCTAAAAAAGGTAACCCAACTTTTTTTAAAAAAAATTTTTCGTTGCTTTGGGTTACTATTACACCCTTAAACGTATTAAATAAAGATTGGTGAACATATTAGAACACGAACAGGAACTACTGAAAGGCTTAGCTCGGAACGATAAAAATTCTATTGAATCTATTTATCGTGAGAACTATACCTCTATTCAGTCGTTTGTATTAAATAATAATGGCTCGGTCGATGATGCCAGGGATATTTTTCAGGAAGCGATGATTGTGCTATACGAAAAGTCAGGATTAGCAACGTTCTCGTTAAATTGTCAGATAAAAACCTACGTTTATTCTATTTGCCGCCGTTTATGGCTTAAAAGGCTACAGCAACTAGGAAAGTTTAGAACGCAGGTTGAAAATTTGGAGGAAGTTATTCCGGTGGAAGACGATGTTGAGGATCATGAAAAAAAGAATGACGATTTTATATTAATGGAACATGCAATGGCAAAGATTGGTGAGCCCTGCAAAAGTTTGTTAGATGCCTACTACCTGCAAAAAAAGAACATGCAGGAAATTGCAAGCGAATTTGGATACACCAATGCAGACAATGCCAAAACACAGAAATACAAATGTTTGGTAAGACTAAAGAAATTATTTTTTGCACAATATAAAAATGCCTGAAGAGATGGATGATATTTTACTATTAGAAGCAGTGGAGCGCTATTTGAAGGGAGAGATGACTTCTGATGAAAAAGCGTTTTTCGAACAACTACGACTGAAAGACCCCGAGGTGGATCAATTGGTGGTGGAGCAAACTTATTTTTTACAGGGATTAGAAACTTTTGGTACAACCAAAGCATTTAAACATAACCTGAATGAAGTGGAAGCCAAATTAATGCAGGAGGGTTTAATTGGCCAGGCTCCGTTAGAAGGAACAGCCAAAATCATTTCGCTTTGGGATAAATACAAACGCAATATAGCAGTAGCTGCTTCTATTGCTGGTTTTATTTCTCTATTGGCAACTGGTGTAATGGTTAGCTACACAAAAAATATTGGTAATGAAAATTACCGGGTACTTGTAGACCAATTGAATAAAACAAAAAGAGATGTTAGTATTTTGAAATCCACACAGGCATCCTCTGATCAAAGTAATAAACCAATTAAACCGGAAGTGGATTTTAGAGCAACCGGCTTTTTGATTGATGGCAAAGGATATTTGGTTACGAATGCGCATGTAATCAGCCGAATGAAAAATATTTATATTGAAAATAAGAAGGGCGAATTTTACAGAGCCGAAGCGGTGTATTCCGATAACGAAGCTGATCTGGCTATTTTAAAAATTATTGATACTGCTTTTAAATCAATGAATACTTTGCCCTATAGCATCAAAAAAGGTAATTCGGAACTTGGAGAACAGTTCTTTACTTTGGGATTTCCCCGCAATGAAATTGTTTATGGCGAAGGATACCTAAGTGCCAAATCCGGCAGTGATGGTGATTCTACTGCTTATCAATTAACTGTTTCCGTAAACCCCGGTAATAGTGGCGGCCCGGTTATTAATCGCAATGGCGAGATCATTGGAGTAATTACTGCGAAGGATTCAAAAGCAGACGGTGTTGTGTATGCTGCAAAATCGAAAAACATTATCACCATTATAGAAAAGCTTAAAAAAATGGACGAAAAATACCAGGTAGTTAAAACTCCTACCAACTCTGATTTGAAAGGATTGGACCGGGTTCAACAAGTAAAGAAAATAGAAGAATTTATATTTATGGTGGTTGGTAACTAAATATATTAAACCCCTAGAACCTATTAAAGCGGACCTTTTAAAAGGACCGCTTTTTCTATTTAAAAAATTTTTCAGACTACGTAGTTTTTTAAAATAGATTTAAAATAAAGCCTGAATTTTTTTTGAAGATGAAAAACCAGGATAATGTTGACTATTCAATGCCGGGTAAAAACGCAACAGGCTGTCTGGCTCTATATTAAAGTTTGAATATAGCGTACTTACATCTTGCAGAAGGTTTTGATGCAAGGACGCTCTGGTTATTTTTGGTGACAGATAAAAAAAGCACCAGCTTAATGAATGAACCATCCCGCTGATGCTGATATACAACTACTTTATCTAAGGGCATCTCTAAAAACTCATTTTTTTATTTGACCTCACCTTCAATTCCTCTCCCCCGAATAATTCGTGGTCTTCGACAAAAGAGAGGAAAAGGTAAGTTTTTAGAGATGCCCTAATTCTTCTCAGGTTAAAAACAACGAATTATTTTATGCCCAAAGTGCGGTCGGATATTCTCCGTCTGTTACCAGTTTTTCTACACTTTCTTTTACGGAAGGTGCGTCTTCTTTGTATGTTACACCAAACCATTGTGCAGAGGTAGGAATCACTTTAATAGTTCCGCCTTGATTTTGCACAAAATCGTCGCCCAGCAATGGTATAAAAAATTCTGATTTAATATCCTGGTAGTTCCCCTTTACAAATTCATGAAACAGTTTTTCTGTTGCGTCAAACATGGTTGGAGGAAAACACCAAAAATTCATTGAAACACTTGAATTGAAAGGCACTTCATGTTTACCTTCATTGTCTTCATACACAATTGTATCGCCTTCCTGGTAAATTTTTGTACGTTCCTTAATGCTGATGAGGTTAAAATTTTTATCAACTTCACAGACTCCCCTGCTCACTGTTCCGTTCTCACTAAGCGTTTTTGCCAATTCATACCCAATAATTGAATACGTCTTTTCATTGCACTCATGTATTAAAAAAGCGGCTGCTTTCTCAAAAGAATCCTTGCCATAAAAATCATCGGCATTGATTACTGCAAACGGTTCTTTAATGGCATCCTTTGCACACAATACAGCATGGGCAGTACCCCATGGCTTTGTACGGTCTGCAGGGATTTCCACAGTTGGTAAAAACGCATCCTTCACCTGGTACACATAAGCTGTTTCAATTTTGCCATTTAACTTTGGTTCAAAAATCGCTTTAAAATTTTCTGCAAAATCTTCCCGTATTACAAATACGATTTTGCCAAATCCGGCACGGATCGCATCATAAATTGAATAATCCATAATCGTTTCGCCAGAAGGGCCAAAGGATTGAATTTGTTTCATACTACCATACCGGCTGGCCATTCCAGCGGCCAATATTAAAAGAGTTGGCTTCATATTAAAATGTAAATTGTTTATTAAGTTGCAATTTTGCGTAAGCAAAAATAATCTAATCAGATAATAAATAACAAAAATGGTTTTTCCTGTTTCCAATATCATTACAGAAAATATTTCAACAGAATTGTTTGATCAAAAGCAGGTATCCTTATCCGTATTGAGATTAGATTTAATTCATAGCGTAGTTTCTGGAAACAAATTATATAAGATTCATTATTTTTTACAACGTGCTATACAGCAATCACTTAAGGGTATCATTACGTTCGGTGGTGCATATTCCAATCACCTGGTAGCAACTGCTTTTGCCTGTAGAGAAGTGGGTATAAAAAGTATTGCAATTGTAAGAGGCGAACAGCCGAAAATATTATCCCACACATTGAAAGCTTGTATTGAGTATGGCATGCAATTGAAATTTGTATCAAGGAAGGTGTATGATGAAAAAGAATCACCTGACTTTTTTGAACATTTAAAAGTTGGACATGAAAACTATATTGTAGTTCCGGAAGGCGGTTATCATCCTTTAGGAACAGCAGGAGCAAAATTGATAATGGAATTGATTGACCCGCACAGCACACATATTTGCTGTGCTGCAGGAACTGCCACTACAGGGGCCGGGCTGCTACTCGGATTAAATGAAAATCAACAAGTGATATTGGTTCCTGTATTAAAAAATCTTCACGATCTTGAGCAACGGATTTTATTTTTAACAAATCGTTCTTTTAATCCGGATCAATTTAAAATAATGCCTGATTATCATTTTGGCGGATATGCAAAAAAAACGCCGGAGTTAATCAATTTTATGAACTCCATGTATAAAAAACACCAGCTACCAACGGATTTTGTTTACACGGCAAAGATGCTATTTGCAATAATTGATTCAATCAAAAACGATTATTTCCCTGCTGGCAGCAACATCGTTTGTATCCATACGGGTGGCTTGCAGGGCAATCTATCGTTGCCTTCGGGTACTTTAGTTTTTTAATTCATTTCGCATTGTCGTTATCTTTGCAACCTTTCATTTCTCTACATACCGTGTTTAGTTTTTATGTTTAAATTCTTATTTATCCTATTTTTCTGTTGTGTTACTCTTTCTGGCAATACCTATGCACAGGATACCCTTCCTAAGATTTCCGTTACCAATTGGTATGGCAAAATCATCATCAGTTGGAAAAATACCTATGGAGCCACCATTAGCAATATCAATATCCAGCGTTCTTTTGATAGTATTAAAAGATTTACTACCATCGGCACTGTTTTAAATCCTATGAATACTGAAAATGGTTACGTGGACCCTAAACCAACCGGAGGGAAAAACTTCTATCGTTTATTTATTGCATTTGAAGGGGGAGAATATATATTCACCAAATCATACCGACCGGTATTGGATACCTCAAAAGAAATGCTCGAATTTATAACACCCGATCCTGGGATTGAGACTACAGATGAGAAAAAAAGACTCGAAAAGAAAGATGTAATCCTAAGACCAGCAAAACCACCTTCTTTTGTTGCCAGCAAATTTGTATTTACAGGAAAAGATAACAATATAATCATCAACCTGCCAAATGCCGAATCACAAAATTTTTCTATTCATTTTTTTGATGAATTTGATAATCCTGTATTTGAATTGAAGGCGATTAAGGAATCCTATCTCATTCTTGAAAAAGTAAATTTCCTCCATTCAGGCTGGTTCAAATATGATTTATTCAATAATGGAATACTACAGGAAAAATTTAAATTCTACATCCCTAAAGACGGTAAAATCACCAACAACGGCAGAGACCAACGAAACAATTAGCGAGGCGATTGAAATATAATTGCAGTTAAAAAAAATAAAGACTACTACTTTTTTCAAACGCAATACCATAAGGGGAAAATTGATTATTGAACCAGTTGCACATTGAAAACACTTTCAAAATTGCGTTGAATTTTTTCCTTTACTGCTTCAAAATCAACTTTACCATTTAGTTCTATTTCCATGGAAGTTACTTTTTTATTTTCGATACCGCAGGGAATGATGTTCTTGAAATAATTCAGATTGGTGTTTACATTCAACGCAAAACCATGCATGGTAATCCACCGGCTGCAACGAACCCCCATTGCGCAAATCTTCCTTTCCCTGCCTTCTATATTGGGTTCAATCCATACTCCAGTTTCTCCCTTGCTTCTCTCTCCCACAATTCCATACTCCGCCAATGTAAGTATAATCACTTCCTCCAGGGCTCTTAAATATTTGCCGATATCTGTGTAGAACCGCTCCAGGTCTATAATTGGGTAGCCTACCACTTGCTGCGGCCCGTGAAAAGTGATGTCTCCTCCCCTGTTGATTTTATAAAACTGAATTCCTCTTTCCTGCATTTCTGACTC
>Ga0105045_10004144_pt1 | contig 12564 bp, 14 predicted proteins | sample MAT02_FD_78089 | JGI IMG/M metagenome (GOLD analysis project Ga0105045, IMG submission 78089) | Freshwater microbial communities from Lake Fryxell liftoff mats and glacier meltwater in Antarctica - MAT-02 (megahit assembly) | ecosystem: Environmental > Aquatic > Freshwater > Ice > Liftoff... | reverse complement strand
TTTTTTTGATGCCAGAAGTTGACGTTACTTCACACAACCTTGCGGAAAAGCAGAATTCTTTCCGCACCGCGTGAAAAATGCGAACGCCCGAGAAGGTTGATGTGAAGGGCAAGGACGAGATTCAACCGTTGGGCGACCGGGATCTCGTTTGCTCAAGTGGAGTCTTGCATTACATCGCGGTGAATGAGCGGGCAAAGTGGATGTCCGGTGCTGGCGGGATCGCTTCGGCCGGGTGGCATGTGTGCGATTTGGGAAAACAATCTGTGGAGTTTACCAACGCGTTTTATTTTTCCGTGTTTTTTTTGCGGCAATGAGGCCAGTGGAAAGGTATTGGCGGCGGCTTCCGATCGGGGCGCAGGATGTTGTGCTGAGCCGATCGGTTGGTTGCTAAGCAATATTTTCTGGTCGCTTATTTCCCTGAATACCAGACACCGCGGAGCCAGTTGTATTGTCGCAGGTCACGCAAGAGCGCTTCTGGTAAATCTGGCAAGTCGCTGACTCGGGCGTTCCCTATGGCTTGGTCCTTATTTCGTGTGCCGACGATCACGGTCGAAACGGCTGGTGGTGCGAGTGCAAACTTGATGGCGATATCTGCCAGCGAGTACTCGGGAAACAATCCATAACGGGCACACTCGGCGCGAATCGCTTCGACACGCTGGACGGTTCGCGAAAGCCGATCGCCGGCGAAGTAACCACGGCGAAAGTCGTTTTCGGGAAACTTGTGGTCGGCGGCGTATTTGCCGGTCAACGAACCTTCATCCAGCGAAACCCGGACGATCACTCCCGTGCGAGTTTCAGCGGCGGTCGAAAAGATTTGCGCGGCCGCCTCTTGGTCAAAGATGTTGAAGATCACTTGGACGACGTCAACTAACCCGTCGCGCATCAACTGGACTACGCAGTTCTGGTCTTGTTCTGGGGTACAGATGCCGATCAGGTTGATCTTGCCTTCGTCGCGAAGCTGCCGCAGGACGAGCAGCGGTTGCGGGTCGTCGTTCCACGCTCGCGTCCACGAATGGAGCTGTAACAGGTCGAGCCGTTCGACGCCCAGTTGTGTCAGTCGCTGATTAACGTTGTCGCGAAGGTAGGCGGCTCCGTAACGATCTTCCCAGCGGCAAAAGGGCGATGGAGGCCAGGGGCCATCGGCGGGCGGCGTTTTTGTTGCCACGAAGCACTCTTCTGCGCGACTTTTTAGTGCTTCTGCAATCACGCGTTCGCTGCGTCCGTCACCATACCCCGGGGCAGTGTCGATAAAGTTCACTCCGGCGTCGATCGCGGTATGCAAAGCATTGATCGAGTCGCTGTCGCTTTGATTGCCCCATTGGCCACCGAGTGCCCAACCGCCAAATCCGATTTCCGAAACGCCGGGCCCTTGGCCGCTTAAACGCCGTTGTTTCATTCTGTGTTTGCCCGCGAATTGTGGAGGCGAGGGGCGTTAAAAGCCCAGTTATTCTGGAAGTTAAATCAATCGCTGGCTCAGAATAGCGAAACTTGAGTATCACTGGTATTGGCGGTTTTCATCAGCCGCCGTGCGTTAGCACACGGTTTCCGAGTCGGTGGTTCACGTAAGAACCGTCGCTAACGCGATGCGGCTAGAATCGCCGGCAATCGTGACGATTAAGAAGCTTGGAAGGGATGGCGAAATTGAGAGGTGTGCCGGAGGCCGGAAAGCGGAGTTTCCTGGGCGGTCACGGCGTTGGCCTAAACTTGTCGCGGGCAATCTTCCGAAACAATTCCTGGCGGCGCATCGTGACAGTTCGCGTCGCCCAGGCGGTATAGGATGAGGTCGCGACCATGTTACCAAGAGAATCCGACGTGCGAATCTCGATAGTGGTTCCCCACTTGGGCGACGTTGTCGCCTTTGAAGAAAGTCTTGTCTCGGTGCTGGAGAATCGCCCTTCGGGTGCGGAAGTCTGGGTAGCCCACGACGGCACTTATCAAGATCCGTTCGATTTGGGCGATGAAGTCCGATTTGTGACGGCTAGGTCTAACAATTTGGCGACTCTAATATCTGCGGCCGCCGAGGTTGTCGCATCCAAGTTCGTGCATGTGATTGGCGGCGGAGTTCGAGCGACTCACGATTGGACGCGTTCGGCAGTGGAGTGTTTAGAAGAAGGTTCGGTCGCGATCGTCGCACCGGTGGCTCGCCGCAGTGTAGACGGACCGATCACAGCCGCTGGTTGGTGTGATTCGTCGACCGAAGTTGTGGCACCGCTGGGCCGTGGATCGAAGCAGATCGATCGTCGGCAGGCGGCATCGATTCGCGGGGCCTATTTGGTGGCATCGTTTTGGCGCAGGTCCGAACTGCGAGCGGCTTGCCGTGCGTTTGCGATGGAAGACGCAATCGCAGCCGAGTTTGCGTGGTCGCGTCTATTGACTGACAGCGGCTGGCGATGCCAAGTGGCGTCCGATTCGGTTGTGCTGGCCTGCGATGAGTCATTATGCGTATCGCCGAGTTTTCATCGCGGTCAGACGCTGCGCAGCTTGGCATCGGAGATTGACCAGCAGTCGGGATTCGGCTCCGTGGCGATCGCCGCACTGACCAATCTGGTCAACCCGTTACGGATGCTGTCGCCAGGTCGCTGGGCAGAAACGCTCGGCCAGGTGAGCTCGCTGCTGCGCGAGACGTCGGTCGTTCGCGCGATTCGTTACGACCAAATCGAATCGCCACAGGACGACGCGACCACATTGCCGATGCCAATGAAACGTGCAGCGGCGGAACCGATGGCGATGCGCCGCGCGGCGTAGAAGCGATTTGGCCAATTTTCTTGGGGGAGAAACCGTAGGGGACACTCAACCACTCGCACAGTCTTCATCTCGCCCGGTTTTCGGCGTCCGTCGTCGATTTGGGTTACGATGCAGATGTGGAGTTGATCAATTACCATCGTCATTGACGTTGGTTCGTTGTGGGAGAGTGGACTTGTCGATCTTTTCTAAGGCCTTTGGATCAGCACGGCGTGAGCCAGCGGGTCGGGCTGCTGCCAGTTGGTATATCTGTGCGATCGCCACGGGGTTGTTGATTCCGTGTTTGATTGTGGTCGTGGGTGTGATTGCTCGCTTGTTGGAAGAACGTGGATTTGACGAATCACCCGTGCAACTGGGCAGCCATCTTTCGGTGCCGATCCCACAAGCATGGTTGATCGAGTCGCCGCTAGTGCAGTTGAGCTACCTGGTGTTGATCGCCCTTTTATCGGCACTCGCGTTTGCGTTGTTTAATTGGGGACATCGTCGTGGCAGCGACCGCCGCAGTCGTGCAGTGGTTGCGAAGCTGCATCGTGAATTGCTGACCCAGTCGCTGCGTCGGGCTGAGATCGAAGGTGCGATTGCTCAGCGGGAACGCGCTCAAGTGTTGATCGACAAGAAGTTGCCTCAATTATCTCGCGGTCTGATTGCTTGGTGGCAAGCGTTCCCGCGCAGTCTGCTGCTGCTGGTCGGCAGTGTCACGGTCGCGCTGTTGGTCAACATTTCGCTTGCATCGCTAGCCGTGATCGGCGGCCTGCTGCTGTGGCAACTTTATCAATGGTTGCGGGTTCGTGCTGAAGACGAGACGACGGCGTGGGAGTTGCCCAAATCTCGCCGGCGGTTGGTCGATTTGATCAGCCAAGCGCCGTTGTTGGCGAAGACTTATACCGGTGGGGCGGCGGATAAGGCGTTTGAAAGCGAGCTTGATCTGTTGATGCAGCGGATCGCTTCGGGGCAATCTTCGCGCAGCCGTTTGGTGCCGATCATGTCGATTGCAGTTTCATTTGTAATCGCGCTGTTGATATTGGGGTTGGGGGTCAATCTGTTGGCCGACCAATCGCGTTTGAGCGTGACGTCGGCGCTAGTGTTGGGGCTTGCGCTTGGTGGTGCCGTGGCTGGGGCGATTCGCTTGGCCGAAGCGGCGACGGGAATGGCCAGTGCCGACGAAGCGGCCCGCGCGGTTTACCAGTATTTGCGGCTGAACGACGATGCGATGCCGAGCGAACAGCGGGTCGGTTTGGCCGGGCTGCGAGATGCGGTTGTCTTTCAAGACGTCAGCTTGAATATCGAAGGCGACGAATCGATCCTCAGCGGCGTGAGTTTGGAGTTTCGCCCCGGGGAACTGATTTCGCTGATGGGTTCGCGATCGGTGTCGGCGCTCGCACTAGCCGAATTGCTGCTTGGGATCGGACGTCCCTCGCGTGGCCGAATCATGCTCGATGGCATTGAAATCAAAGACGTACATCCGCGTTCTTTGGCCAAAAATGTGCTTTGGGTTGGAGCCGATGGGCCGATCAGCGAAGGGACTTTGTTGCAGAACTTGGTGGGCGAGAGCGGCGATGGCGGTGTCCCCGATGTGACCTCGGTGATCGAAACTTTGGGCATCGATTCGTTGTTGGCTCGATTTGCGGACGGTTTGCAAACGGTCCTGAATGCGGATGACCAGCGGTTGACGGTCGACGAGAAGTACGCGGTGGGAATCGCGCGAGCGGTTGTGCATCGCCCGCCGATCATTGTCGTTCAAGAACCGCCCGCGTCACCGGACGAACTGGTCGGCGATCGCGCGCTGGTAGCGCTGCGAAAACTGGCCGATGAAAAGTCGTTGGTCATTGTCCTGCCGCGACGTTTGCCGACTTTACGAGCGTCGGACCGCGTGGTTTTATTGAACGGTCCGAAACTGGCGGGCGAGGGCAAGCACAATGGGTTGTTGCAATCGAGCGACCTTTATCGCCATCTCAACTACCTGCTGTTCAATCCTTACCGCGGCAAGGGCTGAGCGATTGCGGGGTTGATCGGTACAATTGCATTTTCAACATCCGCTCGACATTGGGCGGGGTGATGGTTTAGGCTGTTGTGGCTGGGCAGGCGGAGCCCGGTCGGCGATTTCAACACGTCCCCCTTGGCGGCGTGATTGTGCGCCCCTGTGTCTTTACCAGCACCGTTCCTATGAGCGCTCAACGTGTCCGTCATCCACGACCCGATATCTTTCGAAAACTACGATTCGGAAGGATTCTTCGACGAACTGATCGAAGCGTCTGGAAAGCCACGTCCTGATGCGGCCCCGCTTGTCGATGTGATCAATCGATTGCCTGGCGGCGATTTATTGCGACGCCAAGCTGCGATCGAGAGGTCGCTGCATCGCATGGGAATCACGTTTGCCGTTTATGGTGATTCCAGCGGTACCGAGAAGATATTCCCTTTTGACATCGTTCCACGCGTTGTTGGTTGGATGATGTGGCGTCACATCGAAGCGGGATTGAAGCAACGGATTCGGGCGTTGAACCTATTCATTGACGACGTCTATAACGAAAAGGCGATTCTGAATGACGGCATTGTGCCTCGCGACCTGATCGAGGGCGCTTCGACATATCTGGAGCCTTGTGTCGGTTTAAAGCCGCCCGGTGGAGTCTGGTGTCACATTACCGGCACCGATTTGATTCGCGATGCCGACGGCGCGGTGTTCGTATTGGAAGACAATTTGCGATGCCCGTCGGGCGTTTCTTATGTTTTGCAGAACCGCGCGGTCATGAAGCGAAACTTTCCGCAGGTTTTCGCTACTTGCAAGGTGCGCCCGGTCAGCGACTATCCGGCGCGGTTGTATAACATGCTGAGATCGCTGGCGACCGATCGTGTCGCTAAACCGACCGTCGTGGTGCTGACGCCTGGAATTTACAACTCGGCGTATTATGAGCATTCGTTTCTGGCACACCAGATGGGGGTCGAACTGGTCGAAGGTCGCGACCTCGTTATTAAAGACGGATTTGTCTACATGCGAACCGTTGAAGGACCTCAGCGCGTCGACGTAATCTATCGTCGTGTTGACGACACCTTTATCGATCCGGCGGTATTCCGCGAGGATTCGGTTTTGGGTGTGAAAGGCTTGATGGATGCTTATAAGAATGGGAACGTTGCGCTAGCCAATGCGCCGGGGACTGGGGTTGCCGACGACAAGGTCGTCTATTGTTATGTTCCCGATATGATTCGTTACTATTTGAACGAAGAGCCGATTTTACCGAACGTTCCAACCTACATTTGTAATCGCGAAGAAGACCGCAAGTATGTCTTGGCACACCTGGACGAGTTGGTCGTCAAACCTGCGGGTGAATCGGGTGGATACGGGATGTTGATCGGTCCTCATTCCACGGCCGAGCAGCGCGCCGAGTTTGCGGTAAAGATCAAACAGGATCCTCGCAATTTTATCGCTCAACCGACGCTTTCATTATCGCGAATGCCAACGGTAATCGACGGATGCCTAAAGGGACGCCACGTCGATTTAAGGCCTTACATTTTGCATGGAAAAGATATCTGGGTTCTGCCCGGTGGTCTGACCCGTGTTGCTCTTCGAGAAGGCTCGTTAGTTGTTAATTCGTCGCAGGGTGGAGGCAGTAAAGATACCTGGGTTGCCGCCGAACCAGGCCACGGCGAAGTTGACACTTGATGATGTTTGAGCAGGATTAAACGTTCCATCGAGATTTTTCCTCGAGATTTCCTTTACTGAATCACCCATGCTTTCCCGCGTTGCCGAATCGATTTACTGGATGGCCCGCTATATCGAGCGAGCCGAGAACACTGCGCGCTTTGTGGAGGTCACACTGAACCTGGTGTTGGATCAACCGATGGGCGTTGATCAACCGTGGCGACCCTTGATTAATGCGACCGGCGATGATGAGGTTTTTGATAAGTCATATGAAGTGGCGGATGCCGAATCGGTGACGCGATTCATGGCGTTTGATCGCGAATATTCCAATTCGGTGATCACGGCTTTGCGAAACGCACGTGAGAATGCTCGATCGGTTCGTGAATCGCTTTCTTCCGAAGCATTTGAGCAAATCAATTCGCTGTATCATTATGTCAATTCGGCTGCCCAAGCCGGCACATCGCCCGACTCACCCACCGAGTTCTTTGACACGATTCGCCAGCACTGTCATCTCTTGACCGGTATCTTTGACGCGACGATGTCGCATGATATCGCGTGGCATTTTGCCAATATGGGGAGATTGCTCGAACGTGCTGACAAGACATCGCGGATCCTCGATGTGAAGTACTTTACGTTGCTGCCCACGGTCGATTCAGTCGGAACGGCGCATGATGATTTGCAGTGGTCGAGCCTACTGTTTTCGATCAGTGGATTCGAAGCCTATCGGCGAACGCACCATATGATTCGAAGTGAGTCCGTGGTCGATTTCTTCCTGTTGCACAACGAGTTTCCTCGTTCGGTTCTGTTCTGTATCGAAAACACCGAGACTTCGCTGGCGGCGATAAGCGGCGGGTCGACCGACCCCCGTCATGCCCGCGCGGCCAAGTTGGTTGCGGGGGTCAAAGACAAACTACGTGGGACCGGTGCCAGTCAGATCCTCCGGGACGGATTGCACGAGTTTGTCGACTCATTACAGCAAGATATGAACGAAATCGGCGAAGCGATAAAAGATACGTATTTTAGATGAGATTGTGATTCCATCACACTCGGCGGCGCGGTAGCATTACCGCACAAGCACTGCGACAGATTGTCTGCGGTGCCTTTTCCTGCCGGTTTCGAGCTCTACCCGTGCCATCCGCTTCTCTCCCTCGCCGTGTATATGCGCGCACACCCGCTAAGCTAAATCTGTTCCTGGAACTGCTAAGTAAACGGGCTGACGGATATCACGAAATTGAAACGATCATGACGGCGGTCAGTTGCTATGACACGCTGGTGGTTGATCGCTCAGACCGGCACAATGAGATTCGGCTAAGAACTCACTGGTTTCCCTCGACCCAGTATTGGCGACAAACGCTCGGGGAGGCGTCGACGGCACTCTTGTCGATACCCGATGACGATACCAATTTAATTTGTCGCAGCATTGCCAAGATGCGTGGCGCGTTTGAGATAAAAAGTGGGTTTGATGTGATCGCCCGTAAGCGAATCCCTGCGGGGGCCGGTATGGGAGGGGCGAGCAGCGATGCGGCGGCGACGATCCTGGCGGTGGCGGCGCTGGCGGGAATCGATCGCCAAGCACCTGAGCTGGCTCAAATTGCGGCGGAACTGGGCAGCGATGTTCCGTTTTTTCTTGGGTCAAAAGTCACCCAAGCAGCACTGGCTAAAGGGAGGGGCGAACTGCTGGCCCCATTCTCGCTAGCCAGGCGACTGTGGTTGGTGGTCGCTTATCCGCCGTTGGCATTGTCAACCGTAGCGGTTTACCGGGTTTGCAAAATTCCGGAGGTGCCTGTCAGCGCAAAAGAAGTTATCGCTTGCTTGACATCGGAGGAGCGTAATTCCATACACTTCACATTAATGAATAGATTGTCGGAGGCGGCACAATCATTGTCTCCCATGATCGGCGATCTATTGTCGCTGTTAAGTGAATGCTGTCAGTCGCCAGCCATGATGACGGGCAGCGGGTCGGCGTGTTTTTGTGTCTGTTCTGATCGCGATTCGGCTAACGACGGTGCAGAAGAACTGCGTAGTCGATGGTCGAAAACGGGGGCGTCAGGACATGTGATGGTGCTGAAGAGTGTCAGTGCAAGCCCCCAGTTGAAGGCCTGTTGGTAACGCCCCGGCCAGGCGTTTTGTAATCAGATGATGATGCAATGTTGAAACCGGGCAGGGAGAGTCGGAACGTGCAAGTAACCGAAGTGCGAATCAAATTGATGGAAGGCAGCGAAGATCGCTTGCGCGCCTTCTGCAGTATTACACTGGATCACAGTTTTGTGATTCGTGACCTTAAAGTGATCGATGGTGCCAGCGGCCCGTTTGTCGCGATGCCCAGTCGTAAGTTGTCAGGGCATTGTTCCCGGTGCAACTATAAGAATCACCTGCGAGCGGCGTACTGCAATCAGTGTGGTACTAAGTTAAAAGTCATGGTGCCCGCTGACTCACCCCAAAAGCTTTATGCTGATGTTGCACATCCGGTCAACAGCGACTGTCGCGAGATGATCTCTGCGGCGGTACTTACAGAGTTCGGCGCGGAACTGGCTCGTGCGGCTCAGCCCGGATACCGATCGCGATACGATGATGACTTCGAAGCGATCTCGGAGTCGCACGACGACCTCTTCCCCGTCGGTAACTCCCACCAACGATCAACCGTTCGCGAACCGCTACCGTCTGCTAGCGGCAGCAATGTCCGGATTGACCGACCACACGACTCGCCTCGTCGATCATCCATCGATCCGCCTTCGGCATCACCACGGCCCAGCGAACGCCCGCCCAGTCCGCCGGGAACGGCTTCTGGTCAAATGTCCACTTCGTCGGAACCTCTAGCCCATGTGCAACGAGAAGCTCTGGCCGATGCCGACAATAACTATCTGCGCCGAATCGATGCTGCGGACCCTGGGACCACTGGTACGGCGGTCGATCAGCCGCCTGAAACGTCCCAACAATCACCACAATCGGCTCGCGAGCGGGGCGATTCGCCACGAACTTCAACCGCATCCCAAATCATCGGAAATCAATCAACCGATGTTCGCAGCGACTCGAAGATGCCGCCAGTCGAAGGTGGTTTCGGTGCGGGAATTTTTGATTCTTCGCATCGTTAGCGGAGTTGCGCTATCATGAATCGCTAGGTTCGCGCGAGCATTCGCTTGGCAAGATTTATCGCCTCGGATTGCGATGCAATTTCGCCGTCCAATTGCGCCGCTCGGGCTGCGGCGAGTGTCGGCTTGAATGCGGGACCGGGTTTGTATCCGTGAGCGATCAGGTCTTGGCCGGTCAGCAGTGGTGGCGGGTCGAGCTCTTCTGGCGTCAATTGGGCGATTCGATTGCGACAGAAGTTGATTCCGCAGCGCGGCAATTGTTCAGCCATTGCCCACGCTTCGGCCGCCATCAGAACGGTATCGCGGTGTTGAATCATCAACAGCGGTTGAATTACCGACCACGGTGTTGAATCCGCAGCGAGAATCATGTCGCGACACTGAACCGCTTGATCGATCGCATTGCGTTGATCGCAGGACATTTTCCAACGCGTCGAAAGTTGCTCGACCATCTCGCTCGGCTGGGCAGCGTTGGCGGCTACGATCGCCGCGACGCAGGCGGTGAACTCGGGTGGCTGGACGGCCCCGGCCAACCGGATCGCACGATCCAAGTGCGGGCGATCCAGACTGATCCCTGGCCAAATGACGTCCAGCAGATGAGTGTCGGCCAGCAATTCGATCGCTATCGCGGCTCCACGATTACCCAGCATTCGATTCACTTCAGCGCCGATTCGTTCGCCGCTGGTGACCATTACCTGATCAGCAAGTCGACGAATCGCATCGGTCGTCAGGTGGTCGATTGAAAAGCTGAGCGTCGCGGCGAACCTTACAGCTCGCAGCATCCGCAACTTATCTTCGGCGATCCGCAGGTAAGGGTCTCCGATCGCACGAACGACACGGTTGGCCAAGTCGGCGCGTCCGTCAACAAAATCGATCACTTTGTCTTGTACCGGGTCGTAAAATAACCCGTTGATCGTGTAATCGCGCCGCAGTGCGTCTTGCTCGGCCGAACCGAAATGCACGTGATCGGGGCGACGGCCGTCGCTGTAGGTCCCATCGCTGCGAAACGTAGCGACTTCGGTTGGTTCTTTGCCAGCTCCCTGAACACCGATCACTCCGAACGATGCACCGAATGCGAGTGTCCGGCGGTGGCCAAAAATTTGACGAACCGTTTCTGGCGTGGCGTTGGTGGCGACGTCAAAATCTTTGGGCGTCCGTCCGAGCAATCCGTCGCGGACACACCCACCAGCAAGATAAGCGACGAAACCATCCGACTGCAGCCGTCGGATGACGGCCAATGCGTCTGCGGCGGAGGCTCTTGAAAAATCAAACAATCGATAAACCCATCATTGGGAGTCTGCAAAACGGAAAGCGGACGTTACATTCTTTGCATCGGCAGTGAATAACGACACTAGGGTAGCATCGTCACAATGAATCGCCCCAAACCATTTGTAAAAGGCAAACGCGGCGTTGTCGGCGTCATGTTGCGTGGTGACAAATTGTTGACGATCCGGCGCAGTCAGTGGGTCACCGCACCGGGCAAATTGTGTCTTCCTGGTGGCACGATCGAAGCGGGCGAAACCGAAGAGCAGGCACTTGTTCGGGAAATGAAAGAAGAACTTTCGATCGACGTCGTTCCGCTGCGATGCTGTTGGCGCAGCGTCACGCCCTGGGGCACCAAGCTGGCGTTTTGGTGGGCCGACTTAGACGAGATGGCCGAACCGCTGCCCGATGTCCACGAGGTTGCCGAGTTCTACTGGATGGACCACTTGGAGATTCACCAAGCGAGCGAAGTGCTGCCGAGTTTGCCCCGATTTATCGAGGCATGGAGAGACGGCGAGGTCGATTTGCCCACAATCTGGGAACTGTGAACCGGCGTCGGCAGCTCATCGCAAACTCCCGCCTGCTGGCCTAGCCGATTGACAAAGTTCCGAAGCGGAACCTGCCAACGACTACTCATTTTCGGTAGCATAATAACTCGTGTCAGTTGCTGCGAATCGATGCGGCCTGGCGAAGCTCCGATCGATGAATAGGTACGCTTTTACTTTAGAAGGTAAGACGATGGAAACGTCGACTCAGTGGACTGAGGGTATTGCTGCGGCGATGCAAGATGTTCAAGGTACGGGCGTGTTTGCCGTTCAGGGCGACTTGACCCTGCCGGACCCTGGCCTTGTGGTCGATACCGTCGGGCCGGTACAGACTCCCATCCGCGTCAGCGACGCGCGGCGGCTGATCGCCGTTGCCAAACAAGCACCCTTTGGCCGTGGAACGGAGACGGTCGTCGACACCGCAATCCGCCGATGCTGGGAACTGGACCCCGATCGGTTTCGCCTGACCGCCAAGGATTGGCCCGATTTCGAGAGTATCCTCGCTGGCGGAGTCGCCTACGAATTAGGATTTTCCGAGCCGCTCTTCAAGGCATCGCTTTATAAACTGCTGATATACGAAACAGACAGTTTCTTCCTGCCGCACCAGGACGGTGAGAAGCTTGACGGCATGGTGGCGACGCTGGTCGTTACCTTGCCCGGTCGCTTTGACGGCGGCGAACTAGTCATTCAGCATCAGGATCGAACGGTGGCCTGTCCGGCTTCCCCGAAGCCGGTCGACGCTTTGGCTGGGACGCCTCGGTAGACGAAATGCAGCGAGTCTTCGAGCGGGATCAATCAAGCACCTTGCCTAAGAACCTGGCGGTGCTGTCGGCGATCGTTGCCGATCGCGACCGCTCGCGCAAAAAGCTTGACTTGGCGGAACGATTAGCTGAGACCTGGGTTGCGGCGCTCAAACGTCATGACGTGGGAAAGCAACTTCCGAAGTGGTCCTCAGGGCGGTTCGATCGTCACGCGGCGATGGTGACGATGGTCATGCTGTGCCTGGACGGCAAGTATTAGAATTGCCGCTCGCCAGCGAACGTCGACGCCACCTGCATAACCAAATCGACCTGAAACAACTCGACCTGACGCATGAGACCCGCCGCTCCAGCCGTCCCTACGTGCTGGTCTGCAAGAAAACCACCGCCTCCTATGCTCGCCAATTGAAAACCTATCACGAGGATGTGGCAACGCTTCAGTTGATTCGTTCCTTCAGAAAACCGAGTTCGGACTGAGTCAGTCGCGGCCACAGCAAAGCACTCTGCTTACTTTGACATGGGAATCCATGCATTGT
>Ga0105045_10004143_pt1 | contig 12566 bp, 9 predicted proteins | sample MAT02_FD_78089 | JGI IMG/M metagenome (GOLD analysis project Ga0105045, IMG submission 78089) | Freshwater microbial communities from Lake Fryxell liftoff mats and glacier meltwater in Antarctica - MAT-02 (megahit assembly) | ecosystem: Environmental > Aquatic > Freshwater > Ice > Liftoff... | reverse complement strand
GGTACCGCTCGCCTCGCGCACGGTCAGCCACTCACGGCTGGAGTCGACGAAGGCGTCCTGGCCTTCGGCGATCCGGCGGCGCAGATCGCTCGGGCCCCAGTCCTCGTTTCGCTTCGTGACCCGGTCGGGGGCGAAGAAGAAGCCGGGCCTGGGACCGGGCAGATCACCCGCGCCGTCGGCCGGGATCAGCTCCTGCCAGGAGGCGGCACCGATCACGGTGCTGGCGACCAGCGAGTCGCCGAGGTGGGTGTGGATCCGGCGGCGCAGATTCGCGCTGCCGGAGAAATCGAGGTAGCAGCACGGCACCGAGCGGCTCAGGTCGGCGAGCGTTTCATACATGGCGACCTTGTCGTAGTAGCCGGTTTCGGCGACGAAAGCAGAGTTGTTTGCGGAGGTCAGACCGACCAGTTCGATCTCTCCGGGGTGGTCGCGCTGGAGCAGGAAGGCCAGCGCCAGCGCGGTCTTGCTCGAAGCGCTCGAGAGGATTGCGCGCCTGGCGCCGAAGAAGGCCTCGTCCTGCAGCCAGTCCTCGATCAGGAAGGAAGTGCCGAAGAGCGGGGCGAACAGGGAGTTGAAGTTTTCACGCTGCCTGGCGTCAGGGCCCTCGGCGGTGACGAAGCCGTAGCGGTTGTAGACCCCCGGGAGGGCTGCCCGGTGAGCCCCGGCGTCAACGAAGCCGGACTCGCTGACCTGACCCGGTTCTACGACCAGGTGGCTCGACATCGGCAGGTAGCCGTAGATCCGTCGTCCCTCGGCGACCCCGTCGGCCCTGGAGGTGAGCACGTCGGCGTAACCCCAGGCGGGGACCCGACCCCAGCCTTCTTCGGCCGGGAAGAAGTCCCAGTAGTTCATCGCTTCGCCCATCGCTGCGTAGGTCACGTTGTTGGCGGTCAGCGAGAAGGAGTCGATCGCCAGCAAGACCTGGCCGTCGGAGAGATCGACCTCCCCCGGGGCCGGTGCTCCGTTTACCGCGGTCTTGGAGAAGTCGTCGCGCCGGACCAGGAAATCGAAAGGTTCAGTCATCCTGCGAGCGTACCCGCCCGCTGACGGGCGGCGGGGTGGAGCCGGACCACGTCGGGCCAGACCCGGCTGGCGATCCGGATCTGGAGCAGCGATGAGCGCAGCACAGTCTCCCGGGCCGGATCCCAGCTGAAGCCGTACATCTGCCGGATCTGCTTCGGCAGGAAGCCGACCGAGCTCAGCTTGATCGCCTCGCTGACCGGGGTCAGGACGAGCTTCAGCCAGCCGTCGAAGGGCGGGTCGAAGATGATCGCTTTGGACTGGTCGCGGACGTCATCGGACATGTAGAGGCTGCCGTCGTCCAGCCGACCGCGCACGTATTCGCGCAGCTCCGGTTCAGTGGCCGGCATCGAGTCGGACGGCATCCCCAGCAGCATCCCGATCCGGCGGTAGTCGGCCCAGTAAGACTCGCGCTCCTCGTCGTCAAGGCTTCCGAAGATCCGCTCCCAGTAGAGCAGGGCCGAGTCGGCCAGGGTGGCCAGCGTCCAGAGCATCAGCTCCGGATCGGCCGCCGAGTAGGGGGTGCCGGCTGCGATCGGTCCGTACTGCTCCTCGACCGTGCCGGTGACCCGCTTGTGCATCGCCTGAACCTGCCCGCCGGTCTTCTGCGCCAGGGTGTCATCGCCGAAGTACATGCGGCTCATCCGCTGATCGGTGCTCATCAGCCGTTTGCGCGGATCGTCGAACAGGATCGAGTGGCGCTGGAATCCGACCACGGCGAGCGGGTCGCAGGCCTGCATCAGCAGGGCCCGGACGCCGGAGAAGGCGATCAGCCGCTCCGCGTGGAGCCGGCGGATCATGCTGTCGGCCGGGAAGAAGCCGTCGACCTCGCGGGCCGGGACCTCGGCCCCGTCGCGCTGGCCGAGGCCGAGCGGGGTCAGCAGGCCGAAGATGCGGGCGGCGGTATCGGGCATCTCAGACCGCCACCGGCGACGCTTCGAGGATCGCTTCGGCGGCTTTGCGCCCGGAGACCAGCGCCCCCTGGATCGAGGGTGACTCGCGGTGATCACCACAGACCAGCAGGCCCGAGTCCAGCCGCGGCGGCAGGCCATCCCGCTCGAACCGTCCGGGCGCGAAGTCCGGGAGCGCGTACTCGACCCGCTTGGTTGCGAGGTGACGCCAGCCGTTGACCGCGGCCCCGAACCAGCCGGTCAGCTGATCCCTGACCGCCTCGAGCAGATCCTCGCGGCCGACCTGGTCACCGATCGCGCTGACCGAGACCAGCGAGTGGCCGGGCGGTGCGTATCCGCGGGCGACCGAACTCGGCACGGCCAGTTCGTTGACCGGCCCCTCGCCCGGCGGGGCGAGCATCAGCAGCCGGCCGTCGATTTCCCCGGCCGGGGCGTCGAAGTAGAGGCAGGCGGTGCTGCGTCCGGCCGGCGGCGCTTCGGAGCCGAGCAACCTTGAGGCCTCACGCTCCTCGGTCGCGACGACCACGGCCCGGGCCGGCTGCCACTCGCCCTGCTCGCCCCGGACGCCGTCCGGTTTGACCTCGGCAACCGGGCTGTTCAGCTTCAGCGAGCCTTCGGGCAGCCGGGCGGCGAGTTGGCCGGCCATTTTGTCCATGCCACCGGCCGGCAGCGCGGCGTCTCCGGAGGCGAAGCAGCGGAAGAAGATCTCCATCAGCCGGCTCGAGGTCTCAAGGTCCGGGTCGATGAAGACCCCGCCGAAGAACGGGCGGAAGAAGTGCTCGATCACCCGGTCGGAGAAACCGCGCTCGCGCAGCGCTTCAAGCGCCGGGCGGTCCTTGCGCTCGAGGATGCGACCGGCCCCGAGAAGAGTCAGCTCCTGGCGCATCCAGCCGAGGCGCAGCTTGTCACTGAGCGTCGCCGCCGGCGAGCGCAGGGCGGCCGGGGTCGAGCGCGGGCGGCGCAGCGGGTCGGAAAACAGGGAGAACTCGTTATCGATCCGCACCATCGCGCCCGGCTCAAACGCTCCGAGCTCCAGAGCGTCGTAGTCCAAGGCCCGGCGCGCCTCGGGGTAGGCGGTCAGCAGGACCTGGAAACCGCGGTCCAGTCGGAAGCCGTCCTGGCTGTCGGTCCGGGCGCGACCCCCGACATCGTCGGAGGCCTCGTGAACCTCGACCTCGACCCCGGCCTCGTTGAGCAGGCCGGCGCAGCGCAGGCCGGCGAGGCCCGCCCCGACGATTGCGACCGGGCCGGCGTTCACTTCGCCTTCAGCGCGTCTTTCATGCTCTCGAGAGCGCGGTCGCCGACCCGCTTGAAGATCAGCGAGAAGAGCGGGTCGATCACTTTGGCCACCGAGTGCGGAATGATGTTCGCCTCGTAGGTGACTTCCGTGCCGTCGCCGTGAGGCTTGAAGCTCATCACGTCCTTGATGTCGGCGATCTTGGTGCCGCTCTGAAGGACGACCCTGTTCGGCCGCTCGATCTCAAGTGTTTCGTAGGTCAGGGTCAGGTCGCGACCGGCGAAACCGGTCACCACCTCGTACTTCGCCCCGACCGCGTACGGGTCGGCGGTCTGGAGTTCGGAGGACTTCGTATTCGCGTCCCACTCGGGCGCGTTGCTGAAGTCGGCCATGAGGTTGAAGACCTCTTCGACGGGCATCGGGCTGATAACTGTTGCTCTGTAGGTCGCCATACCACCGGATGATGACGGATCGGCCCTGCCGGCCGTTCCGGGGCCGGGGCTCAGGCGACGATACGATCGCCCGGTGCGTCCCAAGTCGGCAGGCCTCCTGATCGCAGTGATCGCCGCGGCCGTGCCGCTGGTCGTGCTCGGCAACGCGCTGATCGTGCTGCTGTTTCCGTGGTTCGCTCACTTCCAGTACGCGCTGCCCGGCTTCCCCGACGATCCGTTCGGGCTCTCCGGCGCCGCCAGGGCGGACCTCGGTGCCACCGGCATCCGCTCGATCTGGCCGGTCGGCGCCGGGCCGGACCTGTTGCGGGAGGCGCGCCTCCCCGATGGAGCACTCGCTTTCAATGCCCGCGAGATCCGCCACATGATCGATGTGCGCGAGCTGGTCCAGTTTTCGTTACTGCTCTGGCTCGCCGCGCTGGCGGCGGCCTCCGGTGCCGCGCTGGCGCTGAGTCGCAGCGGTCGCCCCGAGGCGATCCGACGGGCACTCGGCATCGGTGCCACGGTCACGATCGCGCTGCTTGCGGTCGCCGGTCTGGCGATGGCGATCGACTTCGAAACGATCTTCGACCAGTTCCACCGGCTGTTTTTCGCCGACGGCACCTGGACCTTCGGTAACGATGAGACCCTGCGGCGGCTCTACCCTGATGCGTTCTGGGGGATCGCCGGCGGTCTGCTGGCCGGCGTGGCCGTGGCCCAGGCGGTCGCGCTCCGGGTATGGGTTTCGCGACGGGCCTCTGGCGGCCCGGGTCCTCAATCCGCGTCGGGCGAGCCTGCGGCCGGCGAGTCATCGGCCGGCGAGTCATCTGCCGCTACGTCACCGGCCGGCGAGTCATCTGCCGCTACGTCACCGGCCGGCGCGCCGCCGACCGACCAGTAAGCACCGATCCTCGCGGTGAAGGCGGAGGGCTGCTCGACGTAGAGCCGCCGGGCGATCGGCAGCGCCTCGGCCAGCAGTTCCTTCTGGCGGTCGGCAGCGACCGAGCCCAGGGTCGAGAGGTCCTCATCGCCCTGGTGGGCTTCGACCTCGGCCAGAAGTACGGAGAGGTCGTTGTAGTCGCCCAGCAGATCGGACAGCAGGCCCGCTTCACCGGCGACACCTTCGAGGCCGGCCGGCCAGGCGTCCCGCAGCAGCCGCATTCCGTACCAGTGGTCCTTTACCCGCTTGCGGAACTCGTGCATGGCCTCCGAGGCCGGTTCGTGCTCGACCTCGACCAGCGCCCGACGACCATCCCGGTAGGAGCGCCGAAGGCCCGGTTCGAACAGCTCCCAGCCCGACGTCTTCAGCTTCCACCGGGAGACCGCCTCGCGGCCGGCGGCGATCTCGTCGGCCGCCTCTGTGACATGCCGCTCGACCGCGTCCTCGCCGCCATGTCCGGCGGCTTCACGGCGCCGCTGATCGAGCTCCTCCCGAAAGGCCTCCAGCGGCGGTCCGTCCTCCGGGTAGCGGTCGAGCAGTGACTCGAGGGTGCCGATCAGCACCTCGGCGTCGCGAGCGTCGGAAAGCTTGCCGGCGGCGTCACGGAATCGCTCGTTCTCGGCCCGGTAGTTCTTTTTGCCCATGCCGCCACGGATCAGTCTGAGCACGGCGCGCATCTTTTTCATGTCCTTGCGCGCGGTGTGGACGGCGGCGGCCCGGGTGGCGGAGTCCGAGGCGCGCAGGCCGGAAACGGCCGAGTCCGCCCGCCCCCGGGCCACCCGTCGGACCTCCCCGGCCGGGTCCCGGTCGGGGTGCAGCCGGAACTTCGCATCGACTTCCGGCTCGGAGTCCGGCGGCTCCGAATCGCCGATCCCCGAATCTTCCACCACCGGCTGGTCCACCTCCGGCTGGTCGGCCGGCTCGTCGGTCGCCTCAAAGGCGGTCGGGGTTGCTGCGGCACCGTCGCCGGGGCCTTCGTCTTCGGCGATCGCTTCGTCCCGCCCTTCTTCGGTGCCCTCCTCATCCGCAGGGGCCGGGGCCGGAGCGGCGCCGATCCGGATCGTGAACTCGGCCACGTTGCTTTCCCCGGGTTGGACCGAAGCCAGGTCGCGGCCGGTGATCAGCGAGTTGACCGGGGACTTCATCGGCTCGAAGCAGATGAAATCGGCCCCCTCGGGCGAGTAGACCTGGGCCGCCGGGTAACCCCGGTCGAACCGCACGGTGATCGCGGTCACCTCGTTGGAGACCGTGAACTCCGCTCCCTCACCGACCCCGGAGTAGGTCTCGTCGAGGTCGCGATCGCCGAGCGGCTCGTCACTGGCGCGGTCAAGGTGGGTGTTGCCGGTCGGGATCTGGCGCTTGTCGGTCTCGAGTCGGACCATTTCCGGCAGCTGGACGCGCCACTGGCTCCGTTCGCCACCGGGCAGCGTCAGGTAGGGGTGGAAGCCGTAGGCCAGCGGCACCGCGACGTCGCCGGTGGCGGTGACGGTCGTGGTCACGCTGAGCTCGTCGCCGCTGACCCGGTACTCGAGTTCGAGCCGGTGGGGGAAGGGGAAGGTCTCCAGCAGCCGGGGGTGATCGCCGAACTCAAGCGTCGCCCGAACCGAAGCCGAGCCGAGGTCCTCGTCGGCCCTGGCATCTTCCACTTCCCACAGCGAGGAGGCCGCCAGGGTGCCGTGGATCGGGTAGCCGTTTTCCTCGCGTTTGATCCGGTAGGCGTCGGTTTCGATCATCACCTGCTGACCGTCGAACTTCCAGGAGTCCCGGGCCAGCCGGTTGGCCCAGGGGTAGAGGATTGGCAGGCCGATGGTGCTGGACTGCTCGATGTAGGAGCCAATTCCTGCCCGCTGGTCGAGGTACTCCTCGCCCTCGAAGACGAGCGAAACCCCGACCATGCCCGCTGCCGGTACGAAAGTAGCGGCGAGTCCGCCGCCCGAGTCCAGCCTGATCGCCCTGTAAGCCATGACGGCAATGATGACCGATCGGAGCCGGCCTGGTGTTACCAAAGGTTACGATCGCGGGCGTGGCTGGGAAAGAAGAAATCGAGCTGACGCAGGTGACAGGCGAGGCGCTCGGCGTCCCCGTCGTTTCGGTGGCTCCCTGCGGCGGCGGGGATATAAACCGCGCCTGGAAGCTCGGGCTCGGCGACGGCAGGACCGCCTTCTTCAAGAGCAGGGCCGACGCGCCGGCGGGCGAGTTCCGGGCCGAAGCGGCCGGCCTGCGCTGGCTGGCCGAGCCCGCCGGGCTGCGGGTGCCGGAGGTCCTGGCGGTGGTCGACCCGCCCGGGCGAACCGGCTGGCGGGGTCTTGTCCTCGAGTGGGTCGAGGCCTCGGGATCGCGAGCAGGAGGTAGCCGGGAGCTGGGGCGCGGGCTGGCCATTGTCCACAGCGCCGGCGCCGAACGCCACGGGGCAGCCGCTCCCGGCTCCGGCCGCGGCGAGATCCGGTTCGGGCGCGCAGTCATGCCGGCACCGGGGCCGGGCGAGGTCAGCTTCGCCGAGGTCTATGCCTCCCGGGTCGAGGCGCTCGCCGCGCAGGCTCTCGACCGAGGCGCGATCGACCGGGACGACGCCGCAGTCTTCACAGCGCTTGCCGCCGGGATCGACCGCTTTGCGGGCCCCGAGCAGCCGCCGGCGCGGCTTCACGGCGACCTCTGGTCGGGCAACGTGATGACCGGCCCGGACGAACGCCCGTGGCTGATCGACCCCGCCGCTCACGGTGGCCACCGCGAGCTCGACCTGGCGATGCTCGAACTGTTCGGCTCTCCCGGCGCGGAGTTCTACGCGGCCTACGAAGAGGTCAGCCCCCTGGACCCCGACCGTCCGGAGCGCATCAACCTCTGGCAGGTACAGCCACTCCTGGTCCACGCAATCCTCTTCGGAGGCCACTACGGAGCCGCGGCAACCACCGCCGCCCGCTCCTACACGCGGTAACGGTGGGTCGGTGCAGGCGGGTCCGGGGGTGACGCCGACGACGTTTCGGGTCGAGGAGGCCTCACCCCCCGGACCCGCCCCCTTACCCGCCCTCCCGAGCAGTTCCGCATCCCCGCTGGGATCGCCGATTCCGACCGGTCCGTTGCTTACTGTCCGCCGCCCTTGAGTCAAGCTGCCGCCCACAACTTTCCCGGTCCGACCGGTTCCGGATCGCCGGTCGACCTGCCCGTCTGGCCGTCGACACGGCCGCTCCGCGAGTGGCAGCAGAGCGCCCTCGAGGTGCTGGAAGACCACCGCGGGTCCAGCTTCCTCGCCTCGGCCACGCCGGCCGCCGGCAAGACGACCTTCGGCTTGAAGGTCGCCCACGAGATGCTGCGGAGCGGCCGGGTGCGACGGGTCGTCGTGATCGGCCCGACCACCCACATCTGCCGCCAGTGGGCGGGCGCGGCCGCGAGCCTCGGAATAGAGCTCGAGCCGAACCGCCCCAACGCCGACGGAGCCGAGCCGGAGGACTTCCACGGGGTCGCCGTCACCTACCAGACGGTCTCGGCCGGACCGGCACTGCACCAGGCGGCCGCGCGCCGGCCGACCCTGGTCATCGCCGACGAGCCCCACCACATGGGCGAGCAGGCGAGCTGGGGAACCAGCGCCCGGGAGGCCTTCGGACAGGCGACCTTCCGGCTGCTGCTTTCCGGCACACCGTTTCGCTCCGACGACGAGCCGATTCCGTGGGTCAGCTACGACGATGACGGTCTCAGCTCGGCCGACTTCGTCTACGGCTATCCGGAGGCGCTGGTCGACCGGGTCTGCCGTCCGGTCACTTTCCTGCCTTACGACGCTGAGATGGAGTGGTCCAGCGAGGGCAAGACCCACAGCGCCAGCTTCGACCTGGTCCTGCCGCCGGTCGAATCCGCCCGGAGGCTGCGCACCGCCCTGGATGCGAGCGGCGAGTGGATGGGCGAGGTTCTGGCGGATGCCGATCGCAAACTGAGCGAGGTTCGCGCTGCGGGCCACCCCGACGCCGGCGGCCTGGTGGTCGCCTCCAACCAGGAGCATGCCCGCGCGATCGCTCGTCGGCTCTCGCTGATCGCCGGCGAGGACCCGGAGATCGTGATGAGTGACGAGCCGGACGCCAGCGCCCGGATCGGCCGCTTCGCCGAGTCCGCACGGCGGTGGCTGGTCTCGGTCCTGATGGTCTCCGAGGGGGTTGACATTCCGCGGCTGCGGGTCGGGGTCTATGCGACCGCCGCCCGGACCGAGCTGTTCTTCCGGCAGGTGGTTGGCCGGTTCATCCGGACCACGCCGAGTCCGTCGCGGCAGATGAGTTACCTGCTGCTTCCCGCCGACCACCGGCTCAAACAGCTCGCCTTCGAGATCGAACGCGAGCGCCGCCACGCGATCGACCTCGCCCCGACACTGGAAGCGGAGCTGGTCGAGCTGGACGAGGAACTCCCCGAGCGTTCCGAACCCGGCGAAGCCTTCCGCGCGCTGAGCTCGACTGCGGCCGAACTCGACGACGCGATCCTCGCCCAGACCACGATGCAGCTGTTCGCCACCGAGGAGATCGAGGTCGGACCGCAGACCGTTTCCGCGGTCACCGGGATGGCGGTGGGGACCCCGGCTCGCCGATCGGCCGGCTCCGGGTCCGCCGCGCGGTCGAAGGCCGGGAAAGCGGCCACTGCCGGACCCGAAATGGCTGCTCGCGCCGCGAAGAAGGAACCGAAGCCGGAGTCGGCCTACGCGGCCCGCGAGCGGCTGCGGGCGGAGCGCCGGACCATGGTCGCCGACGTCGCCCGGCTGACCGGGGAGACCCACCAGGTGGTCCACGGACGAATCAACCGCCAAACCGGAGTCACTTCGGTCAGCAAGGCGACCCGGGAACAGCTCGAGAAAGGCAACGCACTGCTGCTCTCCGAGCTCCGTCGCTGATCCCCGGACCGTCGGTGAAGTCTGCCTGGGAGTCGTCCCCTAAAACAGTGCAGCACCTGATCGGGTTTAGCTGTTAGATGTACAGATGAGCCTGCAGAGCGTTTCCAGACACGTCCGATCAAACCTCGTGGCCTACCTCGCGCTTTTCGTTGCGCTCGGTGGAACGTCCTACGCCGTAACCGACAGCGCGAACCTGTCCGGTGCGGGTGGCAAGAAGATCTACGCCTGCGTCACCCAGCAGTATGGGACGCTCAATCTCAGCTCGGCCGGGGCGTCCTGCCCGAACGGTCAGCGCAAGATTTCGTGGAACATGCGCGGACAGCGCGGACTGAGAGGACCGAAGGGCACGGCCGGTCAGAAAGGCGTCCGCGGTCCCGCCGGCAGCAACGGCGCCGACGGCCAGCCGGGCTCCGCAGGAGCGGCCGGTCAGCCGGGCGCTACGGGGGCACCGGGAGTCGCGGGTCTGCCAGGCCCGGCCGGTGTGACAGGGGCCGCGGGTCAGCCCGGCACCCCAGGTACACCCGGACCTGAGGGCGTGAACGGACCCCCCGGACCCCCCGGTGCCGACGGCCCGCCCGGACCCCCCGGTGCCGACGGCCCGCCCGGACCTCAGGGGCCCACCGGACCAACGGGGCCGGCCTTCGGCCCGACGGGTAACACCGGACCAACCGGACCAACCGGACCCACCTGACCTATTGGCACCGGCAGCGGCGGGCGTTGAGCATTCGGCCAATTGGCCCGAGCGGGATGACCAGCTGAGCCCGGGTTTCACCCGATCGCCCGGACCAATCTAGACTGGGCCGATGACCGAGCCGAAGTTTCAGTTCACGACCAGCACCTCTGAGGCGAAGGCCTTCGGCAAGAGTCTTCGGGGGGAAATCCGGCGCTCTGATCACAGTGTGTTCTCCACCGGGCGCCGGAGCCCGGTCAAGATCATCGAGCATCAGAACCGGAGCCGGCTCAAGGGGCTGATTCCGGTGCGGATCGGCCGCATGCTTGAGTCACCCTTCGCCTCTTACCGCGGGACTGCCGCGGTGATGGCTCACGACCTGTCGGACGAGCGGCGGACCGGGCTAAGCGTGGTCAGCTGCGGCGATGCCCACATCTCGAACTTCGGCATCTTCGGCTCGCCCGACCGCCGCATGCTGTTCGACCTCAACGACTTCGACGAGTCGGCTCCGGGACCCTGGGAGTGGGACGTCAAGCGGCTGGCGGCCAGCGTCGCGGTCGGATACCGTCACCGCGGATTCTCCGACGTCGACGCACACGAAGCGTGCCGGACGACGGTCACCGGTTATCGGACGGCCCTGCGCAGGCTCCACTCGATGGGGGCCCTCGAGCGCTACTACTACCGGGTTGAGCTTGAAGAGCTGGAGGCGCAGGCGGCCACCGGCAAAGGACGCAAGGCCCTGGAGAAGGCGGGCCGCAAGGCCCTGAAGAAGAACTCCGAGCGCGTGCTCCACCAGGTGACTGCGGTCGACCTGGCCGGGCTCCCGCGAATCGTCGACCAACCGCCGATCCTCCAGCACTTCGGCGAGTTCCGCCAGAGCGACGTCGAGGCGGTGATCGAGCGTTACAAAAAGACGCTGCGGCCGGACCTCTCGCTGATGCTCTCGAAGTACCGGGTCGTCGATTACGCACTGCGTATCGTCGGTGTCGGCAGCGTCGGAACCCGATGCTTCATCGTGCTGATGCTCGGACCTTCGGACGTGCCGTTCTTCCTGCAGGTCAAGGAGGCCCAGCAGTCTGTGCTCGAGACCCACGGCGGGATCCCGCCGATGGCGATCCGAGGCCTGGGCGATCGGGATCGAAAGCTCGAGGGCTACCGGGTGGTGTCCTGCCAGCAGGTGCTCCAGGCCGCCTCGGATCCTTTCCTCGGCTGGGTCCGGACCCCGGACGGGCGCGATTACTACGTGCGCCAGTTCCGCGACATGAAAGGTTCGGCCGACCTCGACACGCTCGACCGCGAGATCTTCGGTGCCTACGGCGAGCTCTGCGGTCGACTGCTGGCCCGCGCCCATAGCCAGAGCCCCGGATCGGCGGCGATCACCGGCTATCTTGGCCAGTCGGACGTCTTCGACCGGGCGATCGCCGACTGGTCGATGAAGTACGCCAACCAGGCCGAGAAGGACTTCGAAGCACTTGAAGCAGCGGTCAAGAAGGGTCGCTTGCCGGCCGAGCGTGGCGTCTGAGCATGAGGGCGGGCTCCACCGACTTCCTTGAACGGGAATCGGAGGAGGGGGTGATCGAGCGCCAGCTTGACGAGGCCTGCCGCGGTGAGGGTTCGCTGACCGTGATCGAGGGCCCCGCCGGGATCGGCAAGACCACTCTGCTTCGCCGGGCGATGGCATCGGCCCGCAGCCGCGAAATGACCGTGATCTACGGTCGAGGTGGTGTGCTGGAGCACGAGATCGAGTTCGGCGTCGTGCGCCAGTTTCTGGAGAAACCGCTGCTGTCGATCGACCCGGAGACGCGCGACGCCCTGCTGGGAGGGCCGGCTCGTGCTGCAGGGCCGGTTCTGGGCATTGGGGAGATGCCGGCGGACATGGGCCCCGGAAGCGATCCGGTTGACAACATTCTCCACGGCATTTACTGGCTGGTGGCCAACCTCGCCGAGCAGGGACCGGTCCTGGCTGTCTTCGAGGACGCCCACTGGGGCGATCAGGCGTCGCTGCTCGCCTCCGGGTATCTGGCTCGCCGGGTTGAAGGGCACCCGATCGCCATGCTGGCGGCCGTGCGGGATGACGAGCCCGGGTCGCAAGCCCGCTCGCTCGGGCCGGTCTTCCTCGACGCAGGTGCGCAGATCCTCCGTCCGGGCCCGCTATCGGTGGACGCGGTAAGAGAGGTCCTCACCCTGGCGTTTCCGGAGGCGGAAATTGGCCCCGAGCTGGTCGAGGCCTTTGAACGGGCGTCCGGCGGTAACCCGTTCTTTCTGACCGAGCTGGTCGGCGAGCTCTCGGTCTCGCACCGCGATCCACGCGAGCTGTCGGTCGACCGGGTACTTGACGCCGACCCCCTGGCGGTCAGACGCTCGCTGCTGATGAGACTGGGAGCACTGGGCGAAGACGCGAAGCAGATCGCCCAGGCGCTCTCGATCCTCGGCGGCGAGGGCGAGCTGCGTCACGCCGCGTCGGTCGCGGGGATCGACCTGCCGGCCGCCTCCGTGGCC
>Ga0105045_10004142_pt1 | contig 12568 bp, 10 predicted proteins | sample MAT02_FD_78089 | JGI IMG/M metagenome (GOLD analysis project Ga0105045, IMG submission 78089) | Freshwater microbial communities from Lake Fryxell liftoff mats and glacier meltwater in Antarctica - MAT-02 (megahit assembly) | ecosystem: Environmental > Aquatic > Freshwater > Ice > Liftoff... | reverse complement strand
TGGTCATCAACAATAGGCAGATCACGCAAAGTCAGTCTTTGAAGATTGAGTCCCTTTAATGCCAAGACGCCTTCGCTACCGAACCCTTGGCAGCGGAAGATTTCTAGTTGTGTTAGTTTTTGCAGCTTGGCTAGGTGTTCACCAGTTTGATTGGTGATTGCAAAGTCTTGGATCAGCAGATTTTCTAGGGTGCTGTTGTTTGAGAGATATGCCATTCCGTTGTCGGAAACCGCAGTGCTGCGATGTTTAAGGGCTTTAAGTTTCGGCAAAGCGGCTACCACTTCGAGCGTCATGTCACCTGCTTCCATGTTTCCCCGAAGATCCAAAACTCGCAAGTCCTGAAGCTTCGTTAGCCTTCGTGTGCTCAACTCGTTGAACCTATTTTGAACCAAGATCAACTGCTGCAATCCTTTGAGCTCTGCAATCAACTTCAAGACTTGGCTCGACATGTTCGCATTTGAAGAGAGGTCCAATACCGTCAGTTTTGGAAACGATTTCACGATCGTCTCCACTGCCGAGTCATCGATAACTGTGTTGGTCAAAGCGAGGGATGTTAGCTCTTTGAGTCCGCTTAAGTTCGAAACCATCTCGGAGTTGAGGGTACGGCAATTGTAGATTTGCAGTTTGGTAAGGTCGCTCAGGCGTCCGAACAAAGCAAGGTCGTCCGCGGTCAAGATGGAGCCATCTTGAATCAAGATTTCGGTCAGCTTGGGACCGTCCATAGTAACTTTGGCAGATGAGCCCAACGCCTCTAGCCGTTTCTTGGCAGCAGTCGTGTTCTCTATCTTTGCGGTGGCGGTCGATTCCGTTTTTTGAGCAAAACAGGTGGCTGAACTGGAAAAAGCGAAACCAGTAGCGAAAATAAAACCGACCAAGCATTTCCCAGCAAATAAACTCACGCGGCGACAGCGCATCACAGTAACCCTTGACTCTAGATATGAAAAAACAGGGGAGTAACAAACTACTCCCCTGCCGGTTGATACAACGTTTTTTGCTTTAAGGCCAGCGGCAGGCTGTAAGATACCAGCTGTAGTTTGGGACCATTGTCCTGAACCAACCAACGAACGGGACATTGGTCCCATCCTACGGTACTTTTCATTCTGCCGCTCGCCGTGCCGAGTTGGATTTAGTCCAACTTGTACCCATCACGATACTTTGGTTTGATCAGATCGGCAACGCGCGGCGTCTTGAGAGAAGCCAAATTGGTCACGATAAGATTTTTCGCATCCCATTCAACTTTCTCGCCCCACTCACCCATTTCGCCGTCTTTTCCGCCCTTTGAAGCGGCCCAAACAGCGAGGTTACCGAGCAAAATGGTTTCGGTCAGAGGACCGGCGCGATCGACGAAATTCGACTTGCAAATCTTTGGATCGTTTGCCATTTTCGCACGGAACAATTCGTACATATTGTTTGTATCATTGTCCCCTTTGTTTTCGGCTTTTTCGTAGTCGACGTTGACTTTGTCTACGCCCTTGAGTTCGTACTTGCCACAGTAATCGTCCGAGCTATAGAACGCACCCTTTTCGCCCACAATTAGAACGCCGCTGTCAGCAACCTTGCTGATGCCCAATTTTTCAAAGACTTCAGCAGGTGGCTTATTACCTTTTCGGTCGTACCACCAAAATGGGATTGCAGGTCGCTCTTTGGTTTCTGGGAATTCAAACTTGATGACCGAGCTTGCTGGGAAGCTATCGAAATCGTGTCCACTGGTTTTGGCAACGACCGAGATTGGGTCGCGGAGACCGCAAGCCGCAAAAGGAACTGTCAGTTGGTGACAAGCCATGTCCCCCAACGCACCGGTGCCGAAATCCCACCAGCCTCGGAATTGGAAGCTGTGGTACAAGCCCGGCCAGTATTCCCGATCTTCAGCAACACCAATCCAACTCTTCCAGTCCAAGCGTTCTAGAGTTTTAAGGATTTCCTTGTGCTTCGAGCCAATTAGCTTAGCACCTTCTGCTGGATCTTCTTTCATTGCTTCCGAAGCGAATTTTTCCATGTTCATTCGTCGTCCCGGCCCTTGAGCCCACACTGGACGATTCGACCAAGCATAGACTTCTTTCAGTGTGCCAAGAACTCCAGAGCTCAATTGAGCAATCGCTTCGCGGGATGAATCTAGGGCGGTACCTTGATTTCCCATTTGCGTGCAGACGCCGGTTTCTTTGGCAACTTTGGCTAACAATCGAGCTTCGTAGATCGTGCGCGTAAGTGGCTTTTGGGTGTAGCAACTGGCTCCTAATCGCATGGCTTCGAGCGTAACAGGCCCGTGCATGTGGTCAGGGCAACTGACAGTAACAATATCGATGTTCTTGCCATATTTGGCAAAGAGTTCACGATAGTCCGTGAACTTTTCGGCGCTGGAAAACTCTGGTGACTTTGACTTGCCATCCATGGTATTTCTGTCGACATCGCAGATTGCAATCACGTTACCAAACTTGGCTGCATTACTGGAGTCGCTGCCTCCTTTTCCGCCAACTCCGATGCAAGCAATGTTTAGTTTCTCGTTTGCTGATCTGCTGATGGCCGAAGTAGCGCCTGCTGACACGAAATATCCGGCAGTGCTAACAGCAGAAGTGTTCTGAATAAACTGACGACGAGTGGTTCTCGACATTGGGTGGTCCGATCATTGGAAGTGATAAAAGCCAGGAAGTCATGGCGGTTTTGGGAAGCAAAACGAGTCCAATCGGACAAGTGGCTCCCGCGACTCAACGAGAGTTAGGTGGGCGACGAAAAGTGATTTGCCAAAAACCACCATTACAGAACGATTGTGCCTGACTGCGCACCATACGTTCTGGCCTCACAGTATACTCGCATAGTACGTGTCGAGCAACAAGTTGCGGTGCAGGTCGGGTTTTTCCGTTTTTTCTGATTTCTCGAATAGCAACTGAAACACATGGCGGAGCCCTGCAAAGTTTCCAAAAACTGGAAACGCGTTCCGTTTAAGGATCGAATCTAGCCGAAAGCTTTAGAAGTGGTCTTGCGCGGGCAAAAGCACATTGTTTCATCTTGACTCATTTAGGTGTCGAATCTTGATTCGTCCGAATACCATGTGGCGAGCTTTTTTTTGTGGAGTAGGAATTGTCCTAATCATTATGGGCATTGAGTGCCTGCTGATCGACAGCGCAATCTTGGTTGCGGGCGTTCTAGACGATCCCGGTAGCCAAGTCCCCCAACAATTAGGTGGCTTTTTTTCTGGTCCCGTTCAAAACACGGTTGACCGAGTTTTTAAACCCTCTGAATGGTTTCCTTGGTCATTGCTGGCGACCGGATCAATCGTTTTGCTCTATTCGATTTCCCTGCGGAAGAACGCAGGTTAGTACCACAGCTCGCATTCAAGCCTATACCATTGCAGGTAGCGGAAGCCGCCAAGGCTTTCGGTGAGAGTGACGTTCCGAAACTTTTGGCGAGTTCCGCTACAGGAAACGCCACCGGCATAGGATGTGTCAGCCCTTGGGGACTTGAATTCAACAAGACTCGGGCAATTGTCAGGCCGCTTACATTGTCGTGTAGGGGGCTTCTTCACCGCGAAGTTGTGAAAGCGCGTTTCCGGCAGCCCGCTGTTCTGCTTCTTTTTTGTTTCGTCCCCAAGCCGGAGCAAAACGCCTACCCGTGATTTCCGCAGCAATTTGGAAATGTTTGCTGTGGTCGGGGCCTCGCTCGTCGATCATACGGTATACCGGAGTACCCTTGAGGTCCCGCTGAGCAAGTTGCTGCAAAAGCGATTTGTAATTGCCTCCGCCATGACCATCAGCGGCCAACCGAATCTCTGGCTCCATATGCTCAAGAATAAACTTGCCAACGTTTTCGATGCCGCTATCCAAAAAGATCGCGGCCACAATGGATTCGAATACATCGCTCAAAAGCGACCTGGGCATACCGGTTCGAAGCATTCCCCTTCCCACAATTAAGCAGCTATCCAATCCTAACTGTCTGGAGATCTTCGCGCAGACGCGGCGCGAGACGACCACGGATTTGATCTTGGTTAGTTCGCCTTCCAAGTACTCAGGGTACGACCGAAAAAGTCGTTCGCAGACAATCATTCCCAAGATGGAATCCCCCAAAAACTCCATCCTTTCGTTCGATTCCGTCCTCGTTGAGGCGACGCTCGAATGCGTTAAAGCGGACAAGAGTATGGAGGGATCGCAAAACCGATACTTAATAATGCTTTGGCAATGCTCGACCTTTTGTTCCACGGTGAGTGTGTCATCGGGTGGTGTCAGGTCATTCATAGCCGTAGTACAGAATCCAGATCGTATCTGTTTGAAAATTGGATCATTCAGTTATCGCAGGTTGTCGCACTTACGCCTAGCCCGTGCAAGGAAATCCACGAAAAGGGCCAATTCTCCTTCGAGCATGAGCTGCGCCAAAGCCGATCCCAAAATGGTTTAACGTTTTAAACCCTCCAAATCATTGTGAATGAACAGTCAATTCTAATTGCAGCTATATCCATAATAATCTTGCTGTTGTTGGCGTCCGTTAGAGGGACCCTGGCGTTTCTATCCGACACGCTTCAACGCCGAAAAACTGCGAAAAAGGAACTGGCGTCTGACAACGCTGCTCGGCTTGAGCTTTCGAGCAGACTAAGACAAACTTACGTCGATCTTTCGCTCAGTCGAAGGCAGGTGCGATGGCGAGAAGTCATGGTTGTGAAGGTCGTCCAGGAATCAGAGGATGTCCGTTCCTTTTATCTGGTGGATCAAAATCATGAGCCGTTGCCGGCAGGTCTGCCAGGGCAACATATTTTGGTCGAGCGAACAAAAGAATCAAATTCATCCGCGGGGTGCCGGTGTTACTCGCTTTCCGACGACTGTACGTCTGGGCACTGGCGAATTTCCGTGAAGAAGAACTCATCGCACGCGGATAGTGTAAGCCGATGGCTTCACGAAGAAATCGGCGCCGGAGATGTACTGAGAGTTCGAGGGCCATCCGGGGCTTTTTATCTAACAACGGCATTGGGTCGAAATGTCGTTTTGGTCAGCGCGGGTATTGGCATAACCCCCATGCTCCCGATGCTTTTCGAAGCACTTCGCAAACCTTGTGGACCGATCCTTTGCTTCAATCAGTTTCGAGATGTGGCTCATATGCCCTTCATCGACACGCTTTCAAACCTTGCCGCTCATTACGAGCAGGTCGAAATGCAAATTTGGATTAGCCGTTTTCCAAAAGGGGTGCGGCGATCGGCTGAAAGTCTTTTTAGGGAGGGCAAATTCCAGGCAGCCGATTTGCTAGTACATGAAGGGGCTCTGAGTTTAAGCGACTATTATTTATGCGGTCCAGAAGAATGGCAGCATCGAATCCGCGAGGAACTGATCCAAGCTGGCGTTCGTTCGGATTTCATTCACTACGAACTATTTCAGCAATCCGAAAAGCAAGTCCCGGCAGCTCCAAGAAGTTTTGCATCGCACAATGTTCACTTCAAACAATCCGGTGCGATCGCTAAATTTGAACCCAATCACGCAAGCTTGTTGGCTTGCGGTGGTCAAAATTCCATCGCTATGGAGAGTGGCTGTCGAACCGGAGCGTGTGGAAGCTGCGCGGTTAGGCTCCTTGGCGGCAAGGTGCGATACACCCGTGAGCCCCAGTTTCAAATGCAATCTAGCGAAATATTACCCTGCGTTTGTGTGCCCGAAAGCGATCTAGAAGTGGACGCATAATCAGTGTTTTCGAGTCGGTACTTTGTTTTCGGGTAGCGGAACCCACCAAGTTTTCGGCAATTGATTGGAAATAACCGAAAGTCCTGGCGACTTCCGCTACGGTTTCGACCCGAAGTTAAAATTACGCTGAACTTCTAGAACCTTCATTTTCCGTTTTCATTTATGCGCTGCGTGGACTAATTTGTACGTTTGGTAACGCAAAAAATAACCAAACAGGAAGCCCGCCATGCACCCATTGATCCCATCGCAATTTCTAACGTTCCGAACGACCATCAGTTTGATTGCCACATCGCTATTGGCACAAATTCTGATCCCCATTTTCCCGTCGCAGGCACAGGAACCGTCAAAACCTAAGGAGTCCGTACGAATCCTCTTTGCTGGAGATATCATGTTGGACCACGGACCTGGCAATAGGGTGGCCAACGGCAAGGATCCCTTCGAAGCGTGTGCATCGCTTTTCGAAGGAATCGATTTAAGCATTGGTAATCTCGAATGTGTTTTGGGACGCGGTGGAGAGATGAGACTCAAACCGTACGTGTTCCGCGGAGCTTCTGATTCCCCTCGCTTTATCAAGAAATATTTCCACGCGGTCAGCCTCGCCAACAATCACTCCCTCGACTTTGGGCCCGGTGGGATGGTGGAAATGCTTGCCGTGCTTGAACGTGAAAAACTTCCGAACTTTGGAGGTGGATTGAATATCAAACAGGCGATGGCGCCGTTTGTAACCGAAATCAAAGGCCATAAAATCGCTATTTTTGGTTTCAACGAATTCCATGCCCAAGAATATGCAGCCACCGAAACCCTAGCTGGAAACGCACCGCTATTGGAGCCCGGAGTCACTCAAGCGATCAAAAACGCCAAGGAAAAGCTCGGTTGCAATGTAGTGATCCCGTTTCTTCATTGGGGCGAAGAGTTGATGCCTACACCGCGTCCCGACCAAGCGAAATGGGCAAAAGGTTGGATCGACGCTGGTGCAACTGCGATCATAGGAGCCCACCCCCACGTCCCGCAAACGATCGAAACGTATCGTGGTGCCCCGATCGTTTATAGTCTCGGGAACTTCGCTTTCGACTATTTTCCTGTCGATCCTCCAGAATGGATTGGTTGGATTGCAATTCTTGAAATTACACCGACCGGGGTCGTAAATTTGGAAATCAAAAGCATTATTTTGGATGCTGCGGGATGTCCAAAGCCCGCGCCATCCGAATAATGGATGTTCGGCGAGCGATAGCTCCCGATTGCCTTACAACCGCTAAAGACGGATTCTTTGGCGTTCCAACGCTCGGCTGAGCCGTTCAATAACGGCTGCTAGATTGCGATTTCTTGGCATGTGACTGGAATCTAGTCTTTGCGTAGAGTAATGTAGTAGCTTAGGCATTTCCCTCGTTTGTTCTCTTTTCTTCCAAGTGACGACCGGCATGGCAAACTACGTATCGCTCGACGAAGCCGCAAAGACTCTCGGCATATCTTCAGTCGAACTCGTTGAGATGCGTTCCCGAGGCGAGATATTTGGGTACAGAGACGGCAAGTCCTGGAAATTCAAGACCGAAGAAATCGAACGCGTTCAATCGGAAATTGATGGCGACGCAATGGATGAGGAAGCTGGCGGCTCCTCCATCCTAATCTCCGAAAGGCAGGTTGGCCCGTCTGGCAGCAAGAGCGGTTCCACTATCGGAAAGGCTGGCGAAAGCGATTTGTCCTTTGGTAGTGATCTCAACCTCGCCGACGACGATGAGCGTATGGGGAGCGACGTTGCTTTGGTTCCGGACCCAAAGAGCGGAAGCGGAGTCCGACTCGTCAATCGAACACCTGGAAAGGGCGAAGGAAGCAGTCTGCATTTGGACGGAGAAGGCAAGAACGCATTGTCCGATTTGAAACTTGAAAAGGAGGGCGGCTCCGGAAGTGAAGTCGAATTGGGCAGCGATTTGAAATTGATGGGGGACGACTCAGCTAACGATAGTGGCCTCGACCTCATGAGCAAAGATTCCAAAGTCATTTCCGGTTCTGGAATTGGGAGTGGGCTAGGTAGCGGCAGTGGCAGCCTCGGTCTGGGCGCTGACCTTGAACTAGCCAGCGACGACGAAGACGATCTGGTACTTGGTTCTGACTCGGGAGTTGGATTGGCATCCGAAAGCGGCATCAATTTGATGAGCCCATCCGATAGTGGACTTTCCCTCGAAGACGAACCATTGGATCTCGCAGGAACCGGTATTTCTGGATTAGACCTTGGGGCCGAAGTGTCGGGCTCGGGTTCAGGTGTTGGTTCGGCAAGCGGCATTAGTGGCCTTGGAAGCGGTGCTTTGATCGATTTCCAACAAGGCGAAGAATTTCAGTTGACTCCTTCGAGCGGTGGCATCGAAGTGGATGATGACAGTGGCTCTCAAGTAATCGAGCTAGAAGATTCCAGCGAGTTTGGTGCGATGCCCGCGGGCGGTATGGGTGGATTTGACCCAATCGATGAACAAGGCGGTTTCGGTGGCGATGGTGGTTTCGGAGACGAAGCTTCGATCGCAGGTGGTACGATGGCTGCCGGCGCTGCGATGCGTGGAGTCCCTGAGACACCCTACAGCGCCTACGACGTTGTTTTACTTCTTGGGATTTTACTATTAATGGGAATGGGCGGGTTACTGGTTTCTGACTTAATGCGGAACATGTGGTCATTTGACGGACAAAACGACTACACATCCGGACTTACCTCGATGTTGGTTAGCGCCATTGGCGGCAAGTAATAGTTTAGCAGCACCATGCGTTGACCGGTTAGTTGAATGAAGTCGACCAGTTCTGTTCGCAGTCAAGGCCTAGCAGGAAATTTCGTTTTGGTCTAGGTGCGTGAACACATTCCAGTAATCGATTCGCCAACGGCCTTTCGACAGCGATAGTCGGGTCATGGATGTGTTTACGATGTCACCTAGCTTGGCTTCAATAACATCATCTTCTAGAAAAGCCTCCAGCAATCGGAGCTTGAAGTCTGCGTGAATGACCATTGCGACTCGATCTTGATCGGTGTGCGTTTTTGATTCTGACTCGTACCACTTTCGGACTCGTTTCGCTCGCTCTCTCGCCTCATACTCCGTTTCGTAATGATCGAGATCGTACCAACCTTGATCTGTGATACGTTCATCTAATTTCCATCGTGAATACTTGTCCGCGAGAGTCTGACGATTCATTCCTGTCATAGCGACCCGCATTCCTGGTTGGTAACCACTATGGCAACCTCCCTGCTCATAGATATCTTGTCGAACCATTGGCAAAACGGATGTCTTTTCGGATATCCGGCGAGTTGTCTCCAGTGATCTAAGGAATGGGCTACAGTAGACGACAGTAGGGGCGAGTTTGGAAACGACGGTGGCTAGTTTCTTGGATTGTTGTACACCAAGCTGTGTGATATTCGGGTCAGGGACGCGAAATTGATCTTCGAGTGCATTGTTTTCGGACTGGGCATGTCGAATTAAGAGCAAACTGGGCAAATGATGCATGATTGTAAGTGTGTCGTAATCGATGGCAGTTTCGCGTAGAATGGATAGTATGTTGGGGACGTAATGTATGTTCCGAACCAATTCTCGTCAAAAGTAAATTCGCTCTTGGCATATCGTACCGCAACTGATTTGAAATGAATGAGACAGGAAATCTTTCCAATCTCCCAGAATTGCTTCGACGACGAACCGCAAAATCGGGAATTGAAATCAAGCAGAGCGATTCGCACCGCGAGTTAGCTCCTCAATACGCATATGGACGCCACCGTGGGCCCGCTCCTAGATATTCGCATCCTGCAGCGGTTTTGGTCTGTTTGATTCCAATTTCAGGTTTTGATTGGACGATCCCATTGACCCTTCGCCCGGCTCAAATGGCGGATCATGGCGGACAAGTTTCGTTGCCGGGTGGCCGCTCGGACTCTGGCGAAACCGTTTGGCGAACGGCATGCCGAGAGTTCGGCGAAGAACTCGGCTGCACAACCGAGTATATGCAACCCGTTTGCGAGCTCACGCCGCTGTATGTTTATGCGAGTCGGCATATGGTAACTCCTATTGTTTCTGCGAGTTCCTTTCGCCCGTCGTTCAAGCCGAACCCGGATGAAGTGGCCGAACTGATCTTTTTACCTTTACTCGATTTGATTGACGACGATGCCATCAGCGTCGGAACATTGAAGCGGGGAACAATTCAATTTGATGCTCCAGGATTCCGTGTTGGCAGTCATTTCGTTTGGGGGGCTACCGCCATGGTGCTTGGGCAGCTTCGCAATATGGTTCGTGAAATTTTGGCAGAACAAAAGGCGGAGCCTTGGTTCATGTAGCACGTATCCCGATTTCGCGTAGAATCGGATTACAAGTCGAGCGGCAGGCAGTCAGATGCCAATTTTGGTTCGGGACCATTGACGCGAACGATTCAAAGGACGGGACAATGGTCCCATCCTACGGTACTTTTCATTCTGCCGCTCGCCTAAGAGCAAGGTATTCGACCGAACTATCACCTAAACTTGCAAAGGGATTCGCATGATTCGAGTAGGCATTATTGGCGCTTCTGGGTACACGGCTATCGAAGCGATCGAATGGCTTATTAGGCATCCTCAGGTTCAAATCCTTGCGGCAACCAGTCGCCAAGCGGATGGCAGTATGATTTCTGACATGCATCCAAGTCTCGTTCGCAGGCTCAAGTTGCCGGTCGAGGACTTGACTCCCGTGCAGGTTGCCGAGCGTTGCGATGTGGCTTTTTCCTGTTTGCCGCACGGGGCGTCGGCGCATATCGTGATGCAACTGCTGGACGCGGGATGTCGCGTCATCGATTTGTCCGCGGACTATCGATTAAGTACGTCGGCTCTGTACGAAAAATGGTACAGTGAAAAGCATCCGGACGCGGGCCGATTGGGTATAACACCGTACGGGCTCCCCGAACTCTTTGCGAGCGAACTGAAAGACTGCCGATTGGTTGCCAACCCTGGCTGCTATCCAACTTCAGCGATTCTACCTTTGTCACCCCTGCTCAAAGAAGGGCTTATTTCGCCTATGGATATTATCGTTGATAGCAAGTCCGGGGTGAGCGGTGCTGGGCGAACTCCGAAGCTCGGTAATCTCTACTGCGAAACCAACGAAAGCATTTCCGCTTACTCGGTTGGGCACCATCGTCATCAGCCCGAGATCGTTGATATCGTGAAGCGTTTTAGCGGCGTCGAACCCGAAATCGTCTTTACTCCGCATTTGACGCCGATGGAGCGTGGGATTCTGTCCACGATTTACGTTCATCCGGTTGCCGGGGCGACTCCAAATCAGATTCGCGAATGCTTGAACACGTATTACGATGCTAGCACGTTTGTTCGCATCGTCTCGCATTTGCCTGCAACTCGCTTTGTTTCTCGATCCAATTACGTGGATATTACCGTTCGAGAAAATGGTCCACGCATTATCCTCATTTCCGCGATCGACAACTTGGTCAAGGGTGCGAGTGGTGCAGCGATCCAAAACATGAACTGCATGTTCGGCTTAGACCCAACCATGGGCTTGCTATAAATTTAGTCAATTCCTCTCCTTCTGATTTTTTTAACCAACATGATCAAAAACCTTCAAGCAAAAATGATGCTCGTTTTTTTCTCCATCGTAATGATCGATGTCGGCTTAGCTGCTGATTCGGTCAAACTGGTTCGAAACGGGGATACGGTGTTCGTATCGATCAACGAAAAGGAATTCACGACGTATAGGTTTGCCACCAGCCTTACCAAGCCCTATTTCTTCCCGGTCAAGGCAGCGGATAATGCTTTGTTAACGCGCCCGATCGTAGGCGAGAACTATCAGGGGGACCATCCACACCACAAAGGGATCTGGGTCTCAGTCGATGAGGTCAACGAGATCCAGTTCTGGGCCGAGAAAGGGAAAATTGAAAATCGAGGAGTGGAACTCGTGACTTCGGAGGGCAATCCGGCCATCATGCGAGTGACCAATCATTGGCTCGATCGAAACGCAGCGGACATCATGATCGAAACGACAACGATTGCGATTCATGCCAACAGGATGCTTGAGTACGATATCCAGTTCAAGATGATTGGCTCGGATGTGAATTTTCGCGACACTAAGGAGGGGCTGTTTGGTTTTCGTCTCGCCGAGTCTCAGCGAGAGGATAAAGGCCAAGGCAAGGTAACGAATGCCGAAGGCAAAAAGGGGACGAAGGAATGCTGGGGACAGCGTTCCGCCTGGGTGGACTACCAAGGGCCAATCGAAGGCAAAGAATACGGCGTTACGATATTCGATCATCCTGGGAATTTTCGGCCGAGCCGATATCATGTACGAAACTATGGACTTTTTTCGATAAGCCCGTTCGGCGAAGCGGCTTACACGAACGGTACAGAACCAGCAGTAAACGACATATTCAAAAAAGATAGCATGTTGCGATTGCGATATGCAATCTACTTTCACGAAGGCGAAGCGATGGCCTCTGAGCTGAACGGGTTATCAGAACGTTTTTCTAAACGATAGTGCGATTCGTTGGAGTGCAGGCTCATAGGTGTAAAGGCTTAAGCCCGGAGGGCTGCCACATCCTTTGCCGTTGGTGTAAACCACCGGACATCAGTAAGAAATTTGAAGAAAAGGCTGACACATACGTTTCGTCGAAAAATGTGTCGGCCCTTCAGGCCTTTTGCATTCTTTTTAAGACGGTCCGAGGCCTTGGCGGCCCCGGCAGTGGGTGTGCGAGGGCTTCGAGTCGAGTGAACCGACGGCGCTAGCTGCGGGCTGTTCGAGTTAAGTGAACCGAAGGCGCTAGCTGCGGGCTGCAGTTTGGTTAAGTTCCCCATCAATTCAGACCCGAAGCTAACGCTTACGGTTCACAAAGTGAGTGCCATTTGGCTAGCGCCTTGCCGCTCACAACCCCTCTCCAAAACACATGCCCTGACTTACTTGCAGCGACTCACACTCTCTGGAAACCGCAAAGAT
>Ga0105045_10004141_pt1 | contig 12569 bp, 13 predicted proteins | sample MAT02_FD_78089 | JGI IMG/M metagenome (GOLD analysis project Ga0105045, IMG submission 78089) | Freshwater microbial communities from Lake Fryxell liftoff mats and glacier meltwater in Antarctica - MAT-02 (megahit assembly) | ecosystem: Environmental > Aquatic > Freshwater > Ice > Liftoff... | reverse complement strand
CTTATTCCAGGAAGGATGAATTGGATTAATATTACCTGGATTGGTATTTGCCATATGTTTTTGTATAGAGAATGTTTTAATTACGCTAAAAAATAGCATAGAATTGGTGGGTGGTCAAGCTAAACCTGCCTACCGTTAATTATGTTATATTAAAAGAAAATTCCAAAAACTATCAAAGCTTATTTGATATAGCCAAGAGTGTTAAGAAAACTTCGATAGTCACGATATGACCAATTCTTCAGTCCGGCATTGATCGCAATTGCCAAAAGATTAGTACATATTTGACCGCCGAGAGCTGATCCAAGCAATTGTCCGCTTTGTTCGTTATAGATAATCTTAATAAAACCTGCCTGATCCTGTTTGGTTAGTACTTCATATTTGACTTGAGAACCGTAACGACTAGCACTTTCTCTGAATGAAAGTCCAACAGTACTAACAGGTTGTGACAAGGTTATAGTATTAATCGGGAAAGGAATTTCTCGAAGCTCTCCTTGAATAAAAGACGAGACGTTGTTCATCAATACCAGGGCTCGACTTTTGGAATTGTCACCTCCACCAAACTTCTCTAGAAGATTGAGAATATTGGAATAATAGCTACCAGGTCGGTTAGTGGCTGAGCACTGTCCAAGGGCGTAGATGTTGCGTTGTGAAGTTTGCCCTGTGTTGGAACAGCTAACGCCTCTAGAATCAGAATTAATACCTATAGAAGACAGGTTAAGATTATCTTGAAAAGACTCCTGGGCTTCTACGTAAATACTATCAAAATCATGGTAACCCGCTTCCGAATCTTCAACACGAATTTTGTCATTACGAGCAATAACCCTCACAGCTTCAGCTTCAAACAAGAATTCCACACCTTTTTCGAGTAGGGATTGAATGGCAAAATTCAAGCAGGTTGTGTCTATCTCTCGAAGAATCACTGAAGGTTCTCGCTTTTCAAAAATAACTACTTGACTACCTAGCCCCGCATAGATCTCAGCAACTTCAAGATTACGGGGTGTGAAGCCAATAATAGCTAAAGATTGCGGATATTTGTCTCCAAAAAAACTATTGTGTTGATACATTACATCAACTGCACTGAGCCCGCTAATGCTTGGCAAACTTAGCTGGCCTTTACCAGTGGCCAACAAGCAGTGTTCGAATCCAACCAAGTTTTTTTCGGTTTCTGAATTAATTTCAAGTAGATTCTTAGATGTGAATCTGGCTTGACCGTACATGATTTTAAGGTTCGGGAATTTAGACAGTTTTTGTTTTATTTTTTTGATTTGCCCGAGAATTTTTTGCTGTGTGTTGCGGCGAATTTTGGTATGAACTTCTTTTAGCAGACTTGGACTTTGTTTAATAATATCAGCTTGAGTGGAGTAGCTTTGTGCCTCTTGCTGCAGTAGTTTTTTGGGCTCATCAAAGGAGTAAAAATAGCTCCCACCAATGTCACTAGATTCAACAAGTAATACATCGTGACCAGCTTCTGCTAGGCGAGTTGATAACATTAGGCCTGTTTGGCCAGAACCAATAACCACGAATTTGTGAAACAGCATACTTGTACCAGATTTTGTCGAAAAACAACTTATATAAGTTAGACAATAATAGCCATTGTCAAGGAAATTAAAGAGTAGGAAATTTTGTTCAAAAGATTTTGAAAATTTGTACTTATCTAAGACTTATGATTGATAAAAAGTGCATAACTAAAACATTAACAGTATGCTAATTTTAAGTTGAGATAACGCAAGGTTTTCCTAAAACATAACACTACGTTTCAGGTTTTACTCTTGCCAAATTCCAAATATGCGCAGATTTGTTTAAATCTATGTCAACCGCACTAAGTATTACTAGCCTTTCCAAAACCTATTCTAACGGAGTCCAGGCTCTCAAAAACATTAATCTGGATATTGAAAGTGGCGACTTCTTTGCCCTTCTTGGATCTAATGGCGCTGGTAAAACTACAATTATTGGAATTACAACTGGTCTTGTTAATAAGTCTGGCGGTAAAGTCAAAGTCTTTGGAACTGATATTGACATTGACTTCAACCACGCCAAAAGTTTGATTGGAATTGTACCTCAGGAATTTAACTTTAATGTTTGGGGTAAGGTTATTGATATTGTTACTGACCAAGCTGGGTATTATGGAATTCCAAGATCAGTCTCAGTACCGCGAGCGAACCAGATTCTAGATGAATTGGGGCTTGGATCCAAAAAAAACTTTGCTGCAAACACCTTGTCAGGAGGAATGAAACGCAGGCTTATGATTGCCAGGGCACTAATTCATCGGCCGCAATTCCTGATTCTTGATGAGCCAACAGCTGGCGTGGATGTAGAACTTAGGGTTGGGATGTGGGATTATCTGAAGCGAATCAATGCTGAAGGTGTGACAATTCTTTTAACTACACATTATTTGGAAGAAGTAGAGCAACTTTGCCATAATGCAGCAATTATCAAGCAAGGTGAGATTATTAAGAAAGATTCAGTCAAAAACTTAATTGGATCTCTTGAAAAAGAAACTTATACTTGCGAGGTAGAAAACTCAAAGGATTGGGAGCAGATAATTGGCTTTGAAGTCAAAAAAGTTGATGATCAGTCACTAGAAGCATCACTGACTAAGGATCAAACTTTGAACGACCTAATCTTCAAGCTCACTCAACACGGAATTAAACTCAAAGGAATTAGACCCAAAGGTAATCGTCTGGAAGAATTGTTCATTAATATTGTGAATAGTTAAATAGCTTGGATTGATTTGAACCTTAGATCCATTCTAATTTTTGGTATAATAAAATCTCCACGATCAGTTGCTTTTGGAATTTTGGTAGTGAATTCAAAGTTAAACTTTTTATAAAAATTAATAGCTCGAAGATTATATTCGGCCACTTCAACAAAAATACTCGTAGCACCCAGTTTTTGGAGTTCTGCTATCGCAAAGTTCATTAACTTAGATCCATAACCACCCTTACCAATAAAGTCTGGATGAAGATATATCTCGCTAATCTGACCGATATTTTGATCTTTTAATTTGAAACCAATTACTCCAGCCAATTCCCTGTCAACTCGCAAAATGTGACGTTTATTTATTTTGTCTTCTAAAAGTAACTTCTGTTTTTTAATTTTAGCTTCTCTTGAAGTTTTGTTAAGATAGTTTTCAATCATTGCCACAGTAATTCCCAATTCTGGATTGGGGTAAGTATCCACCCACGATGCGTGCTTGAGATCAATCAAAGCGTCGATATCCTCTTCAGTTAGAGGTTCGATTGTAACCAACTTTTTATGTTTTTGGGAACTGTAGTTTGGATATTCAGTCATACTATGCTTTAATTTACTGTTAAAACTAAATTTGAACAAGCGATATACATTTTTGATAAGGGTATTATGTATGCTTAACTGTCACAGTTATGTTCATAACATTTATTAACTTATAATTATACCTACATTTGATAATCCATCATTAGAACTATTTCAATCTGTAAATTCTTACCCAAAAAGTAAGGTTATAGTTGATTTTGGTAGGGCAATAAAAAAAATTGAGAAAATCAATAATCTGCAAGAGCTTATAAAAAACCAACTAGTATCTTACGTTGCCTATTTTAATTTTAAAAGTATCGACTTGAGCTCTATCAACGGGGGCAGTATAATTCTGACCAACCAATTTTTGAAGTCGTTTTAGCTGATACTAGGAACATAGCCATAAAGTCAACCGCTGGACTCGCTGCTCAAAATAACTCAAGTGATTTGGCTACATCTACAGGCCTTCCTGAAACGGATATTACAATTAGAAATATTCTTGCAACAACAACCTCTCTTACAAAATCTTTCGAAAAAATAGCACATGAATTATACTTTCTAGATACCAAAACTCAGCAAGCCATTAACTCTCGAATTGTTAAAGGTACTGGGTTAAATGTTGGGTTTTTCTTGCTCAAAGCTCAACTTGAATTCGATGGTTATATCGAAGAATTATCAATTCCCGAATTGCAATCCACAGACAATGAAAAAGAAGATTCTAATTACTTTGAGACTGAGATGGAAGGTGAACCCTTAAATTTGGATGATGTCCCCAGCAATATTTTTGTTAAATTTGGCTACACTAAAGAAGAATTTTTAAAAGACTATAAATCACACGATCCAAGTGATCCATTGATTTATGAAAATCTCAGCCGAGCAATTGCTGGAGTTGAAGCCAAAATCGAGCAAGCCAAAGCCATTGAAATTGAGATCAATTCAGGTGAGCTTATTTAGTTTTATTTATTCTTGAATATGCTAGAAAATACAGGAATAATTCATATTCCAAAAAAGGATCTAACAGAAAATTTTTCAGATGGCTCACAGGCAAGTTTGGAAAATCTTGAGTATAGACTGCGTAGTTTTTCCAAATTACAAAAATTGGCCACTGAACTTGAATCTCGCGGTGTTGATAGCAACGAATACTGGTATGATCTACACCGAATTGCGCTGAGATATATTCAATTCGTAATCACCGAAAGCTCACAACTTAATGGCAAGAAGGCTTTTCCTGAAGTTGGCAGTAATGTTGTTTTTAAGGGGGCTGATATTCTTCGTTATTATCAATTTGAGTCTCAAGCTAATTTTCAAATCTTGGTAAAAAAAGCTATGGAAATAGTCAGTCGATTACTAGATATATCAATGAGTAATGATCAGTTAGAGAATGTTGCTACAGTAATAAGTGGCAGGGACCAAAAACTGACCCAATCAGACTCCCAAAAAAAAATCACCGAACTCCGCAAAAAACTTTTTGACCTCCATCCAGATACTAATAGTAATTATACGAGTCAGACCTGGTCTCAGCGAGATTCAATTTTGAGAAGGATTAATCAACTCCGAGGAAACGAACCAAAACAATTTGAAAGTGTGACAATCGATCAAATACTTCTCAAATTACGATCTGAAACCTTTGTAAGGATGAATGGGGAAATTCAATTCCTGCCGCCAATTAAATTAAACTCTGGTACAAGCCAGGTTAATATTGCGAATGAGAGTCCAGTATTCAAGACAATTTTCCCAATCTTGCAAAAAACACTTAAGGATGTTCAAAAAATCTTAAATTATGATAAAAATCAACTTCACACTCAAATGTTAGATTTGTATGAAGGTGATTTTATACAAAAGGCTCTTAATTGTCAGATTAATGATCGGGCAGACCTGAATCAAATTAAAATTGCTAATAAACAAGCTTTATCCATTGCCAAAATGGGTTTGAATCCAGCTCTGGGAACTCTTCTAAATTACATCCACCCGCTTTCTGGTGATCCACAGCGTGAAGACACTATCGAATATACCAGAGATTATCGTGGTAAAATAAATATTCCCGCTTTTGAACTCCAATTATTACTTGAGTCAGACAAGAACTATCTATACCAAATTGTCAGAGATATTATAATTGTAGATTAGAAAGTATTTATTCCTCAAGTTCGAATCCATCCATTACATCATCCCAATTAACAGGTATTTCTGGAGCTGGAATTGGAGCTGGTTGGATTGGAATATTAGCACCTTCACTGTTGGGTGGGAGTTCTTTGTAAATTGAATAAAAAGTGTCTTGGTTTTGATTAGATTTAGCTACGGGTACCATTTGTTCTTCTGAAGTAGAATTCACTTGTCCTGGTGTCTGTGAAGTAGGTTGATGATCTTCAGTTTTTTTGCCAGATCGCTGAGCAGCTACAATATTCCAACTATCACCAAATTCACCCGACAGAGCTTCGGTCAGCCAGGTTTTGATTTTGGGTGAAGCTAGTTGACTACTAAATATTCCATTGGAAACTGACAAACTTAGTTCACGGCCATTAAGTGAATCGACAGTGAGATCTGACAAAATAATCTTTACTAGGGCTGGAGTGTTACGGCTAGATGTTAAGGATCGGATGAACTTTTGAATTTGGTCTGGAGCAACTAAACTAGATTTGATTTTGGTAGTTTGGGAGGTGTTTGCGATGATTTGGTTTTGAGGTTGAGTCTTAGTCTTAATATCTTGTGCTGTTAGTATTTCAATTGAAGCAGCAGTTTGATGTTCAAAAATATTCGAATTTAAGTCCTGAGCTTCATTTTGTTCGGATTGAAAAAAAAGTTCTGTTTCCAAATTGGGTAAACCTGCGGCCGATTTTGTCACTAGTGTATCCGAATTTTGAGTTTCGCTACTTGGATTGTCAGTCGTTAAAATTGTAACAGCACTAGTGTTTTTTGGTTCAGATAACTTTTGATTTTCTAAACTAGAATCACTAAAAGTTGTAGTTTTGGATAAAATCTCAGCTGGACTCTTGGGAGTTACTTGGATTGCCACTTTTTGGATTGGAGTTGGGTTTGAACTTTCTATTATTTTGGTTGTTTGGCCATTGTTAATCTTGGCTTGAAGAATAGCCATTGTAGCTAATGGGCTGGTGAGAGGCAGTCTTAGACCGATTATCTCAACAACTGGTATAATTATTGAATCGTAATCATGCTGACCTGTTAAAGAACGATCAAGAAGCAAGTCCAACAATTGTCCAAGAAAAGTCTCGCCATCAATCGGTAAACTTTCCAGTCGATCCCATAAGTCTTTAGTGAGACTACCATTTTGCAAAAAGTTGGCGCATTGTTCGAGTATTTCAACAGGAAGAATACCAAGAATTTGGGCTACGTTTTGGAGATTATAACTGGTTAATTCGTAGCTACTCAAAGTTTCAAGTATATTAATAGCGTCGCGCTGTCCCCCACTACTTCTTTTGGCAATTAACTCCAAGGCTTGATCATCGATAATAATACTTTCAATTGCTGCAATTTGTTGAAGGCGATTTATTAAATCCTTAATTGTATGGTTTTGAAGATTTAGCTTAGTGAGTCGAGAAAGAACGGTTGGTAGTAGTTTCTCGGCGTTGGTGGTTGCAAGTAAAAAAATCACATATTGGGGCGGTTCTTCCAAAGTCTTAAGTAGAGCGTTCATGGCATTTTTAGAGAGCATGTGAACCTCGTCAACGATATAGATTTTGTATTTACCAGCAATTGGCGGAACTGCTGCTGATTCGATAAGCTGGCGAATATCGTCGACACCAGTGTTGGAGGCTGCATCCATCTCTATAATATCCAGGTTACTTTCAGGATTATTATTAGTGTCGTTAAGTTGCCGCGCAAAAATCCGAGCCAGGGTAGTTTTGCCAGTACCTTTGGAGCCACTAAAAAGATAGCCGTGTTTAATTTTGTTCAATTTGAGTGAGTTAATCAGAACAGTCTTCACAAGTTGCTGGCCAACCACTTCTTCAAAATTCTGGGGGCGATATTTATTGTACCAAGCCATACGAATCAGCTTGGTAGTAGTTGCAACATTCTGTCAAAAGCTGTGAGCGAAAATTAGAAGTAAGGTAATTTTGCTTAGTTTAAAAAATCCAAAGTTAGCAGCATCTATTCTCCTTTTGTAGATTTTGATAATAAAGTGGATTTGACTAAGCATGGTTTTTTTCTACACATTCTGATACAATCTTAATCTTAATTCTAGATGCCATCATTTACTAACACTCAATCCTCTCAAGAAACTACTCCAGAGGTCATCAAAGTTATAGCTGAGTCCGATCCTATAGCAGTTACGGGGAGTTCTAATTCAATCAAGCCCCGGGATAACAAAGATATTTACGCCAGCTTCGGTAAAAGATTCTTGGCTAGTTTGATTGATAATTCCTTGTTAATTGTGATTGGAATAGTAATTACTGTTGCTGGTATTATTAATTTTGCTAGTACCATAGATGCTCAACAAATTAGTGAATATCAACTGCAATGTCAGACTGAACAAGCAATTGAACGGAACAAGATCTGTCGGGATTTTTTGGACGGTTTTGCTCAGACTGCCTTTTATACAACATTGATCATTCTGGTTTTGACTAGTCTTTATCGAATTATATTACCTATGACAGGTTGGCAAGGAACTATTGGTAAGCGAGTAATGAAACTAAGAATTGTTGACGAAAACAATCTCAAAATCAATTGGCTGCAAGCTTTTAGCCGAGAATCTTTTGGAATTATCTTACTAATTATACATTTGGCAACCATTCCTATACCGCAGATTGCTACACTTTTTCCAATCCTAGCACTTGTAATTCTGCAAAGTGGTCTTCAGGTGATCTGGTCACCGAATAAACAGTCAACTGAAGATGGCATTGCCCGAACCTTTGTTATTCAATTATAATTATGACTCCTACCGACGACAAGCAATTCAATTTTCAGCCAGAGTTCAGTAATTCCGATTATTTTCAAGACTACATTAAAAAGCACCAAGAGACAATGCAGCAACAAATTGGGCCTAAGCGTAACCCAGTCGAACCACTAGCCTGGCTGCTAGTAATTGTATTGTCAGTGTCTACAGTTGGTCTGAGTTATTGGATTTACCGAGACTCTAATGATCCAAGTAGAACTTCAATACCTGCACTAACCTTTACAAAACCGGCCAACAATGTTATCTCAGGAAATAACTTCAGTATTTTGCTGGATGAAACAACGCCAATTGACTTTGAGATCAAGGACCAAACTAGCAATTCCAAATTGTTCCCAACGCAATCGAGAACAACAAGTATTACAGCCACCAAAAAAATTAAAGACATCGAAAAAACTACCGGAATCAAAGTTACTTCGTGGGAATATGACTTTAAGTTAGATCTTGAGACTTTTACCAAAAGATTATCTTCCACACTTGGTTCCAACTATAATATCAGTACCGATCGCCTCAAAATTCCCAAAGATCTTGAATTAATTCAGGTTAAGAGTAATATAGATTCTAATGAAACTTATTATGTTGGCCTGACTCGCAGCAACTACTATGTAATTCAACTTCTTGATCAGCTACGTGATGACTCCCAGTCTAGCAATCTAACTAAGTTTACTAACAGCCTTGTACCTAATATTTATTTGAATTAAGTTTCAAAGTCAGGTAATATTTTTTGCAAGACTAGCTTTATTTTGTAATATTGCAGTCTTTAATTTGATTCACTAACTAAGGCAGTTTCATAATAACATGATTTGGATATTAATGTCAGTCAAAAAAATAAGACTAACTTGTATATTAACTAAAAAATAGAATTGAATATTGCGTAAAAAAAACCTCTTTGTAGAGGTAATTTTGATTTCTGATAGATTGGAATATTATCGATTAACCATAGTGATGGCTTTACCAAATTTACCATTGCGGCCTGTTCGACCAATACGGTGAATATAGTCTTCTCGAGTTTTTGGTTCGTCAAAGTTAATAACGTGAGAGATATCGTTAACATCAAGACCACGCGCAGCAACATCAGTTGCAACAAGAACACCTGACTTAACTTTCTTAAAACCTTCAATTACTCTCATACGGCTTGATTGAGTTTTGTCGCCGTGAATGAAGTCAACTAGAACTTCTTGCCTTGCTAACTCTTCAGCAACAGTTTCGACCATACTCTTGGTAGCAACGAAAACTAGAGCCTTGGTGACTTCAGGATCTTTAAGAATTGAGACAAGTGTTGTTAGCTTGTTACCTCGAGTAACACCAACCATTGTCTGGTCAACGTATCTGCTTGGTTCTGGTTTTTGAAGTTCAACGTATACTGCATCAGGAGACATATTGCTCAAGATTGGTCTGATAGCTGAATTAAGTGTAGCTGAAAAGTACAAACTTTGTTTTGGTTGAGGAATCTGATCCACAATCCAAGTGATATCTTCTACGAAGCCCATTTCAAGCATTCTATCCATTTCATCCAATACTACCATATTAAAATCATCAAGCTTAAGGAATCCACGCTTAGCCAAATCAACAAGTCGTCCAGGAGTTCCGATAACGAAGTGGTTAGTCTTGCGAAGATAGTGCATCTGATCACCGATACTCATTCCGCCAACACAAACTAGTGAAAAAAGATTCAATCGCTTAAGGTTAAACTCGCGAAGTTCTTTATCGATTTGGTATGCTAACTCTCTTGTTGGAGCTACAATTAATGCTTTCTTGACCACACCAGCATCCTGACTTTTTTTGATTTCGTTCAATAGTGGAATTAAGAATCCGCCAGTTTTACCACTTCCAGTTTGAGAGATGGCAACTACATCTTTACCCGCAAGAACACCAGCGATTGTTTTGGCTTGGATTTCTGTTGGGTGATGGTAACCGCGTTTGGTTAGAGATTCTAGAATTTGAGGTGAGAGTCCGTATGAAGAGAAGTCAATCTTATCAGCTGTTGGAATTTCTACATCAGCTTCCTTTGCTGCTTTTGTGTAGAGATCTTCATTGAGTCCTTGAGGTCGCTTGGACCGTCCGCGAGAAGATGATGAGGAAGAAGATCTGTTGTTTTGCATGCCGAATCCGCCATGCCGTGAGTTATAGGTCATAATAAATATGTTGTAATAAAAAAATTGCCGAATCTCAAGTTCATAGCAATTCTAATAATTACTCCAAACTTAATTCAAACAGAGAAGGGCAAAGTGAAAAACACATTGTTGTAAAGGCTTACTGCTTTTAATTCACCCAAAAAAACCTTTTAAGTTATGATCAAAGTATCTTTACTACCCCTAGAAATTCCTAAAAACTTTAGACTTCACCTTTTTCATTATTAACTTTCCCATGAACATGAATTTGACTAGAACCGCCATCTTTCGACTACCAAGCACTCTTTATTTTATTAATCCAATCCTTGTATTTATTTATTTGGTCAGAGTTTAATCCCAAATCTGATTCATCAGATAAGCGAACAGCTTCAGTCAAACAAAGATAAGCTAATAAAGACCAGGTTATACTTTTTAAAACGTTATCAATCCCTTCGGTCTCAATTTTTTTTAATTGTTCTAATGTTATTTCTTTGCGGCTCTTGTTAGCTTCTGGTGAAATTGGTCCATTCGTAAATCTATAAAGTAAAAGCTTAGAGTGCACGATGTCAAATAACATATTAAGTTAGTTTTTTTCATTACAAATTCTTGGCATTACAAAGGCTTGTATGCATTTTTTGTTCTACAAGTCGACTCCAAATTCTGTATCCATTCTCACTCGGGTGATATTTGTCTTTACTAAAGTTAAGGTCAGGATTACTTTGAAACTCATTTCGAGCTCCATCAAAAATATTTATGTAGTTGAAGTTAGTTGATTCTATCCTACTTCTGATTATCGAGTTAAAATAATCAGCTCGACCACTAAGTATATAATTAATCGGTGGTAATAGAATTGGCGAAGTAATAAAGTCCGGAATGCTTAGCCAAATAACTTTGGCTGGTAGGATTTGAATGTAACTTACAAGTTCGCTTATTTGATTACGGTAATCTTTGTCACTTATTGTTGAAGTAACGTCATTAGATCCGATAGAAACCATAATTAGATCAGGCTTTAATTTATTTAACTGATCAATTTGAGTATTGAGCACGTCTTGTACTTTGGCACCTCCTCGGGCTAGATTATAATATTCGATTGTCTGGTACTTGGAAGATAGGGTTGCCAGATATTGATATCCAAAACCCCCTTCAACCGACGTACCACCTTGTCCGGCCGCTGTGCTGTCGCCAATAACAGCTACCCTAAGCCGTCCGAAATATAACCCGGATTCAATCAAAACTGGTTGAGGGTAAGTAATTGGATGGGTCGGACTAACTCGAGCAGCGTAGATATAAGGATAGCCAAAAATAATTGAAGTATATATAATAATAATAGCAAACAGGCTTAGACTTAACCTGAGAATTTTGGGCATAGAGTCGTGTTGATTTGTTTAATTCTAAAAATTATCAAAAATTATTTAAGAAGCTTAGATGTAAGTTGGGCTGATTTTAGTAATTAATTTCAGTCAAAGTCAACTTACTGCCTGGGTTTGATATTACTTGAATCATGTCAGGAATTATTTTAGTAGGGAGACTATTAATATCGAACCACTCCACAGAGTCACACTTTTCAGGTTCTAGGTTGTTTATTTCACCGTTCCAACTAGTACTAAGAAAGAAAAAATCCAAGTAGTTTCGATCTTCAGATGTTTTGGGTAAGCGGTGCACCACTTGAATTAGCTTAGGATTAATTGGGGTTATACCAATCTCTTCCTGACTCTCACGAATTAGAGCTGCTGTTAGAGTTTCACCCTCGTCTAGATGACCAGCCGGTAAACTATAAAAACCATCCATGAAGCCAGTATTGAAGCGTTTAGATAGCAGAACCTGGTTGTTATTAATTAGAAGTAAATAGACTGCGGCAAAAGGTTTGAATCGTTCCATAGCTTTCTCAAGTCTCAGTTAAGATATTAATGTCAAACTAATTCGGGGTTTTGTTATAAAACCAGAATTAAGACTTCATAATATTCAAAATATGGCAAAACTAATAATTGATGGGGGCGGATCAATCAGAAAGATTGCAAGGACAATTTAGTTTCTTAAACAAATCAATCCATAACAACTCTAATAAATATGTTTTTACTAAACAGGAATTTATTAACTGGTGGTTAGAAATCAACAATTTTATATTTATAATTAATACTTTAGAGTCCTAGTTTACATAATAGATATAATTAGTAGAGTATAAATATTTTAAGATTAGGTATTATCAAAAAAGTAAGCTATATTTTGTGTCATAATTGCTAGAATACGATTCGAAAATTATCTTAAAGCATATTATCTTGTGT
>Ga0105045_10004139_pt1 | contig 12573 bp, 6 predicted proteins | sample MAT02_FD_78089 | JGI IMG/M metagenome (GOLD analysis project Ga0105045, IMG submission 78089) | Freshwater microbial communities from Lake Fryxell liftoff mats and glacier meltwater in Antarctica - MAT-02 (megahit assembly) | ecosystem: Environmental > Aquatic > Freshwater > Ice > Liftoff... | reverse complement strand
CATTGGGGTGTATGATCGCTGGGCCATCGAATGGGGCTACAAACCCGTACCCGATGCCAAAACGCCCGAAGAAGAACAAAAAGTGCTCAACAAATGGGTACTGTCGCACGAGAAAGATCCCATGTATTGGTTTGGCACAGAGATAAACCCCTACGATCCCCGGAGCCAGAGTGAAGATGTGGGCGACAATGCCATGCAAGTCAGTACCTTGGGAATCAAAAACTTGCAGCGCATATTGCCCAACTTGCCCGAATGGACCAAGCAAGAAGCCCAAGACTACGGCGACCTGGACGAAATGTACGGACAGGTGGTGGGCCAGTACCGCCGCTACCTGGGCCACGTGACCAAATATGTCGGCGGCATCTATGACACCCCCAAAACCTACGATCAGGCCGGAGCAGTGTACGAGCCAGTACCAAAGGTCTTGCAGCAAGAAGCTGTTACTTTTTTGAACACCCAACTGTTCCAAACCCCGATGTGGATGTTGGACAAAAACGTCATGACCCGGATCCGTCCCGGGGCTGGGGTGGATCAAGTGCGCCAAGTGCAAGAAAGTACCTTGAACCAACTTTTTGATTACGGCCGTATGCAACGGCTCATCGAGTCCAGCGTCAGCAATCCGGCGGCTTATCGGCTGGATGAATTGTTCACCGACATGCAGAACGGGGTGTGGTCAGAACTTCGCACCAAAAAACCGATTGACAATTTCCGGCGGAATTTACAAAAAGTGTATGCCGAAAAAATGATCGCATTGTTGAACCCTGCCCAAGGCTCGTTGGCTTTTGGTTTCAACTTTCAGTTTTTTGGTCGGGTGGTTCCTTCTCCTGTGGCCGACCCGCGCAAGAGCGATGTGATATCCATCGTGCGCGCCAACCTGACCGAGCTGCGGGCCAGTATCCGGGCCGGACTGCCCACTGTGACCGACAAAATGAGCCGGTATCACCTCCAAGACGTGGTGACCCGGATCGACCGGGCACTGGATCCCAAATAGGAAAATGGGTTGAAACTAGTTGTGGGGCGGGCAAACCAATTGGTTTGCCCGCCCCACTGTTTTTGTATTACCTTAGATGAACTGGCGGCAATGTCACATTCTCCCTTCTTCCTCATTGGGGGGCGCAAATAATGGATGGGGGTTGAACCGGAAGTCAAACCGCCCGATTCAACATCAAAAAACCGCCAACCCTATTTTTTTACCCTCTCCAGCAGAAAATAACTTGCAAAGTCATGCTTTCGCCCTAAATTTCGGCCTCAAGCCAAGGACTTAAGTATGTACCAAGTTACCACCGAACCATTTGGGCAATATCGGGCCATTTGCTGCCGCCACCTACTCACTGGCGAGGCCATGCACATCATCCCCGAAATGGGTGCGATGCTGAACGCGCTGCACTTGCGCTCGCCCCAAGGGGTTTTGCTTTCCCTGATCTGGGGGGCGGAAAGCCCGGCCGAACTGTCCACTGACCGCTGGTTCCGCAGTTCGCTGCTCTTTCCCTTCCCAAATCGAGTGGCAGGCGGGCAGTATCCGTTTGAGGGCCAGACCTACCAACTGCCCCTCAACGAACCAGCCCGGCAGGCCGCCATCCACGGCTTTTTGTCGCACGTGCCGTGGCAACTGGCCGAGTGCTCCGTGACCCACAGCGGGCAAACCCACGAATTGGACCCGGCGGGTGGCCACGAGCTGGCCACCCAACCTGCGGAAGGCCCCGATCGGGCGGTTGTTCGCTTGGCACACGGCTATGCAGGCTCACATCCCGGCTACCCATTTCCATTCCGGGCCGAGGTCACTTACTCGCTCAGTACCGAAGGGCTGGAGCTAACGTTGGCCATGATCAACACTGGGGAGGGAAACCTGCCCGCCGGAATGGGTTGGCATCCCTATTTTCATTTTACCGTGCCGGGGGCGGCTAGCCCCCAAGGCGCGGTCAACGATTACCAGTTGCAGATCAATTCGGATAAAACCTACCTATATGATTCCAACCTCACTCCATTGGCCCGCCAAACTTCTTTTGACCAGTTTTTGCAACTGACCACCGTGGGCGATACTTTTATGGACAATTGTTTTGAGCTGGTCGGTGAGCCGGCGCGGGTTGTATCGCGGATCCATTCTCCCATCCACCGGGCAACCATTGAAGTGTGGCAAGACTGCGGCCCACAACAATTGAACTATACGCAGGTATTTACTTTGCCAGAGCGCCACTGCTTGGCCATCGAACCGATGAGCTGCGCCCCCAATGCTTTTAACAATGGCTATGGCTTGGTAATATTGCCTCCCGATCAACGTTTAACGACGAGCATGGGAGTTGGGCTGAGCTAAATCAGGGTTTTAAAGAAATCTGGTACTAAAATTGAACAAACGGCATAGGGCAAAGCTGAAAGGTTAGATAGCTGTTTCTGGACTTTTATTTTTTTAAATACTTTGGTCTACTTTTAAATGAGCATTCGTGTTTTCTCTATCTTTTATTCTAATTTCTCTTTCAAATGAAGAAACTGCTTACTTTATTCTTTGTCGTTTTGTTCCCGATGGTTGTTTTGGCCCAACGCGCCACCATTGAGGGAAAAATTGTGGACGAAAATGGCGCACCTGTCATTGGGGCCAACGTGATAGTCGTCGGTTCAACGGTGGGCACATCGGCTGATATCAATGGCGCTTACAAACTTAGCATCCCGGTGGGGTCTCAACAAATCCAGTTTTCGGCAGTGGGTCACAAATCAGTAGTCGAGGCCCTCAATTTAAAAGATGGGGAAAGCAAAACCTTGGACATTAAACTGGAACTGGGCTCCAATTTGCTCAATGATGTAATCGTGTCGGCCACTCGGCAACCCATCCGGCGGATCGAGGCCACCACGGCGGTGAGCATTTTGGACAATAACGAGCTGAGGCGCCAAGTGGCCCCCACTGTGGCCGATGCCCTCCGCTTTACCCCGGGGGTATTTGTGGCTTCGCAACGTGGACGGGTGCGGGCCAACGTGATCATGCGGGGTTTTCCCGAAAACTTGGGCACGGAAGATAAATACACCACCATGCTCATTGACGGACTGCCCGCCTATGCAGGCAGTGGCAACCCCTACGATGTCTTTTTCATGATGGATCTCAATGTGGAGCGCATGGAAGTAGTACGTGGAGCTGCGGCCACACTGTTTGGCCGGTCGGCGGCGGCAGGCGTATACAATGTGGTGAGCAAAGTGGGTGGCGAAAAAATTCACGGAGCGGTTGAGCAAATCCTTGCTTCATCTCCCTCGGCCGCCGGGGGAACCATGACCCAAACCGGGGTCAATATCAACGGGTCTATCACCAAAGCCCTGCGGTTCAATGTGGGCGGACTATACCTCAACGATCCCGGCTACCGAACCCAGCCCGGCCCCGACAAAGGCTACCAGTTCCGGGGCAACTTGGATTGGTTGTTTGACAAGGGCAGTATCAGGCTCTATGGCGGCTTGCGCAGCATGGACGTGTTCAACAACGTATCAGTCCCCACCCGGGTAAGCGATCTGAAGATGGATTCGCGCTTCACCAATGCCTTCACCGACTGGTCCGATGTGCTGGCAGGCATCAATTTTACCCGCCCAACCGGCATCACCTCTGCTTCATTGCCGCTGTTTCAGGGGAGCACGGAAACTGTGACAGGCAACCCGGCCAATATTGAACAAGTCAATCTGGCCAATGCCAATGCCAGGGGTAATTTTGGCGATAATCGTTCCATTGGCCTGAAGTTTAACTTTGAACTTGGGCGGGGGTTCTCGGTCCAAAACAATGTCCGTTATCAATCAACCGAATTGGGTACGAAGTTCATTGCTGCCACTGCCTACGTTACTTCGCCGACCAACCCGCAGCAACTATTTGCCAACGTGTTCAATTCCACCGGGCGACGTAGCATGTTCGATGTCATTAACGAGCTAATCTTTCGGAAAAATGCCGAGATTGGCAGCAGTAAACACACCTTCACCTTGGGCAGCTACTTGGGCTATTACGAACAACGCAGCTTGGCCAGCGGGGTTTTTCTGGCGACCAATCTGAGCAGTGGCAGCGTACAACCCCGCACCGCTTTCCCCGGGGCCACCCCGGGCATTTTGACCACCAACTTGTTGCGCGGGTCAGATACTTATTCCAGAGTTCTCAATACTTCGGTGTTTTTTGGCGATGAAATGACTTTGGCCCAAGACAAACTCAAAATTAATGTTGGCTTGCGCTATGATAACACCAATATTAACATTTTGCACTTTTTGCCAAAGTCAGGCAACGGTGCCATCAACGGGCCACTGTTTATCTCCGATTTTACCGATCGCCGTGAAGTAAGTTTGGGATCCTACAGCGCCACCCTTGGGGCCAATTACTTGGTCACCAAAAATACGGCGTTCTATGCCAACTTTGTCCGGGCATTCCGGGCCCCCGATGAGCAGGTATTTGTCAATATGTTGCGCGGAGTGGCTGGCCAACTGCCCGCGCCCGAGCAACTGGGCTCCGGCCTGATCAACTACCGCCCAATTGACACCAACAACCGCCCGTTTGTCACCCAGATCGACAAGCCCGAGACCATTTACAATGCCGAACTGGGCTTGCGCACTTCAGTGCTGAGCGACGATCTGAGTTTGGACATTGCGAGCTATTTCACCCGGATCAATGACCGGATCATCTCCGGCTTCCGGGACGTAGCCCCCGGTTTCCCGCCCCAGTCCACCTCCATCTCCGAAGGTTCCGTGGCGATCATGGGCGTGGAAGGCACCCTCACCTATACCCCTTCATGGGCAAGGGGACTCTTCTTGCGCACTTCGGCCACTGTCCAGAGCAGTGAGTTTGTGGCCATCCCCAATGGTTTGCGGCTCACTACCGTCATTACCCTGCCCGAAGCTGAGCTAAAAGGCAAGCAGATCAAAAATATTCCCGGCTTGATCTGGAACTTCAGTGCCAATTACGAGCGCAAAATCAGCGGGGGTTTCTCGGGTGGTTTGGGCATAGACGGCAATTACATGGCCAATCGCTACGGGGATGAACTGAACCAATTCAAAATGGCCAATGTCATGCTATTGAATGGCAACATATTTATTAAGAATTCATTCAAGAACCAGCATGAGCTGCGGTTCTCGGTCCGGGTGAGCAACCTGACCAATACGCAGGAAATTTTATGGCTGTTGGACGTGACCAACCCGATTGTGGCCACTCGCCCGCCATCCAACGCAACCGTAATCCCTGGCATTCCTTTCTTACCTCGGCGGACTTTCTTTACATTGAGCTATAATTTTTAGTGAATCCAGTTCAGTGGTCGCCCGCAAAACTTTTCTTTGTTGGCGACCACTGAATTAATTTAACCCTTAAGCGATCCACCAATTGCTTTCGCCTACCCCTTTGGCTGGTTTTGCCATCAAAACGATGCAAGCCATCGATGCGCTGAGCAATGGGCAACCCGCCCTGCCCCATCGCCACTATCATTACACAGTTATTTGGGCAATGCAAGCCGAAGGCATACATTATATTGATTTTCAGGCTTTTCCGTTACAACCCAACACCATTTATTTCATTGCACCTGAGCAGATGCACCGGTTGGCACTGGTGAAACCACCCACTGGAGAGGTAATCATATTTACCGCCGATTTCTTGTTTGCCCATGTAATGTCGGTCGATTTGTTCAACCAAATCGATTTGTTCTTCAATTGTAGCCAGACGGTCCCAGTCGTGCTGACCTCAGCCCAAGCCGAAACCATTCACCCGTTGATCGATGCGATGCACCGTGAATCTGAAATAGAGCGTTTTCATCAGCAAGCAGCTTTAGGAGCCTTGCTCCGCCTTTTTCTGCTGTATTGTGGGCGGGCCCGGCTAACTGGCCAAGTCGGCTCACCCCCAACCAAAATAATCCCATTGGTAAAAGATTTCAAAAAAGGGGTAGAGGCCCATTTTCAGCAATTGCACAAAGTATCCCATTATGCTGATTTATTGAATGTTACTGCCCACCACCTCAATGAAACATTTAAAGCAGCAACTGGCAGCTCAGCCAAGGAACATATCCAAGCCCGGATCATTTTGGAGGCCAAGCGATTGGCCCATTCCACCCATCAAAGTGTTAAGGAAGTAGCCTTTGAGCTAGGGTTTGCCGATCCAGCCCATTTTAGTAAATTTTTCAAAAACTGCGTAGGGAGCAGTTATTCCGATTTTCGGGACAGACTGGCAGCCACCAGCCCAAACACCCCACCAAAAAAGCCCTAAATCTTTTGTACCTTTGATCTTTAGCTATTTACTGGACATTGCATGGTTTTTGCCAAGGTATGGATACTTAACATGCTCCGCATGAAGCGCCAATCGCTCTACCTACCGGGCGCCCTGCTCTCGCTCGTACTCACCATCTTGTTCAGTTACCCGGTGATCCACTTGGGCACTTCGGGCCGGGAGTCCTACTTGCAACAAGTAAACGTGGGACTGCAACGTGAACTCGATTTAGCCCAAGTGGCCCTGCAAGATGTGCAAGCCCAACTTCGGCTTAAAAAGCGTGCCCTTTTTTCAGACTTGCCCACCGATGGCAAATATCCAATCTTTATCTATCGTGACGGAGAGTTACTGTTTTGGACTGATAATAAATTTATCCCCAATCGCGAAGATTTAGTGGGCAAATTTCCCGAAGTAGGGGTCGCTGGCAGCAATGGGGTGTACCTATTGCTCAAGGAATCGACGCGGATCGACAGCATTCGCTATTTATTTGTCACCGCCATACCGGTATTTACGCGCTACAAAATCTCCAATGCATTCATCAAATCGGAACTCAACCCAGATTTATTCCCCGAAGCGGCCGGAGTAGAGGCCGTTATTACCGACAGTGAGGAAGGGCTTTCCATCAAAGGCCGGGATGGGCGTTACTTGTTCTCCATCTTCTTGCCCGTCGATTTTACCTATACCGGTAGCCTGTCACGCGAGAATGCGGTGCTGGTCTTTACGATTTTCACCGTTCTGTTCACTTTTTTGCAAATCCGCGCCAACCTGATCGAGTACATTGGGGTGGGGCAGATCCGGCAAGCTTTTGTGCTGTTGATCACGGCATTGGCCTGCCTGCGCATCCTGATAGTGTTGATCGATATTCCCTCGGGCCTGAGCCGGCGCTTTGCCCTTTTCAATTCTCAACTGTTCGCCTCATCGGAAATCTCTCCCTCTTTGGGCGATTTGTTCCTCAATATGCTGGCCCTTTGCATCATCAGCGGATTTATCTACCTGTATTATTACCGCCTGCTGAATTACCGCAAACTGTACCATTTGCCGCCCGCGCTAAAGTTTGCCTTGTCGGTTGGTTTGGTATTGATCAGCTACGCCGTTTATTATTTCAATTTCTCGGTGCTGCGCACCATCTATTTCAACTCCGACATCCGCCTCGATATCACGGCGGACTTGAACTATAACAGCTACAAGCTCATCGCCCTATTCACCTTCGTAGCGGGCACTTTGATGTTCTTTTTCATTAGCCACGTAGTTTCCCGGCTTTTGCTAGCCCTCAACCACGGGTACTGGCGAATCGTGGCTGGCCTGCTCACGGGAGCAGCGCTGGTGGCGAGCTATGGCCTGTTGGCCGGCCGTTTGGAAATTCCAGTGTTCTTGCTTTCCCTAGCCTATTTATCGCTCATTACCTTGCTGAAAATGCCCTACACCGTGCGGCAATTTCGCTACTCTACCTACATTTATTTGCTGGCTGGGGCAACTATTTCGGCACTTTTGGGGGCCTACGCCACCTTTAAGTTTGAGCAAGCCAAAAGTGCGGATACCAAAAAACGGTTTGCCAATGAAGTGGTCGCCGATAGTGATGCCCAAGGCGAGTTCCTGTTGTCCCAAACAATTCCCAAAGTAAAGCAGGATCAGATGATCCTCAACAAAATGCTCAGTTCCTACTTGGAAAAGGATTTGGTCGTATCTAAGATCCGCCGCCAGCATTTGAGCAACTATTTTGACAAGTATGAAACCATGATTCTCTTGTTCAACACCAAGGGCGATCCTTACAATTATTCCATTGGCTATGACAGTATTTTGCGCACCTACGATTTGGTGAAGTACCAAACTGAATACAAGAATATTTTTTTTATCAATGACAAACCCGCCGCACCGCCGCATTATCTGGCCATGTTTAACCTTGAGCATCAAGGCAGCCCCATCGGCAAGGTGATCATTGACTTGCGACTTAAAAAAATCGCCCCCAACAGCATCTATCCCAACTTGTTTTCCGACCAAGACGCTAGTGAGCAATTGGCTTACCAAGGAATGAGTTACGCGATCTATGACCACGGCAAACTGGTTTATAACGCTGGGCCATTTGGCTACGACAAAGATTTTATTGACCAGTTTAAGCAACTGAGCGAAAAAGAACAAGAAACCAAGGAGATTATCTTTGCCGACAACCGTCATTTACTGGTGCGCCGGGGCCAAAACCGGGTGATGATCGTCACCTCGCCCACTTATCCGCTGCGGAATATAGTTTCCAATTTTTCCTTTTTCTTTCTTTGCCTGTTCATGAGCAAATTGTTGATGGCACTGCTCTATCTATCCCGCTTGCGTCAACTAAAAATTAAGCTCAATTTTTCGGCCCGGATTCAATTATACCTTAATCTGTCGTTTTTCTTGCCACTGCTTATCATCAGCTTGATGATCACCAGTATCCTCAACTCCTTGGATCGGGAAGAAACGTTGGAACAATACATCAAAAAAGCCGAAGCAATCAGTACCAATTCCAGTGTAGTGGAAGATTTGGAACATTTTATGATCCACGAGGCTCCCGATCAGCTGATTGGGGAGACCCTGCAAAAAATCGGCAACCTGACCCAAGTTGAGGTAAATTTGTACGATAAATTTGGCCGATTGCTCTATTCCACTCAACCTGCCATTTTTGACAACGGCTTGGTCAGTTCATTGATCAATCCCCAAGCCTACGCTGAGATCATGGAGCAAAACCACAACAAAAAAATGATGAACGAGGAAGTGGGCAACCTCAAATACAACTCGGTTTATATTGGCATTCGCTCCCCCAGCACCGGCGAAGTAAACGGGATTGTTGGCATTCCCTTTTTTGAAGCCCAGCGGAACAGCGAGCGGCAGATCATCAGTGTGCTCTGCACCATCCTCAACGTTTTCACTTTCATCTTCATCGGTCTCTTGGGTCTCACCTACCTAGCGTCGCGCATTTTGACCGAACCGCTGCGCATGATCACGCAAAAAATTGGGCGGCTCACCTTGAGCAAGCAAAATGAGCCCATTTCCTACCCATCTGATGATGAAATCGGGCTGCTGGTCAATGCGTACAACAAAATGCTGATCCAACTCGAGGCCAGCAAGGATGCCTTGGCCCGTAGTGAGAAGGAGTCGGCCTGGCGCGAAATGGCCCAGCAAGTGGCGCATGAGATTAAAAATCCCCTCACGCCCATGAAACTGACCATGCAGCACATCCAGCGCGTGCTCGGCGACGAAAACCCCCGGATCCATAAATCTATTGGGATCCTGCTCAACCAAGTGGAGATCTTGAGCGATATTGCCACTTCTTTCTCGGCTTTTGCCAAAATGCCAATTCCCCAAAACGAAGAATTTGAAATTACCGAAGTGCTTCGCCAAACGGTGCTGCTCTACACCAATGACGGACAAGCTGAAGTAAAATTGGAGATCGAGGAAGCGGGCCAGTTTTATGTCAATGGCGATAAAGCCCTCACCGGGCGCATCTTGACCAACCTGATCATCAATGGTATCCAGGCAGTGCCCAACGACCGCACACCCCACATCCGGGTGTCCCTGCAACGGGTGGGGGCCGACAAAGTGCGGATCGAAGTATCGGACAATGGCACTGGCATTGCCGAAAGCATCCGCCACAAAGTGTTCCTGCCCAACTTTAGCACCAAATACACCGGCTCTGGCATTGGGCTGGCCTTGGCCAAGCGCGGTATTGAACATGCCGGGGGGCGGATCTGGTTTGAGACCGAAGATGGTTTGGGCACGTCCTTCTTTATCGAGCTGCCGCTGCTCAACCACCAACCCCGCTTGATTGGCCTAACTGCCACGGTAGAAAGTTAAAATTAGCTAAAGTTTTGCTTCAACTGCGCAACAACAATCGAGTTTTCTCTGGTAAACCATTCCATAATTCAATTTGTTGCATAACTTTGCCCTCCCAAAATTGACAATTTAATAAAATGGCAAAAGATACAACGGGCATTGAGGAGCTATTTGAAAACCCTGAAGCCTTACAAGATCAACTCACCAAAACCGAGCAGTTTGCGAAGCAAAACCAAAATTTGATCATTGGTGTCACGGTTGGTATTGTGATGGTGGTTGGCGGTTTGATGTACTACCAATGGAACAAGGCTGAGCAAAACAAGAAAGCACAGGCCGAACTCTTTCCGGCGATCTTCTATTTCGAGAAAGACTCGCTTGGCAAAGCATCAAAGGGCGATAATGGCATCAATACCATTGGCTTTGAGAAAATAGCCAAGCAATACGGTGGCACCCAAGGAGCTGGCCTTGCCAGTTTCTACCTCGGAGTGAGCAAGTTGCAGGAAGGCAAGTATGACGAAGCCATTAACTACCTCAAAGATTTTTCGGCCAACGATTTGCTGATCCAAGCCCGGGCTTACAGCCTGATCGGTGATGCGTACATGGAAAAGAACGACTTGGACGAGGCCATTGTGTATTACAAGAAAGCGGCTGAACATCACCCCAACGAGTCGTTCACCCCCACTTATCTCCTTAAATTGGGATTGGCCCACGAGCTTAAGAAAGACTTTGCGAATGCCGCATTGGCTTATCGCACCATCACCACTGATTTTAAGGAATCAACGGATTTTGTGCTGGCCCAAAAGAAATTGGCCCGGGTAGATTTTATCCTCAACCGGAGCACCAAATAAAGTAGTCGATGTGCCACGAAGTAAAAAGCCCTTGGCAAAACTGCCAAGGGCTTTTTTTTGGACAGCCAGTTCGCCCCAAACTAAGATTGTGGCTTAATCATATAAATGGCAAACGGCCAACAGTTTTTCAGGGTTGAGGATCCGGATCCTTCGTTTGTCTATTTCAATTATTTTTTCTTCTCTGAGTTCCGAAATGATACGAATGGCAGTTTCCTTAACTGTACCTACAAAACTGGCCAGATCCTCGCGGGTGAGGGTAATATAGTCGCCATCGTTGCAAGCTCCGGCCAATAGCATCAATGCTTCGGCAATCCGGCCGCGCACTGGCTTATAGGCAATGTCACCGATTTTGGTTTCCACCTCATCCGCTTCTTTACAAATAGTTTGTACCAGTGAATCGTAAAACTGGTTGTTGTTGCGGATGAGGGCAAAAAAGTCTGCTTTCGGGATAAGGCAGATGGTGGCATCTTCAATCGCGATGGCCGAATGGGTATAACGAGATTTGGAGATTAAGGACCGGTAGCCCAAGAAATCGCCTGGCCGGGCAATCCGCAAAATCTGCTCTTTGCCATTACTGCTCGACTTGCTCAATTTTACTGCTCCCGAACTGATGCAGAACAAGCCAATGGGAGGGGCATATTCGTAAAAAATATACTGGCCTTTCTTGTATAAATTGGCTGTTTTGGCGGAGTTTACTTGTTCAATCTCAGATATTTGGCACACGCTAAAAAGCGAATCGTCCCTCGATTTGCAATTCTTACATTTAGGTGAGACAAGTTTCATGGCATTACAAGTGATGCGTTTATTCGTTCGGCTTGTAACAAAAGTAGCGAAACTATTCATGAACTCCCAACATTTGCCTGTTTGGTGGCCCATATTTCAATAATAGCAGTGGACCAAACCTTGGCCAAAAGAATTTGGTCAAAGTTTGGTCCACTGCTATTTCACGGATGAAGTATTGGCTAAAGTTGTGGGTTAAATAGCCAATTATTTTTTCAGGATCAATAGAGGAACTTCGGAGTGGAAGGTCAGGCCCTTGCTTACACTGCGCTCAAAAATTCGCTCCAGGAAACCTCGGTTTAGGTGAAGTACGACCAATAAATCAGTGTTGTGTTCCTGCAAGTAATGCTCGAGTCCCTTTTGCACACTGTCAGCGCGGCGCAGGGCAAAATCCAGCCGATCCACGGGGGTAAACCAATAAGTTTCACGTAGCACTCCCATCTCCACTTTGTCATTGGTGAAGGTTTCGGCGTTGGTATTGATGTGTAGGCAAGTAATCTTGGAATCAAAATTATTGGCAAAATCAATCAAACCATCAATCACCTTAATATCTTGTTCATCAAAGTTGGTTCCGTACACGATATTGTCAAAGCCTTTGTATTTGACTCCCTTGGGCACGGCTAAAACGGGCACTTTGACCCGATCCGCTACAGCCGAAGTGACCGATCCAAACAAAAATTTCTCAATCCCGCTGGCCCCTTTGGTTCCCATGACCACCATTTTATACTCATCAGTGTCGGTCATATCGGCCATATCATCCACCGCAATACCCATTTTTACAACTTGGTGTATTTTCAAGGGTTTTCCGGTGTCATACACCTGTTTGGCCAAATCCTGACACAGTTCGGCCATTCGATTATCCCACAATTTTTGTTGTTCTTCCAACTGTATGCCGACGTACCCAATCGCCACTGGGGCGTAGTCAGTGTCGGTCATTACGTGGTAGCCATG
>Ga0105045_10004138_pt1 | contig 12574 bp, 8 predicted proteins | sample MAT02_FD_78089 | JGI IMG/M metagenome (GOLD analysis project Ga0105045, IMG submission 78089) | Freshwater microbial communities from Lake Fryxell liftoff mats and glacier meltwater in Antarctica - MAT-02 (megahit assembly) | ecosystem: Environmental > Aquatic > Freshwater > Ice > Liftoff... | reverse complement strand
TACGAGAAACGGAGAATTGGTGGCGATCGGGGAGACGAAACCGCACAGATTGACGCAAGGGCGACTATTCTTCCACCCTCATGCTGACAACCCGCGCTGACCAACTCGATCCCGCCGTCCTGGCCGCCCTCGGGCAGCTGGAGCTTGTGGCGCGCTGGGTGGTGGATGGCTTCATCACCGGGCTCCACCGCTCGCCCCGGAAGGGATTCAGCGTGGAATTCGCCGAACACCGGCCGTACATGCCGGGCGACGACCTCCGCTATCTCGACTGGCGCATCGCGGCGCGCTCCGATCGCTGGGTGGTGAAGCAGTTCGAGGAGGAAACGAACGCCCGCGCGGCGCTTGTGCTCGACGTGAGCGCCTCCATGCAGTGGTCCGGCGCCCCCGGCCGACTCACCAAGTTGGCCTATGCCGAACGGCTGGCGGCGGCCATCGCCCTCCTGTTGTTGCGCCAGCGGGATGCCGTCGGGCTCGTGCGCTTCGACGCCGGACTGCGCAACGTCATCCCGCCCCGCGCGCAACGCGGGCAGTGGCGCCGCCTTGTGGCCGCGTTCAGCGAGCCCGGCGGCGGCTCCGCATCAGACGTCGCCGGCGCGCTGCTGCAGGCAGGGCGCATCGTGCGTCGTCCGGGGTTCGTGGTGCTGCTCTCAGACCTGCTCGCCGATATCGGTCCCGTGGCCGACGCCGCGCGCACCCTACGCGCCCGCGGCCATGAAGTGCTCGTGCTCCACGTCATGGATCCCGCCGAGCGCGATTTTCCGGAGACTGGCGAAGCGCGCTATCGCGATCTCGAATCGCGAGACGAAGTGCCGGCAGCCACTGCTGATGTCCGCTCCACGTATCAGGCCACGGTCCAGGAAGCGGTCGCGGAGTGGCGCGCGGCCATGGGCCGCGCAGGCGCGCGCTACGCGCTCGCCATGACCGATGAAGCCTTCGGTCGGCCGCTGCGCATGCTGGTGGGTGTCAATGGCCGCGGGCAGAAAGTATGAGCCGTCGTGGCACCAGCGCTCGACCCGGCGGTGCGTGGGATCCGTCCTCTCGTTTGCCCTGATCTCCTGAGTCCATGGCCTTTCTCGCTCCCGCGTTTCTGGCGCTGGCCGTCCTGGCCGGCGTCCCATTGTTGGTGCATCTATTACGGCGTCGCGTAGGCCGGACGGTCGATTTCCCGGCTGTCCGGTACCTCGCGCGGATGGAGCAGGAGCACAGCCGCGAACTCAAGCTCCGTCATCGGATGCTCCTCCTCCTGCGCATCCTCGCCGTGATGGCGATCGCCTTGGCGGCCGCGCGCCCGATCGCGCGCTTCGCCGGCGTCGGCCACGCACCGATCGCGGTGGCCATGGTGCTGGACAACTCCATGAGCAGTGGGGCCGTACGCGGTGGACGGACCGTCTTCGATAGTCTGCGGGCCGAGGCGCGGCGGCTGCTGCGTGACTTGACCATCGAAGATCGCGCCTGGCTGGTCACCGCCGACGGACGCGTCATCGGCGGCCGCAACGACGCCGTGAGCGATGCCCTCGACCAACTCACGCCGCTGGCCGGACGCGGTGATCTCGCGATCGCGACACGGCGTGCCATCGCTCTCGCGCAGAGCGGCGCGCCGCGCACGCCCGTGGTCGCGATCCTCAGCGACGGACAGGCCAACGCACTTGCGGCGGATAGCACCATTGTGGCCGGTGACGTGGCGGTGGTCGCGCTGGTGCAAGACGGCGCAGCCGTCGTCAATCGCGCGGTGCTCGCCGCCGTCGCGACACCCACGCGCTGGACGCCGCTTGGCGAGGTCTCCGCCTCCATCAGTACACCGGATTCCGCAGCGTGGCGCATCACGCTGAACAGTCGCACCGTGGCGCGTGGCGTGGTGGGACCCGCGTCGTTCGCTTCCCCGGCACGAGTGATGGAACGGTTGTCCAGTACGGAATCGGGGTGGCTGCGCGGCAGTGTGGAACTCGACGCGGATGCTCTGCGGGGCGATGACACCCGCTGGTTTGCCGTACGCGTCGCGCCGCCGCCGCGGGTAGCGCTTCGGCCGGAGAGCGGGCCGTTCCTGGCCGCGGCGCTGGCCACCCTGGTCGACGAACAGCGTCTCGCGCGGGCTGCCGAAGGCACCCCTGATGTGGTCACCGTGGCCAGTGCCGAGGCGCGCGGCCTGCGCATGCCGCTGCTGCTCACCGCCCCGCGTGATCCTTTGCAGGTCGGCGAGGCCAACCGGTCACTCGAGCGCCTGGGCATTCCATGGCGCTTTGGGGCTATCGCCCGCAATCTCGTGCTCGCGCGACCCACCCGCGAAACGGCCCTGCTTGAAGGGCCGGCCTTTGAGCGCACTCCGGTGCGGCTACGCTATCCCCTCGTGTATTCGCCCGGCGCTCGTGGGGCAGGGGACAGCACCGCGCGTAACGACACGATCGCCACCGCGGGTGGCGCGCCATGGGTGGTGGCGGGCACGGGCTTCGTGCTCGTAGGCTCTCCCCTTGACCCGGAGGCCACGGATTTGCCGCTCCGCGCACCCTTCGTCCCTTGGCTGCTCGATGCGCTCGCTCGACGGCTCGGACAGGACGGCGCCGTCGTGTTTGCCGCGCCTGGCCAGCAACTGGCCACCGCCGACGGCGCCAGCGCGCTGGAACGTCCAGACGGGACGCTCGTTCCGCTTACGGGTGAGCGCTTCACCGTGCCAGGCAGCCCCGGCGTCTACTTTTTCCGACGTCAGGCGGTCCGGTCGGGAGCGCTGGTGGTGAATGCTGAACCTGAGGAGTCGGACGTGGGTGATGGGAGAGGACAGAACGCGGCAGGGCTCGATCCGTCGCGTTGGGTGGCGCCGATCAACGGCGAATCAGTCATCGGCATGCGCGATGCCAGCCAATGGCGGCGCACCGTGTTCGAGCAAGCCTCGGGGCAGGCGCTGCTTTTGCCGCTAATCGCATTGGCCTTGGCGGCGCTGCTGCTCGAAGCCTGGCTCTCGGGCCGCTAATGGGACTGCCACGACTGATCGACGCGATCGCCGCGCTGCCGGCCTTTGCCCGCGTCACCAAGGCGCTACCCGGTCAGGGAGAGCGGCTCAGCGTGGGCGGGCTCGCGGGGTCCAGCGACGCAGTCTTCGTTGCGGCGCTGGCACGGTCCCTGCCCCAGCGCCTCGTCGTGGTCGTCGCCGACCAACTCGGCGAAGCGGAGCGGTGGCTCGCCGACCTCCAGTCACTGGTCGACGACGTCCCGGTGGCGCTTTACCCGCCCCGCGAGGGCTTTGGCGAGGTGGAGCCCCACGCAGAAGTGGCCGGTGAGCGGGTAGAGACCCTGGAGAAGCTCGGTCGGAGTGGCGTGCGTATCCTGCTCACCACCGCGCGCGCCGTCCTCGAGCGCACCGCACTCCCCCGGACCCTGTCCGTGTCCCGCCTCGAACTCCGCAAGGGCGACGTACGACGGCCGGAAGATCTCGCGGCGCATCTCGAATCGATAGGGTTTGAGCGCGCGCCGATGGTGGAAGACGTCGCGCAGTTCTCCGTGCGCGGCGGCATCTTCGACATTTACTCGTTCGGTATGGCCGAACCGGTACGCCTCGAATTCTGGGGTGATGACATCAGCGAGCTGCGCCACTTCGATCTGAACACGCAGCGCAGCACCCGCGACGCCGAGCTGGCCCTCATTCTGCCAGTCGACGGTCAGGTAGGCGAAGACGAAGATGGTACCGTGGAGCGTGTCGCTCTCCCCTCGCTCTGGCCGCCCGACACCGTGGTGGTCATGCCGCCCGGCAGCAGTGTCCTGCCCGAACTCGTGCGCACGTGGGACGAGGCCGCGCACCACATCGAGCTGGCCCGCCGGCGGGGGGAGGGATATGTGGTGCGGGAGCGTCTCTTCATGAACCCGCCCGAGATGGCCTCCACCTTGGCGCGCTTCGGCACGGTGCGCATCGCGCCGCCGCCGCAAAAAGCCGTCAGCGCCAACGCCGCCGATCTCGCGCCCACCGCGCCCGAGCCGGACATCATGTTCACCACGCGGCCGCCCGAGACCATCTCGCGCGATCTGCGGGTGCTCAGGCGCCTGCAGCGTGACGGCCTCAATACCGTCATCCTCTGCGACAACGCGGGGCAGGCCGAACGACTCGAAGAACTGCTCGGCGAAGATGGCCCGCTCGCCGCCGCGCTGTCCATCGGCGTGCTCGGCGGAGGTTTCGTGGTGCCCAACGTGGTGCGGGTGCTCACCGACCACGAAATCTTCCGGCGCGACCGGCGTTTGCGTCGCACGCGACGCTATACCACCGGCGCCTCGCTCGATACCCTCGGCGCGCTCAAGGCCGGCGACTACGTCGTCCACCTCGAGCACGGCATCGGCATTTATCGCGGCATCGAAAAGATCTTCGTCCGCGAAAGCACCATTGAAGCGGCGGTCATCGAGTACGAGGGCGGCGACCGCCTCAATGTGCCGCTCTATCGCATCGACCAGATCGAACGCTATCGCAGCGCCCATGATGTCTCGGAAGACGCGCCGGCGCCGCGCCTGCACAAGCTCGGTGGTAATCGCTGGAAGCAGCAGCGCGAAAAAACGCGCATGGCGATCCTCGAGATGACGCAGGAACTGCTCGAGCTCTATGCCCGTCGCAAAGTCACCACGCGTCCGTCGCACGGTGTGGACGGGGCGTGGCAGCGCCAGCTGGAAAGCTCGTTCCTGTTTGAAGACACGCCCGATCAGCGGAAAGCCACCGAAGACGTCAAGCGCGATCTCGAAAGCGAACGACCGATGGATCGTCTGCTGGTTGGCGATGTCGGCTACGGTAAAACAGAAATCGCCATTCGTGCGGCGTTCAAGGCCGTACAGAGCGGGCGACAGGTGGCCGTCCTCGTGCCCACCACCATTCTTGCGGAACAGCATGCGCGCAGCTTCGGTGATCGGCTCGCAGACTTTCCGGTCACGGTCGCAGTCATAAGCCGCTTTCAGACGGCCAAAGAACAAGCCGTCATCGTTGAAAAGCTCAAGAAGAAACAGGTCGATATCATCATCGGGACGCACCGTCTCCTCAGCCCCGATGTGGAGTTTGCCGATCTCGGGCTCATCGTGGTTGATGAAGAGCACCGGTTCGGTGTCAAGCATAAGGAGCGACTGAAACAGCTCAAGCTGCAGACCGATGTTCTTACGCTCACGGCCACCCCGATCCCGCGCACGCTGCACCAGTCGCTGGCCGGCCTCCGTGATCTGACGTTGATGCAGACCGCGCCCCGCGATCGCTCTCCCGTGCTGACGTTCGTGGAGCCATTCGATGATGCGCTCATTGAAGAGGCAGTTTCCCGCGAGCTGGATCGCGGGGGCCAGGTGTTCTTCGTGCACAACCGCATCGAGACTATTGTCGCGATCGCCGATCATCTCCAACGCATCGTCCCTCGCGCTCGTGTGGGCGTCGGCCACGGGCAGATGAAGGAGCGGGAGCTCGAATCCGTGATGCGGCAATTCGTGGGAGGCGAAATCGACATTCTTGTTTCCACGCTGATCGTGGAAAGTGGACTCGATGTGCCCAATGCGAACACCATGTTCGTCAATCGGGCCGATCACTTGGGCCTCGCGCAGCTTTATCAACTGCGCGGGCGGGTGGGACGGTCTCACCGGCGCGCGTACTGCTTCCTCCTCGTGCCCGATAAGGTCGACGACGATGCGGAGCGCCGGTTGGCGGTGCTCGAGCATCACACCGAACTTGGTTCGGGATACCGTGTGGCGCTCAAGGATCTCGAACTCCGCGGGGCCGGCAATCTGCTAGGCCCGGAGCAGTCGGGCTTCGTGCACGCGGTGGGGTTCGACCTCTACCTGCGGCTGCTCGACGAAACCGTCCGGCAGCTTTCCGACGACGGCCGGCAAAAGGCCTGGATCCCCGCCGACGTCTCGCTCGACTTTCCCGCGTTCCTTCCCGACGACTACGTCACCACCCAGGACGCCAAGCTGGATGTGTATCGGCGCCTCACGGCCATGCGGGACGTCAAGGACATCGAGGCGCTTCAGATCGAGGTGCGCGATCGATTCGGCCCCCTGCCCACGGCCGCCCAGGCGCTGTTCGGCAGTACCATGCTGCGGGTCCTCGGGGCGGCCCTCGGCGTGGACGGGGTGCTTGTGCGAGCATCGGAGGCCCGTGTTAGTTTCAGGGCTGACGCCGTTCCTCGCCTGAAGGGGCTGTCTACGGCTTTCCACGGTGTGCAGTTCCAAGTGGAAGTCCGTCGGACCCAACCACTGGCGATCAAGCTCACCCGCCTGGGTGGCGCGGAAATGCTCGAGGGGCTGGTCCGCGCACTGCGGGCTCTCGCGCTCTGATAGCAACCCTTCAGGGACCCTTGGGGTCCCACTCACCACACCTACCTCTCCGGTGCCGGAGTTCGACCTGATGAAATCGTATCGTGTGCCCGCGCTCGCCGCTATCGCCTTTGCCGTTGCCTGCGGCGCTGCCTCCAACTCGGATGTCGCGGCTAAAGCCGGTGATCAGCAACTCTCCGTGGCGCGTCTTGCGGAAATCCTCGGCCAGTCACAGGCGCCGCTCGAGAAAGACGTCGCCCGCTCCATCGCCGAACTGTGGGTGAACTACCAGCTCGTTGGCGTCGCCGCAGCCAAGGGCGACTCGCTCAATGACCCCAAGGTCATGGAAGCGGCCCTCTGGTCGAACATCGACAACATCCGGGTGAAGAAGTTCTACGACGAAGTCTCCAAGGGCTGGGATACCATCACCCCCGGCCCGGACGAGCAGCGCTACATGAATGGCGAGGCCTACGCCGCGCGCCACATTCTCGTCAAGCTTGATGCCGGCGCTACGCCGGAGCAGAAGGCGTCCGCGCTCAAGAAAGCGGAAGGCATTCGTGCCGAAGCCACGTCGGCCAATTTCGCCAAGCTGGCCGCCAAGAGCGATGAGCCAGGAGCCGCCGAGCGCGGTGGTGACCTCGGGCTGTTCCAGACGGGCATGATGGTGCCGGAGTTCGAAACGTGCGTGAAGGCCATCAAGCCGGGTGAGATCTCGCCCGTGTGTGAAACGTCCTTCGGCTACCACATCATCTATCGCTCGCCGTATGCGGACGTCGCCGAGAAGTTCGCGCCGATCGCCAAGCAGCGGAACGTGGCCATCGCCGAGAGCACCTATCTCGCGAACGTCGAGAAGTCGAACAACGTAGAACTGGTGGCCAGCGTCGGCGTGAAAGCCAAGGCCATTGCGCGCAACCCGCTGGGCTACAACAAGGACAACAGCAAGGTGGCCAGCTACAAGGGCGGAGAACTCACGTCGGCGGAATTCGCCGATTGGGTGTCGGCCTACCCGCCCAGCGCGCAGATCCGTCCGCAGCTCATCGGGGCTGCCGACTCGCTCGTGGAGAAGTTCGTTCGCCAGATCGTTCGCAATGAGCTCGTCCTCAAGCAGGCCGACAGCGCCAAGGCCAAGCTGGACACCGCCGAACTCTCCAATCTGTTCCTGAACTTCAAGAACGCCGTCACGCAGGCGTGGACGCAGCTCGGCATCGAGCCGAACACGCTCACGGACAGCACGAAGGCCGGCGCGGACAAGGTCAAGGTTGCCTCCACGCGCATTGAGACCTTCTTCGACAAGCTGATCAAGAACGAAGCACCGTTCGTGGACGTGCCGTACCCGGTCGCCCGCGCCCTGCAGACCAAATACCCGTTCTCGATCAATGACGCCGGCCTTGATGCTGTCGTCGAACGTGCGAAGACGGTGCGTGCCACCGCCGACTCGCTCAAGGCGCAGACCGGTGCCCCGGCGGCTCCGGGCGCGATGCCCGCTCCGCCCAAGCCGGATTCGTCGGCGCCGCCAACCGAGTAACCTCGGGTTTTTCGCTCCTCTCGAACCTCGATCACGTGATCGGGTAGATTACCGGATGACGCATTCACTGCTTCACCTTCTCGCCGGCGCCGCGCTCCTCGCGGCGCCGGTGTCGGTTTCACTGGCGCAGGATCCGCCAAAGGCTGTCATCATCGACAGCATACCGCCCAAGGTACTCCCCGTCGATGGCATCGCCGCCGTGGTGGGCGATCAGGTGATCCTCGTCTCCGAGGTCCTGGCGGAAGCCAACCGACGTCGTGCCGGCGGGGTTCAGGTCAATTCCGCCAAGGAACTCGCCCAACTCGAAGCCGATGTTGTCCTACAGCTCATCGAAGTCGAACTCCTCGTGCAAAAAGCCATAGAGGAGAAGGTCGAGCTCAATCAGGCCGATATCGACCGATCGCTCGACGAGAACGAGAAAAAAATCCGCGCCCAGTTCACAACTGAGCTCGAGTTCCGGCAGGCGCTCAAGGAAGCCGGCTTCGGCTCGCTCGAAGAGTGGCGCAAGCTCCAAGGCGATCTCGTCAAACGCGACAACCTTCAACGCGACGTCGTGCAGAAGCTGCGCCGCGATGGCAAGATGACCGCCGTGAACGTCAGCGAATCCGAGGTGACCGAGGCGTACGAAGCCAATCGGGAGCGTCTGCCCAAAAAGGAAGAGCGGGTTGGTCTGCGGCAGATAGTCGTCGCCACGACCCCCTCCGACGGTGCCAAGGCCAGGGCGCGGGCCAAAGTGGATTCCCTCCGCACGGAACTCGAGCAGCACCCGGAGGATTTTGAGAACGTCGCCAAGCGGGAGTCGATGGACCTCTCCAACAAAGAGCTCGGGGGAGACCTCGGCTGGAACCGGCGCGGTCGCATGGTGCCCGAGTTTGATCGCATGATGTTTGCGCTCAACCCGGGAGTCATCAGCCCCGTGGTCGAAACGTCGTTCGGATTTCACATCATCCGCGTCGATCGCGTGCAGCCGGCGGAGGTCAAGGCGCGGCATATCCTCATCCGAGCGGTGCTCGACTCCACCGATGAAGGGCGCGCCAAGTTACTTGCGGATTCGATTGCCGAGGCTTGGCGAAAGAGTGGAAGCTACGACTCGCTCAGCGTCAAGTTCCACGATGACGCCGGCGGCGAAGACAAGTCCATCCCCGAGTATCCGCGCAGCGAGTTGCCCGAGGCCTATCGCAACGCACTCGAGGGCAAGGCGCTCAACGAAATACTAGATCCATTCCCGATTCCGGATCGCTCGGCGGGCGTGAACAAGTTCGTGGTAGCGCAGGTCACCTTCCTCGATGCGGCGGGAGAGTTCTCACTCTCCGAAGTGCGGGGGAGATTCCGCGATCAGCTTTCGGAGGAGCGTAGCATGCGCCGCCTGATCGATGGGTTGAAGAAACAGACGTATGTTTCGGTGCGGTACGATCCCGTGAAGATGGCCGCAGACCCCCAGTGAGGCGCGCGGCCGCATGACCACGGACCACCCCCCCGTGGCACTGGGTCTCACACTCGGCGATCCGCGCGGCATCGGCCCTGAGATCGTCGAAAAGGCGCTCCGTGATCCTCGCATTGAGGCGCTGGGCGCTTTGTGGCAGGTGATCGGTCCGCGCGGCACGTCGGTGCCCGTTCATGATGCGATCGGTGTCTGGGCGCCAACGGCCGACGAGGCGCGCGACGTCCCGTTGGCCGGTGCGCTGGCCGGGCGCGCCGTGGCACGGGCCGCCGAACGAGCGCTCCGCGGGGAGTTGGAGGGGATCGTCACCGCCCCGCTCGATAAGGCGGCGCTACAAGCCGGTGGCTACGACTATCCCGGCCACACCGAAATGCTCGCCCACTTGGCTGGCGTGCCCACCACCATGATGCTCGCTTCCGACCGGCTGCGCGTGGTATTGGCCACCACCCACATCGCGCTGCGCGATGTCCCGTCGTCGGTCACCCGCGAGGTGATCGTGCGCACGGCGGAGGCCACCCGGGCCGGATTACGCGACGATTTCGGCATCGCCGCGCCGCGACTCGCGCTCTGCGCGCTCAACCCGCATGCTGGCGATCACGGCCGGTTCGGTCGCGAGGATGACACGATCCTGGCCCCGGCGGCCCGCGAGGCGGGGGTGGCTGGCCCGTACCCCGCCGACACCGTGTTCGTGCGGGCTCTGCGGGGCGAGTTTGATGCCGTCATTGCGCCGTACCACGACGTTGGCATGACGGCCATCAAGGTGGCAAGCTTTGGCAGCGCGGTCAATGTCACGATGGGGCTGCCGTTCATCCGCACCAGCCCCGATCACGGCACCGCGTTGGACATCGCGGGGCAGGGCGTCGCTTCGGCAGAAAGCATGGTCCGCGCGATGACGCTGGCCGTCGAACTGGTGCGCCGACGTCGGGCAGCGGCCACGCGGTCGGTCGGCCGGCCAGCCGGGAATCTCGGCTCCCGCTGATTCCTAACGGGGAAGGGCATTGTATTGGACAACCGCAGTCTGCTAACTTTTGAGGCTATGCAGATTCGTAACGTCGCCATCATCGCGCACGTCGACCACGGGAAGACCACCCTCGTTGACAAGATGCTCCGCCAAGCGGGTGCTTTCCGCGAAAATCAGGTCGTAGAAGAACGCGTGATGGATTCCAATCCGCTTGAAAAAGAGCGTGGAATCACCATCCTTGCCAAGAACACGTCGATCCGCTGGAACAACACGAAAATCAACATCGTCGACACTCCGGGCCACGCAGACTTCGGTGGTGAAGTGGAGCGCATCCTGCGCATGGTCGAGGGCGTGTTGCTCGTCGTGGATGCCTTCGACGGACCGATGCCGCAAACGCGGTTCGTGCTTCGCAAGGCGCTCGAACTCGGACGCACCCCGATCATTGTCATCAATAAGATCGATCGCCCCGGCGCCGATCCGCTACGTGTACACGACGAAGTGCTGTCGCTATTCATCGAGCTTGAAGCCACCGAAGAGCAACTCAACGCACCGGTGGTGTATGCGAGCGCGAAGCAGGGGCTGGCCACGATGGACATGGACGTCACTCCAATTGATCTGACGCCGCTGTATCAGACCATCGTCGACACCGTGCCGCCGCCGCCGTCGGATGCCGAGGGTTCGTTCCAGATGCTCGTCTCCACGATCGAGTACTCGGCCTACCTGGGCCGCATGGCCATCGGCCGCGTGGAGCGGGGCGTGATTCACCTTGGCGACGCCCTCACGCTGCTTCCGTTCGAGAGCGAGAAGCCGATCCAGCGCGGACGGGTGTCCAAGCTGTACGGCTATGAGGGTCTCGAACGGGTCGAGATTCAAGAGGCCACGGCGGGCGAGATCGTGCTGCTCGCCGGCTTTGAAGACGTGGACATCGGCAGCACGCTCACCGATCCCGAGCATCAGGAGCCCTTGCCGGGCATCAGCGTGGAGTCGCCGACTATCAGCGTCGACTTCGTGGTCAACAATTCGCCGTTTGCCGGGAAGGACGGCAAGTTCGTGACTTCGCGCCAGCTCCGGGAGCGCCTGTACAAGGAGCTCGAGCGGAACGTCGCGTTGCGTGTCGAGGACAGCGACACCACCGATGCCTGGAGTGTCTCGGGTCGCGGTGAGTTGCACCTCTCCATCCTGATGGAGACGATGCGGCGCGAGGGTTTCGAATTTCAGGTATCGCGCCCTCGCGTCATCTTGCGCTATGGGGAGAAAGGCGAGAAGCTCGAGCCGTTCGAAGAGTTGGCTATCGACGTCCCGGAAGAGTACCTCGGGACGGTCATCGAGAAGCTCGGCCCCCGGAAGGCGGAGATGATCGAGATGAAAAACCCGGGGCAGGGCTTGGTGCGCCTGCTGTACCGCGTGCCCGCGCGTGGCCTCTTTGGCTATCGCAGCGAGTTCCTCACGGACACCCGCGGCACGGGCATCATGCACCACCGGTTCCTCGAGTACGCACCGTGGGCGGGATCCCTCACGGGCCGATCACGCGGCGTGCTGGTCTCGATGGAGAATGGCACGATCATCGCCTTCGCGCTGTTCAGTCTCCAGGAGCGGTCCACGCTCTTCGTGACACCGGGCGACGCGGTGTATGAGGGGATGCTGGTGGGTGAGAACTCCCGTCCCGGCGACATGGACGTGAATCCCACGAAGGAAAAGAAGCTATCGAACATCCGCACGAAGTCGACTGACGAAAACATCACCCTCGAGCCGCCCCGCGAGATTACGCTGGAAAGTGCGCTGGAGTACATCGAGGATGACGAGCTCATCGAAGTGACGCCGTTGAACATCCGGCTGCGCAAACGCCTGCTCGCGACGAGCGACCGCAAGCGCACCAGCCGTGAGGCCAAGCGCGACCGCGATTCGTAGCGCGATGATCGGAAGGTATCGGGGGCGATGCGCTGTCGATACGTTTCGTGGATTCCGGCGTCAGTAGGCGTCGGGCCGTGTGACGTGGCGTTTCCACCTCACGCGCGACAGATTTTCCGGACCCATCCCGGGTCCATTCATTCCCACTCGCAGGAGAATCGTCCCATGTTGGAGCAGTTCGGGTCGTCGTCGCTGGACGCGCTCGAAGATCAGGTACCGTCGTCGGTTTTTGCGCTGGCTGCCGACGATGATGATTTCGATGGTGAGCCTGTCGACGAGGATGAACTCGACGAGGAGGACGACGTCGATTTTGATGACGACGATGACGATGACGATGATGACGAGGACGACGACGACGACGACGATGATGAGGACGATGACGACGAGGACGACGATGAGGACGATGACCTTCGCGATCTCGGCCTCGGGTACGACGAGGACGATCCCGATGCGTGAGTCGGCGGCGGCGCACGGGAGATGTCTG
>Ga0105045_10004137_pt1 | contig 12574 bp, 10 predicted proteins | sample MAT02_FD_78089 | JGI IMG/M metagenome (GOLD analysis project Ga0105045, IMG submission 78089) | Freshwater microbial communities from Lake Fryxell liftoff mats and glacier meltwater in Antarctica - MAT-02 (megahit assembly) | ecosystem: Environmental > Aquatic > Freshwater > Ice > Liftoff... | reverse complement strand
GCGAGGATGTTGATCGGATACCAGATGCTTCCGTATTTTAGGAGTCCCCATCCGCAGGCCAGGACCGCCATTGCAACCGCACCAGCCAATCCGCCCTTGATGCCAGAGCTGTACGGATGAACTTCCACGGGCAGGTGAACGCGGTGACCTTTCTCCCCGACTTTGAGAAGGCGAACCCGATGCGAGGCATTGGCCACCGGCGCCGGGCCGTCCTTCGCCGCAACCACAGGGACCGGTTCGTGCTTGGGATGCGGAAAGACATCCCCGAATAACCCCACCGCCCCAACATTTCCCACCAGAAGCCCAACCACCGAGACGGCAGGGCTGGTGACCACACCAGCAAAAATCAGCACCAGCCCAAATGCCAAAATGATTGGCCAGCCGGTGGGTTCCGGAAGGGCGATGGTTTCAGGGATTTTGTCGTGCTCTGGGTTCATGGGTCGCGGACGCTAATGATATAAACCACGGTAAGGACAACGATCCAAATGGCATCCACAAAATGCCAATACCAGGAAACCATTTCGATGTGCTCGTGCTGATGGGAGGGAATTTTGTCCCGCAGCCCGGCTATAAAAACGACGCTCAAAAGGATTAACCCCACCAGCACATGACTGGCATGGAGGCCAACGAGCGAAAAGAAGGTGGTCCCAAAAACATTGGTGTTGATCGTGAGGCCTTCTTTGAAAATGAGGTGCCACCATTCGTTTGCGGTGAAAAAGACAAAAAACGCGCCGAGCGCGATGGTGAGGCCCCACCAGATCAGAAAACCTTTTTTGTGGCCACGGATGAGAAAGCGTTCTCCCATCACCACGGTGAAACTGCTTCCAAAAAGCGCAATGCTTCCCAGCCATGGAAATTCCAGCACGTCCTGCGGGAAGGGCCCGTTGAGGCTCTTGCCCATATAAAACAGGTAAGCGACCACGAAGATGGTGAACAGGGCGGACTCCGTGAGGATCAGGCAGGCCAGCCCGACCTTGCGGGGCGAGGGCAACTTCCAATCGTCGGTGATTTCTGCGGTGCTCATTCGTATTTCCAATCCGGGTCATCCGGATGTTTGAGATCCCACAAGGGCCGACGGCTTTTGACTTCGGGCAGCTTTGCAAAGTTATAGTCGGCAGGAGGGGAGGTCGTGGCCCACTCCAAGGTCCAGGCATCCCAGGGATCATCCCCCGCTGGTTTACCCTTCCAATAAGAATAGAGCAGGTTGATGACAAAAAAGAGGATGCCCGGAATTTGGATCAACACGCCAATGGTTGAGAGCTGATTCCAGATTTCCCATCCCCTCCCCGCTTCATAAGTAAAAATTCGGCGGGGCATTCCGAGCAGGCCGGAGACGTGTTGGGGCGCAAAGGTCAGGTGGAACCCAATCGTGAACAGCCAGAAATGCAAAAGCCCGAGTTTTTTGTTAGGCATTTTTCCAAACGCTTTGGGATACCAATAATAAATGCCGGCAAAGACGGTGTAAAGGAGTCCACCAATCAGCACATAGTGAAAGTGGGCCACCACAAAATAGGAGTCGCTAAGCTGCCAGGTGAAAGGCGCCACGGCAAGGATCACCCCGGTGAGACCCGCAATCAAAAATTGAAAGAGGAACCCGATACAAAACATCATCGGCAGCTCGAGCCGGATTTTTCCCCCATACATAGTGCCCAGCCAATTAAAAATTTTGATGCCGGTGGGGATCGCAATAAGCATCGTGGAGATCGCAAAGAATGTGTTGCCGAGGGATGTCATCCCCACCGTGAACATATGGTGCGCCCAGACCCCCAGACTCAGAAACGCAATCATCACCGTTGCGGCGACCATGATGGGATATCCAAAAATGGGTTTTCGCGAAAAAACGGGAATCACCTCGGATGCGATGGCAAATCCTGGCAGGATGAGAATATAGACCTCCGGATGACCAAAAATCCAAAAGAAGTGCTGCCACAAAACCGCTGAGCCTCCAGCTTGCGTATCAAAAAACGCGGCTCCAAGGTATCGGTCGAGCATGAGCATGATTTGGCAGGCGGTGAGAGGTGGCACGGCAATGATAACCAGAAAGCCGACCACCAAATAGAGCCAAACAAAAAGTGGCATCCTCCCCAGCGTCATTCCTTTGCAGCGATAACTGACAATGGTGACGATGAGGTTGATTGCGGTCGAGATGCTGGCAATACCTCCCATAAGGAGAGAGAGCGTCCAATAGTCGGTGCTGGTGCCCCGTGAGAAGGCTCGGGATGTGAGGGGAGAATACGCAAACCATCCCACGTCAGGCGCAGAACCAGCGGCATAAAGGCCCGGTCCGCCGAGATAGCTGAAGTATAAGAGCAGCCCGCTGAACAAAAAGGTCCAGAACCCAAAAGCGTTCAGCCGGGGGAAGGCCATATCCCGCGCTCCAATCATGAGCGGAACCAAATAGTTGGCAAAGCCAAAGATGATCGGCATCCCGACAAGAAACACCATGGCCGTGCCATGCATGGTGAAAAACCGGTTAAAAACAGCGGGCTCTAAGAAGGTGTTGTTGGGAAAAAATAGCTGCGCCCGGATCATCGTGGCCATCAGCCCCGCCACCACAAAAAAGATGAGGCCCGCCCCGATATACATCAGCCCGAGTTTTTTGTGATCCACGGTGAAAACCAATTCTTGAATGATCCGGGTGAGCGAACCTTTCTCATGGCCCACTTTTTGCGGCGCTGAGAATTCGTAGTCTTTTTCGACAGTGGAAGTTTCGGTGGCCACGGCTTTTATAGGGAAAGGATTCCGGGTTTCATTTCAGGGTTTTCAGATAAGCGACGATGGAGTCCACCTCGGCGTCGAGCAATTGCATGTTCGGCATCAAACACCCCACTTTTACCTCTTGGGGATCTTTGACCCAAGCCCAGAGATGTTTGTCATCCAAAGGGGCCACCCCGGCTCCAATCGTTTGACGTAACATCAGTTTGCTCAAATCGGGACCAAAAATTCCTTGGGCCACCGAGTCGCCCACCTTGTGGCAGTTGATGCAGGAGGTGCTATAAAATAGCTTTTCCCCCTCCAGTTCGACTGAGGTGACGGGTGCCGGGATCGGTGCCTTTTGGGCAGCCACCCACCGCTCAAAATCTTCGGGCGTGTGGACGATGACGCGCAGCAACATATTGGCATGTTGGGTGCCGCAATACTCCGCGCAATTTCCAAAATAGACGCCGGGCTCAAAGGGTTCAATCCACGTCTTGTTGGTGCGGTTGGGAACCAAGTCGGTCTTGCCCGCAAGTTGAGGAACCCAAAAGCTGTGAATCACGTCCGCCGATTGAAGATCAATGCGGGTGGGTCTGGCTTTGGCCGGGTCGCGGTAGCTCATGGGCACATGGATTTCATTGGCGGTGATGATTCCAAGCTGCGGGTAGTGGATTTCCCACCACCACTGATGACCCACCAACCGAATGTGCAGGGCATTTTCGGGAAAGACTTTGTTTTGGATTTCCCCAATCGTCCGACTTGTCACCAAGATCAATACCACCGTGATCAAAATAGGAATCACCGTCCAGGCCAGCTCAATATTCGTGCTTCCATAGATCTGAGGAGGCTCGCTTCCATCATCAGAAGATTTCCGGCGATAACGAATCACGATAAAAACCAGAAGGGTTGTCACCACGACGAAGATTCCGAGGGTGATCCAAAGCACAACCATTGCTGGGGTCATGATCATTTCCGCCGGCAAGGATTGGGGATCAAAAATATCCGTCACTCTCTTCATCGGGTAATCGGAACCACTCACGTTGGCGAGGAGTGCCCCCGGCGAAAGCATGAGCAGAAAAGCGGCGATCAGAAAACCCTGCTGATTCTGATGTTTCACATTTCCCATGACACCTCCCGGATTAACAGAAAGGGCCGCTTTCAAGGAAACACTTTTTCAAAAAAAGACCGCAGACTCAGATGTTTGAGGATTGGGCTTCCTCTTTTGCGAGCAAACGGCGGTTTCGTCTTTTGGCAATGACCAGAGCGACGGCATAGGCCACCGCAGAGGCGGGCACGGCAATAACCAGGGAACCCACGAGCAAGGGCAGCCCGACATGCAAGAAAGTTGTCCACTGCAACATCTCCTCCACTTTCAGATGGTGGGTCTCCAATTTGGGAGGGAAAGTGTGGGGGTTGCTCAAGATCCAGTAGCCAATGTCGTATTCAAACCGGAGGAGCACCGGCCAGAGCGGGGTCACAATATCATGCAGGCAAACAGTCACCACGGCAGCAATCGCGTTGCAGCGCAGGGCATAAGCCGTTCCGAGACTGAGAAGGGTTTTGAGTCCAAAAAGCGGTGTGAATCCAAAAAATATTCCAATCGCAACCCCCCCGGCGATGGAATGGGGGGTGTCCTTTAATTCCAGCAGTTTCCGGACCAGTCCGGAAAAGTAAGAGTAAACTCGTTTGAGGGGATTCCCGGAGGATTTGGGTTGTTCGTCCATGACTTGAGGATAATTCGCGAATTGGCCCGGTTCCAGATTGAATATTCCCCTTCGGGATCTTAAGTTTCCTGTTAATGGCTTCTGTGACCAATTATTCCGATGAGCAAGACGCGTCACCCTTCGCGGTGTGGATCGTGCCTGCCCTGATCATTTCGATTCTCCTCCACGTCCTTCTGGCGTGGTGGGCGCGCGGCCATGTGATCTCAGAAATGAGCGACGAATACCTGGATCAAATTGTTCCCCGCACGTTTCGGATCGAACGCGCCGAAATCGATCCCAAGCTGCTCGAGCCGGAACCATCAGAGGTGACCGCTCCGGCCCTGGCCCCGGTGCCTGTCCAAGTCAACGAGGAAAAAATCTCTTTTGATACGCTCATGGGCGAGCAGGACCAAAAGATTTCGGCTCCAAAAATCGATCAACCCCGGCTTTCCGACAAACCCAGCCAGTCGAGCACGGATCTTGCCTCCACCATGGATGATGCGAGGGCCAGCGGGGCCGAAAGCTTGCTGGATGATCCCAAGGCGCTTCGGGAGACTCTGCTGAAAGACCTGCCGGTTGCGGGCCCGGTGACTCTTCAGGATTCTCTGTCGCCTGACGCCATCCCCGGTTCTGCCATGGTGCCTGAAGGAGCCCTCCGAGGGAGCACCCAACCCGGATTCAGCAACCTCGACGATCTGCTCGCTCAGACCGGCCCGCTCAGCGCAGAAACCGCGCCAATCCTGATGCCAACAGACCTGCTTTTTGACTATGACTCCGCCGACCTGAGAGAAGTCGCTTTGGAAAGCCTGTCAAAACTTGCGGCCCTCATCCAAAAGAACCCGCAGTCCAGCTTCCTGATCGAAGGGCATACGGACTCGTTCGGCTCCGAGGAATACAATCTGGAACTCAGCACCCGCCGGGCCGACTCGGTGAGATCCTGGCTGATCGCCGCCATGGCCATCCCCTCCGAGCGCGTCCAGACCAGAGGATTCGGAAAATTTCGCCTCATCGCCCCGGTCTCAGGCTCCATCGAAGAACAACAAATCAACCGTCGCGTCGAAATCGTCATTCGTCCCAACACGAACAACTGATGGGACCAGGAGACCAGTCCTTCGAGCAGGCGGCGATGAAGCTTCGCGAGCAAACGAAAAACCGTCGTGGCGAATCGGTTGCGATTTTCAAAGCTTTCCGCAAGGTCGAGGAACACCGATTGCATCTTTGGCACAAAAGCGGCGGCGGAGGCAAAGAGGTGGCCCGACAGCGATCTGGGATGGTGGACGTGTTGATGCGCGAACTCTCAACGGCCATCATCGCGGAGGTCGCCCCCAAGGGCCTGCCCGAGCCGCTGGTGATTGCGGCTTTCGGCGGGTATGGCCGCCGGGAACTCGCGCCGATGAGTGACATCGACATCATTTTTCTCCATCCCACAACCACAAGCCCCAAGGTCACGGAGGAGGTGATTCGAAAGATCCTCATGGCGCTTTGGGATATCGGTTACAAAGTGGGGCATGCCACCCGCTCGATCTCAGGAGCCATCAAGCAGGCAAATTCCGATCTGGTGACCAAAACCGCCCTCCTCGAAAGCCGCTTCCTGCTTGGCACGCGCGAGATTTTTACTGAATTCCGCGAGCGCTTTGAGAACGAGTGCGTGCGGGGGCGGGAGGCGGCCTACATCAAGTGGCGGCTCGCCAATCAAAAGGAACTTCACGCAAAGTAAGTCGGGAGCGTTTTCATGCAGGAGCCGCATATCAAAAACGGAGTGGGCGGGCTGCGGGACTATCAGAATCTTTTGTGGCTGGCGTATTTCAAGGAGCGGATCATGACGATGCCCAAGCTGGTGGAGAGCAAAATTTTGAGAGATTCCGAGCGTCGGGCTTTGGATCGGAGCTATGATTTTTTGATGCGGGTGCGGGCGGAGATGCAATATCTGGGGGGTAGGGCTTCTGACACTCTCACGCTGCAAATGCAGGGCAAAGTCGCGACCTCCTTGGACTACCCGCAAAAGCACATCCTGCGACGGGTGGAAGTTTTTATGCGGGAGTATTACACCAACTCCCGCGAGATCCAACTCATCACCTCCTCCGCCATGGAGCGTCTGAAACTTGAACCCGAACCCCAAAAAACCGGGCTCCTCGGGTTTCTTAAACCCAAAGTGGAAACTTTTGACGGGTTTTCTTCGCGGGGCGGCAGGCTCTATCTGGAGTCCAAAGACGCCCTGGCTTCGGATCAGTATCGCATCATCCGGGCCTTCCATCATGCCCAAGTCCGACAACTCGAACTCAGCGGCGAGTTGAGAGATTCCCTCCGCCGAAAGCTCCCGCTCATCAACCGCACCTTCCAATACGCGCGGGCTTCACGGGAAACCTTTCTGGCCATTCTCTCCCGCAAAGGAGAAGTCGGGCGTATCCTTCGCGAGATGCATGACCTCGGGTTTTTGGGTCGTTATATTCCAGAGTTTGGGGAGCTGACGTGTCTTGTTCAACACGAATTTTATCACCGCTACACCACGGATGAGCACACTCTGGTTTGTGTCGCAAAGCTGGATGGCATTTTGTTTAGTGACGAGCAACGCTTCCGCGGCTACCGGGCCATGTTTCAAAGGTTGGAAGATCCGGCGATGTTGTATCTCGCGATCCTGCTTCACGACACCGGAAAGGCGGCAAATACCCGTCACCATGAAGACGCCAGTGCCACCCTCGCCCAAAAAGTGGCCCGCCGGCTTCAGCTCTCCTCTGAACGCCGGAAGATGCTTATCACGCTTGTGAATTCTCACTACGAGCTAAGTTCTATCGCCCAAAAGCGCAATCTCGAAGACCCGGAGACCATCTCCCAATTTGCCGCCATCGTGGGTTCCAAGGCCAATCTCGACGCCCTCATGCTCCTCACGCTGGCTGACGGGATGGGCACCAGCGATGAAAACTGGTCGGATTGGAAGGAGGGGCTTGTCTGGACGCTCTACCGCTACACCTCGGATTATTTTGATCATGGTCACAGCTCGATGGCCATTTCTCAAAAAAGCCTTGCCGAGCTGAGGGAAGGCGTGGGCAAGCGCCTGCCCAAAGATTACACTGAGGAAATCGCCGCCCACTTTGGTCACATGCCGGACCGATACTGGCAGATGTTTGCATCGGAGGCGGTGGCTCTTCATCTCCGGCTGTTCCGCAACTTTTTGGAGAACCACCTGCGCAGTGAATCGGGGGCCCTGTCTCCGGCCTTTCGTTGGCAGGCGCGTCCGGAGTTGGGACACAGCGAGGTGGCTGTCTGTGGTTGGGATCGGCCCCGATTGTTGGAGCGCATTGCCGGCGCCTTCCTCGCCTCGCATATCAACATTCTCAGCGCCGACATCTTCACCCGCGCCGATAATTTGGCCCTCGACATCTTCCGCGTTTCGACCATCAGCCACGACCCCATCTCCAGCGCCAAGGATATCGCCAAGGTCGAGGCACAACTTTCCGAGAGCCTGCGGGTTGAAGATTTTGATTTTCGGCCGCTCATTAGCCGGGCGGCGCGCCTGCGCACTTACCGGATCTCCCAAGATGCTGATCTGCCCACCAAAATCTCAATCAGCAACTCGGACCATCCGGTTTACACCTTGGTGGACGTGCAAAGCTTCGACCGGCTGGGTCTGCTTTACAGGCTGTTGCGGGCCTTCGGGGAAGCTGGCGTGAACATTGCCCTCTCCCGCGTGACCACGGAAATGGATGTTGCTATTGATAGCTTCTACGTCTCGAACAAGGACGGCACCAAACTTTCGGACTCTGGCATCCGTCGCCTCCAGCGGCTTTTGCAACGAGCCTGCTCCCGGACTTCAGAATGATCGTGCGGCTTGCCAAGCAGGCCGGGTGCTGAGATGGTCCCTGTTCCATGTTTTTTCTCACACCGCGATATCTCAAAGAGGCGAAGCATTATCGTCATGCGCTGGGCCGCATTATCAACTATCGAAGAGATGTGCTCAAGACGAAGGATTTGTCGGAGTTGGAGGGATTGCAAGGACGCCTGAAAGAGGCAATCCGGGGGCGCGACCGAAGCGGTATTGAGGCCGTTCGCGAAGACATAGACCGTGCTGTCGGCCGGATTGCCCCACCTGCGAACGACGCGGGTTGGCGGGAAAATGTGGAGGTTTTTTTGGTGGCCATTGTAATTGCTGCCGGAGTCCGTGCGTATATTTTGCAACCGTTCCGGATTCCAACGGGATCCATGCAACCCACCCTCTATGGAGTGGTCGGCAATCGCACCAACATCCCGCCCCCCAATTTTTTTAAACGGGCCTTTGAGTTTGTTTGGCTGGGCCGCGCGTATCTCAATCTTGTGGCAGATGAGGATATCCAGATTCTCACGATGAAGGAACGCACCCATCTCAACTTTTTCACGTTCACGGATATTTTCACCGCGAACAAACGCTACACGGTATTTTCGCCCGTCGATCCGCTGGCACGCGCTTTTGATCTGGCCCCGGGCAAGGAATTCAAGAAAGGTGACCCCATCGCGGTAGGCACCATGGACACCGGCGATCAGGTCTTTGTGGATAAGGTTTCTTATCATTTTGTTCCGCCATCCCGAGGCGATGTCTTTGTTTTTAAAACCACTGGAATTCGCAGAATTGAAGCTGGTTTGCCACGCGGCGTGCTGTCCCAACACTACATCAAGCGCCTTGTCGGCGAGCCTGGTGATGTTCTTCGTATTGATGCTCCCAATCTGACGCTCAATGGCAAGGAACCCACCGAACGTTCCATTCTTCGCGTGATTTCCAGCGAAAACGGATACCGCGGTTATGCCAATATCCCGGGGTTTCCGTTTCTGAACAATCCGGAAGACACCTTTGAGGTTTCCAAAAAATCCTTCTTTGCGTTGGGCGATAATAGTTACCACTCAAGCGACAGTCGGTATTGGGGCAACGTGCCCGAGGCGAATGTCAGCGGGCGCGGCCTGATTGTTTACTGGCCATTCAGCAAGCGCTGGGGCCTGATCCGGTGAGGATTTCTTTCTTTTCTCCGGCAGTTGCCTTCTAATAATCCGATGGAGGTTGTGGTATTGGGCAGTGGCAGTGCGGGGAATTCGACGCTTGTGCGTGGAGGCGGAGCCTGTGTGCTCGTGGATGCCGGACTTTCTGCAAAACAAATGGAGTGCCGGTTGATTTCGGCGGGAGTGGATCCTGCCACAATTGATGGCGTGCTCCTCACCCATGAACACTCGGATCACACCGGCGGGCTCAAGGTTTTCCTCAAGCGATGGAAGATTCCTCTCTACTGCAATGCTCTCACAGCCCGCGCCCTCAAGGTGCCGGAAATTCCAGGGGGGGTTCGGCTTTTTGAAACGGGATCGCGGTTTGCGATCAAGGACCTGCAAATCCGGTCTTTCACCGTGCCCCATGATGCCTCAGATCCTGTGGGCTTTCGGATTGAAGAGGAAAATGCCGGCTTTGGGGTGTTGACCGATCTTGGCTATGCCACCCGGCTGGTGGTCGAGGCACTCCGCAATATTCAGGGCCTGCTCGTGGAGACAAACTATGATGATGCCCTGCTTCAAAACGACACCAAACGCCCCTGGTCGGTGAAGCAAAGGATTGCGTCACGTCATGGCCACCTTTCCAATTCCGATGCCGCCGAGTTAGTGGCAAAGCTCGAGGCCCCGGCCCTCGAAACCGTGATTCTTTGCCACTTGAGCCGCGACTGCAACACCCCCGACCTTGCCATCGGGGCCGTCGGCGGAAAACTCCAACCTCGAAATCCCCGGGTTCACTGCGCCTCACAACACGAACCCAGCCCGGTCTTTCAGATTTAAACGTTATTGGCCAGCGCCCACGGCCGTTCCTGCCGCACTGAGTCCTACACCGAGCATGAAGAGCCCGCAGCAGAGGATGATCGGCAAGAGCACCGCAAAGATCGCAACCGGGGTGTGAACTTTCTGAACATCCCGCAGGCCAATCACGGTCAAATAAATCGCAAAAACCGGGTAAAGATAACCACCGCACATGGGCAGCAATTGAAGAACGGACGCCGAACCCCAAGCATAACAATAAATACGAAAGGTGGTTTCAAAACGAACCGGGGTCTTGGACAGCAGGAGAAGCGCCACATGAAACAATCCGCAGGCCACAAAGGCGCTGATCACAACCCCAAGGGGCATCAGCACAAACATCCCAACAAAGAGCATCCAGACCTTGTCAGGCGGGAAGGTCTTGAGGGCTTCGCCCAGCATCTCAGGATTCAGCGTGGTCAGCACATACTGATAGCCCAAGGCCACCCAACCGGTCAGCGTCCCAATCAAAACCAAAAACAGAAGAGGGTTGCGGAAGCCGCCCTCCGTTTGAAAGCCGGCAAAAACCGTTCGCGGATACACAAAGAGACCGGAAACCGTCTCAATGACCGCCTTGAGAATTCCAATTTGCTCACGTTTTTCCCAAGGGGGTTGGGTCGGAAGGGGCGGGATGACCGGGCTTTCCAGCACAGGCTCTATCGGTGGCAATTTTGGCAGGTCTTTGAATTCCGAGAGAGAAATCCACTCCGGCATCGGATCACTCCATGCCAAATCCGTGGGAAGAAATTTTCCGTCCCTTAAACCTTCGGACACGTCTTCCGCGGTAAACCGGCCAAGCGCTGTGCCCTCCCGTGCAATATGTATCGGCTGCATGGCTTAAAGCAATTGCACACAAAGGGTTCCCTTTGAAAGCACAGAAGTAATTCAGCGATAAAAAAATCGCCTATTCCAGATTGAGCGTGGGTTCCTCATTCTTTCCATATCGGACACACGGCACCTCGTAAAATGCGATAAAACGCGGGACAGTTCCCTCTTTCGTTAAATGCAAAAAAGAGAAATTGCACAATGGACCGATCAGCCCCGATGAGTGCGGGTTCGGCGGAAGAGCAGCCCCGCAAGCGTGAGACCGAGAAGTCCCACCGTGGTTGGTTCGGGGATTAAGGAAAGTCCTTTGATTTGGTGGTTCCAGCCACCTGTTCCCGCAACGTAGGTGTAGTTTCCAGTGAGCGTGAAATCACCCGTAATACCAGTCCAAACAACTACGGAACGTTCCGCTATCGGAGGGGCCACCGTAGAAAGATTCACTGTTCCGTTGGTGTCAGTGAGGACCAAATTGGAGACTCCCAAGGTGTTATTTGTTCCGTTGCTGACACGAATTTCAATCGCATTGATTTCGTCGTAATAAGCTTGGGTTGAGGGTGTTGTCCAAGTGCGCGTTCCGCCAGAGTGAGTTACGGAATAGCTGACAATATCATTCAGTAGCTTGAACTCAAAAGTGAGATTGACGTTGGTGCCAGTGGTAAAATTTGGCAGAGCCGGCCCGCTTGGGGTCGTGGTTATGGCATAATTGGTGAGGGCTTGCAAGACCCCCGGGCTTTGAAGACCGGAATTCGCCACTCCAGGTATTCCTGAGCCAGAAGTGGGCACATGCAGCCCGTTCGCATTATTTAGTGCGATCTGCGCCACAGCACGCTCCACTTGGGGAAGCACAGTGCTGTTGTAAACAGCAGGATTGGTCGCTGAGGTGCGAATTCTCGGCAAGCTGTAGTTTGTCCTCAGCCACCCCGGCGCGGTGGGGTTCACCCCATCGTTATATTCCCAGTTCTCAAAGGCCTGATCGATGATCGAGCCAGAACCCGTCTGACGATAAACCTCGGTGATCACGGCTTGTGAATTGGGAGCAAAACCAAAAACCAGAAGGCCCGCCAAGCCCAAAGACTTGGAAAAACGTTTCAAATGGACCCCTTTCAGCATCTGGTTTTGCATCCAGTTGCCGGATCCATTCCTGAGGGTCGGCTTGGCATTTAGTGAGTGCGTCATAATCAATGGAGGTTGTGCGTAATTCCACGCAGTTACCTGTTGCACAATATTCTGTAATGACCCCTGGTCAAGTTTTGTTTTTCACAAGGAAAAACATTGGGGGTGCGATTAAAAGAGAGTCAGGGGGAACGGTGCGTCTCGCCTGTTTCAAGTTTGGTGCAGCAAGGGTATATAATACCCACACGGTCGAGACGACCATGCCCCGTGGCCTGCATGGCAACCTCACCCATTTTTGATCACACCCAACCTTTGGCAGGGGTTTGATGAAAAGCGGGTGAGGCAAACGAGTCATGCCACCGGTCCAATTTCACGAGACCTCACTCGATTTTCCGGAGGCTCTAGATCGGCATTTTCCATTCGGACTTTTGGGGGATGCT
>Ga0105045_10004134_pt1 | contig 12579 bp, 12 predicted proteins | sample MAT02_FD_78089 | JGI IMG/M metagenome (GOLD analysis project Ga0105045, IMG submission 78089) | Freshwater microbial communities from Lake Fryxell liftoff mats and glacier meltwater in Antarctica - MAT-02 (megahit assembly) | ecosystem: Environmental > Aquatic > Freshwater > Ice > Liftoff... | reverse complement strand
TCACGGGGGCGTCGCGTGGACTTGGTGCGGGCCTGGCGGCGCGGTTCGCGTCGTACGGAGTGGAGCTTGGCCTGTGCGCGCGCACGGAGCCGAAGTCGCCGAGCGGGAGCCGATGCCTGACCGGGTCCGTGGATGTAGCCGATGCCCACGCGCTCGACCACTTCGCATCCGCCGTCGCCCGGAGCTTCGGCCCGATCGACCTGTGGGTGAACAATGCGGGCGTGCTCGACCCGATGGGTCCCGCACGGGACGCGACCCCCGAAGCGGTGGCCCGAGCACTCGCCGTGAACATCGGCGGGGTAGTAAGCGGTGCCGCAGTGTTCGCGCGCATGGCTCGAATCTGGCCTGATGCCCGCCGCGTCTTGGTGAATGTTTCGTCGGGCGCATCGACCTCGATCTACGAGGGTTGGTCGGTGTACGGAGCCACAAAGGCGGCGGTCGACCATTTCACGGAGATCATCGATGTCGAGGAGCCGGGGCTTGCATGCTTCTCGGTGGCGCCCGGCGTGGTCGACACCGATATGCAGGCCCAGATACGCACCCACGGCGAGTCGACGTTCCCCGCGATCGCCCGATTCCAAGAACTCCACGAAACAGGCGCGTGGAACTCGCCAGCCTGGGTGGCCGACCACCTCGCCGGCCTTCTGACCGGAGCGCTCCGCCCGGAGAGGGTCGTCTACCGGGTCCCCACCGAGCCGCGCGCCTGACGCGTCGGAGCTTTCAATCGAGGTCTGCTGGCGGCCAGGTCGGATCGAGCTGCTTGAGAAACAGGGCGCAACGCTCCTGCTCATCGGTCTCGCCGATCCGACCAGCCGTCACGCTCAACCCGTGGAGCGCTCGTAGGAAACCCCGGTTCTCGACGTGGGACCACCGGACGTAGCCGCTGCCCCGCCACCCGTTCGCCCGCAACCGGTCGAGACCGCGGTGGTAGCCGACGCGGAAGGCGGCGTACTGCTCGATGTCGTCTCGCCCCAACTGGCCGAGGCGGGCCCAACCGTCGAGGAACCGCGGGTGGGCCGCCACCACCTGCGCCACTGCTGGGCGACGATCCTCATCCGTGAGATCGAGCGCAGCGCAGAGCGCCTCCTGAAGGGCATCGGGCTCGGCGTCAAGCACCGTCTCGGGGGGTCCGGAAGGGGTGAGGTGCACGGGGTTGCTCATAACCGCACGTTAGGGCGACGCACCGCATGGCCGACGAAAACGACGAGGACCGGGCCCGAAGGCCCGGTCCTCAGAGATCCCGTTAGGGGATTGGATCAGCCCGAGATCGAGGATCCGACCGTGTTGAACTTCTCTTCGGCGGAGGTGCCGAGGAAGGTCACGGCCACGATGCACACCACGGCGATGAGCGCGACGAGCAGGGCGTACTCCACGAGGGAGGCGCCACGCTCGTCATCGGCGAAGCGGGCACGGAGGTAGGTGGCGAGGAATTCGTAGCTGGTGAGCATTTGGGGGATCTCCTGTTGTTGTTTCGGTTCGGTCACCCCAGGACCGGGGTGCGTGCTTCCTGACAGGAGAACCATCGGACGCCACGACGCGAAGCTGAATAGGTCGATCGGCCCAGTTTCGACCCAGGCGCGCCCCGCTGCTCAGAACGGCGGTTCAGGCGGCGCGACCGTCGCCGCGACGACAGGGGAAGCGCCGGGACGATCCTCGGGACGGACCGCCGGCACAGCAGCCGCCAGATCGTTGCCTCGGTCGCCGTCTTTCGCATCGAGGAACGCAGACGTCGCTTGATAGGCGCTGGCCACCATCTCGTCGCCGTGGCCGAAGTCGTTGTAGCGGATCAACGGTGTGGCTCCCGGCGGGAGTACGAGCACTTCGATAGACGAGGGGATCGAGGCCAGGTCGCGCTGAAACCGCGACCGCCGCGCCAACCAGTACGCGTACATCGCCATGTCGATGGGTCGCTTCGGCTCCGGGCGCGGCCGATCCCAGGACCCGACGTGCAGCACGAAGATCCGGTCAGCTCCGAGGGCGACGGCACGGCTGACCGGGACGTCGTTGACGATCGCGCCATCGAGGTACTTGATGCCATCGATCTCGACCGGGGGATACACCGCAGGCAACGCCGACGAAGCAAGGATCCGCTCGAGCAACGTTCCGCTGTCGAACCACGTCTCGGTGCCCTCGCTCAGTGCTGTGGCAACGCACTGGAAGGGCACCACCAACTCGTCGAAGCGCGCTGCGGGCAGCACCGTCTCGATGACCCGCCGGAGGTTGGCGTTGTCGTGGATCGCAACCCCCTTACGCGCCAACTGCACCGTGGTGGGGAGCAACCCAGCCGGCATCACGTTCTGATCGGCGATGCCACGCCAGAGGTCCTGGAGGCGGCCGACCATGGCCAGACTCGGGTCCGAGGCAATGGCTGCACCGTTCAGCGCGCCGACCGAGCAGCCGAGCACGAGGTCCGGTTGGATCCGGCGCTCGAAGAGCGCGCGCAACATGCCGACCTGGAGCGCACCGAGGTTGCCGCCACCGCTGAGCACGAACGCGGTGCGCTTGGGCTTACGGCGCAGGAGGTCGCGGAGCCGTGACATGACCGCTTGAGGTTATCGCCCAGATCAAGCGAGCAGGCCCCCGCGCTCGGCGGCACGGACCACCAACGCCGCCGAGGCCCGAGGGTGCGTGAGGTGCACGCCGTGCTGGGCATCTGGTACCTCGACGTATTCACCTTCGGGCAACCTCGCAGCCAGGGCACGGGCGGCGCGGGCGTGCCACCACGTCGTCGCCGAGCCCGCAGCTACGAGAACAGGAACATCGATGTCCTCGGCGACGAACGGTGCCGCCTGGATCGATGCGATGTCTGCTTGCAGGGCCTGGCCTTCGGCCCTGCGGTCCTCGCGGGTTCGCGCCGGAAGGCGCGACCAGTAACGGTCGCCAATCGCACGCCGCATGAAGGCCTCTGCTTCGGTTGCCGGTTCAGCGGCGCCCGCCTCCGGCTGCGGCCACCAGTCCTCCCATGGCGTGGGGGCCTCATACGCCACGACCGATGAAACCAGGTCGGCTCGGCGCCGCGCCGCCAACAGTGCGATGACGCCACCGATGCTGTGCCCGAACACGACGACCTTGCGATCACCGATCACAGCGAGCAGATCGTCGACGTGATCATCGAGCGTGCCGACTCCAGTGGGTCGAGACTGGCTGTAGCCCCGTCGGTCGTAGCGCACCACATGGAACGCTTCGAGGTGCCGGGCCATCCGCCCGAACGACGCTGCCCGGTCCATGGCGCCATGCACGAGTACCACCGTCGGCCGCTCATCTCCATCGGAGTCGCGGGATGGATCGAGGACGTGAAGATCAGCAGGCAGGGCCACCCTGCGACCCTACGCACCCCTCGGACCAGGCTCTTCGCCACACCCCCTACGATCTGAACGTGGAGCTCTGGTTGATCCGACATGGCCTACCCGTTCGTATCGACGGAGGGGATGCTCCTGCCGATCCCGCGTTGGCTCCCGCGGGCCGCGAGCAAGCCCGGCTCCTGGCCGACTGGTGGTCTCGCCACCCCATCGACGCGGTCTACGCCAGCACCATGCGACGAGCCCACGAGACCGCCATCCCGTTGGCGGAGGCCACCGGGCACCAGATCGAGCTCGACGACGGGCTGCGCGAGTTCGATGCGCACGACCACAGCTACGTCCCCCTCGAGGAGCTCCGCGCCGATGAAGCGGTCTGGAAGCGGATGGTCGAGGCCTGGCTCTCGCCCGAGGCCGAGCAGCGACGCCAGGTCTTTCGCACTGAAGTGACCGCAACCATCGACGCCATCGTGGAGCGACACCAAGGAGAGCGCGTCGCCGTGGTGTGCCATGGCGGCGTCATCAACGCCTACCTCTCCGGCATGATCTCGCTCCCGGGAACCATGTGGTTCGAACCTGCCTACACCAGCGTGAGCCGAGCGCTTGCGGGCGGAACCCACAAGCAGATCGTGAGCCTCAACGAGACTCCCCACCTGCCCGAGCTCCCCTTGCCATCGACGAGGGGCTGAGGGCGCTCAGCTCCTGCGCTCAGTTGAGCCCGGCGCGGAGCGTGGCAATGCGGCCGAGCAGCGCATCCCGGCGACGAGGGTCGAGCCGCTGGCCCAAGGCATCGAGCAGCTCCACGGCATCGTCGATACGCCCCACCGCTGCGAGTGCTTCGGCCAGCTCGACCTGAGCCCGCGGTGACGCGCCGACCACGGGAATCTCGGCGCGCAGCTCGAGCACGCGCAACAGGGCGCTCGGGTCACCCGTGACCCGATGGGCACCCGCAAGGTTGGCCAGCACGCGCGCCATGATCTGGGGGGCTGGGGTCGGAGCCAGGAACGTCGGGTCGAACGTGGCGTTCAGCCCATGGATCGCGTGGAAGCGGTTTCGCGCCGAGGCCCCGTCGAGCCAGGCACCGCCATCAAACGAATCGAGCCAGCGCGTGGGCTGGACGCCGTCGCCGACCAAGAAGTGACCGGGCATCCCGACGCCCGAGGCCCGAACACCCAGTCGTTCGGCCACCTCGATCACCACGATCGACAAGGTGATGGGGATGCCGGTGCGCCGCCGAAGCACCTCAGGGAGCAAAGAGTTCCGCACCTCGCCATATTCCGTGTGATTCCCCCGGAACCCGACGGTGTGGAACAGGTGCCGAGCGATGCCATCGAGGTCCGGGGGCCCCTCGAGCGACCCGAGCGTGGCTGCTGCCAGCCCATCGAGGAGATCGAGACCGGCATCGATCGCAAGGGGGTGGCCGAGGTGCGATGCGATGGCGAAGCTGGCTTCGCCCAGAGATGGGCGCGGGGACCGGACCACCGAGATGAAGCGTTCACGACCCGTCATCAGCTCGCCCTCATCGCTGGATGATGACCAGTCGCTCCCGAGTCATCTCCCGCACCGCGTAGTGCGGACCCTCCTTGGTGTTGCCGCTATCGCGCACGCCTCCGTAGGGCATCTGATCGGTACGGAAGGTGGGAACCTCGTTCACCAGGACCCCGCCGAAGTCCAGTTCGTACGCAGCGCGCAGCGCGGCATCCAGGTTGGCAGTGAAGATCGCGGCCTGGAGCCCGTAGCGGGTGTCGTTGGCCTGCGCGAGCGCATCGTCGAGGTCGTCGTACTCGATGATGCCCACCACGGGCCCGAAGACCTCGCTGCGACAGACCTCCATGGACGCTGTCACGCCGCCTAGGACGGTTGGCACGAGCACTCCACCCACCACATCGCCACCGGCGAGTACGCGAGCGCCATCAGCGGCTGCTTCGTCGATCCAGCCCTTCACCCGTTGGGTCTCGCTCCGGCTGATGAGCGCCGAAACGTCGGTTGCCTCGTCGAGCGGATCACCGACCACGAGGTCTGCGACCTTGGCGACCAGGGCCTCGGTGAAGGATTCAGCCACGGTGCGGTGCACGTAGATCCGCTGGGTTGAAATGCACGACTGCCCGGCATGGCTGAACCCGGCGACCGAGATCTTGGCGGCCGCAGTGGCCCAGTCTCCGGAGGGTTCGATGATGACCGGCGCGTTGTTCCCGAGTTCGAGGCCGACCTTCTTGTCCCCCGCCTTGGCGGCGATTGCCCAACCAACCTCGGGGGAGCCGGTGAAGGTCACCACCGCGACGTCGGGGTGCTCCACCAGCGGGTCGCCCACCGTGCCGCCCGATCCAGTGACGATGTTCAGCCAGCCAGGAGGAAGGCCGCACTCGTCGAGCAAGATCTCTTGAAGCCGAATGGCGGAGAACGGGGTCTGGCTCGCTGGCTTCAGCACGACCGGGCACCCGGCGGCGATCGCCGGTGCGACCTTGTGGACCACCAGGTTGAGCGGGAAGTTGAAGGGGGAGATGGCTGCGACCACACCACGCGGTACGCGCAAGGTGAAGGCCAGCTTTCCCTCCCCGGGCGATTCGCCATCCACCGGAACGATCTCGCCCGCCAGCGTGCGCGCCTCGATCGCGGCAGATCGGAAGGTTATGACGGTTCGCTCCGCCTCGAGGCGCGCCGTACGAATCGGCTTGGCCGCCTCCTCGGCGATGATCTGCGCCAGCTCGTCGCGATGTCGCGCCATCGCACTCGCGGCTGCATCGAGGATCTCAGCACGCTTCCAGGGCGGCATCGGCGCCGACAGGGTGCTTTTGGCGATGGCGACGGCGTGCTCCACGTGCGTCGCATCGCAACGCGGCACACGACCGACTTCGTGTCCGTCGTAGGGAGACAAGACGACGAGGTCGTCGGGCGTGTTGACGAGGTCGGCGCCGATTCGGACACTGCGCTGCTCGGGCATGCGGGCACTCCAAGGATCGGGGAACTGCGATGGGGTTGTATCACCGTTAACCGCCGGACCCACCGCTACCGTGCAGAGGTGGCGTCGAGCACGTGGCCGTTCCTTGATCATCCAGGCCCCATCGCCTTCGCTCATCGTGGCGGAGCAGGCGACTGGCCCGAGAACACCATGCCGGCGTTCGAGGGTGCCGCTGCCCTCGGCTACGGATGGGTAGAGACCGACGCCCACGTCACCGCCGACGGCATCTGCTTGGCGTTTCACGATCACCAACTCGATCGGGTAACGGACCAAATCGGCACGATCGCCGAGCTCCCCCCTCGCGTGGTGCGCCAAGCGAGGGTGGATGGTCGAGAACCGATCCCGCTGATGGAGGACTTGCTGGCCGCCTTTCCCGCCATGCGCGTCAACATCGATCCCAAACACGACGGCGTGGTCGATGCCTTGGTGGCGGTCATCGAGCGCACCGGCGCCATCGATCGCGTGTGCATCGGCTCCTTCTCCGACCAGCGCATCGCCCGCTGCCAAGCCGCCCTCGGACCCCGGCTGTGCACGTCGCTCGGACCCAAGGCCATCGCCCGGCTCCGCGGAGGGTCGCTCGGCCTACCCACGGGCCGCTTTGGAAGTCCCTGCGCCCAGGTGCCCCATCGCTTCAAGGGCGTGACCGTGACCGACCGACGTTTCGTGGAGCGGGCTCACGCGGCAGGCATCGCCGTGCACGTATGGACGATCGACGACCCGGACGAGATGCACGAGCTCCTCGACCTCGGGGTCGACGGGATCATGACTGACCGACCGGCGGTGCTTCGAGACGTGCTGCAGTCCCGCGGTGCATGGTTCGGCTGACCAACGCCAGTCCCATGGCGTCAACCCGTCGGTGAACCCCCTCGATCTGTGGATGGACTGTGCATGGACCTGTGTACCAAGGGCATGAACCTGGGGAGAACAGAAAAGGTTGGTGGACAACCCTGGGGACACGGAAAATGTGCTTGACCATCGGGCGGCGAAGGGCGCAAGGTGTCATCCGCCAGGCCGCACGGAGCGGATCGGGCACCGGGCAGGAAGCCAACGGACGAAGCGACCAGCGTGCTGGGAGCGGAGGCCGGGGGTGGGTCCGGTGCACGGATCGCCACCGACATCTGGTGGGTTCGGAACCAAGGCCAGCACCTTCGGGAGCAGGTCGGGGAACCGGGCTCGAGACGCCGGATCGGCGCCTCAGCCTCCGGGCTGAGATGACGATGCGACGCCTCGCCGGTTGCTCGGCACGGACCCCTCCGGGGGATCGGGCAAGAGGACAGGCACCGCCGCTTGGAAGCCTCGATCTTCGGGTCGAGACAGCCAGGTAGCCGCGGGAACCGCGCCATGGCCTCCGGGTCGCGGCGCTGGGCCCCGCATCGGTCGGCCCCGAGGAGCTGGCGAGGGAAACCTCGTCGGTTACTCGGGGCCACCACCGTTTTTCGGCCCCCTCCACGCCGATGCTGGTGGCAACCCGGCTCAACTTCGTCGGACTCGAGCCGACAGGACGCGGCGATGGGCCAGATGCCGCTCGGTCCGCGGGGAGCCACCATGTCGATGCCCCCCTTGCCCCAGTCTCTGGGCCGTGCCCTTGCCATGGTCTGCACCTGCCTCCTCCTGATCACCTCGTGCGGGCTGATCGGCGGGGGCGACGCCGAACAGCTGGCCTCGAGCGGGGCAACCCCGGCGGCAATCGAGAGCGGACTCGACGACGCTCCGAAGCCTCAACGAGGGGGCCAGCTCGTCTACGGGCTCGAGGCCGAGGTCAGCGAGAAGGGCTACTGCCTCCCTGAGGCGGAGTTGGCCATCTCGGGCATGCAGGTGGCTCGATCGCTGTACGACACCCTGACAGTGCCCGACGCCACCGGGGGCTACGCGCCCTACCTCGCCAAAGCGGTCGAGCACGACGACACCTTCAAGACCTGGACCATCTCGCTGCGCTCAGACGTAACCTTCCACAACGGGTCGTCCCTCGATGCCGAGGTCGTCAAGAACAACATCGACGCCTATCGCGGCACCTACGCCGCGCGAAGCCCGCTGCTCTTCAGTTTCGTGCTGTCGAACATCGATCGCGTGGAGGTCGTGAACGAGTTCACCGTCAAAGTGACCATGAAGAAGCCTTGGGTCGCGTTCCCTGCGGTGCTCTACGCATCGGGCCGCCTCGGCATCATGGCCCAGGCGCAACTTGATGCGGACCCAGGAGACTGCAGCGCCAAGCCGATCGGCACCGGCCCGTTCTCCTTCGTCTCTTGGACCCCGAACGAGAGCCTCAAGGTTCGGCGGAACTCGAACTACTGGCAAGAAGCACCCGATGGCAAGCCCTACCCCTACCTGAACGCCGTCGAGTTCCGGCCCATACAAAACAGCGATGCCCGCATCGCCGCCCTGCAACAAGGCGAGCTGAACATGCTCCACACCTCCACGGCAGGCGACATGGCCGAGACCCTCCCGGCCCTACGAGACGCCGAGGCGATCAACCTGCTCATCTCCGATGAGCGCACCGAAGCCGCGTACGTGTTGATCAACTCCTCGGTGGCGCCGCTCGACGACCAGGCCACCCGCCTTGCCCTCGCCCGTGCTATCGATCGGGAGACGCTGAACGAGCAAGCCAACGGGAGCTACCCGAAGATCGCCGACGGCCCGTTTGCCCCGGGGGTGCTGGGTCACCTCGAGGACCCTGGCTTCCCCAAGTTCGACCTGGCCGCGGCGAAGGACCAGGTTGCCGCCATGACCGAACGCGGCGCTGACACGCGCATCTCACTCCTCACGTCTGCGGGCCCGGTGGCTGTCCGCCAGGCGCAGATCCAAAAGGACATGCTGGAAGCAGCTGGATTCACGATCGACCTGGAGATCGAGCCCGAGGCGGCGCTGATCAAGCGAGTGATCGCTGGGGACTACGAGATGGCATCGTTCCGCAACCAGCCCGGCGAAGACCCCGACATGAACCACATCTGGTGGTACGGCGACGGGAACCCGGTCAACTTCGGGCGATTCGACGACCCGGTCATCAACGAGAAGCTCGACTTGGCGCGTAGCAATCCTGATGAAGACGTCCGTCGGGCGGCCTACGAAGCGATCAACCAGCGGTTCGCTGAGCAGGTCTGGAACATCTGGTTGTGGCATGCGCCGTGGGCGGTGGCCGAAGCGAGGAACGTGCACGGGATCCTCGGTCCGGATCTCCCTGGCTCGGGCGGACCGCCGTCGGCCCGGCTCGTGACCGGCCACTCGCTCCTCGGAATCTGGATCGCCGCCGCCTGACCAAGCACACACCGCGCGCGAGGTTGTGCCGCCGCGGTAGCCGGCAGGCCGCTATGGTCACGGTCACGTCGCATGCCCGTGGTCACACGTGGTGCGCATTCCAGACCAAGAACCCAGGGGACAACATGCGTGGAGTAAGTCGTAGGACCGAACGTCGATCCGGTGCCGTGGGCATCATGCTTGCGTTCAGCCTGCTCGCAGCGGCGTGCGGAGGATCGCAGGCCGGCGACAAACCGGCTGCAGACAACCTCGAAGATGCCGGCCTCACCGCCGCCGACGGCGAGAGCGGTCTCGCCGATGCTGGCGACCCGGTTCGCGGCGGAACCCTGGTCTACGGCGTTGAAGCCGATTCCTCCGGCGGCTACTGCCTGCCCGAGGGCCAACTCGCCATCTCCGGGATGCTGGCCGTACGGGCCATCTACGACACCCTCACGGCGCCCAACGCCGAGGGCGACTACGTCCCGTACCTCGCCAAGTCCGTCACCCCGAACGACGACTTCACCGAGTGGACCATCGAGCTTCGCGACGGCATCACGTTCCACGACGGTTCGGACCTCACAGCCGAGGTCGTCAAGAACAACATCGATGCCTACCGCGGCGCCTACGAGGGCCGAAGCCCTCTGTTGTTCACCTTCACCCTCAGCAACATCGACACCACCGAGGTCGTCGACAATACCGTGGTCGTGAAGACCAAGGTGCCATGGGTCGCCTTCCCTGCCTTCCTCTACGGCTCGAGTCGTTTCGGCATCATGGGCCAGGCTCAGCTCGACGACGCCGACAGCTGCGACCGCAACCTCATCGGGACCGGCCCCTTCAAGTTCGAGCAGTGGAGCCCGAACGACAAGTTCGTCGGTTCCCGCAACGAGGACTACTGGCAGATCGCCCCCGACGGCGAGCCCTACCCCTACGCCGACGGCATCGAGCTCCGCGTTCTCAGCGATATCGAGGTCCGCATCAATTCGCTCGAAAGCAGCGATGGCGCAAACATCATCCACACGAGCTCCGGTGAGAAGATCGGCGGCGAGCTCAAGGACTTGCGAGACGATGGCGATGCCAACATGTTCGTCTCGGAGAATGCCGCCGAGGTGTCGTTCGTGCAGCTCAACGCCACCAAGCCGCCGTTCGATGACATTCGCATGCGCCAAGCGCTCGCCCTGGGCGCCGACCGGTCCGAGATCAACGACCTGCAAAACGATGGCCTTCCCACCGTGGCCGACGGTCCCTTCTACACGGACTCCATCGGCTATCTCGAAGACCCAGGCTTCCCAAAGTACGACCTCGAGGCGGCCACGGCCCTCGTCGAGGAGTACGTGGCCGATGGCGGCAACGCCGAGTTCAGCATCAGCTCCACGTCTGACCCCGCAACGATCCGACTGGCGGAGCTGGTCCAACAGCGCGCTCAGGAGACCGGCGTGAAGGTCAACATCATCCAGCGGGATCAGGCGGCGCTGATCAACGATGCCATCGGCAAGGAGTACCAGGCGATGCTCTTCCGCAACTACCCCGGTGGCGATCCCGATCTCAACTACGTGTGGTGGTACGGCGGGGGCAACCCGGTCAACTTCGGCGGTTTCGACGATCCCGAGATCAATGCTCTTCTCGACGAGGGCCGCAGCGAGGCCGACCCCGACAAGCGAGCCGAGATCTACCAGGAGGTCAACCGCGAGTTCGCCAAGGAGACCTACAGCATCTGGTCGTGGTTCACCCCATGGGCGGTCGTGACCGATAGCAACGTGCACGGCATCCTGGGGCCGCCGCTCCCCGGCGAGGACCCGAGTCAACCCGGCGAGGCCTCCACCGATGACCCGGCTCGCCAGCCGTTCACTGGCTTGGCGACGGCACACTCGCTGATCGGTCTTTGGATCGCGAGCTGACCACCCTCATGGTCACCTGCATTTCGTCCCTGATCGATCGCCGCCTCGGCGGCGATCGATCTCCCCAAGGACACCTTCGATGAGGCTGATCGGTCGCAAGCTGCTGCAGCTCACGGTCGTGTTCGTCGTCGTCACCTTTTTCACGGTGGCGCTGATCTCGCTCGTCCCGGGCAAGCCCGAAGTCGTGGTGATTCCCTTCGATGACCCACAGGAGACCCAACGGACGAAGTTCCGCGAGGAGAACAACCTCGATAAGCCCCTCCCCGAGCAATGGTGGCTGTGGGCCAAGGACTTCGTCCGGGGAGATTTCGGCAACTACTACACGTCAACGGGCACGAGTCCCGTGTCCGAACGCATTGCGTCATCGCTGCCGGTCTCGCTGCTGCTCATCTTGTATGTGCAGTTGTTCTCTCTCCTCGTTGCCGTGCCCCTGGCGGTGTGGGCCGCCTATCGCTCCGGGAGCCGGCTCGACAAGCTGTTGAACGGAGGAGCGTTCGGGTGCATCTCGCTCCCGGGGTTCGCCGTGGTCTTGATCTTGACGTACCAGTTCGGGGTGCAGATGGATCTCTTGCCCACCGAGGGCTACACCCGGATCAGCGACGGAGTTTCCGAACACCTCAAGTCCATGGTGATTCCGGTGATCGCACTCTCGCTCGGGCAAATTGCGGTGTACATGCGCCTTTTGCGATCCGATCTCGTGGCCACGCTCCAAGAGGACTTCATCTTGATGGCGAAGGCCAAGGGGATCTCGAACTCGCGGGTCTTGTGGCGCCACGCCCTGCGCCCATCGAGCCTCACCCTTCTCACCGTGGCTGGCCTCTCGGTCGGCACCCTGATCGGTGGGGCGCTCGTGGTCGAGGCCCTGCTGCGCATACCTGGCATGGGCTTGCTCATCGGGCAGGCCGTCCTCTCGCGCCAGTACATCGCACTGCAGAGTTCAGTGGCGTTGATCGCCATCGGCTTCGTGTTGCTCAACTTCCTCATTGATTACCTCTATCAGGTACTCGATCCGCGCATTCGGGAGCGTTCGTCATGAGCTTCGAAACCTCGCTTCCACCCCAGGGCGGAGGATTGCTCGGCGTGGCCCAGGCCAGCGAGAAAGACCCTGACGCACCGCTCCAGCCCGCCGCTGTCGATGCAACCGCCATCGCCATCGAGAAGAAGCCTTGGGGCCTCGGTGCGTGGCTGGCCGGAGGGT
>Ga0105045_10004133_pt1 | contig 12580 bp, 7 predicted proteins | sample MAT02_FD_78089 | JGI IMG/M metagenome (GOLD analysis project Ga0105045, IMG submission 78089) | Freshwater microbial communities from Lake Fryxell liftoff mats and glacier meltwater in Antarctica - MAT-02 (megahit assembly) | ecosystem: Environmental > Aquatic > Freshwater > Ice > Liftoff... | reverse complement strand
CGGGTAATCTACCGCTGTAGTTTTGTAAATAAGATGGTTCACATCGAATCAGCGAAAGCCGGTACGCGACGGTAACCTTGGTCGTTTGGTCGCGAATTGAAACTACATAGTGCTTTGGGTCGTTAGCGGGTAATTCCATAGCGTCCATTCCCGACAGCAACATGAAAGCCAAATCCTTGCCAGATTACTCTCAAGATGCAGTTCCAATTGGCCCCGAATCATTAGCGACGGTGGCCTTACCCCATGGGATAAGGCTCGACACGCCACCGGGAACCGATTTAGCTAAGGTGAATTGGGTTTACGCAGGGACCTTCCTGGTTCTACACAGTCTGATGCTGCTGATCTTCGTTCCTTGGTTTTTCAGTTGGATCGGACTTGCTGCCTTCTTCTTTTGTGTATTTCTTTTCGGGCAACTTGCGATACCTATTGGATATCACCGCTTACTCACCCACCGTAGCTTTCGATCTCCTAAGTGGTTTGAACGTACTCTAGCGACTTTGGCCATGTGCTCTGGGCAAGAAACACCCGCCAGATGGGTGGCTTGGCATCGCATCCACCACCAACATTCCGATCACCACCAAGATCCGCATTCTCCGTTAGTGAGCTTTTTTTGGTCCCACATGAATTGGTTGGTCCATGAAAACAATGGTGACGGAAAAACATTCGCACTCTACGAAAAGTATGCCAGGGACATTTTACGCGATCCCTACTACATGTGGCTCGAAAAAATTCGTTACGCGTCGCCTATTTTCTATACGCTTCATGCGTTAGCCTTTGCCGTAGTCTCCGGAGCAGTTGCCATCGCAGTATACGGATGGAGTATGGATGCGTTGCAGTTGACAGCAAGTCTCTTCTTGTGGGGAGTTGTCGTTCGTACGGTTTTTGTGTGGCATATCACTTGGGCAGTCAATTCTCTGACACACTTGTTTGGTTACCGGAATTTCGATACGCCTGACGGCAGTCGAAACAATTGGTTTGTGACACTTCTCACCGGGGGCGAAGGGTGGCACAATAACCATCATGCAGATCAAGCTAGCGCAACGGTTCAGATCCGATGGTGGGAACTGGATGCAAGTTTCTACATCATCAAGTGCATGGAGCGGATCGGTCTTGCATCGCATATCATCCCACCCCGGCACATTCGAGAAGCAAGTCGAAAAAGATCTGTGGAAGATATTGCGGCTTGATCGAATTAACGGGCTTACCTCGATAGGAAACGATCTCGATGCAACAAACACTCGAACAAACGCTTTCAGAACTTCACGAGCAGCTAGAGTCTGCAGACAATCTCGGGGCCGAGCAAACAGCTATGCTTCGGCATACGCTTGCGGAGATTCAACAGAAACTGAATGCGAATCACCATGAAGTGAAAAGTCTTTCTGAGCAGTTGATGGGGTCGATAGAACAACTTCAAGGCAGTCATCCGGTGCTTACCAATACGATAGCGCGAGTTGCGGATCTCTTGGCACAAATGGGGATCTAACCGTTCCATTCGTTTGATGGGCTTATGATCAATATGTTTTCTAGTATCTCGGTTTTCTTGCGATCCAAACTGAGCAAGGTGCATGTCGCAGTACATATCTCGAGACACTTCCTAGAATGGCTCGACCGAGTAATCCGTACCCCGAGTCACCCACTACAATTAGGTCGCTTTTCTGCTCACGAGTAAACTCGGCGAGACCTTCACCGATGTGCAGCATTTGAATGAGATGCGGGTGTAGGTTCGGGGAAGCCTCTCGTGCTTCCGTCGAAACAGCATTAAGGTTTCGTTGAAGCATTTCTTGGATTTCTTTCATGTCAATCTCTACCGGGACGTCCAAGTAGTTAAAAGGAGTTCCGAATCCGTTTACAATGTCGAAGTGTGTTTGTGCGCCCCATTGAAACGATTCAAGTTCTTTCAGCGCATACTTGCTTTGATCCGAGTTGTCAAAACCAACGCATACGTTGAGTTGCCTGTGTTCCTTCAAACCTAACCCCGTGGGTCGAACCACGAGCACTGAGCACGATGCGTGGTTCGCAACGTAATCACTGACACTGCCAACCATCATTCGCTCCAGAGCCGAGTGCCCCATTGCACCGATCACTACCAAATCGCTCGTTCGTTGCTGTGCCTCGGAAACAATCTGACTCCCAGGATGCCCTGTCGATATGACGGTATCAACGGTAGTATTGGCCCCGTCGAATACGCGTGCAATCTCTAGGCAGGCTTGGTTAGCTTGCTTGGTTTGCGCTTCGGAGTACCGCTGTTGCCAATCCGGCGCCTCGGAATGACTCCAAACAGCCATTGCTGGTATTACTGACATTACAGTCACATCAACCTTGTCGCGATAAGGAAGGCGAGCGAGAAACGCCGCGGCTTCGTTAGAGTGCTTGGAACCGTCCGTCGCTAGTAAAATTTTCATTGTGGTGAGCTCCAAGTAAAACAATCGGTAGAAAAACGAGCGGCTAAACTTCCACTCGCAAAAGCATTAGAAACCTACAAGTCGTCCGGCGATCAACAGCATCAGCACCAATGCAATTCCTATGCAGATGAACCACCAAATCGTCTCTGGCTTCAAAATCGCTTCTTAAGATTGCGTCACAGGTACTCTTTCTCTAACGGTACGCTCACGGTGTGCGGATAGGCACAGTGCCTCACTCGCATGCAACGGATCATTGACGTGAGTTTGCAGAAGCGGCGTAAATCGTGGGGTGCGCGATGTCGTTGGCACGGTGATTGCCACTGCGAGGTTCCGCTTTAAGTTAGTTAATTGAGCAAGGGGCTAAGCAGTAGCCATTTTCTGAATATTCCATTTTACGAAAAGTAGGAAAAAAAATGTCGCGACTTGTACCAAAAAGTTTTGGACTGGTGGTTTTGTTGACGTGTGTTGTGGCTCCCGTCCTTTCTCAGGAGAAAGTTCGAGAGCCCGTCGCCATACCAGATCAAGACCCTGAAGAAATACCCAAAACAACGGATGCGACACCGATGAGCTTTTGGATGGCAACAAAGCTCGATCTCTCAAAGTCCGCCCTGGAGAACTTGACGAAGGGGGATTTCAAAAAATTAGTCGATAATGCAAAGCAAATGCGACTGATCAGCAAAATGGAAGGCTTCGTTCGAAGGAAAGACGAGGCCTATCGGAATCAGTTGCACGCATTTGAACTCGCCAATCGCGAGCTCATTCGACAAGCGGAGCGTGGCAACGCGGAAGGCGCCACAATCGCGTTTAACCAGTTGACAACAAGCTGTGTTTCATGCCACCTACTACTTCGCGAAGACGAAAAATAAGCGTCTTCCTAGTTCTTGATGGGTGAAAGCACTCAATCGTTACGGCGAAACGTCATGAAAAAATTTCCCTCTAAAAAAACCTCTCCTTGAACTGGTACACGCTTTCTGCATCGTGGAAACCCGGAATTTTTAGGAATTCTGGTCAGTTCGCGATTGATTTGTATACCGCTTACAATTCTGATACTATAGACTGGCCGGAGGGAGTTGAGGTGCCGTTGTCGTTCGGAATATTATCTCCCACCCCGCCCAGCTTAAAGCCTTGCCAAACATTTGCTGATCTTCTCAGCCCCCTTCCTTTATCAACAATTGGTTTTCCACGCCATCGAAAACTATGCGTTTAACAAAACTTGCTTTCCCAACTCCTTTTGGGTAGGAATCAATAAGTTATGAAGTTTCGAATCAAAAAGTGCAATAACTTTAAGTGTCTCGATTTTATTGTTTTGTGCATGGTGTTTTTGAGCAGCGTTTGGGTTGCCGAACCGAGTTGTGCAGAAGAGCCTTCAACTGCTAGCGTTAGCTATTCGCGTGATGTGCTTCCAATTTTTCGAGACAATTGCTGGGGATGTCATCAAAGCGCCAAGAGTATGGGCGGATTGGTGATGACCGACTTCGCCAAGTTTCTTGGCGGTGGTGATCAAGGTGCAGCCATCGTCCCAGGACAACCGGACACGAGCCCTTTGATTCATGAGATTACACCAGTCGATGGGAAAGCGGAGATGCCCAAGAATGGACCTGCTTTGTCAGAGGCTTCTCTTAAAACGATCCGGCAGTGGATTCTTGAAGGTGCGGCGGATGATACCTCCGGTTCTACGGTCACGGCCACGAAGTACGACGCGGCACATCCTCCGGTTTACGCGCGACCGCCAGTTATTACATCGATCGATGTCTCGCCCGATGGTACCAAATTAGTCTTAGCTGGTTACCATGAGACCGTTTTGCTCGACGGTCAGGCGGGGACGCTTCTATATCGCTTGGTGGGTATGAGCCCGCGAGTGGAATCTGTTCGATTTTCAACTGATGGCTCGCAAATCGCCGTTACGGCGGGGCAACCGGGATTATCTGGCGAGGTTCAAGTCTGGAATGTCGCCGACGGGTCTTTAGCGATGAGTCAGTCCGTTAGCTTTGATACTCTGTTCGGAATCAGTTGGTCGCCCGACTCGTCGATGATCGGTTTTGCAGGAACAGACAATATTGTGAGGGCATTAGATGCGAAGACCGGGGAACAACGGGTGCGACAAGGTATTCATGATGACTGGCCTCGCGCAACAGTTTTCTCTACAACAGGTGAGTTTATCGTCTCGGCTGGACGAGACATGACAGTCAAACTTACGGAAATAGCGACTGGGAGATTCATCGATAATATTACTTCGATCACTCCTGGTGCACTGCGTGGTGGAGTCCAAGCAATCGCTCGACATCCTAGTCGAGATGAGATCATCGTCGGCGGCGCCGATGGCACTCCAAAGCTTTATCGTATGTTCCGCCAGACGGCTCGTGTGATTGGTGACGATTCCAATTTAATTCATAAGCTACAGGAGATGCCCGGAAGAATCTTCAGTGTAGCCGTTAGTCCAGATGGTAGGTTCATGGCCTCGGTCAGTACTCTCGATGGTCAAAGCCAGATCCGATCGTGGCTCTATGACGCCCCCGGGGCGATTCCTGAAAATATACTTGCCATCCAAAACAAAGTGCCCACGACCCGAACTGCTGAGGAACGAAAGCTTCTAGAAGCGTTTGCGATTCCAGTGCCGCAGCCGCTTGCAATTATCGAAGTCCCGACCAATACGCTCTACTCTGTGGCGTTAGATAACCTCGGTCATGTTTGGGGGGCTGGTGTGGACGGCAAGGTATCGAAATGGGATGCTACGAGCGGTCAATCAATCGAAGTCTTCGACGTGCTCGCAGCACTGAACACAACCGCCCCATCGCCAACGTCACACGCCGCAGTCACGGCAACGTCGAGTGCTCCTCTACCGTTGCTTTCTGAGTCTGAGGGCACGTTGAATGAACTCCATCGCGCCTACACTGAGAGCCTCTTTTCGAAGTTAGTGGACGCTGTTCCTGCTACGGTAGAGCTTGCCTCCATTACGAGCTTAGTCGTGTCGCCAGAATCGATCGACCTGCGTGCTTGGCATGAAAGCTCTCAAATCGTCGTTACTGGTATTCAAGCGGACGGAACAGAGCACGACGTTACATCATGGTGTAAATTCTCACCTCGGGATCCGTGTGTTTGGATCGACGGTCAAGGTTGGACTGAGCCGCGGTCGCTTGGTAAGTCGCAGATTGATGTCTCCTTGGGCGCTCTCATGGCGACTATTCCGGTCGAAGTCCAGCAGTCGGATATTGGTCCGGTCGACTTCATTCGTGATGTGAATCCTGTCCTTTCAAGGTTAGGTTGCAATCAAGGCACATGCCACGGTGCGCAGGCTGGTAAAAACGGATTCAAACTCTCTCTACGAGGCTATGACCCTATATTCGATCTTCGGTCGCTAATAGACGATCTTGGTGCGCGTCGTGTGAACTTTGCTTCCCCACGCGACAGTCTGATACTTGCCAAACCGCTTGGAAAGGTTCCTCATGTTGGCGGCAAACTGATGACTTTAGGAGATCGTTACTCTGCGATCGTAGAGAAGTGGATTCACGATGGTTCCAAATTGGATCTAAATGCCAGTCGTGTAAAGAGCATTGTCGTACTTCCATCGAATCCGACTGTTGATCAACCGGGTATACCGCGTCAATTGCGGGTGGTAGCTACCTTCCATGATGGCAGCCAACGAGACGTAACGCGCGAAGCCTTCATCGAAAGCGGCAACACAGAAGTAGCCAACATTCTACCGAAAGCAAATGTCGTTGGACTCAGAAGAGGCGAAGCACCTTTGCTGGCTCGGTACGAAGGGGCTTATGCGGCCACCACGCTGACTGTGATGGGTGATAGAAAAGGATTCGAATGGATAGCACCTGAAATATGGACACCTATCGATAGTATGATCGCCAAGAAGTGGGAGCAAGTTAAAACGGCACCTTCGCCCCTCAGCAGCGATGCCGAGTTCTTGAGGCGGGTCTACTTGGATATCGTTGGGCTTCCGCCTACTGCGGATCAAGTTCGCGAGTTTCTCGCGGACCCGGCCCCGCTTGGCGCTAAACGCAACGCAGTCATTGATCAGCTTCTGGAAAGCCCCGAGTATGTCGATCACTGGACTAATAAATGGTCTGACTTATTGCAAGTCAACAGTAAGCACCTTGGTAAAGAGGGAGCACAACTATTCCGTGATTGGATTCACAAGCAAGTGACTGACAACGTTCCTTACGATGCGTTCGTGAAGAGCATCATTACTGCGTCAGGCTCCAATCGCGAGAACCCTGCGGCTTCCTACTATAAAATCCTCCGAACCCCCGAGGAAACACTTGAGAATACGAGCCACTTATTTCTGGCTATTCGCTTCAATTGCAACAAGTGCCATGACCATCCGTTCGAACGTTGGACTCAAGATCAGTATTACCAAACGGCAGCATTTTTCTCGCAGTATGGACTTTCCAAAGACGAGGCAAGCGGAGATCGAACGATTGGTGGTACTGCAGTCGAAGGAGCCAAGCCTCTATTCGAAGTTGTTGCGGACGTTGCTCAAGGATCCGTCAAGCATCAGCGAACGGGTAAGACGGTCGAGGCAATTTTCCCATTTGAATGCGAGCACGTCACACCGGAAGGTGCGTCGCTGAGAACAAAGTTTTCCGAATGGCTGACTAACAAAAGCAATCCCTATTTTGCAAAGAGCTATGTCAATCGTTTGTGGGGATACCTTCTGGGAACAGGCTTGATCGAGCCACTGGATGACATTCGCGCCGGGAACCCTGCTAGCAATCCCGAACTTCTAAGTCATCTCGAGAAAGAATTCATCGATAGTGGTTTCAACGTGAAGCATGTTTTGCGAGCGATTACCCGCTCTCGTGTGTATCAACTATCTCTTGCTAAAAATTCTTGGAATGGTGATGACGAGCGGAACTACAGCAAGGCGAAAGCTAGGCGATTGCCAGCCGAAGTCCTCTATGATGCGGTCCACCGGGTTACTGGATCACAATCGCAATTGCCAGGACTTCCGGAGGGCTCTCGATCAGCCTTGCTCGCTGACGCCGATGCTGGTTTACCGGACGGGTTTTTGAATAATTTGGGACGTCCTGTTCGGGAGAGCGCTTGTGAATGCGAACGCTCTAGCGACTTACAGCTGGGCAGCATTATGGCTTTAGTCGGTGGACCGACCATCGCTTCGGCCATTGCTCAACCGCAAAACAAATTGATGCAACTGGCCGCCCAGACCGATGATAACGCACACCTGATTGCGGAGCTTTATTACCGAATCCTCAGCCGACCCGCCACACCGGAGGAAATCAGCTCTGCACTCACCTTGTTTGACCGAATTCATCGCGATAACGAGGAGATGCAGTTGCAATTGTTATCAAAAGAGGCGTGGTGGAATGAAGAGTTTCCCAAACGTACCGCGCAGCGACTTGAGTTACTTACGCAAGCGAATCAAGCCAAGCTGGATCGCGAAACCGAGATTGCCCCTCATCGCCAACAGATGGAATTAGAGCGTCAAGATAGAATCGATAAAGCTCAAGCTGCCGTTGCGGAGTATCAAAAAACTATTCCAGATAGACTACAACAGGTCTTGCAAGATCGATACACCAACACCGTTTGGCAGACGCAGTTGGCTCTCGCTCTATCAGCCTCCAACAATGCCAAGCTCGTGCCTCAACCGGATCGTTCGATTCGTGCTGATGGTAACAAAGAAAAAGGGACCTATAACGTTACTAGCTTGCCGGGCTTGGATCGCGTAACAGCAGTACGATTAGAAGCTTTGCCGGCAGCTGAGATACCTGGCGGCGGGCCTGGATTCTCCGCCAACGGAAACTTTGTATTGACCGAACTAGAGCTATTTGCTGGCCCTAAGGACCAGCCTGATCAGATGACGAAAGTCAAGCTTTCAAAGGCCCTTTCGGACTATGATCAACCCGGACTTGCGGCTGCCGGGGCTATCGACGATAAAAATCAAGACGATGGCGGTTGGGCAATTGGTATCGCAGGTGGCGTCGAGCATTGGGCAGTCTTCCAGCTGGCGGAGCCCCTCGTGATGCAACCAGGTTGGGCAATCCAAGTCCGTCTTCACCAATATCATAGCGCTGCCGATATTAGACTTGCGAGGTTTAGAATCAGTGTGACTAGCTCGACGGAGGAGATTCGCGTAGGATTGCCTGAATCGCTAGCCGCTCTAGAGCGAACGCCTGCGGCCGATCGCTCACCAGCTAGCGTAGAGGCGGCAGTCAGTTATGTAAGTAAAGTCGATGGTACAATTGCGTCACTTCAGCAAGCGGTTGCAGATTCGCAAAAGCCATTACCCGACGATGAGCAATTACTCACGATTATGAAACGCATCGAAAGGGCATCTGTTGAGACACCCGTCGATCCGTCAGTCCTACAGATCCGGAAGGACGTCGAGTTTAGTAAATCGCAACAGCAGAATGCTCGCCTTACGGCCGCCGAAGATTTGACATGGGCCTTGATCAACAGCCCAGCATTTCTATTCAATCACTAGCCCGACTTTAGATTTAGACTTTGTGTTCCAAGTTTCAACTTAACGACAAGCTTTCCCTTTCGCGATATCAGGAGTAACTAGTTATGTGGCGTCTTCAAGGACAACCTGTTACAGATCTTTGTGATTCCAAGTCTTCCCCAACGAGACGCGATGTTCTTCGCGTAGGCGGAGCTGGAATGTTGGGTATGTCCTTGGGATCGTTATTGAAACTGAAGGCAGCTTCGGCTTCTTCCGAAACAGTCGGAGGCGGCCCAGGCTGGAATAAGGCGAAAAGTGTCATTCTTGTTTACCTACAAGGCGGGCCCAGCCATGTGGATCTTTGGGATCCAAAAGAGAATGTCCCTGATAACGTTAAAAGTGTTTTCTCGTCGATCAGCACCAAGATTCCTGGGACACAGTTCACGGAAATTTTGCCTAAACTGAGTCAGATCAACGATCGATTCACGATGATTCGCTCGATGAGCTACACGCCCAACGGTCTCTTCAACCACACGGCTGCTATCTATCAGATGATGACTGGCTACACAACGGACAAGGTCAGCGCTTCTGGTCAACTAGAGCCGCCAAGCCCGAAAGACTTCCCGAACTTCGGTTCTAACCTTATTCGTCTTCGTCCCGCTGACGAGCCGATGCTACCTTTTGTGATGTTGCCGCGACCGCTGCAAGAGTCCAACGTTATTGGAAAAGGCGGGACTGCTGGTTTCCTCGGAAAGTCCTTTGACCCATATACGCTTTACCCGGACGGCGATGATATGGATTTGGCCAAAATGGATCGAATTAATATTAGCGACCTTCAATTGCGTCCGGAAGTCTTTTCTGTTCGTCTGCAACGTCGTGCCAATCTACGATCGCTCGTTAACGCGCAGATGCCAGCGATTAATGATGCAGTCAAGAACTATCAATTAGATCAGTACTTTGATCAAGCACTCTCGCTCATCGTCTCTGGTAGAGCTCGCGATGCATTTAATCTGTCGGGCGAGTCGGATGTGCTTCGCGATGCTTACGGACGCAATACTTTTGGACAAAGCTGTTTACTTGCAAGACGCCTAGTCGAAGCGGGTACGCGCGTTGTTGAGGTCATTTGGCCGAAAGTCGCCAACAGCGACAATCATTCTTGGGATCATCATAGTGATCTATCCAAGCGAATGAAGAATCAATCAGGGCCGATGTTGGATGCGGGACTCTCAACGCTAATTGAAGATATGGACCAGCGAGGTTTGTTGGAAGACACTTTGGTAATCGCAGTTGGTGAGTTTGGCCGATCGCCCCAGCGAGGAATCAGTACCAGCGGTAACGGGAATAGCGACGACGGTCGCGATCACTGGCCGTACTGCTATACGGCAGTCATGGCAGGTGCGGGTACCAAGCGTGGCTATGTCCATGGTCAAAGCGATAAAACCGCCAGTGCTCCGGTCTCGGATCCTGTGCATCCAGGTCAGCTTCTTGCCACGATCTACCACGCGTTTGGAATTGAACCAGAGACAATCGTCTACAATCACCTGAACCAACCGCGAGAGCTAGTAAAAGCCCAAGCGATTACCTCGTTTTTCGCATAAACACAAACAGTTTCTAGAAAAAGCTCAACGCCCTGGGCAGAAAGTTTCGCGAACAAAGACGCAGCGGATGATTTGCTCTTAGTTGATATTGTCTGGCGAAGCGTCCGTAGTAAAGAGTAACCGACGCCGCCGCCGGTTCGAGACGCCTTCATATTCGCAACCAATTCGGTCGACGATGACGATGAGGATAACGACAAGGAAGAGGAAGAAAGGGAAAGGAGGAAAAGAAGGAAATCTTCAAGTAAGACGCCAAGTTAGTTATGGGGGGTCAAACTACTATCCATTTGCCACAGCAGCGTGCTTAACTGCTTGAATCACCAGACAAACTTATCGTAGGGTTTAATCATGATGGCGAGAGTCAGCGTTTTTCTTGGACTAGCGTTGTGTGGCTCGCTATTACTGGGTCAAGAAGACTTTATATCTGAGGAGAAGGTCGATGCATTAGTGCAGCCTTACATGGAAAACCGCATTTTCCAATCCACTTCTCTTGGGATTTCGTTGAAAGGCATAACCTGGATTCGACATTACGGAAAACTGTCCGAAGCTAATCCCGTGCCCGCGAAGGACGATACGATTTATGAGATCGGTTCGGTTACCAAGGTCTTCACGGCGCTGCTGCTTGCTGATGCAGTCAAGAATCGCGGCAGCTTCGAACTGGACCAAACGATAGGGCCATACGTTCCTGGACTGCAAGAGTCGAATCCTGATGTGGCGAGCAAAGTGACCCTGAAACATCTGTCCCAACATATGTCAGGCTTGCCACGCATGCCAGATAACATTCTTCCTACCGATCCGAACAACCCTTTTGCTGGATATGACCAAAAGTTGTTGCACAAGTTTCTGGAGACTGTGAAACTTACGAACGCGCCTGGTAAGAAGAATGAATACTCAAACCTAGCCGTTGGGCTGCTGGGTGACATATTAGCTTCCGAGTTCAATACGGACTACCAGACGCTTGTTCAACAACGCATCTTCGATCCCTTGAAGATGACCGAGTCGGGCGTCTCACTCTCCGAATCTTCGTCTCGCCGATTGGCTCCACCGCATAACTCCGCTTTAGTGGAAGATCATGTTTGGGATTTTGATGCATTGGCAGGAGCAGGATCGATTCGAAGTACAGTAACTGACATGCTGCGATTCATCCAAGCGAATCTCAAACCGACAGAAACCGAAATCGGAAAGGCTATCGATTTGGCTTGGGAAAAGAGTTTGCCGGCTGGCAAAGATCAATTCGCGATGGGATTGGGTTGGATGATCGCTGGCGATGGTTCAACACGTTGGCATAACGGTCAGACGGGCGGCTATCACTCGATCGTTTTCGTAAATCGCGACCTGGAGGCTGGATTGGTGCTCCTGTCTAACACGGCCACAACCGAACTGGATGCACTTGGACAGCAGATCTTTCAATCGATCGTCGGAATGAATGTGAAACCTCGAAAGTTTGATAAGGAAGTTACTGTTGACGAAGCCGTTGTGAAGCGACTCGTAGGCAAGTACCAATTGGCACCAGGTGTCGTAGTTTCGGTCACGTCAAGCGCCGACCGATTGATGGCACAGTTGACCGGCCAGCAAGCTTTGCGAGTTTATCCCGAAAGCGACAGCATTTGGAACTACCGCGAAGTGAAAGCTCAGTTGCGATTTGATATCCCCGAGGAAGGTGCCGCAACGAAGGTAACCCTCTATCAAAACGGAAATGTAATACCAGCACCTCGAATCGAACCTTGAGTGAACTATCGTTTCTAAGATCGTTCTGTCTGGCCTCACTGCAAATCTATTTTCCGTTGATTAGGTTAGCGTAACCGGATTTCCGGAGGATTTTATAAAGCGACCCTAGGGAGCGACCCTAGGGGGGACACCCGCATAAATCGAACCCTGGGGGGACACCCGCAAATCTGAATGGGAACGCTGGGGAGGGGAACGCTGGGGACACCCGCAAATTAACGTTTCGCGGGATTTAGCAGATTCAAATTGACACGACCGTTGCGCGGGAATGCGACTGTCCCCAGGGCTCCAAACTCTCCGATAGCGCGTGACAACGGCCTCCTATTACCAGACGCCCTATTTACCACCGCGATAATTGAAGGCCATCCACCCTGTCAAAGTGCAGATCTCGTGTCGCGAGGGTCAACGAATATTGTATGGCCGAGGCTGCGATCCAGATGTCATTT